>Ga0214925_100215_pt1 | contig 43462 bp, 63 predicted proteins | sample Stichaenrichment_FD_168299 | JGI IMG/M metagenome (GOLD analysis project Ga0214925, IMG submission 168299) | Xylose enriched microbial communities from anaerobic bioreactor in Madison, Wisconsin, United States - 63SRT | ecosystem: Engineered > Bioreactor > Anaerobic > Unclassified | place: USA... | reverse complement strand
TTAACCGCCTAAACTCCTAGACCATTGCGCCAATCGTGCCTGACACCAGTCCAAAAAATCCCGTTCTGAAATCGTTGGTGTTCCCGTCAATAACTTTTTTGTGATGGGCTCCTCACCTAAAGCCGTCTCAATTAACCCAACCACTAAATAATCTGTCTGTTTCGTAACCCAATTTTGTGGTTTCGCCCCAAAGACTTTCGCCAAACTAAAAGCTTGATCCCGAGTCATGGTAGTTAGACGTCCGGTAAAAGCAATCTCACAATCTCTTAAATCAAGCATTTTAAATCATCAACTTTCTTGATTCTAATGTTGGTTTTGACTTGACGGGTTATGGTTTTCCATTCAGTTTAGAGGGAGTGACGTTTTGAGCGCAGAATTGTTCCCTGGAAACAGCTATTTGGAATAACTGAACCAGAGTGCAATTCTACTACTAAAAGTTTCCCCTTAGTTCGTCGGTCGTTAACGCCCGTCGCTTGTCTGTACAATTGCGGTATTGCTACCACCACTCATTATAAACCTACGTTTTCGGTTTAGCCTACTAAAAAACGCCCTAGCAGGCGTTGATAATACGTATTTATGTTTGTTCGATCACCAACTAATCAGCGGCACCAAGCCGAAGCTTCGTTTTACCACCCGCGCCGTTAATGGTCGCGCTCACCATTCACCACCCAGCCGTACAGATAACCTTGTTGTGGTATAGCCAGACTTATTGAAGTCGCACTGGCAAACGTGTCCCCTTGGATTTAGACCCCAGCTTGTCCCCTAGGGCTTTAAAAATCGCACCGGCCATGATATAATAATAACTAAATTAAATTTATCTTTGTGGCGCTCACCGATGCCTGTCGGTGGGTGTTTTTTTATGTTCTATTTTATATTTTTAATGATACCCCACCTTAGCAAGAAAATAAAGATAAAATTAGTTTTTGTATACTAATATTCAAATAGTAATTTATACGAATATCCTAATAGTAAAATATACATTTAGTATGATATTCAAATATACGGATAGTAAAAAAATATGTACTGGTATATCAATAACAACGCGGTCGTCTTATTTGAATATCTGAATACAAATATTCAAATATTCAAATACACAAATAGTACAATATTCAGATATACAAATAGTAAATTTAAATAAACACACAAATCAAAACAAATATGTGGTAATATTTTTTGTAGTAAGGAGGGGACATGTTGACTAAGAAAATATTATTCGGAAATTTTAAGGGCGGTGTAGGCAAGACAACCAATTCCGTGATGACTGCCTATGAATTAGCAAAGAAAGGGTATAAAACCCTTGTATGTGACTTGGATCCTCAATCAAACTCCACTCAACTATTGAGAAGAACATATGGATTGCAGCATAATTCCGAATTAAAGATTGATAAAACTATGATGGTTGCAATTCAAGAAGAAAAACTTCCCGATGCCATCGTTGAGATAATGAATAACCTGTACTTATTGCCTTCTTACAAAGACTTCGTTAGCTACCCGGATTTCTTGGAAATGAAATTTATGCCTAACGTGCCAAACTATAAAGAAAAAAGAATGTCATATTTCGGTACCCTTCTATCTGAAGTAGAGAATAAATTTGATTACATTATTTTTGATGTTCCGCCTACACTATCAATATTTACAGACACTGCTTTATACGATACAGATTATGTTATTATTGTTCTTCAGACTCAGCAAAGATCATTAGACGGTGCAGAAGCATTTTGGGAATATCTTCAAGAATTCTACAACAATCACACAGCTATAGACTTCGATATTGCTGGGATCTTGCCAGTCCTGCTAAAAAACAATTCCGGAATTGACAATCAAATCATAAAAGATGCTAGAGAAACTTTTGGCAAAGATATGATTTTTGAAAACATCATGCACCATATGGAAAGGTTGAAGCGCTACGATAGAAAAGGAATATCAGAAAAAGGGCTAACTAGTGTAAACGACTTCCACGATATAAGGCTACACGCATTGTACGGCAAATTAACGGAAGAAATTATTGCTCGGACTGGGGGCAAATAGAAATGGCTAAAATGGAATTCAAAAAGCAAGATAGAAAGCAATTAAAGCAAACCAAACCAGTAGAAGAAACTGTCATATCTCGTCCTAGTAAAACATTTGATATAAAAGATATGGAAAAAAATGAAACGAATAAGAATCCCGTTGGTCGCCCTCGAAAAAACAAAAAGTATGGAACTGTTAGACTTCAAAAAAATAATGTAAATAGAATTAACTCCATTCAAAATTCGTTAGGATATATTACTCAAGATGATCTTATATCAGCACTGTTGGACAAAGCTGAACGTGAATTATCAAATGAGCAAAAAATAATGTTCGAAATGTATATGAAGACATACCAAAACCGTAGTTCAAAGCACCCATAGACGACACGTTCAGCTTTTAGACGTATACTTGTCCGTTTAAATGAAGCAGAATGCACACAAAAAGGCCACCCACCTCGTGATGAGATGAGTGGCTTTTTAGTTGTGCCAATTTTGTAGCACTATTTATTTTTTAATTCACGTACATCGCATTCGACATTGTGTAGACGTTCGTTGATAACTTTATGCTCACTTCTGCTAGTAATTAAATCTTGACGCAGCGTATTTTGCGAATCAAACAGCCGTTCAATTCGCTGGCTGCTATCCTTCATGCTTTGAGCAATGTCTTGCAGCCTATCCGTGAAAGGCTTCATGACCACCATCAACGCTGCATAGATACCCGCGACTACAGCCAAGGCCAGGGTGATTAATTCGATCCAACGATCAAAGGTCATTACTTACCACCCGACTTTCTGATCAGCTTCACGTAGTCCTTATTAGCTGAAATGTACCCAACATCAGTCTTAATCCGGTACACCTTACCATACTTGACAGCCTTACCATAGATTGTACTGCCCTTTGAGAAGCGAATACGGCGCTTATTAGCCTTGTCTAGGGCCGGCTTACCATACACGTTAACCTCACTGGTAATCACTTCGTACAAGCCGTTATCAGCCCAGTATGAGGCTTCCTTATGTGCTGCTTTGGTAACCTTACCAGACAGCTTACCATCGAAGTCATAACTGCAATCTACTCCGTGGAAGTTGTCGGTATATTGCCAGGCATTGGCGTCGTTTACTCCTGGCCCATAATTATTATAGGCTGCTACCCAAATTGCCTTATCAACTAACTGGGAACGATTAATCCGTCCAGAATTGAACCAGCTACCTGAACCGTACGTAATCACATTCTTATACCCGTGACTAATCAGGTATCGAAGGAATACGTTAACCTGGCTGGTCGTGGAATATGGTAAGTCTGGTGCTTCAACATCGATTGCAAGTACCGTGGATTTATCTAATCCCATCTTCTTAACCCAAGCCAGAAAGTATTGAGCTTCAGCTGTTCCTCGTCCATGAAAGAAATGGTAAACCCCAACGGTATCAAACGCTTTGAAGCCATTGGCAATCTGGGTACCAGCCTTGGGACTGAGATAACCCGTACCTTCAGTTAGCTTGACCATAATCCCATCAGCGCCCCAACCTTTGAGTTGCTTCATATATGCTAAGGAATCGGATTGGTACGATGACAGGTCAACAATTTTCTTAGGCATTGCTTTCAGTCCCTTCTGATGGGGTAATGACCTCCGTTGGTGCTTGGGTAACTACTGGGGCATGATTATCCCCACCGGCTAACTTGTAAGCTTGGTAAGCCTTCTCGACTAATCCTGAGATAGTTTGAACATCTAAGTCGAAACCATTGGCTGTCAACTGGGAGTTAACGAAGCGGATTGCTTCCTGCTTACGGTCAGACAGGGATAATCCAGCCATGACTGCCATCTCAGGTACAATGGTATTCGCCAAGTTTAATCCCACTTCTAAGCCTTGCTTAACGTGGGTATTCTTCTCCGTCTGAACCTTATGAGTTAGGAGTGGCTTTACCAACTTGTACACGGCGGGAATTAACACCATTAAGAAGGCGAATACTCCTGCATTATTAAGCCAATTGAACACATCTGTAATTTCTTTGAACATTTTTTATCCTCCAATTTTGGACAAATTAAAAGCACTGACTAACTGGCTATTAATCACTAGTTAGTGGTGCTTGTGTCGTTGCTTGCGTTTTGGTAAACCCGTCTGCTTCAGTATTCTGGTAAGCCGTGATGAAACCATCTGTGCCATAAGTGACATAAATAAACATTTAATCGCCCTTTTTAAACTAATTCGCCATAATGGACAAAGGCATATCCTCCAGTCTTCCCCGCATTTGATGCAATACCTAAGACCCCGTTTAAAGGAAAAAACGTTAAATTCGTTGAATTGTTATTATGAGCATACCCAAACGTCCAATTGGGGCTAATTCCATCATATCCAAAATATGGCACGGACAGAGTTGATATTGACTTAATAATGCTGCCAAGTTGAACGGTAACTGGAACGTTAGAAGCTCCATCATCAGTAAGCGCTATGGACCCAGATAAATATAGTGTGTGAGTACTATCATCAATCTTGTACAAAAGGGTATTAGTTGGGCCTAAAGTATATCCACTAGCAGGAACGATATACTTATTATCTAACTGATACCAAGCTTTGTCTGCAACGCTTTTTAAGTCAGCCGCGGTTGCGACATCGACACCTCCTGACTGTAATCCGGCCGTGAAATTAGTTTGCTGAGATGTCCGTGCCAGATCAGTAGGGATTTGGTCAGAAGTAATTATTTGAACCCAATTACTCCATGTTGATCCGCTGTCACTAGAAACACGCGTATAGACTAAATTATTAGCCAAATCTGAATACATAAACTGTCTGACTCTTTCCCAAACTCCTCCGGATAGCACTTGAATGAATCCACCTGTGATAGATCCAGCAGCGTTTTTAATGCTTAAATTGGTATTGAAATATAGCCCCTCGTTGACAAGTGAGTTAGCGTCAGCATAACTTCCCGTTTGGAGCGTTTTAATACCTTGTGAAAACGTTTGAGGTAAGCTGAATGTGTTTGCCTGTCCCGTTCGTGCAACGTCACTTGGGACACCGTCTTTAGTGATGTACGGATTACCGGTTGTTTTATCTATTGGGGCTGTATCAAAAGTATTTTTACCCGTAAACTCTTGATTTGAACCCGTTCGTGCTAGGTCGGATGGTAAACTGCTTGCTAGTAATAACGGATTATTGTTGACCGTTGGAACTGTATCAAAGTTATTAGCACCAGATAGGTGGGCTACTTTGGAATCATCAGCAGGTGTGTAACCAATTTTATCTTGTTTGGCATTAACCTCATCAATGCTGGCAACATCACTGGCTGGTTTACGCATATCGGCTGTGTGAACAACAAGAGAATCATCCGGTACAATTCTCCATGCATTCCAAGTTCCACCAGTATACATATTTCTAACTGCTTCTGTATGCCCTTGAATAGCAATTTGAATGACTGAGCCTGCATTTCCCGATAAAATTCCATCATTACCAAAAACAACTAATTGTAAATATATTGGAGAAAATGTCGGTGGATAATTTACAGTAGTAACATTATCAAAACGATAATTACCAGTGTTTTGATAAAGATTTAAGTCTAATCCATTTGGTTGGCTAGAATCTTGCGCACTATGAAGTATCTTACTATCATCTGCAAATATAGCCCAATTTGTAAAGGTCAAATTTCCATTAATATAACTCCAAGACCTTTTTGCCATTGATGACGAATTTGTCATATATGCAATTTGAAAACCGTTATTACTTAATAATGGAATAATCTGATAAATTGTCCAATTATCAGAGTTAGGAGCTGTATTCAAACCATTCATTATATTAAAGAATCCAGCAGTCAACATGGTATTTAAGTCTGTCCCAGATGATTGAGTAATGGTAGAGTGCAATACTTTTCTATCGTCAGCAGGTGTGTAACCAATTTTATCTTGTTTAGCATTAACTTCTTCAATGCCCGCTACATCGCTAGCTGGTTTACGCATATCAGCAATATTCACTTTTTTATCAAGTTGCTGATTAACGTCAACTGTCTTGGCATAAGGCTGTAATGCTTCTGTTAAGTCTTCCTGACTGGCATACACATCATTCGAGTTCGTCATGGTAATATTGCTAGTCTCTTGAATGACAGTTTTGTAGCTGTAAGTCACTGCTTGCGGGGTGACACCATCATAAGCAGGAAAATAGTTGGGGTTGGGTGACACGGTCACACCATATAAAATTTCGCTGCCGGTATCGTCTTTGGCGAAGACCCCGTAGGTTTTGACGTATACGCCGTCGGCTAATTTTTCATTAGTCCCAGTAGCTCGAATACGAGTCTCTCCAGAATTGGTGTCCAGTGTCGTTTCTGGTGAGCTAACCACCACCTCTTGTGGGGCAATTGCGGTTAAAGTCTTGACTTGCATATCGGATAATTGGGAATTATCCATCGATGAAAAGACAATTTTGCTGAAACTTATTTTTGCTTGACCGGAATTCACCTTATCAATTAAAGCTTTACCGGCGGTGGTTAAGATACCAACGTTTGGTGTTGCCATTATATCGTCTCCTTTACGGTTATCTGTGAATATGCTTGGGCATGTACAGCCACATATAATGGCTTATTGGCCGTTACGGCGTACTGCAAGTCTTTCAACAAATATTCTGGTGGTAGCATTGATTGAATTGCGTTTGTTAAAATCTTCCGTTTTATCTCAGCCTTATCGCCAGAGTTGAAGTCAAACGGAATATTGGTCACTTCGATCTCTTCTGGATTATCTGTGCCATCAATATCAAACACACTAGGATCAATGCTTAAGACCGTTGCAATGAGCTTTTTGATGTCATTGGTTGTCACACCACTATGATTTTTAAGCAACTGTAACCGTACCTGAAATCGCAAAAAATCATCATCGTCATCAAGCCGGGTGACACCGTAATCCGCCGCAATTTCAGTTAAAACTTGACCAGCAGCTTTTGACAGTCGCAATTGGCCCGAAATGTTGAGCAAGTCATTCTTATGTGCCAAAAAAATATCGCTGATAATATTGAGAAGCCGTTGGTTGTTGGAATCATCTTCTTGATTAAGTTTGCCAGGAAGCATGGCCGTTATCCAATCACGTAGCGAATCGTTTGATAAATCTGCTTCAGTTTGATACATCTAGTCACCTCACTTGATTATATTGACCGTGATATTAGTTGAACTGGTTACTGCTAGTTGAAAATCACTAACACTTACATCAGCCTCCGTTAATTTATCTAAACTGGTTCCCAGTGTTAGTGCCACATCAGTGACACCAGCCGGCGAATACGCGGGAGCAAATAGTTTAGAGTAAAGTACCTTATCGCCCATGCCCAACGTGTCAAAGTAATTAACGATGTTTGTTTTAATGCTGGCCGGTCCATTGTCCGTATCAAACTTTGTATCATCAATATGAATATCGACTTTAATGAAGACAGGGACCGTTTCTGCTCGATCAAAAGCCACAATGTGCTGACGGCCACCAATATCCGTCGCAGTTCCCATGACTGAGCCAATCGTGTTGGATTGTGGTGGTAAGTAATCAAAGTAAGTTTGGATAATATCAGCATCAGCACCGCCAATGGCATACAAATGTACTGACTTGGCCGGATTGCCGTAACTATCTTTGCTCATTGTGTTGTTGTTAATCAGTCGGACGTCGGTTACCCCGGATAGATTTTTAATAGCGGTTTGAATGCCATTTGGCGTTGAATTGGGTGTATTTAAACGGTTAGCTAGTACGCGCTGGCGTAACTCGTCATCCGTTTCTGGATCACCACCACCGGTTGCTGCGGAAGGATTTGCCACCGCATAAAAACCGTCAATTGAGTCTTCCGGATTAATGATCGTATTGGGCATGACATTCGAAGCTGTTCCCGTCTCGATGGCTACCGCTTGAACGATCTGCCGGCCTAATACATTACCGTCGTCATCTTCTAATGGCTGCGTATTACCCCCACTATCAACGTAAGTAGCTTGTTGTGTAATCTTCGTGTCAGCCATGGTCGAAAATACCTGTCCATCTGGTGTGGAAAATTGCGTTTCTTCAGGAATGATTGTTGGTGAATCTGGGTCTACGTACCCGTCAATTTGCAAGTCTACATAAGCATTCGTTGCAGGCTTACGATAGACCTCAAGTTCTGCCGCCAAGTCGTCTAAGTTAGCACCGGAACTTTTCAGCACAAAGAATGAGTTATAAACGCCTTGGGCCAGTTTTTCCAATGTGTCGTCTACTTCAGATAACACGCCTGCCAGCATGCCGGGTGTCTGACTGTCATCTAAGTCAATGCCATCACCAAACCGCTTAATGAATAGCGCATTAATATCATCACGTAAGTCGTCTAATTCTTTTCGGTCAAATCCTGTATCAGTCGTTAGTGGCATCAACGTCGCCTCCTTCATCTACTCCGACTGTTGCCGAAATTGTGGTGCCACCATTAAGGGTTACTGTCGCTGACAAGTTAGTGATTCGCTGTTCAGCATTCACCTCAAAATCAGTGATCTCAACCGCATCAAACTCTTCGGGCCATTGTTCTTGTAAGTAATCAGCGAGAATTGATTGGATAACCCCTTGATCGTCTGCATTGGCTAGAAGATCATTATGATCAATCCCAATATCCTCGTTCCACAGGAGTTCTGCCGTGTTGATGTTTAGCAGTAAGCTTAGCTTTTGTGCCAACTCGTCGTCATCTTCAACCAAATTAAAAACACCAGTGTTGGCATCAAAATCCAAGTCACCGGTGTTGTCTAATCCAAAAGCAATCATGTTAAGATCACCGCCTGTATAATTGTGTCTTGTAGGCTGTGAACCCGTTTGGTTTCAATTGCGTAGTTGCTCTTACCCGTCCAGTTGTCCATTTCACGATCGCAAAAGCCAACGCTCACAACTGAACCGACTTTCATTGGCTTCCAACTTTTGCTTAGTTTCCCAAGAACTTCATCAAGCTGCCAAATTGACGATGGCACCACACACTCAACTAGAGGCGCACGCTTGTCCCCGTCAGACTGTAGTGGCAACGGTTGAACACTACAACGATGATCAGTTTTTCTGTATGAAATGACCCGGCCAATCATGTTGCAATTAATCTGCGATGAAATCAACGGGATTAATTCTTTTTCCAAAAAATCAGACATCTTGTGCTTGGGATCAACCACTTTCTTTTTAACTTTAGGCATAAACAACCACCTCCATTTTGTAACTATCTCGATCGTGCGTATGGGTAACACTCTTCACTCGTTTCAATCCAGTAAGCTCCGTTGATTTGACATAGACAGCTGAGCCAGCTAGTATTCGTGGGTCGTCGAAACACTCTAGCGTCCAGGTTGCTGAACCATCGTCAGTGCTGTTATATGTTGGCTCTTGCGTTAGCCCATTAGTCATCGCTAGATATAAATGCTCATTGTATGGATTAGGCTTCTGCCAATCATCAATATAAATTGCACCTCGTCGATAGTAGACCTTGCTCCCACAATCCTTAGCGATTGATTTAATAGCGGCCAACGGCTTAGATGAAAGCGAGTATCCTCTCTTGTAAACCTTGTTCTTTTTTAAATGCACTGCGGCGATGTCAATCTTAGCGTCGCGTTTAATCCTAGCGATAATTTGACTAGCTTTAACATTCTTTTTAAAGGCAATGTTTACCTTTTTAACTTGCTTTTTTTGATAAGAAATTGTTTTACCGTCGCTCGTCTTAACCTTATGTGTAACCATTTTTGAACCATTAAATTTGCTGTACAGTCGTTTTTCTTTGCCGTAGTCCTTACCTTCAGTGAACGTAATCTGTGTTTCCTTATCCATGCCGTCTCTCGTCTCCGGTGAGACTTGCGAAATGGTCCCCTCGGTAAGTAGACCATAGAGTCCTGTTGGTCCCGTATGCAGCATTATATGGTCGCCTTTATGAATCTTATTGAGGTGTGTTTTGGCCAAATTAAAAACGGTGACTGTACACGTTGCCGGACTGCCACCGTCATCAGACGGTACTTCGTAATTGATCGGAACACTGTTTTTTTCAGACAAAGTAAGTTTGGCCCTGTTATGAGTGATCACAATAGCTGTTGTATACCCCCAATAGTAACCGTCACTTTTAACTTTTACTGGCATTACAATCACACCTCGCCATCAGGAATATCATCAATACATAAATTAACGGTATCACCCAGATTGCCTGGATCGATTTCAATTTCATTTCCGGACTCGTCCAGAGGAATAATCGTTTCTGCTGGCAAGCCATCAATGTTAATATTCCGCCAAAGCGGTTGGTTAAGCACCAGCACTTCACCTTGACGAATAGCAACACCATCAAGCGTAGAAACGTCTATCGTAAAGGTACGATCAATTTCATTCCACTGAAATCCAAAGATATAACTTCCAGAGTCTAAATCTACTTGGCGATTATATGGCATATCATCTGGTTCGATTGGTATCGTGTCATGAACGGTCATTACTGATACCTCACTTTCACACCAATTGGCAACTTAGCAGCGGGCCACTTGTTCATCTTTTCCAGGCTGGAAACTGACACATTATGGCTTTGGGCAATTGACCAATAAGTCATACCAGACTTTACCGTTACTGTTTTATGCGTTGTTTTCTTGGTACCGCTCTTTGCTCCCGTCGAAGACTTCGACTTCTTTTTAGTCTTTTTCTTGGCATAAGCAATTTTGTCTTTTTGGGCATACGTGAAGGTAATTGATAGCTGCATGCTATTTTTATTGCCTGCTGTATAAGCCGTCTTGCCAACTGACGATAGATAAGCATGATTCCACTTAGAGAAGCCTCGTACAGTGACCTCAACGCCCTTACGTGCCCAACCTTGTAAGATTTCATACTGCTTATCACAATCAGAAAAAGACTTACCAAATAAATAGTAAGTCCCCGATAACTGTTTAGAATTACGTACGCTGTAGTTAGTTCGTGGATCAGAATTATCAACTGCATTAGTTGGCACATCTTGATCATTAGTTTCTGACGGATCAAATTCCCCTAGCATAAATACTCGGCTAGTCTTTAAATCAGCACGATAGATAGCCGTTTGACCACCATACTTTTTCTTGGCCACTTTAATCTTGGATCGAATACTCTTGCCATTAGCCTTTTGAAGTTTTTTCCGTGCAGCTAACTTGCGTGCAGTATTTGTAGAAGAATATTGACCATAAATTTTTTTGTCTTTAGACTTCTTAGTCTTTAGACTGCTAATCTTGCTTTTTTCCGTTTTAATGTTCGCTTGCGCTTTGGTTTTTGCTGACATTTGTTTCTGGTAACCAGCTGAGGAGGCAATCTTCTTCATATCACTTACTAATGATTTTTTATCTTTTTTCAGTGACGTAATTTTGGAAGTAATTGTTTTCTTCTTGGAAGAACTCTTTGTCTTAGCAAGCAACTTCTCTTGCGCTTCGATTTGAGTTTCAAGAGCGTCGTAAGCTGAACTCTTAGCTTTATAGCCATCGGATTTGTTTAGATAGTCATTAGCCGTGTCAATTTTCTTTTGGGCGGCAGTAATCGCCTTACCGGCCTTGGAAATCTTGGCTGCATCAGCAGAAACGGTTTTCTTCCATTTCTGGGCTTCGTTGGCAATCTTCTTGTCACTCTTACCCTTTAAATTAAGCTTCTTCGTTTTGCTAGCCATTAGACAGTAAGCCCTCCTTCATCATTTAGTCCCCAAAGTTCGCGGAACTTTTCAACTAAATCATCATTACGTTTTTCTAACCGGCTATCTAACTCGTCAATTGCTGACTTGTCAGCGTTGCCTTGAATAACCACCTTAGTGGGAGCACTAATGGTTACTTTACCCTTACTACCACCACTGATCAGTTTTTCTGAAGCTTCATGAGGAATGACTACACCGGAATTATCTGGATTAAACAGTTCCCAGCCTTTCTCGCCGACTACTGATAATTGATTCTTAGCTAGCTTTCCACCTTTTTCCCGGCGAACGGCGCCAGTTGGACCCCAACCACCAGTGTGAACATCGGAGCGCCAGTTAGTATCATTGAACATGGCCAAAAGCTGATCCAGGTCAGAATAGATATTCTTATGACCCTTCATGGCATAATGCTGAAAGGTCGGATCAATAAACTGCAAAATACCTTTAGATGGTGTTCCAGCCTTAGCATTAGAGTCCCAGTTATTAATAGCTTTGGCATTCCCACCAGATTCGTGTTGAATGACCCGTTCAATATTGGCAATATCCGCCCCACTCGGGTGAACTCCCATCATTGACGCTGCTTTGCGAATTAACGCGCTGCTAACGCTTCCGCCACTGGCATCGCCGCCAGAATCCAGCAAAGGTGATAAGTGTTTTTCAATCCAGCCCATCATGCCACCAGTTTCCTGTTTAATGAGCTTTTGTAAGGCACTCCCACCAGACTTAGTATTGTTCTTGGACTTATCTTCAGTCCCGGGTACACGACCAAATTTAGGCGTTCCTGGGAAGTATGACAGCGAACTCATACCAATGTTCGGGTGACTAGTTGGACTCATAGCTGACCAATACTTACCGTTACCAGCATAGACCCCAATGTGTTCGTTATTCCCGACCAAATCACCAGGTTTCAAGTCGCCTTTGCTGATACTCTTGGCTTTAGCAATTTGTGAACCCGAAAAATGCGGATAATCAATACCGAACGCATGCTTCAGGGCATACATGACCAGTCCAGAACAATCAAACGTATTAGGCCCAGTTGCACCCCAAACGTATTTCTTTCCCTTACCGTATTTTTCTACCGCAGCAAGTAAGCCTGAGGCTGATCCAGAATCATCGAGAACCCCAGATGCCATTGACCAGAGTGAGGACCACCAAGTCGAAGCTTGCTTTTTCATGGAATTATAAAAGCCACCGGCAAAGTCACTAAGAATAGCGCCTTGCCCTGATGGCTTCTTGCCCATAAGACTATTTAAATACTTGCCAGGTCCGGCAATAATCTTTTGAATCGTGCTCAGCAAGTGTGTCGCACCATGCCAAGCTTTCGACGCAAAGTTACCAATTCCTGAAATGCCCGATTCGACACCACCGACTGCATCAGCAGCCACCTTTTTAGTTCCCTTCCATAGATTACTAAAGAATCCGGTACCCGAAGCAAAATGTTGCATGCTCATAGCCATTTTGGCTTCCGTGGCATTCAACACTTCAGCGCCCGGCTCTAACATGCGCATAACATTGGTTCCCTTAATCAGTTCACCCATACCATTAGGGTGAATTAGCATTTCTCGATTACCAGTTTCTGGCGAATCATGTCCATCATTCAACATAGCCATGGTTGGCTTAGTAATCGCTCTACGTTGACCAGATAAAGCACCGGTACCAGTTGCTAAGTGAACTGGATTAATTTTTCCAATTGCTTTGCTAGATCCACCAAATGCGTGAATGACTGAATCAATACCGCTGATACCCGAGTTAAGAACTTTGATAACATTGTTGATACCGTCCTGAACGTGCTTAACGATACCTTTCCAGAGATTGCCAAACCAATCAGATATCCCATTCCAAAATGATTTCCAGCCCTTGCCAATATCTTTCCAAGTATTGCTAAATGCCTTAGTCATTTTTCCTAATTTTCCACCAGTCAGATCATTGATATAGTCAAAGTCAGCCTTAAAGATGCCTTTGGCTAAGGACCAAAATGATTTGATCAGCTTAACGCCGTCTTTCTTAAAGCCTTTCCAATCGCCAGTTAGAACATCAATCCCAACATTAACGACGTGTTCAATTGTCCTAAATCCATTTTTAAAGATACCTTTGGCGTCTCCCCACAAATTTTTAAACGACTTAGCCATCTTTCTAACCGATGCCATAATGCCATTAACAAACTTGCGGAATTTTTTATCATGCTGGTATAGCTTAACTAAGATTGCAATTGCCACGGCAATACCTGCAATCCATAAAGCCCAGGGGAGTAATTTAATGGCTGATCCCATTAATCTTGTTGATGATGTGAACTCTAAAATGCGCTTTCTTAGTCCCAGAATCCCAGTACCCATGCCTAAAAGCTTCTTGGCGGCAAACATACCCATAAGAACCTTACCTACAGACTGAATAGCACTCTTGTGTTTAGAAATAGCATTTAACGCGTCCCCAAATCCACGCAAACCTTTAGAGGCTTTGCCGCTTTGGCCACCAATAGTTTTGATGATCGACGCAATAGGCTTCCAGGCCCCAATAGCTAAATTTTTACCAATGGCAAATACAGAACTAGCGATCTCAGACAAAGCCTTCCGGTTTTTAACCAAGAATTTGATGGCCTCACCAATATAATTTCCCATCTTAGCGCCCAAAGCTTCTGCAATGCCTTGCAATTGCTTTTTAACGTCGCCTAGGCCACCTTTCTTGCTATCAACCGATTCTAAGGCCTTAGCCATACCCTCAACGAGGGGACCAGCGAATTTTGCTTTTAAGTTTTGCCAAGTCCCTTCAATTCCGGCTAGTTGCCCCTTAGTCGTCTTGCTAAAATTGGCCCATTCCTTACTGCTCATCTTAGCGGCAGTTGTCATGTACTGCTGTAGCTTAGCACCAGTCAGTTTGCCATTCTTCAACTGATCGTTAAAGGCCTTGGTTGTCATGCCACTAGCTGAAATGATTGCTTTTTGGAATGCTGGTAGCTGTCCAATTGAACGCTGGAAAAATCCAGCCGAAACTTTCTTAGATCCAGCTAATTTAGCAACACCCATAGAGATTTGCTGAATCTGCTGACTGGACTTATTTGCAGCTGCACCGAACGCTGCAATTTCATTCGTAAACTTCTTTGCCTGTGGCACACTGTTCGTCACTGCATAAAACTTCTTTTGCATCGCATCAATTGCTGAACCAGCCATATTTGACTTACTACGAATCTCACCAATCTGATCGGTCATGTCCTTGGCTTGTGCTTTGCTTAGCCCAATATCTTTCCACTGATTGCGAATTTGTTCGCCACCTTCAGCTAATTCATAGCCCGATTTGACGACGTTTTGAATACCTGATGTCATGTTCTGCAAGCCATTAGAAATGGCCGTTCCTACAAAGCTACCGAAGATAATATCATGTAGCCGACGCATGCGATGATGAGCTTCATCTACGTGATTACTATATTTTTTAATTGCCTCAGAACCATCGTTCGTTGACTTATTTGATCCCTGCATCTCAGTCTTGATCTGCGTAATCTTTTCAGAACGTAGCTTGCCGACTTGATCGTTGAGCTTACGCATCGATTCAGTGTCTTTAGCCCCTACATTGGAAAAGTCCAGATTGTGTTTAAAGGTATCAGCCTGTTGGGCCGTCTTGCGGAACTCACTTCGAAATCCAGCCATGCTGTCTTTAGACTGATTAACATCACGAGATATGTTAAGCCCAGAACCTAGTGATTCTTTTAGTTTATCAGCCTGACCAGTGATTTCATGAAACGAACGCATGAAGTCATCAAGCATCGAGTTTGCCTTACGAAATTCCTCTAGTCCATTGACCTTAAGATCAATGCCAATACCGGCATGCCGCAACTCTTTAGTTTCTGCCATCATTTCCTCCTTTCTGACCTAATATTTTACCTAGTGCCATCAGGACTCCATCAGACACGCCTTTTGCAATGACTGTTTTTAATTCCTTACCAATCCGTTCAGCAATTTCATTGCTAACCAAAAATTCATCTTGGGTTTGTTGCCGTATATCATGTTCTGTCATTCCTAGAAACAGCGCTGGGTTAACAAAGGCCATGCGCTTGTCAACCACCTTGTCTAATAATGATTGATCAACATTGCCATGAGCGTCGGTAAACTTAGAGTTTAACTTGTTGTAACGACTCCATAAGAAACTGAAACGCTTTACCTAATACCGATTGGTCACCGTTACGGTCCGTGATTTCTGCTAAGAACTTCGTAGCTTCCTGCATGGCAATCATACCTAGTCCACTGCCATCTCCTGTAGCGTCCCAGAAGTTCATCTTCAGTACTTCATTCTTATCTGTACGGAAGACTTCACGATTAAGCTTGGTCATCGTGCCGTTCATATTAGATGCCCCAGATGGCCGCGTCGACATGAAAACAATCTGCAAAGCAGTACGATAACCTGGCCAAACCATATTGATATGCACGTCTTTACCGCTACGATTTTTCTTAGTAACGGTTTTCTTCTTAATGTCGTCTGGAACTTCTGCATTCAATGATTCATAATCCATATGTGGATTAACCAATACGTTGTGCATAATAAGGTCAAACAGTCGGCCTGCGTCTCCGGTATCTTCACCAACGTTTAGGGCATCAATTGCTTGTGAGGCAATATCAAATCCAGGATCTTGTAGCGTGATCTTACGTGTCTTCTTGTCACCCTTCGAATCGGTATATTCTACCGTTCGTTCAAATTGATTATCCATAAACGCTGCAATAGCTTGTTCATCTTTTTCTGACATATAAAAGTCTCTCCTTAATTAAAAAGAGGACACCGTCTGGTGGCCTCATAGTCTATTTGTGAGATTGCAATTTGAAAATGTGTTATAATATGGGCATAGAAAAGGCCGGTGATGATACACCGACCCCTGCAAGCCGCTTTAAAGGCGGTGGCAAGTTAAACACGACAAATAAAATTCCGCCCGTAACTAGCCAAAGTTATTTAAGGGGCGGATTTTTTATTTGTCGCGTTTGTCGATGTACTTCTTGTTCAGTCATTTAACATGAAAGCAACGCGCTAATCTGCCCTTAACGGACGGTTAGTGCGCTTTTAGTTTGTAAACATTGAGTCGTCAACATCGGCACCGGTGTCTTGGTAGTAACCTGCCAGTACCGTCCAGGGCAGCGAGTATGCTTGCTCATTACCTTGGTTATTAGGCAGGCCGGCTAAACGGCAGCCTTCTGCAGTGATCTTTTCACCAGTAGAATCATTGACGATATTGAGACCAAACATTTGGTCAGCACTCAATAGTCCTGCTTGCATTTGATCATGTTGTAAATGATAGAGCTTAAACAGAATATCAGTTGTTGAAGTGCCAGGATAGGTATTCAACGTTAGGGTCCCCGTCTCGTCGTCAGTGTCGAAGAACATAACGTTTGAGTGAAAATCGCCTTGCATAGTTGTCTCTGCAGCCGTACGTTGTGAACTAAAAGCTTCACCGTTTTGGAAGCCACCTAATTCTTTTGACTGGCCTTTCCACAACAAATAAATGTGTAAGAACCGTGCGGAATATAAATTGACTTCTTTTCCGTTTGATAAAGTGATTGCCATAACTTATCCCTCCTTAAAGTGTCAAATCAATCTTGGCGTTGATCGTATCAATATCATCGGCAATCTGAACATTGAACCCGAATCCGTTGTACTTACGTGCGGCCACATCACTGCTAGACACGTTAGAACGAGGCACACTAGTAATTTCAACAGCACTAGCCAATACGCCTTGCTGTTGCAGTTGCTGACCGCAAGCTTCAATGGTTTGTGCCATTTCTTTAATCGTGGTGTCATTGAAGATTGGAAAGTTATGACGGTTAAGATATTTCTGCAATGCCGTCTGGAACGTATCGATGACCAGTTGTGTATGAACAAATTGGTCGACGTAGTTGCCGGCCAAAGCTAGGCCGTTCAGCAACATGTAATCACCAGACTTGTTTACAACTACTGTCCCATTAGCTGCAGCAATCGTGTCGTAATCATCGGTTGATAAATCGGCGTCTGGTTCGAACTGTGACTGATTACCAATGTGCTGAAAATCAACTGGTAAGTTGGCTGCAGCGTATGCGGCCGCTTGAGCAGCCACAAAACGATCACTAGCCGTTTCAACAATAGCTGCTGTATTCCCAAGTGAATTCTTTTTTGTTTGAATGCCCTTAACATGGGTGGACAGCGTTTGGAGATCAGTAACCGACTTAGGTTGCGTAACCAGCATGATACGTTGGTTGTCATACAAAAAGTCTGATACCGCCTCAGTCTCTGCTTCAGTAGCCCCGTCCAGAACTAAATACTTGAATCCATCAAATAAGTGTTCAGTCAGGCCAACCACAATCCCAGGCGTGGTCGTTGCCGTGACAGTTGCACCAGTAGTTGTTCCCGTCGTTTGAACATTGGCTGGGGTCTTTGAGTCAACATTGGGGTAGGTGATAACTTCCACTGGACCCTTGAAGTTGTCAGCGTCAAACATTGCCTCTGCTTGGGAGTAAACACCAGTTGTTTCATCAAAATCTGCTGACAGACTATATAAGTCTGCGTAAATAGACGCCTTAGTTGTTGCGTCTGCCCCTTTAGTTGCAATACCAACGGCTGGCGTGCCATTTGGGTTCTTTAACGCATGAATAGCAACAGTAAAGTGGACGTCTGTTGTTTGTTTAATTGCCAAAATTTATTCAGCTCCTTTTGTATTAATTTGCGGGTCAACACTCGCAATACTTCCCGTTTGCGTCTCATCAGTGAAGTTGTCTTGAACACCAAACGTGTAGTCAGCACCAGACATAAACTGCCAATCAACGTCAAGAAACGTGTCAGCTGATGGAATCGTGTTGCAATCCTTGGCAACGATGTGTTGCTGAAATAGCTCATACGCTGGTTGTTGCAAGAAAAAAAGCTTCCGCAACTCGTGCCCGAGTGTTTTAGCTTCTCCTTCGTCATTTGAGACGGCTTTAAATTGAACGTGAATATCAAAAATTTCTTCATTCACGGTATTAAATAGCACTCGGTCGTAATCGTCATAAATTTTGTACGTAACATACGGATAATCAGGCGTAACGTGTTTAACGCTCTCTGGACGAACCGTAACTTGTGGCATATACGTTGTAATTTGCTTTACCAGTGCTGCTGAAACAGCATCATACAGGTTGAACTCACTCATCAGTGCCAACCTCCTTCAACTGGTAGTACACACGTCCAGCTGCAAAATCATCACCGTGATTAATGACCTCATAAGTCGCACCAGAAGCTCGTTGTACCTTTGTTCCTTTGGGGCAGCCAACTAGACCTGATAACCAATAAAGTGTGCCTACAGGCAATTGACCACCCAATTCTGGGGTATACGTCATGTTTGGATTAGTCGAATTAACAATCGGCTCATGCACCTTTTTTACTATAGCTGGGGCCATGATTGGTCGGCCTAATTCATCAGAATCTCCGGTGTCATGACCTGGAATGGTAATTGCCAGGTCTTCAGATAACATGTCATTCATGAATTCAAAATTCCCAAAATTTTGAAAATTCATTGCTAGTTGCCTGCTGCGACTTCAGCACCATTATCGGTTGGCGTTACTTTAAGATCACTTGGTGTTGATTCGCCTGCAACCGTGAATCCAGATACTGGCACAAATTGTCCCAGGAACTTTTTAGTGTCTGGATTATAGAAAGCAGCAAAATATTTGCCGCTAGGAACTGCATCACCAGGCGCGTACCCCGTAATCTTGACAACCTTTGGATCATTTTCTGGGAAGAAGGCAATGTCACTCGTTTGTTCCGTGTCACGAATTGGCGTGATATAAGCACCGTCTGTCCCCGTCTTTGCTGCAACAATAACTAATTCCATACTCATAAGCTCAAATCCTTTCTGTAATCCACGTGATTGAGTCACGCAGTTTTCCACTATCAATTAACGGATCATCAAATCCTTTATTCTTGGCAGTTAATGGCGCGTTACTTGGTGTGCTGAAGTCTGTAATGGTTTGCTTAATGTCTTTGACCATCGCTTCTCCCAATACTGAGTACACATCTTTCGGCTCAATTTCACCGACCATACACTTAAAAGCCAAGTCGGCTCCCAACTCTGTCCACCGACCGAGATGGTGATTAAACGAATAACGCAAGAATGGCCGTGGTGGAATCACAACACTCTTGCGCAGAATAAACATGATTTTAAAACCACTTTTAGCATCTGGCATGGCTAAATAGGCTTGATCAGCAGCTTTTCCTAACATGAAGAAAAGGTTTTGAAAATCCGCTGGCCGTTTATCACCTGAGTTCGGTGTTGGCAACGCCAACCACTGTCGATTGACTGGGACAATAGTTTTACCGTATTCCTGGACCATAGCAATCATGTTCAAATGATTATTAAGCCACGGCACACCCACGGACAACCTAACTGACTGCAACTCTTGTAATCGTCTAATTGCCTCTGCAGTATTATCAAAGTCTTTAGTCATTCAGTCCACACTGCTCCCATTGAGTCCGACACACCATAATCATCAACGATGTCATCATACTCAGCGCGGTAGTCGTCATATCCATTAAAATTTACCATTGTCTGCGAGTTACCAAACGTACTTGCGGATTGAACGCCACCATAGTTCATGAACCAGTCATTGTATAGCAGATGACGCGTCCAAGCTCTTGTGGCGTTGATTAACGCATCATCTGAAATTTGATCGTGACTAGCCTTAAGCGCCGCGTCATCTAACCGCTCTTTAATATGAGCATCGCTAAATCCTTGGAAGATATTAATATCACTCTTGATATTTTCCGGCATCAGTGCGTCTTCCATACCTAATCACCTTTCTACTTGCCACTACCTGTAGAACTTGATCCAGTGCTTGCTGCATTCTTAGGCGCATTAATTGTTGGCACTACATAGTCTGTGCCAACCTTGAATCCATACTTAACCAATTGAATCTGTCGTGGATCATAAGACACGGCAAACAGTGGCTTAGTTCCTGCTGCCAAATCAGCTAAATAAGTGTCGGCATTAGTTTTAGTCAGGTCAACGTTTGTTCCGGCAACGTGGCAAGTAACTACTCGTTTTTGAATAATGGCTACCATGCCGCCCTTTTGAAACTCGTCACGTTGAACAACTAGGCCATCGTTCGGTGTAGCCGTTGCATAATCAATGGCTCCGGGACCGAAGATGAGTGCATAAGTAGTTCCATCAGAAGCAACTGGAATGCTATCATCTTGAACGATACTCATGCCTTGGTACGTAGCAATTGGAGTTGCTGCACCAGCTGGTTGCAGGTATTCAATCAATTGTTGTTCACGCATTTCTGAATAAGCTGCTGAGTTAACAACTAATGTCGATAAGGTGTTATCCATCACATCGCCCATACGTGCGAGTGCCTTAACAAAGTCTGCGGCAGATAATTCCTTTTCAGCGCCAACACCGAAAGACTTTGCAGTTGCAATATCTGCGTTGTTGAAAGTGGCTTTTACCGTATTCAGCAGTAGACCAGTATCTTGGCGCGTCCACCAATTGCCGAAACGATTAGCAATCTGTTGCTGGGTGCTTGCGCCAGAAATCAAGTCTCCCCAGTCAGTATTACCGAATGACTTGCTTTGATACATCTTAATGCCGTATTCCATTGCAGAGCCGACACCATTCGTTTGAATATCATGCGTATCGTTCCATTCATCAGCATCGCCGGACAAGTCGTTCATTGCCGGGATTTCTACTATCCGACCCGGTTGAAGCAAACGTCCACCTAAAATGGGATCGTTCTTTAAAACACCAGACGCCACAAAACGATTAGTTTGCGTATTTTGTCGATAGACCCAATCAAGAAATACTTTTGGTTCAATTAAGTTACTAAAATTTGTAGGATTGCCGTTAATTACAGCCATTACCTACACCTCCTATTTAAGTTTGTTGTATAAATCTGGATTCTCACGATAAATTTGAGTTTGCTGATCCATGTTGAGCTTGGCAAAATCTTCGCGTGTCAGCGATCCAGGAACTGTTTGACCACCGTTTTGTGGCGTATGTGTGCCCTGGACACGTTGTTCTACGCTATCTTGAACAGCCTTGTTGAACAAGTCGATAAACTTGTCGATATTGTTCTTACGTACATCGTCATCTTTAGAAGTAACGAATTCTGCAAATTCAACAGGAATCTTACTGTCCGTTAAGGCTGATTTAGTTGCAGCCAAAGCATTTTTCTCATCAACGGCGTCTAGTCGTTCCTGCAATCGTTTCTCTTGGTCTGCCAGGGCTTGTCGCTTGTCATCGAGTTCTGCTTCGGCCTTCTGTTGTGCATTCATACCAGCGCGTTCTTCCCCTTTAGACATCCATTCTTCTTTCAGGGATTCCAGCTGACCATTAAACTTTTCTTCCAGCTGCTTAGCTTTAGCACCCATCATCTTATTCACGTCATCTTGTGAATATGCTTTACCGGATTGTTCCTGACCTTTAGATTCTTGTTGCTGATCCTCATTAATATCGGTTGACTTTGATTCTTCACCAGGTTCAGCAAAATATTGCAAGTTCATCTTCATCGTAAAAGCTCCTTTTTAAAGTCCGTAGACTAGATCGGTTAAAGTCCGAATGACTAAATTGCTTGTTCTTTTAGGGCTGCAAGTAAGAAAAAGCCCACAAAAATAGGAGCTATTATCATATAAAGAAGATAAATAACCCCTATAATTTTGATTCTTTGTTAACTACCCTTATTTGTAAGTGTTTTTAAGGGGCTATTATTAATAAATCGCCCCTAATCAAATTCACCTGTCATCATGCCGTCTAGTTGGCCATCAAGTAAATTACCATCTTCATCGCACGCTACCAATTGGCATCGGCAACGTGGGTGCGTATCTTCTTGAGGAATCGGTGCTTGGCCGAATGGAAATATCTGCTTGTCTAATGGTTGGCAAATATCACAAACATGGTAGTCTTCTTCGGTTAGCCACATTACAAATTTAACGTCGCTATCTTCGTAAGCTTGTCGTTTACCTTCATTGGTGTTCTCAACCGATTGTGTCTGCATTAATCCATCAATTCGAGATAATAGCTGATTCATTGGTGTTGCCAAATTGTCATCAATTCGATCGCCCGACTGTGGAATGCTTCTAGTTAGCTTGTTCATTGCAGTTACTGAAACTCCTCGACTCAGACCTTTATTTAAGGTCTCAATCATGCGATTAGCCATAACATCTTGGTGCATCCATAGTCGTTGCACGTATTCGGCCTGGTTAGTGCTCCGTGGAGCGTTTTGCTGCGAACGTGAAGAGTTATCTGCATACGCTGCCGAACGCTGTCTATTCAGTTCTGTGACACCATACAGTTCACTTCTCGCTGTCGCAATACTCATGCCAGCTCCAATCATTGCACCCAACATATCTCGTTTGGTTAATGATGCTTTAACATAAGCAGCCTGTAACTGCTTAGATAGTTTATCGTCGGGTTGAACGTCCGTTAACATTTCGTTAATAGCAGCGTAAAAGTGTTGCGTGTCCCATGAACTAACTGCTGACGATACTTGATTAAGAGTTAACCCACTATCATCAGCGTACTCGTTATAGAACTCTTTTAGATGGTTGGCGATAATGCTTAAGGATTGCTGATAGAAGCTATTGATCGTCTGACTGTTCGCCTTGTCCTGTTTGACCAGTTGGTGAATCTTCTGGCGCTCCTTCTTGACCGTTGTCAACGCTATCACCTACCCCATTCACGTTCTGCAGTTTGGCTTGCGCAGCAGCAATCATATTTGTTGTTCGTTCATCTTGATCGCCAGACTCATCATCTACTTGTTGTTTTTCTTGATCAGCCGGAATCCCAGTAATCGGTTCAGCCAAATTACGCAATGTTTCTGCAGAAAATTTGCCCGTCTGATTGAGACCTTGAATAAGTGTCATCGTTTCCTGATTGTTCTTAGGCAGATTAGGCGTGAATGTGATTGTCACATTGTCGGCCGGATTGTTTTCATCGGTGATCGTAACGTCGTTATTTTTGAGATAGCTCCAATACGTCATTAGCAACCGCAACCGACGCCGTATGCCACGCTGATAAAGTGTTTCCGACATAGCCATCTCTTGGTCACTACCCCATAGTTTGTAAGCCATGGCAACACCCGATGCATTGGCTGCAAAGTTTTGGTCAGTTGTGTCGGGTGTATTTGTGTCCTTATGAATGTCGGATAACAATTGGTTAATGTAAATTTGCCATTCACTAGCATTCAACGACTTAGTCAGATAAGCTGCCGATGTTGGCACAATAGTTGGCGATCCGTTTGGATTTTTTTGGACATATGGCCGTAGATACAAAACGTTTGTGTTGCTATCAAGCACCTTTTCAACCATAACGGGTGCATTACTTTTCCCGTTGGTTGTGGATTCATTTGTATATCCACCACTCACATTGTCAATGTAAACCGGTTGACCGTCTGGTCCTAGTTTTTGCTCTGACTTGCCGGAATTGTTGGCAACTTTTCCGTTGATCATCAGCATTGAATTGCTAAAGTCTTCTTGGCTGTTAGCCATTTCAGACAACGCTTGGTCATAGGCGTCAATTTCATCAAGTTTAGTCTCCCAAGCGCCCACACGTTCTTCATTCAAGCCATATTCAGTTAACGGCACTTGCTGAAAGAAGTGCTCTTCGGTGTCTGTCAGAGTCCAATCACTATCGGGTTCGTCACCCGCTGTAAAGTGATAAATGTTCTTATCCGTATAGACTTCAACTTGGTAGTTTGTTTCATCTGCCACCTTAACGACGTAATAACGCACAGCAAATAGTTCTACGGGTTCTACGTCGGTAGACCAGACTACGAACGCGCTATTGGGATCGATTGCCGTAACTCGTGGATCTTTTGACCCGTCTGCTACATATAGCAGCTCATACGCACGACCAGTATTCGCTAAGTTCTTGCCCATAATCTTTTCGTGATACGGCTCATCATTGGTTTGATTAAAATCATCTAGTGCTTGCATTGGCCCTTCACCAATGTCGGTGTCATCATCTTTGTTTTGGTACCCGAACGTTAATGGCGTGCCAAACTCATATCCTACTTGGATGTTAGTAATATAGCGCGCCAATGCGCTAGAGATACGGTTATCTGCTCGATGACTCTTCTTGTTAGACAACCAGTAATGAATGTTGTTATCCGCTTGGTAATAACGTTCCAATTCAAGAATTCGTGGCAACTGATTTGTATAGTGATCGTTAACATACCACTGTACTAACTTTTCAAACGCCGCTGGGGTATCTTTAATAGCGTCCCAGGTTGCTTGTGGAATGCTGTATCTTTGATTAGTGTCGAATGCATAGCGCCCACCATAACGTTTACCATTTAGCAGGCTAATCGAGTCTGGCTTAGGATTAATCGACAGGCTGTGAGCTGTTTTGTCGTTTGTCTCTGCCATCATTGTTCACCTCGCTTTCATGCAGCTTGCAATAATTGTGTGCAAACTTAACGGCCAGCAACCTATTAGAGTCGCTGACCGTCTTATCTTCTTCGTTAATATTCTCGTTAATCAGTTCTGCCATCGCTTCAATAATATATTTGACATCTAAGCCAATTGGCACTGAATAAGTAATGCCTCTATCGGTAAATTCTAGTGGCTTGCCATTCAGCATTGGTTCAAACACATTCATATCAAGCGGTGCTGTGTCCTTGGTAGTTGCTTGTTTTTTCCACTCTTCCATTGTCATTAGCTTTGCCATCAATGTCACCTCAAAACCTATGCTGTAATGTCTAATCTAGGTGTACTCTATATGGACAATACAATTTAAAAGGCTGAATATCCTATAAATTCAAAGCCCGTAAGCTTAAAACCTGTTTTTTCAGCGTTTAATCAACTGTCCATTTTGAGTGTCTATTTTGGATATGAATAAATCACCAAAAATCATCAGGATAATCGATCAACCCATTATCAGCTAGTAGCTTTGTTTGATCGTTATAACTGTTATCCGATTGTTTGTTATTTTGATTCCACAACTTGGTTGCAATCGCATATCGTACAGCGTCCATGACATGGTCATGCTCTTTAACCGGCTCACCCGTTTTGTCATTCCAGACATACTGATAAACCTCATCTAAGAACTGCTGTATGCCTTCTTGAACAGCCATAAACTTATGCTGCTTAATAAGCCCTGCAACTTGTTCAATGCCCTTTAAAACGGATTTATACGCATACTGAGCGTTGATGTTATTTTCCTTGAACTTGTCAATATGTTCAACTCGAGCTGTATCACAATAAAACGGTATATTGTAGCCATAATCTTGTTGAACTTGCTTGGCAATCTTGACCCAGTGCATAATCTGCTCCAAATGACCAGTATGCTCTTCAACTAAGTAAGTATTACCATCAGTATCGTCAGCCAATACAACAATTGACGTATCGTGTTCGTATCCCCAGTCAACACCGCAGTAATATGTTAGCTGCTGATCAGCAGTCCGTTTATCAAACTCGGCATGGGTAATTAGATTCTTTGATTTGTCGAATTCTTGATAAACTAGTCCTTCACCAGCAACCCACAATCCTAAGATGCTGCGATCATAGAACATGCCACTCATTTGAGCCTTCATATCATGCACGTACTTCTTAGGCAAAAATGTATTGTCGTCCATCGTGAAATGATTGTAGATGATACCTTTTGACTCGTCCTTAGCCTGATCAATGTACTTTCGTTTAAGCCAATGGGTTGGCGTATCTGGGTTGGTATCACCAATGATTCTAGCCCCTTCAAATCCACGAACACGATTACGAATTTCTGCGAATGCTTGTTCATTAGCTAGTGACATCTCATTGATATAAGCTCCCCAGGCATTCATACCACGAATAGATGCCATACCAGCAATTGAACCCGTATAGGCTTGTACAACCCGCACGCCAAACAATTCAAAAGCACCATGCACATCAAACTTAATATTAAGCATAGGGTAAGCCTGCATGATTTCTTGCAGCACGTTGTTAGCGATCGTCTTACTAGAAAATCCGGCTAGAATGTATTGCGCTTTCTTATCCATTGATTGGGCTAACTTGCCAATCCGCAGTAGCTCACGCAAGAACATGTCATTGTCAATGACCGTCTTGCCAGAACCAACGGCCCCACTATTGATCATCAGCGACCAGTCGTCACGGTCAAACTGCTTGAAGACTTCGACTTGCTTCTTTGTATACTTCAAATCAGCATAAGTTGTCATTTGTCGCTGTCCTCCTTCAACCGCTCGAACATCTTGTCAAACTGCTTGCCAACATCTTGGCCACCGATTCTAGCATCGTGAGCCTTTTGTTCTGCCACATCAGCTTCAGCTTCTAGCTTGCGAATCTTTTGTTCTTCGACCTCTTTGCTGTCATTTTTGAGCTTGCCATTTAGTTTGAACCACAGTTCAGCTGCAGCTACCTGCTCTTTAGTTGAGGCTGGTGTCAATGTTGTGTTATCTACCATGTATTCCATGCGAGCACCAAGCGAATCATCATCGCCTGCTGCTTCTTTAGCTAGATTATCAATCTGCACATAATGACGTTCAATTTCCTTGCCGGCACTGATACGGTAAATATTTCTAAGCACTTCGTCAGCTTCATCAGATTCGTGTTTTTCAACTTTTCCAACCTTACGCTGAATATAATTCTGAATTCCACCATTTTCCACCATTTTTATTGAAGCATTCTTAGCGTAAGCCTTAGAGTATCCTGCTTTTATAGCTGATTTATATGCATTGTTAGTTTTGATAAATTCGTTAGCAAACTTGCGCTGTTTTGCCGTTAATTTACGTGTCATTACATACCACCACACCTCCATATATAATAATTTGTACGCTTACTTGCCGGCGTTAACCACGACCAACAACTTCCCAATCGTCAGCCAACATGTCTGTTTGACTGGCTAACCATGGCATCCTGGTTGTCTACAGCGTCTTACCCTTGGCATAACTATTTGCCTTGACCAATTCCATATAGGCGTCCAAGGCTATCCATATAGTCGATCCTGTATCTGACGCCAACTGCACTATCAGACTTCCAGTTAAGTTCAACACGATGTAGTCCTTGTTGTTCTACGCCATCAACAAACACTCTAGGTGTGTCATTAATGTCATCAAACTCGATACGGATGTGTGGTTGCTTCTTTACCGTGCCTTCACATTTGTCTATTAAGTTACACAATGTTTTACTTAACAGTTCCATACTGCGCTGCGCCTGTGTCGCATCAATATCAATGTTAAGCTTAATATCTTCGATTTTCTTTGCCATAGTATGTCTCCTTCTTTCTTGCCAAACTAAAAGCGCCATGCTGTTTAGCACAACGCTCACGTTTCTTCTTGTCAGCCAACCAACGTTCTAAGTCACGATAGCAGTGATTTTCTGTTGGGCTAACGTAGCCATACTCAGTGTGTCGCATGTAGCCACACCCCCAGCACAATAATGAGCAGCACCATCAGCAGGCCGAATATTAAGTTGTCCCGTTGATAGTTTCTCATTACTACTCCTCCAAATTAAAAGGCCGCCTCGTTAGAGACGACCAGGCGTATGATTGCCAGCGATGCAATGCTGGCTAATGCAAATGGAGTCACATATTAGGAAATATTTTTTGGGGGTATTCCCTAATACAGCTCCATTGTAAGCGCTATCTTCACATAAGTCTCAGATAATGCTTGTTAAATGTGATTGGTGTGGAATCGAACCACACACGGATTCAAATTCAAACCGACCTCTTCTGGCAGGCCAACGCCAGTTACAATCACAATATGGACGCTATATCCTTGGATGAACGGGAGAGCCCATCTCCTTTAAGTTATTGCGTCCAATGGACCATGTAGGACTCGAACCTACGATCGAACGGTTATGAGCCGTCTACTCTAACCAACTGAGCTAAAGGTCCAAAAGACCGGTTATGCAGGCCGGTCAATTTTATGAAGGAGTTTGGCGGGCCAATACGTACAACGGGAGTCGAACCCGTATCTTCTTTGCTCTGCCGTTGAGCTATGCACGTCCATTTCATCAATCGCTTATGTTATCAATTTACACCCAAACTAGGGGTCAAAAATACCAGTTTAGTCTCAATTCATAGAATAAAGTCCCAATTGTTTTGCACAGCTTGAAATGAATTGTTTTTTCAATCTAAATGCAGTTGCTCGGCTGCACCCAATCAAGTGGTTAACAACTAGTCCATCAATCGTATATCGAGGCCGTTTTCTGAAATAAATCTCGTTAATAATAATCTCGGTGTCTTTTCCCACTTCATCTAAGCAGTCATCGATAACCTGACGCTGCTTTTTGAGTGCGTTAATCCGCTTGTCCTCATCTAGCGTGATAATTAACCGGTCTGTGCTATCGTTGAATCCGTTCTGTGCCCGACCACCGCCAACATTCTCATCAACCGGCGTTACCGGATAACGTAACTCCTGTTCGCGCTGTTCAATGTACTTATCAATTTTGGGGTAATCACGTAGAATATCCTCTACCGTTCTAATCGTTGATCGTTTCACCCGTCATTCCTCCATCTTAAGCTTATTTTAAGTTTACTTTAATATTAATGGCATAATATTTCATTCGTTGGCTGCGGAGTAAGAGTTAATTTAAATAGTCAATTTGGGGTAAGGGCTGCCGGTAAGTGGCCCTTTTTTGCTGTCTAAAATGGCCGTGTAAGCTCGTGTAGCACGTTAGTAATCTCCGCATTGCTCAGCATACCCAAAGCAATGTAAACTTCCTTAGGCACGCTGTGCTCGCTTAATTTGAATTGAAACTCGGCTAGCCCCATCAATACATCGTCTTTCGGCACCAGCGCCTCCAGATAGCTAAGCAGCATACGTTGGTTGCCATTCATTTCGTCGCGTGTTTTATCCATACGTCCTCCTACATAAAATAAGAATTTTATTTAAAAATTTTCAGCAGAATCGGCCACAACCAACAGAAAGTAATCAATTCACCTATGCTGAGGCCGACTAAAATCCCCACGAGAAATAACCCCCAATCAATCGCCGTCATTCGTCCGCCTCCGAATCAAGCGGGCCACGTTCATCAATCGGCGTTGCCATGTAATCACTAATGATGCCTAGAAGGTCAGACTCTTCTAATGCGCTTAGATAATCCTTGATAGCTCTATATCCTTCCGGCTCAATGATTTTTTGTTTCTTATCCTGCCATATCATCGCTACTTTTACCGAGTCGTACTGATTTTTAGGAACCCAGATACGATAGATAATCCCTTCGCCAAAACAAGTAACTTTATCAATGCCAAAGGCCATCTTTCTAATGCTTTGGACAAATTCAGTCGTTTTCAACTTATACCCTCCTACATAAATTAAGATTCTATACCATTGTAAGCTCATGGATAACCTGGTTGCGTTCCTTCGCTGACAGCTTGTTAATCGCGTTGCGCTGGCTGTTGCTCAGCTTGGTAAAGTGATTGCCGCACCACACTAACGCCTGTGCCACATCGCCGCCATAGCTTGCCATGCCTTGCATCACGTAATTACGATACTCAATCTGTTCGTGTGTCATGCTGTGCCTCCAATAGCCGTTTAACTCGTCGCCAACGCGGCTTGCTTTGATTAATTGGCTTGCAAAATAATGTGTTGATATGCTGCGCGCCGTTCAGTGCCAGCCAAAGTTGAAAATTCCATTTATCCATGCTGTGCCTCCACTTGATATTTTCCGTAAATCAGAGCCAGCATTACCTGTGCTTCTTTATAATTGTACGAGAAATAGTCATCACTCCATTTTTTTGAATCCATCACTGACTGGAAGCCAATCCATAAACTGCTCACAATCTTCTTTACACTTTTTTTCGTCTCCAGCGAAGATAAATTCTAGCGCCCCTTGGAAAGTTAAACCATTTTCCATTTCTTCTGCAAAATACTCAATTCTATCGGCAACTGGTTTAGGAAAGATGATTTTCGGTGGGACACACTTACCATCCTTCACTGACCAGCCATAGACGCTTTTTAGCAGCGGATCAAATGTTTCTGCAAACGATTTTTCAATGTCTTTGTCAATATTTCTTTTAGTATTCTTAATCATGCTGTGCCTCCAATAGTTCTGGGTTCGTATGCACGTTACCAACAATCAAATCGTCTAATGGACTAATTCCACCTTTGTTATGTTCTTCGTTTTGAATGCGAGAATTAAAACATCCATGCTCTGAGTCATAAAAAACAATTCCGTAAGTGGTTTTAATTTTTACACGTTTATTTGCCCCAAAATATTTGATTATGTCTCCCTCGTAAATGTCTTTACCATTTTGATCTTTCAATCCGGTAAATTGTTCAAGATCCCAATCCGTGGCATTAAGTGCTGATAAACAAATCCCAGATATTTCTTCGTATTGTCGCAAGTCTTTTGTTTCATTATCCCAAGCTCTGAACTTAATTTCTCTACTCATTTGTCTTCTTCCAATAGTTCTGGGTTCTCGTGTACGTTACCAATGACTTCAATGATTGGTGGGGTATATAACATGATTTGATTCTTAAAATCCCCCAGCCAGAAAGAACCCCATCTAAAATTGACAGTTTTTACCATGCTACTACCATCATAGCCGTCATCTCTATCAGGTTCTTGATAGTAACCACGAACAATGTCGCCTTCGTAGATTTCCTTGCCATTGGCATCTTTCAGGCCGGTATATTGCTCCAATTTAAGCTGGCTATTGTCTCCAACAGGGCCATCATTTCCACCTTGTACATTACCATCAGCAGCACTAGCTTCAACCCAGTACGCGTTGCCATCTATAAACTCTATACAGTCGACTTGTAGCATTTTATGCTGCGTTTCGTCCCACACTCTAAATTTCGGTACCATCATTCGCCCTCCGTATCAGAAGTATTTCCCTCAATCGTGTCTAACATATCTTCAATGAACGTACGAGGATTTCCTCCTAACTGATGAATCGTTGAAGCAATAGCATAAACTGTATAAGTAACCATCTCATCAGCATCAAAAACTCCACCATCAATATTTACTGGTTGACCTTTCTCAACATCAATTGTAATTTTTCCAGTTTTGCTCATTATTTTTCCTCCCAATTTCAACATCACTCGGTGCCACAAATTAATCGTTAGCTTTAACTAATTCTAGGAATTGCCCTTTTAGTCGACAGCCTGAGTAATCAACGCCTTTGCTATCCAAATACTTCTTAATTTCTTCGACCGTGCTGTAGGCATCGGGGACACCTTCCTGATCACTGTGTTTAAACATTTCTGCAAATTCGTCTGGCTTCTCATCTTCATAACGACTATGGAACTTTGTCTCCGCCTTATAATAGAATCCTTTTTCATCTGGCTTGCCAGGAACATCAGTCGCCCAACGCAGAAATAGTTTCTCATGACAATTAGGACATCTGGTAAATGAATGTTTCCATAACGCTGACGTGCTTTCAGTGTGCCCACAAAACGGGCAGGCCATTGCCACTTTAACCACATCATCAGGGCGTGGTTCGCCCATTTCTTGTGATACATTGTCGGTATGGGCAAATTCGTCCTTGATATTATCGTCGCCGTCACTCTTTACATCATCCTTGCTGTCGCTTTCGATGGTCAAATGATCATGGCCGCCTGTTGCCAACTGATGGATCTTAAATAAGTCATCAAATTCTAATACGTGGTCTGCCTTAACCGATACTGTAATGCTGCCGGTGCTGATTTTTACTTTCATTGCATTCTCCATAATTTATTATCTCCATTTCAAATTGTCTAAAAACACTAATACACCTTATCGCCGTGCTTCATTGGCTGCCTCCCGTAGTTTCTCTCGCATGCAACGCACCCAATCTTTGTCGCGCCCCATAACACGAGCCACCCCTTGGTTGTTATGCTTGTTTATGTGTTTGACGTTGTATTTCAGTTGTGTCAATTCATCGGGCGTTGCTTGGTAATCCAATTCATCACGTCTTTTCATTCTGCCACGTAATTGCTGAATATATTGCGGTGTCTTGGACCGCTCTTCTGCAATATATTTGTTAGTGTATCCATGTAAAATCATGTGGCGTAGGATCTTATTTTCTGCCGTGTGTCCTTCCTCAGTTTGACCGCGGATCTCTTTTTTAACATCTTTCGGCCAATCATCTGGATCATCGCCATAATTGGCGTAAGCAGCCCTGATTGCGGCTGCCATTTTCTTGTTTGATGACATACGCCTCTACTCCTTTCTTACTAATCGTTTTGCTTCGTTCCTTATTTCTTCAAATTCACGTTTACGCCGTTCTCTCAAAACTTCATTGCAATTGGGACATGGGCTAGCTGTGACGGTGCTTGCCGTACAGTGGTAAACAACGCCAGTGCCATGACACAATGGGCATTCGCTCATACGTTACGCACCCCTTTCATGCCATCAAAAATAAGTTGCTGTTCCGGGTTATCTGGATATACGCGATCAATGAACTTACCTTCATACATCTGTTTTAGCTGTCCTTTGGTGTTGTTGGTTGTAATGATGGTGATACCCTTAGCGGTGTTGTGGTTAAAATCAACTCTAGCGTTAGACACCCGATACATGATGTCTTGCAGATCCTTATGAACCGGTTTGATGTTGCCAGTCATACCGCCTTCCGTGCCAAAATCATCTAGTACCAAAACATCAACCTCAATCATCGAACGTGTTATGTTGATCAGTTTGGAACGGATTGAAGTGTCCTCATATTTGTCATTGACCATTCTTAGCAGCTCAGCAGTTGATACAAACATGCCACTACGTCCATGGCTCATCAGGTGATCCAACATAGCTAGTGCTAAAGACGTTTTACCAACGCCACGATCACCCATCATAGCCACGTTAAAGTTTTGGTTTTCTAATTGCTTAGACAACACGAATGCCTTCTTGCCTAGTGATTTAGCTAAGTGTGGATTGTCCTGTTTAGCAATATTCCAGTTGCCAAACGAGAATTCGAGCGGTATGTTGCCGGACCAAACCGAGTAGCTATAGTACCGGGCCATTTTGTCCCGTTTCAATTGTTGAGCTGCTTGTTCGGCCGTCTTACGATCTAATTCTTCTTTAGTCGGCAAGTGGTTCAGGTCAACATGGTGGGCATTGGCTAGCCGCTGAATATATCCCTGGTCAAAAGTAACGTGCTCCATGTTAACCTCCCGTCCAATACTCGCGGCCCTCATGTTTTGGTTCAGTCGATACTTGATACTCATCATCAAACCGGCCATTGAACCATGTAGATCCATCCATAGGGCGATACCAATCTTTATTTTGAGCAATATATTGCTTGTACAGTTTTAACTGACTGAAAAGATAATCGTTGGAATACTTTGCTGATTTTTTACGCCAAGCTTTGTAATGGTTAAAAGCTTGCTTCTTTCCCTTTTTGTTGGGATAAGCTGACCATATTTCCTCAAAGTCAGACTCAATTGAGGAAGGTGCAGCGACAGCTGCACTATTCTTTTTATTACTTGTAGTATTAACTGTAGTATTAATACTTGTAATATTATCTCTCTGATTTTTCGGTATAGGGGTACCCTGATTTTTCGGTATACCCTCCACCGAAATTCTGATATACCTATGCTCAATTTCACGTGTACCCTCTTTATAAATAACGTCTCGTGAAATATGCCCATCGTCTTCTAAAGCTTTGAGCCAAGTTTGAACAGTTGACTTCCCTACTCCATACAAATTGGCGAAGTAGCTATCGCTTGCCCAGCAGTAACCCTTTTGATTACATAAGGCTGTTATCTCGCCATACAATAATGATGCTTTTCCCGGAAGATTGTTGTCGTACCTAACGTTTGCGGGAATAATGGCGTAATAGTTTGGTCTTTCAACTTTTTCTGTCATATCAGTTCCTCCAATCATGGGCATTTCACCCACCCGGTGTATTAGTCACTGCTATGTTTCTAATTCATAAACTGCTTAGTATCTTTTACCTGAGCATGCTTGGCTGCATGAGTGATTAGCTTTATGTCAACATCAGTGATTGGTAACGATCGCCTTCCAGTTTCATCAACTCTGTGAGCCATTTCAATGAATGGTTCGTCACCAAAAATACGAACTATATAATCACTATTAATGTAATCACCACTCTGTAATTTAATTAACATCATATTCACCTTTCAAGCCAATTCGTTTTAGTGTTTCTTTATCTAGTTTTATGCCATCTACCGGGACGTGGTATTTTGCACTAAATGCCACGGAGCCAATTTGCTCAATCTCACTGTGATGGACTCGGCACAATGCCATAACGTGCCGCTTGGTGTGGTCAACGTGTGTTCTGTTCAAGCCGGCTCCGATAACGTCTACATGATGGATATCAGCACGATTACCGCAGATCATGCAAACTCGATGGCGGCAACACTGATATTGGTAATACTCTTGCTCTCTCGGTAGCAATTCATAGCCTTGTTTGAACGGTACACGCCACGTAAACATGAAGTCGATAACTAGGTCGAGCAACACGTTAGCGTCGCTCACAGACGATTCTGTGGTGTCTGACAGGCTAATCTGTTTACCAAACGTGTATTCTTCATATTGCAGATAGAACAGCTCTTTTAAAAAGTCTGTAGGCATGCCTGACCAGGTATAAATGTCACTCAACAGGGTAAAGAATAGGCGTCGTTGTTGCGGCCTAGCTTTGCGTGTGTCGGCTAGTTCCCAATCTAGGTAAAGTTGGTCACGCGAACCGCTAACGGTCTCGATATGGTCTAAATTAGGCTGCTGATCAAGCTCAACTAACAAGTATGACTTGCCATTACGCTCAAAGTATTTTGATCGTGACCGCTGCATTTAATCACCTCAAATCAGAATGGTAACTGATCATCCTGAATGTCAACATTGCCAGCGTTGTTAGCAAACGGATCACTCGTATTATTTTGCGGCCGATTGTTTTGATAACTACCGTTACCAGTAGAGTTCTTTGATTCTAAGAATGAGAAGTTTTCAACAATAACTTCTGTGACGTATACGCGTTGGCCTTGCTGATTTTCATAGTTACGTGTTTGAATACGTCCTTCAATGCCGACCAGGGATCCTTTGTGGAAGAAGTTAGCAAAGTTTTCTGCCGACTTACGCCAGATAACGCAACTAACAAAATCAGCTTCGCGCTCACCTTGTTGGTTGGTGAACCGCCGATCAACGGCCAGATTGAAAGTAGCTACAGCAGCACCGCCTTGTGTATACCGCAATTCCACATCACGGGTTAGTCGTCCAGTCAAAACTACTCGATTAATCATTGCTTATTACCTCCCGCTAATTTTCGTTTTACTACTGTAATAATTTCATCAGCTTGCAATTTAGTTAATTGCGAAATATTGCTTACGTTAAATTGGCCAAGATAGTATTTTTGAACATTCGCTAGTGAACCCTTAGTAACCTCAGAAGTTTGTTTAAATAGCTTTGTTAATTCTGTCATCTGATCAGTTGTAACCCTATCTGCTGGTTTTTTAGTGCCATTTTGTGGTTTATTAGGAGCCGCTTTAGTTGCTTGTTGTCCATCGTCATCTTTAGACGCGGATACACCGAATGCGGCTGATAAACTATATCGTCGTGCATAAGTTTCAGCAGAGCCGAATGCCTGCGCGTCTTTACGCTGTACTGGCATGCTAAGTGGATTGTAAATAATGTACTCGCCACTAGCATCAAACAGCATAGTCGTAATAGAAACACCATTAGGATCGCTGGTCGCTTCCTGCGTATAACCTAACGACTCTGGCAACGCTCCATCTACTGCAGCTGTTAGGTCTTCCAAAGTTACATAGTTCCCATAATGACTTTTTCCATCTTTGCTTGGTTGTGCTTTGAGTAAATTCTTACGGAATTGTGCCATACTGGTGGCCAAGTTTTTAATTGATTCACTTTTTTCCATGACTTCCTCCTACTTGATTCGAATTGACCTTGTCTGTACTAGCTTGGCGCCAGGAACCTCTTCACCATCATTGAGCGCCTGTTTAATGGCCGTTTTATTCAGTTTCTTTTCTACCTCAGTAAATTCACCGGGAATAAGTTTATCGTCCGTCACCGCAACGCTAACAGGGTTATTTTGAATCCAAATAGACAGATCAATATCTTTGATTTTGTCCTTGCCTGCTGTTTCCATTCCGTGTTGTAATGCCAATTTCAGCCGACTAATATTGTTGGACAACGCACGCATTCGTTCTTGATCGTGTTTAATTTTATCTGCAAGTTGCTTTTTATCAGCTACCAGCTGATTAATAACTTTTCCGTAGCCAATTGCTTTGTCAGCGATGCTGTCTTGTAAACTTTCAATTGTGTCAGCAAACAGCTGCTGATCTTCTGGTTTGGCACTATTGGCTAATTCAACGACATGCAATAAGTTGCCCTCAAGTTCGTATAGATTCATACTTATCCCTCCGTTCGTAACTGTTCTAATTGCTGATTAGTGCAGTCAATCTTAACCGCCAAATACCGCTTATACTTTTCGTCAGTGGCGTGTTCCAGACATTTCTGTAAATCCATTGCATATGTTTCCAGCGCCTCAACGTGGGCGTTATGCTCTAAGATCGCTTGTTCCTCGTCAGTCTGATTAATGTGCGTGACCACAGGCGTAGCAAATTTTCGGTCATATTCCGCGGTAGTTCCACCTAAAGCCATTGCCAATGCCCCTTTTTTAGTGTAGAATTCATATTGAAAATGCTTGATACATGTAATCTTTTGGTGAGTTCTGACGGCCAGGTCAGGACTCTTTTTTTATGCCATAGTTTCATCGATCGACGACCTCCAATCCGTTAGTGAACATCTCAAATGGCTCATGGCCACGTTGCATAATGACAGCAATTTGCTTATTTGACTTTCCGTAAACGTCTGGCTTGAGTTCTACTACTTTGCCAACACCAGCAGACACCATCTTGATACCTGCGGCATACGTATCTTCGTAACTGACCTTGTCACCAACATTAACTTTCATGTTGATCCTCCATTCCAAAGAAGTCTTTCCAAAATGGTGCCCATCCGCCGGCACGTACCACTGACTTCCGTAGCTGATAACCGGCTGCAGCGATCAATACAATTACTGTTAGCCAAAAGGTTAGGAAGCCAACTAGCAGGTAAACTTCGTACATATAACCATTCCTTTCCGTTGTATACTTGAGTTATCCCAAAGCGGCTAAACTAATTGAGACAAAGCTTGGTCTCTAATTCTTTAGCTTGATTTCCACTCCATCCACTAGCGCGAAAAGATTGTCTTTTGCTAGTGGGTATTTTTGTACAATTTTCTTCATTTCAGTATTTGTAAAGGTGACTGCTGCAAACAAGTTGCCGTCAACTGATACATTTACCAAGTGATTAAAACCACCTGACTTGTAAAAATGAATCACTTCATGCTTTTTCATCAGCTCACCTCCTTATGCTGTCTGCTCAATGCGTGGCAAAATCCCTTTTGATTTCAAGAAACTGTATAAGAACTCTTGCCCTTTTTGCGTCCACTTCATGGTGTTGCGTACCTTGTCGATGCCATCACTGTTGGTGTATTCGTAAGGTTCAATGTGTGTGTAGCCTTTATCCTGATATTTGGCATACAGCAGCCATGTTTTGCCTTGCTTGTATTGAATGCCTAATCCATGCAGCAATTTGTTAAACTCACGCGTTGAGTAGCCGTAGTTCTTAGCGATTACCGATGTTGTTTCCAATCCTGGATTAGCTAACATCTTGTCGGTGTAGTCTGCTTTAGGCTGCAACACTGAAATCTTTTCCGCTTGATCAGCAGCCAAACGTAATGCTTCTGGCAACGTAGCTGGAATTTGAAATTTAACTTGCTGTTCCATCTCGTTGAACTCCTTAATGTATTGAAGTTTAAATTGCAGTGCCTTGTCTCCTGTGAAGCCCATTGCTAACAAGGTAAAACCGTCGCGGTTCATGTAATACATTGGATATTGCTTACCACGATTCTCATAAGCACCTGTGGCAAACATTTCGTTCCCCAATTTTGGGGAACCAGATTGTGCAATCAGTTCTTCAATATCACGCGTAACATGATCATGTCGCTTACCAAATGTTTGTGCTACCTGCAAGCTACTGGTGACTGCTTGCTTGTCTTTCATAATTACTAATTCGTCCATGTGGTTCATTCCTTTCTAGCCTAAGCAGACTGCGTTGATCTTAAAGTTCGAATTAATTCGTCCTTTTTGCCCAAAAAAATATAATCCGTTGGAACGTTATATAGAACAGATAATTTGTTGAGCAAGCTCATAGGAATATTCGAGCTATCGTGTTCATACTTAGATAGTGTCTGATAATTTATCCCAACATATTCCGACGCATCTTTTAAATTCATTCCCACATTTTTTCGGCAAGCCTCTAAGGAGAACTTAATCAGTTTCATTCATTATCACCTCCTAACAACATAATTAATTATATACGAATTAATTCGAACTTTCAAGTCTAAAATTCGAATTAATCAGTATTTTTTTAAAATATTTTGTTGAAAAGTTCGAATTAATTCGATATAATATAGGTAATGAAATGGGGGATACATTTATGGCACGTTCAGAATTGACACCACAAGATACATTAAATAAGAAAATAGTATCAGCAAATTTAAACAATTTGCTCAATTCTCAGAACAAAAAGCAGATCGACATTCATAGAGCAACAAAAATACCCAAGAGCACTTTAACTGGATATTTTAAAGGCACTTCACTTCCCACATTGGGAAATGTGCAAAAATTGGCAGACTTTTTTAATGTACTAAAGTCAGACATTGACCCTAGGTTTAGTTCAACTGTTAATGTACAGAATGATAGTTCTGAATTAATGCGTTTATACGACCAGCTGGATTCAAACGGGAAAAAAGAAACAATTAACTTCATCAAAAAACGTTTGTCTACAGCATCTAACGTCATCAAATTCCCTAAAGACGATGACACCATCGAAATTACGGCCAGCGGTGTCCTCTCTGCAGGTGTGGGTGAGTTCCTTGATGATTCTACTAAACCATTCACTGTAACCGTACACAAGCCTGTTCCTAGCAATTATGACTATGCTTTCCAGATAAACGGCCACTCAATGGAGCCTGTTTACCAGGATAAGCAAGTTGTCTTCGTCAAAAAGGAAGACGATTACCGTGATGGTCAGATCATTGCTGCGGTTATGGACGGTTGCGCGTATTTGAAAAAACTGTCAGTAGTTGATGGTGAGGCTACACTGGTATCACTCAACCCACAATATCCTAATATCAAAGTTGATAAAGAGACTGGCGTCAAAATATTAGGCGTTGTATTTTCATAAGTCCCCTACATGGGGACTTATCTTAGCACTCAAGAAGAACATATGTTTGATTAGCCGGGTGGTTGGTCATGGGTCCGAGTCCTATGTAATCAGTTGATTCACAACTTAAATATGGAGGTTGCTATTATGACAACGTTTGAATTAGAAGAATACTTGGAAGCACATAGCCAGATTGTCGACAATTTTAGAGATAAATATGCTGCGTTCTTAAACGAACAAAACGCAGACCGCCCCACCAATAAAAAGTGGAGTAGCCTGCGCATTAAAAATGAGACCAGCAGTGCTGTCATCAAATTCATTAGCAATATCCAAGCCAAATTGAGTTCAGCCATGAAGCCCCGTCAGCGAAAATCTTATGATGGCTGGGTTGATTATATGGAACGCAATGAAACCATTGGTAGCTTGGAAGAATCCCTAATGGATCTGGATTTTGTTTAAATAAATACCACTGACACTCGATATTAGCGGTATGATTATACTAATCAGGAGGTAATTCTATGAAAATTATTAACGTTGCTTTGCATGTAAAACCCGAAATGACGTCACAGTATGAGGCATTTGTACACGAATTGGTTGTCTGCTCTTCAAAGGAAACTGGCAATGAATTCTACGGCCACTTCAAATCATTGATCAATGACAACGATTACGAAATAATTGAACATTGGAAGGATCAAGCAGCAGTCAAATCTCACAACGAAACTCCCCACTTTCAAAATTTCTTAGATCACATTAACGATTATTTAACGTCAGCTCCGGAAATCACACGAATGGACTACTAATTATCGAAGTTATCTGTTACAGGAGGCGCTCACAATGTTTTTATTGCTAACACTCATAGTTATATGGGCAGGATACAAGTTCTTCACACAGTGGATATGGTGGATCATAGGCATCATGCTGCTAATAGACGTATGGAAGATTGTTACGTCAGGGCCAGCGTTACTGATAATTGCCGGCACATGTTTCTACTTGCTATATAAGCGTCACAAGGAAAATATGCCACGCAAAAAGGTTAAACCAACACTTTCTGATCCGGTTAATATGCAGGGAAAACACTTTTAAAATAGTCACATTTAATATTGCACAAAAAATCCTCCAGCATTAAACTGGGAGGATTTTTTGGAGATATTATTGGAGTATATGTACTTAATAAACTCTCCATCAACACCCGTTGACAAAGAACCATTTTAATACACTCAAACAATATTTGTTAATACAAAAAGGGCTACTTCAAAAATTTGAAGTAACCCTTTTTTTAAACTAAACCATTTCTAATCGAACAAGCTTTAATTATTCGAATGAAGAACCTGGAGTAGTCGTAGTCTTTTGGTTGTGAACTGGAGAAATACCAGTCTTAACAGTAGCGGTGTAGATACCTACAGCAGAACTGTCACTAGAATAATTACCATCACGAGAACTTACAAGCTTGTATTCAGTGTAAGTACCTGACTTAGCCAAGACATCATCACTTGATGTCTTGTCTTGAGCCTTAGTAGTCTTATCATAGTTATCAGTGTACAAGGTTGCAGCATTAGCCTTAGTCAAGTAATCAATAACATTCTGAGCAGTGAAGGCAGCACCATCAGCGCCTGCGAATGGGGTAGTTAATGATGGAACAGTAACTACAGTATCAGCAGCAGTATTCAAAGCCGCAGTAGCAGCAGTAGTACTAGTTGAAGGAACTAAAGCAGTGTTATGAGTAGGGTCGCTGGTAGTTTGAAGTAATTGAATCTTCATACCAACTTCCTTACCCTTAGTTACATAAACAGTAACTGTATCACCACTCTTAGCATTTAACAAAGCGGCTTGGTTAATTGTGTTTGTGGTAAGATCACCAACAGTGTAACCAGTACCCTTCAATACACTATTGTTCCAGTCAGCCTTCTTAGCTTGATCTAAAGCATCAACACCAACGGCAGTACCCTTAACTTTTGCAGTATCAGTAGATGCGGAGTTAGTGTCATTGTTAGCCTTTAGGTTTTGAAGAACAGTACTCTTAACAGTAGTACCATCAGTGGCTACAAGGTTAACCTTAACATCGGATGCTTGGTTGTAAGCAACTGATGAATCAGTAGTAACGGCGCCACTATAAATCCAGCCACTAACTGAAGGATGAGTAGCATCTTTAACGTAGTAGTATAAGCTACCTTCTTTTGTCTTAGTAGCTGCATCAGTAATCGTTAACTTATCACCAGCAAATGGAGTCGTATTAACAACGTTCTTCTTTGCGTTAATATCAGTGTTCTTTGGAGCAGTCCAAGTAACATTAGCAGTACCAGGATTTGCAAAGTAAACTGTAGTTTGTGAAGGAACAGCTGCCTTAGTCATAGTATCAGTAGTCTTGATACCACCGGCAAATGTACCAGCAGTCTTACCACCGTAGATGTAACCACGGTACTTCTTGTCCATGGTAACGATCTTGTAGTATACGGAACCACGGTTAGTGGTCTTAGTACCGTATGCGTAGAAAGTGTCGTTGGACTTCTTTGAAGCAGCTAACTTAGCAACTGTCTTCTTAGAAGCAACAACCTTAGCACCCTTAACAGTACCTGGCTTTGAGTAAATGGCATTAGTACCGTTTACCAAAACATTTTGACCCTTAGTAAGGGCAGTATATGAGCTTGCAGTTGCATAGCTCTTAGCACTTGCAGTAGTGGTAGTAACAGCTGAAAGACCAGCTAAACCTAACACTGCAGCGCCAACATAAATAGACTTTGCGAATGATGAACGCATAGATGAAAACCTCCTAATAATTTCTTTTTAGCAAAAACATTATGTAAATGTCCACAATCATTCTTGCTAACGGCAATTATAACATACGTTACTGACTATGCCAAAAGAAAATTTTAAAAAGTTCACAAAAAATTCACATTTGTAAAAAAGTCCATAAAAAAACCCTTCAACAGGTCAGCGGAAGGGAAGAAATCAAGGATTCATCTATGCAAAAACAATTATAACCTATATGTAGTAAAAAAACAATATCAATGAAATATTTGTAACAAAAAAGGACGCCCTGCTTGAAGGAGCGTCCAATCTTCAAAGAAGGAAGAATAAAAACCAACTTTAAAGAAATCTCTTAATGTAGACTAACATCTATTTAATATAATGTCAATAAAAATATAAAGAAGAGCGTTTCCATTAAGTTACTAACAGTAGTAGAGAACAAGCAAACCTAATAACACTTACCATCATCTCATTGCTTAACATGCTATGGTTGATAATACAATTAGCTATACCGATTCTTACTTTACATAAAGCAGCTTATCCCAAGTAACCACCATTCACCTTGATAAAACAACGATCCGTTATTTGGCCTTTGTGAAATTTGACGGGAGAGGAGTGGTCTAGATGAAAAATCCCCCAAAAATCAGTAAACTCACTTTGTGAATTTAACCGCCTAAACTCCTAGACCATTGCGCCAATCGTGCCTGACACCAGTCCAAAAAATCCCGTTCTGAAATCGTTGGTGTTCCCGTCAACAACTTTTTTGTGATGGGCTCCTCACCTAAAGCCGTCTCAATTAACCCAACCACTAAATAATCTGTCTGTTTCGTCACCCAATTTTGTGGTTTCGCCCCAAAGACTTTCGCCAAACTAAAAGCTTGATCCCGAGTCATGGTAGTTAGACGTCCGGCAAAAGCAATCTCACAATCTCTTAAATCAAGCATTTTAAATCATCAACTTTCTTGATTCTAATGTTGGTTTTGACTTGACGGGTTATGGTTTTCCATTCAGTTTAGAGGGAGTGACGTTTTGAGCGCA
>Ga0214925_100213_pt1 | contig 43569 bp, 50 predicted proteins | sample Stichaenrichment_FD_168299 | JGI IMG/M metagenome (GOLD analysis project Ga0214925, IMG submission 168299) | Xylose enriched microbial communities from anaerobic bioreactor in Madison, Wisconsin, United States - 63SRT | ecosystem: Engineered > Bioreactor > Anaerobic > Unclassified | place: USA... | reverse complement strand
AGAAATATCAGGCGTATCTACGCGCAGCATAGCGGTACAATAAACAAAAAAATGACCAGCAGCCGGACGGTCACTGGTCAAAAATATTATATTTTTTCACTGTCTTCTTGACGGGGAGCAGTTCATTTTCCGGAGGGCGGTCCTTTTTCTCTGAGCAAGTATGATGATAAGATTGGTGATAAACGTTTATATGCCGGAGTGAGCTGCCGGCTCTGCGTGGATTAAAGCTCTGTTTTCCAGAGTCCGTGCAGTGTGCAGTACTCGTAAACTGCTGCCGGCTTCTCTCCCGGTGCCACAGCAAACTCTGCTTCCGGCTTGTCGGACGGAGTCAGGTGTCTTACCTGCAGGCTACCCTTGTCCGTCTCGAGCATGATCATCTGGATGTAATGCTCGTCTGTCATCGGATGCTCTACGCTTCCGACCTTGACACATACACGGTTTCCGTCAACGGTTACTTCCGGAAGGTGCTTTTCTTTTGCGGCGTCTACTGTGTTCGGCTCGAGCAGTTCCATCGGCTTTCCGCAGCAGGACGGATTGCAGTGTCCCTTGTGTGCCATGAATACCATTGTTCCGCAGCTGTTACATTTGAAAAGTTCCATGTTGTTTTCCTCCTGTTGTATATTGGTTAAGTTTAAGTTAGTCGGATAGTTTTTTCTCCGGAACGGATGGTTGAAGGCTTTCCCCTTGGCGGGCATCCTTTGTCCGTCCGGCATATATATTATATACCTGGATTCATTGAAATTAAAAGTAAAAATAAAAATAAATATTTCTTGAATAGCGCTTGACAAAGTACTTGCAAGAGAATATTATAATGATAATCGTTATCAGAAAGGAGAAATCAAGTGAGGTATTCAAAACAGCGGAGCCTGATTATGGATGTTCTGAGAAGTACGAAGACGCATCCTACAGCCCAGTGGGTTTACGAGCAGGCGAAACGAGAGATGCCTTCCATCGGTATTGCGACGGTGTACCGGAATCTGAATGCTCTTGCGGAAAGCGGGGAGATCCAGAAGATCATCTCACCGGGAAATGTAGAGCATTATGATGCCGATACCAGCGATCACTGGCATATGGAATGCATGGAATGCGGACGGATCATCGATCTGAAAGCGGATCCGGAGCAGCTGGCCGAGCTGAATCACATGATCGTGAAGACCTTTGGTATTCAGGATGAGAATGTGAGAATCGGCAAGACGCTTCTGCAGGGAACATGCAATTCCTGCCTGAGCAGGAAAACCGGCGGCTCTGGTAATGAACGGATGCATTAATCCGTAATGACGCGGAAAACCGCCGGAAGGTCCGGCGGGAGCATCCTTGGAAATTAACTTTTTGTCTGATATAACAGACTTTAGAACTGAAACACGATAAATTATGGAGGAAATGAAAATGAAGAAGGATCTTAAGGGAACAAAAACACTGGAAAATCTGTGGACAGCATTCGCAGGCGAGTCTCAGGCAACAAATAAGTATCGTTACTACTCTTCCAAGGCGAAGAAGGAAGGATACGAGCAGATCGCTGCAATCTTCCAGGAGACATCCGATAATGAGAAGGAACATGCAAAGCTCTGGTTCAAGCTTGCGCAGGGAATCGGCACAACAGAGGAGAATCTGCTGGACGCTGCTGCCGGTGAGAACTATGAGTGGACAGATATGTATAAGAAAATGGCGGAAGAAGCAAGAGCTGAGGGATTCGATGAGATCGCCGAGGCCTTCGATGGTGTTGCTTCTGTAGAGGCTGAGCATGAGAAGAGATACCGCAAGCTGGCTGAGAACGTAAAGAACGGCGAAGTATTCGAGAAGAAGGAAAAGGTTCTCTGGCAGTGCAGAAACTGCGGATATCAGGTTGTTGCTGAAGAGGCACCGAAGGTATGCCCAGTATGCAAGCACCCGCAGGCATTCTTCCAGGTAAAGCCGGAGAATTATTAAACCCATGCTGCCGCCGTGGAAATGCAGAAATTGGGGAGATGTTCCGCCAGGCAGGCGGAGTTCCGCGGGTGTACCGGGTGGTTTATGAAAACGTTTCCACAGAATAAAGAAATAGAACCAGACAGAAGCGGAGCCCTGCGGGGCTCCGTTTTTACGTGCATTTAACCCGGATTTTGTCTCTGAATGGTACAATGAGAAAAGAATGATAATAACAGGAGGATGAAGGATGGGAACAATCAGAGAAAATCTGTACGCGCAAGAGGATGCCTTGTAATCCCTTCTGGGCAGCGTGTTTTCCGCCGGAAAAATATGCGGCGGAAAAGAAGATTACAGGAGAAAAATCTGCGGGGCAGGAAATTGTGTATACGCAACAGAAAAATGACAGAAAATGCTTAATTTCCAATGAAAACAGCCGTAAAAACAGAGTAAAATAGATACGCGTGGATGCGTGTTAAAGTGCCGCCGGCTGAAGAGCTTAAAATTACTTGAATTGACAAAGCGGCGATCGAAAAAATTCCAGAAAAAAGATCAAAAATCACTTGCATTTATAATGTACATCGTTTATACTGGAACAGCTTGTATAAGGCGAAGATGCGGGAAGTTGCTGAGCTATCAGGTAATTTCCGCGGAGAATTGTCCCTGCAGGACAGGGGCGAAGGAGCTCGCCGGCTTTTCTTTTGTGCGTTTTTTCATGGAAACGCACATGAGCGTGTGCAAGGGATACAAGCGGAACGCACGTTGGAATGCAGGCGTCAGAGCCCCTCGTACGAGAATAGCGAAAACAGTACCAAAGAAGAAACAGGAGGAACACATGAGCGAATTACAGAAAATCAGAATCAGGCTGAAGGCTTATGATCACGCACTGCTGGATCAGAGCGCAGCCAAGATTGTCGAGACAGCAAAGAAGACCGGAGCTGAGGTTTCCGGACCGATTCCGCTGCCGACAGAGAAAGAGGTCGTAACAATCCTTCGTGCGGTTCATAAGTATAAGGACAGCAGAGAGCAGTTCGAGCAGAGAACCCACAAGAGACTGATCGACATAACCAATGCCACACTGCAGACAACAGACGCGCTGACAAAGCTTGATCTGCCGGCTGGAGTTGACATTGAGATCAAGCTGTAAGGGACACTCCCTTAGTATGGAGGCGTTCATGACCCGGATGTCTCCCGCTGTAAGAAGGCTCAGAATGACCGGTGCAGCTTCGGTCCGCTATGAGCACTTAGTATGATGGATCCGCAAGGCTCCATCCGCTGTAAGAATTGGAGGAACATATATGAAAGCAATTCTTGGAAAGAAAGTCGGAATGACACAGATTTTCGCCGAGTCCGGTGAAGTTATTCCGGTAACGGTCATCCAGGCTGGTCCTGAAGTCGTTACACAGATCAAGACTGTTGAAACTGACGGATACAATGCCGTTCAGGTCGGATATGAAGACCAGAAGGCACACCGTGTAAACAAGCCGATGGCTGGTCACTTTGCCAAGAGTGAGACAGCTCCTAAGAAGTATCTGGCTGAGTTCAGAAACGACGAGGGAGAGACTTACGAACTTGGACAGGAGATTACAGTTGCTGACTTCGAAGAAGGAAAGAAACTGGACATCACCGGCGTATCCAAGGGTAAGGGAACACAGGGCAACATCAAGAGACACGGTCACAGCAGAGGACCGATGAGCCACGGCTCCAAGCACAAGAGACTTGCCGGAGGCCTGGCAGCAGCGACATATCCTTCCAGAGTATTCCCTGGAAACGACGGTCCGGGAAGAATGGGCCGCGACACAGTCACTGTTCAGAATGTTAAACTGGTAAAAATTGATACTGACAGAAATCTTATGCTTGTCAAGGGCGCTGTTCCGGGCGGCAGAGGCGGTCTGCTGAAAATCAGATATGCCGTTAAAGGTCAGGATGACAAATAGGAATAGCTGAGAAAGGAGGACGCGCAATGGCAACAGTTAAGATGCTCAACATGGCCGGACAGGAAGCCGGAACAATTGAGTTGAATGATGAATTATTCGGCATCGAGCCAAACGAGAATGCCGTTCATGAAGTTGTAAAGAATTATCTTGCCAACCAGAGACAGGGCACACAGTCCGCAAAGACCAGAGCCGAAGTCAGAGGAGGCGGAAGAAAGCCGTTCAGACAGAAGGGAACAGGCCGTCACAGACAGGGAAGCACAACTGACCCGTCACAGATCGGTGGTGGTATCGTATTCGCTCCAAAGCCGAGAGACTACAGATATTCCGTTCCGAAGAAAGTCAAGAAGCTCGCTCTTCGTTCCGCACTGTCCGCTAAGGCAGCAGACGGCGAGATCATCGTACTGGATGAGCTGAAGATGGACGCTCCTAAGACTAAGGAGATGGCAGCGACACTGAAGAACATCAACGCAGCAAGCAAGGCGCTGATCGTTACTGCAGAGAAGGATGAGAACGTAGTTCGTTCCGCTGCCAATATTCCGGGAGTAAGAACTGTCCTGGCTTCCAACATGAACGTTTATGAGATTGTAAACTACACAAGCTTCATCGTTACACAGGAAGCTGTAAAGAAGATCGAGGAGGTGTACTTATAATGAGATCCGCTTACGACGTTATTCTGAAGCCGGTCATCACTGAAAAGAGCATGGACCTGACTGCAGACAAAAAGTACACGTTCAAGGTTGCTGTAGACGCTGACAAGACTGCTGTTAAGAACGCAGTTGAAGAGATCTTCGATGTCACTGTAGCAAGAGTCAACATCATGAACGTAAACGGAAAGTTAAAGAGAATGGGAAGAACCGTCGGAAGAACAGCTGCTTATAAGAAGGCAATTGTTACTCTTACGGAAGACAGTAAAGAGATCGAGTTCTTCTCGAGTCTGTAATATTTAGGAGGTTGTAGTCAATGGGAATCAAGAAGTATAATCCAACAACCCCGGGTCTCAGAGGAATGACGGTCTCCACGTTTGAGGAAATCACTGCCAGCACTCCGGAGAAATCCCTTACGGTTACTCTGAAGAAGCACGCAGGCCGCAATACGCGTGGTAAGATCACCGTTCGTCACAGAGGCGGCGGAGTAAGACCGAAGTACAGAATTATCGACTTCAAGCGCAACAAGGACAACATTCCTGGAAAAGTTGCCACAATCGAGTATGATCCGAACAGATCCGCAAACATCGCTCTGATCAACTACGCTGACGGTGAGAAGAGATACATCCTCGCACCGGAAGGTCTGAAGGTCGGCGCTACAGTAGTTTCCGGACCGGACTCCGATATTCAGATTGGAAACTGCCTGCCGCTCGCAAACATCCCGGTTGGTACCCTGGTACACAACATCGAGATGAAGCCTGGAAAGGGCGGACAGCTGGTAAGATCCGCTGGTAACGGCGCACAGCTGATGGCTAAGGAAGGAAAGTACGCACTGCTGAGACTGCCTTCCGGAGAGCTGAGAAACGTTCTGGCTGTATGCAGAGCTACTGTCGGCGAGGTCGGCAACGGTGAGCATTCCAACATTCAGATTGGTAAAGCCGGAAGAAGAAGACACATGGGTTGGAGACCTACAGTAAGAGGTTCTGTCATGAACCCGAACGACCATCCACATGGTGGTGGTGAAGGACGTGCTCCTATCGGCCGTAAGAGCCCGGTTACTCCTTGGGGTAAGCCTGCTCTTGGTTATAAGACCAGAAAGAAGAACAAGGACTCCAATAAATATATCGTAAAGAGAAGAAATGATAAATAGTAGGAAGGAGCACGAATAAATGAGCAGATCGATTAAGAAGGGCCCTTTCGTAGATCCTAAGCTGCTGAAGGCTGTAGAAGATATGAATGCAGCGAACGAGAAGAAAGTCGTAAAGACCTGGTCCAGATCCTCCACGATTTTCCCGCAGTTCGTAGGACATACCATTGCTGTTCATGACGGCAGAAAGCATGTGCCTGTATATATTACTGAAGACATGGTTGGACATAAGCTCGGAGAGTTCGCTCCTACCAGAACCTTCAGAGGTCACGCAGCAGATAAGGCGACAAAGGCTAAATAGAAAGGGAGATAGGAAATGGAAGCAAAAGCAACGGCAAAATATGTCAGAATGTCTCCTATTAAGCTGAAGCCTGTTACCGACCTGGTAAGAGGAAAAGACTTGAACGAGGCACTGAATATTCTCAGATTCACGCCAGGAAAAGGTTCTGAAATTGTAGAGAAAGTTGTTGAATCTGCAGCAGCTAACGCTGAAAACAATTTTGACATGAATCCGGATAATTTATATGTAGCAGAGATCAGTGCAAACCAGGGACCGACCATGAAGAGATGGAGAGCAGGTTCCCAGGGCAGAGCATCAGTAATCCTTAAGAGATCCAGCCACGTAACGGTTACTCTTAAGGAGAGAGATTAAGTCAGGAGGTTCATTGAATGGGTCAGAAGGTAAACCCGCATGGGTTAAGAGTAGGCGTTATCAAGGACTGGGATTCCAAGTGGTATGCTGGAAAGGATCAGTTCGCTGATTACCTCGCAGAGGATCACAACATCAGAACCTACATTAAGAAGAAGCTTTACAGTGCCGGTGTTTCTCATATCATCATCGAGAGATCCGGAGAAAATAAAATGCGCATCGTTATCTCCACAGCTCGTCCGGGAATGGTCATCGGAAGATCCGGAGCTGGAATTGATCAGCTGAAGGCTGACCTCGAGAAGATGACAGATAAGAAGATCAGCATCTCCATCGAGGAAGTAAGAAGAAGCGAGATGGATGCTCAGCTGACCGCTGAGAGTGTTGCAGAAGCTCTGGAGCACAGAATCTCCTTCAGAAGAGCGATGAAACAGGCAATCGGAAGAACAATGAAGTCTGGTGCCAAGGGAATCAAGATTCTCTGTTCCGGAAGACTTGGCGGAGCTGAGATTGCACGTAAGGAGCAGTACAGCGAAGGAAATGTTCCGCTGCATACACTGAGAGCGGACATCGACTATGGATTCGCAGAGGCAGATACTACTTATGGTAGAATCGGCGTTAAGGTTTGGATCAACCATGGTGAGATTCTCGATGGTGGTCTGCAGAGCACAATTCGCGAGGAAAAGCGCGAAGGCGGCAGACGCGACAGAAGAGGCAGAAGAGATGACCGCCGCGGCAGAAGAAAGTTCGACCGCAGAGACGATCACAGAGCTGCAAAGGCTGTCAACCCGAGAAAGAGAAAGACTCCTAAGGCAGCTCCTAAGGCAGAGCAGGCAGAAGCTGCTCCGGCAGAAACACAGGAGTCAAACGAATAATATAAGTTGAAAGGAGGAACATCGCCATGTTGATGCCTAAGCGCGTTAAGCATAGAAGAGTTCATAGAGGAAGAATGAAGGGTAAGGCCACCAAGGGCAATACCGTAACATACGGTGAGTATGGTCTGATGGCAGATGAGTGCGGATGGATCACATCCAACCAGATCGAGGCTGCCAGAATCGCAATGACCAGATACACAAAGCGTGGTGGTAAGGTATATATCAAGATCTTCCCACATAAGTCTGTAACAAAGAAGCCGGCTGAAGTACGTATGGGTTCCGGAAAAGGATCTCCGGAGTACTGGGTAGCAGTTGTTAAGCCGGGCAGAGTTATGTTCGAGATCGGCGGAGTTACTGAGGAACAGGCAAGAGAGGCTATGAGACTGGCTGGTCACAAGCTGCCGATCAAGTCCGAGTTCGTAAAGAAGGAGCCGGAAAAGGCAGAAGGCGGTGAAGCATAATGGATTTAAATAAGATTAGAGAGATGACAGATGCTGAGCTGAGTGCAGAACTCGAAAAGATGCAGAAAGAGCTGTTCAACCTCAGATTCCAGCATGTAACTGGTCAGCTTGACAATCCTGTTCAGATGAGAGAAGTCAAGAGAAACATCGCCAGAGTAAAGACAATTATCAGAGAGAAAGAGCTGGATCAGGTCCAGGCTTAACCGGAAGGAGGATGTAAAATGGCAGACGAAAGAAACAGCAGAAAAACAAAAGTCGGCGTCGTTGTCAGTGACAAGATGGACAAGACTGTTGTCGTTGCATTCGAAGACTTCGTTAGACATTCTCTTTACGGAAAGTCTGTAAAGAGGACGAAGAAGGTAAAGGCTCACGATGAGAATAACGAGTGCAGAGTAGGCGATCGTATCAGAATCATGGAGACCAGACCGCTGTCCAAGGACAAGAGATGGAGACTGGTCGAGATCGTTGAGAAGGCTAAATAAGGAGGCGCCAGAGCATGATTCAGACAGAAACAAGACTGAAAGTCGCGGACAACTCAGGTGCAAAAGAACTCCTCTGCATCCGCATTCTGGGCGGAACGAGCCGTCAGTATGCGAACATTGGAGACATCATTGTTTGCGCAGTTAAGGAAGCTACACCAGGCGGCGTTGTCAAGAAGGGTGACGTTGTCAGAGCCGTTGTCGTAAGATCCAAGAAGGGAACAAGAAGAGCTGACGGAAGCTACGTTCGTTTCGATCAGAACGCTGCGGTAATCATCAAGAGTAAAGAAGATAAGACTCCGGTAGGAACACGTATTTTCGGACCTGTTGCCAGAGAGCTGAGAGACGCTGGCTTCATGAAGATCGTGTCACTTGCTCCGGAAGTACTGTAGGAGGGAGTAACGAATGCGTATTAAAAAAGATGATATGGTAATCGTTATTACCGGAAAAGACAAGGGCAAGACCGGAAAAGTCCTGAAGGCAATGCCTAAGGAGCACAGAGTGGTCGTTAAGGGCGTTAACGTTCAGGCTAAGCATCAGAAGCAGACCAGAACTGAGGCTGCTGAGATCAAGCACGTCGAAGGTCCTATCGATGTTTCCGATGTAATGTATTATGACGAAAAAAGCAAGCAGGCTGTTAAGGTCGGCTATGCATTCAAGGACGGCGTAAAGGTCAGAGTTAATAAGAAGACCGGAGCCGTAATCGACTAAGAAAGGAGGGGGAACGTATGACAGCCAGATTAAAGGATACTTATAATAACGAAGTATTTAAGCAGCTTCAGGAGAAGTACCATTATGATAACGTAATGGAAGTTCCTAAGGTTACCAAGGTAACGATCAACATGGGACTTGGAGAGGCTAAGGATAATTCCAAGGTACTCGAGTCCGCTGTTAACGAAATCGCTGCTATCGCAGGACAGAAGCCGGTTGTAACAAAGGCAAGAAAGTCCATCGCGAACTTCAAGGTAAGACAGGGTCAGCCGGTAGGTGCCAAGGTTACACTGCGCGGTGACAACATGTATTACTTCATGGACAAGCTTTTCAATGTTTCTCTTCCGCGTGTAAGAGACTTCAGAGGCGTTAGCCGTAATTCCTTCGATGGAAGAGGCAACTACTCCATGGGCGTTAAGGAGCAGCTGATCTTCCCTGAAATCAACTACGATGAAGTAGATATGATCAAGGGAATGAACATTGTATTTACTACAACGGCCAAGACAGACGAAGAGGCAGCTACGCTTCTCGAGCTCCTGGGCATGCCGTTTGAGAAGTAGTTTACTAGGAGGGTGTAATGGCTAAAAAGTCTTTAAAGGTAAAGCAGCAGAGAAAGCCTAAGTATGCGACTCGCGCATATACCAGATGTAAGATTTGCGGACGTCCGCACTCCGTTCTCAAGAAGTACGGAATTTGCAGAGTCTGCTTCAGAGAGCTTGCGTATAAAGGAGAAATTCCGGGCGTAAAGAAGGCAAGTTGGTAAACATACCAGAAGGGAGAATAGCGTAATGACAATGACAGATCCAATCGCGGATATGCTCACGAGAATCAGAAATGCCAATTCTGTTGGTCATGAAACTGTCGATTTCCCTGCAACAAGAATGAAGAAGGCAATCGCCCAGATTCTCCTTGATGAGGGATATATCGCAGGATATGAAGTTGTTGACAGCGGAAACGTTCAGAAGAACATTCATGTAACACTGAAGTACGGTGCCAACAAAGAGAAAGTTATTACTGGAATTAAGAGGATTTCCAAGCCTGGTATGAGAGTTTACGCTCATGCAAACGAGGTTCCTAAGGTTCTCGGCGGACTGGGAATCGCTGTCATCTCCACATCCAAGGGAGTGATGAGCGACAAGGACGCAAGAAAACAGGGAATCGGCGGCGAAGTCATTTGTTATGTTTGGTAGGAGGTAATCGAATATGTCAAGAATAGGTAATAAGCCTGTTGAGCTTCCTGCCGGTGTAGAGGTTAAGGTTGACGGCAATGTCGTAACCGTTAAAGGACCTAAGGGCGAGCTCAGCCAGGAAATCAGCGACAGAATCAGCGTATCTGTTGAAGAGAAGGAAGTCGTTCTGAAGAGAGCTTCTGACGACAGAACAGACAGATCCCAGCACGGACTGGCAAGATCTCTGGTTGCAAACATGATCGAGGGTGTAACCAAGGGATGTGAGAAGAAGCTGATCGTCGAGGGCGTAGGCTACAGAGTAGAGAAAAAGGGCAATAAGCTGGTTATGAACCTCGGATATTCCCATCCGGTAGAGATGGAAGATCCAGAGGGCATTACAACTGAAGCTCCTGATGCAAATACCGTTGTTGTCAAGGGTAATGACAAGGCGCAGGTCGGAAATTATGCGGCTAAGATTCGTGAGTGGAGAAAGCCTGAACCATATAAGGGCAAGGGAATCCGCTATGATGGCGAGCATATCCGCAGAAAAGAAGGAAAGACCGGAGCTAAGGCATAGTAGAAAGGAGTGAGTGGTAATGGCAAAGATGAGTAAGAATGACAAGCGTCTGAAGAGACATCACAGACTGAGAAAAGACCTGAACGGAACTCCTGAAAAGCCGAGACTTTGCGTATTCAGATCAAATAAGAATATCGCATGCCAGATCGTTGACGACACAACTCGCAAGACTCTGGCTGCGGCATCCACTCTTGATAAGGATATCAAGGCTGAGATCAAGAACGGCGGAAATAAAGAAGCCGCAAGAAAAGTCGGCGAAGCAGTTGCAAAGAGAGCACTGGAAAAGGGCATCACAGAGGTTGCTTTTGACAGAGGCGGATTCCTGTATCACGGAAGAGTCAAGGAACTCGCAGATGGAGCTCGCGAAGCTGGACTGAAGTTCTAACAGGAGGAAATAGAATGCGTAATACAATTGATGCTTCCAAGCTTGATCTGACGGAAACCATCATCAACATCAGACGTGTTGCCAAGACTGTTAAGGGCGGCCGCAACATGAGATTCAGCGTTACAATCGTAGTCGGAGACCATAACGGCCACGTTGGCGTAGGTCTCGGAAAGTCTGCTGAGATTCCGGAAGCTGTCAGAAAGGCAACAGAAGCTGCAAAGAAGAATATGATTTATGTTCCAATGGTTGGAACAACAATTCCACACAGAAACATCGGTGTACACGGTGCTGCAAGAGTTCTTCTGATGCCGGCTCCAGCCGGAACAGGAGTACTGGCAGGATCTTCTGCACGTACAGTTCTGGAGTCTGCAGGTATCCGCGACGTCAGAGCTAAGTCCGTTGGATCTGACAACTCCGGAAACATTGCCCTGGCTACACTGGAAGGTCTCAGAGAGCTGAAGACTGTTGAGAGTGTTGCAAAGCTGAGAGGCAAGACACCGGAAGAGATTATGAGATAACAGGAGGAAGACAATGGCTGGTAAAATTAAAATCACATTGACAAAAAGCCCGATTGGTGCTTCCCCTAAGCAGAAGAAAGTTGTTGAAGCACTCGGACTTAAGAAGATGCACCATTCTGTTGTATTAGAAGACACACCGGCAGCACGCGGTGCTGTTGCCAAGGTTCCGCATCTTCTCACTGTAGAAGAAGTATAGAGTAGGAGGTGCGAACTAGAATGAAGCTGCATGATTATATTGCACCAGCAGGTGCTAAGAAATCCCGCAAGAGAAAGGGCCGCGGCAATGCTACTGGTCAGGGAAAGACCGGCGGCAGAGGAATGAACGGCCAGAAGCAGAGAAGCGGCGGCGGAGTAAGACTTGGTTTCGAGGGAGGCCAGATGCCGCTGTACAGACGTCTGCCGAAGAGAGGATTCACCAACATTTTCGCGACAGAGTATGCTGCGATTAATGTAGATGTCCTCAACAGATTTGAAGACGGAACAGTTGTTACGCCGGAGCTCTTGAAAGACGCTGGCGTCGTAAAGAAGCTCAATGACGGTGTTAAGATTCTCGGAGATGGTGAACTCCAGAAGAAGCTGACTGTTCAGGCTAGCAAATTCACTAAGAGTGCAAAAGAGAAGATCGAAGCAGCCGGCGGAAAGGCCGAGGTGATTTAAATGGAAATGTTAAAGACCATTCGCCAGGCTTTCACTGTAAAAGAAATCAGGCGTAAAATGATCTTCACATTACTGATGCTCGTTGTATTCCGGATCGGGTCCAACATCCCGGTTCCGGGAATCAACCACGAGGTACTGGCCCAGATGTTTACCAGCGGTAACATGGGAATCCTCGAGTTGTTCAACTTGTTCTCCGGTGGATCTTTTGCAAACTTTACTGTGTTTGCACTTAGTGTAACGCCGTACATTACGGCATCCATCATCGTCCAGCTGCTGACTGTAGCCTTCCCGTATTTTGAACGGCTGGCTAAAGAAGGCCTGGAAGGACGTAAGAAGATGGCGCAGATCACGCGTTATATGTCAGTCGCTCTGGCTGTCATTCAGGCGCTGGGTCTGACATTCGGTCTGTTTAGAAAGGCGATTATTAATCAGTCGGTCTTTAACTTCATTGTAATCACATTGATCCTGACTGCAGGAACAACATTCCTGATGTGGCTGGGAGAGCAGATTAATGAATATGGAGTAGGAAACGGAATCTCACTGCTGATTTTCGGCGGCATCATTGCCAGAATCCCGAGCCAGATTTCCGAAATCGGAAGCAAGGTAAGCGGTGGCTCCATGTCCGTTATTTCACTGATTCTCTTCATTATCTTTGCGATCGTCGTAGTAGTCGGCATCATCGCAATCCAGCAGGGAACCAGAAAGATTCCGGTTCAGTACGCAAAGCGTGTTGTCGGAAGAAAGATGTACGGCGGACAGTCCACACATATTCCACTGAAAGTCAACCAGGCCGGAGTAATTCCGATCATCTTTGCACTTTCACTGCTCCAGTTCCCGCTGACCATCATGTACTTCTTCCCGGATACCGGGTTCTACAGATTCTGTGAGAAGTACCTGTCACCGGCAGGAAGCCCTGGAGTTTGGGTTTATGCAGTATTGAATGTCGCGCTGATTATCTTCTTTAACTATTTCTACACAGCGATTACCTTTAATCCGGTAGAAATTTCTAAAGATATGAAAGCCAATGGCGGATTCATTCCTGGAATTCGTCCGGGAAAGCCGACCACAGAGTATCTGAGCAATGTAATGTCCAGAATCTCCATTGTCGGAGCAATTTTCCTGGCTGTTGTAGCAACACTTCCTACACTGGTTTCCCAGTACACCGGACTGGATATCCGTTTCGGCGGAACATCCCTTCTGATTGCCGTAGGAGTTGCGCTTGATACTGTACAGCAGCTGCAGAATCAGATGCTGATGAGAAATTACCGAGGCTTTCTTAATAAATAGTGCGGAAAAGAATGGGAGATGAAATTATGATCAGAACAATTCTTTTAGGCCCTCCGGGAGCAGGCAAAGGTACACAGGCAGCTAAGATTGTTGAGAAATACCACATTCCTCACATCTCCACCGGTGATATTTTCAGAGAGAATATCAGCAAGGGCACCGCGCTTGGCAAGAAGGCAAAAGAGTACATGGACAAAGGAGAACTTGTTCCGGATGATCTCGTCATTGAAATTGCAACCAACCGTCTTCTGGCGGATGACTGCAAGAAGGGCTTCATCCTGGACGGTTTCCCGAGAACTGTCCATCAGGCTGAAAAGCTTGATGAGTTCCTGAAGCAGCACGATATGCCGCTTACAGTGGTAATTAATCTTGAGGTTGAGGATAAGGTCCTCATGGAACGCATCACCGGCCGCCGTGTCTGCCCGAAGTGTGGCGCAAGCTATCACGTAACGGGCATGCCTCCTAAGAAGGAAGGCATCTGCGATGTCTGCGGATCGGAACTCGTTCAGAGAAAAGATGACAACGTTGAAACTGCCACAAACAGAATCAGCGTTTATAACAAGCAGACAAAACCGCTGATCGATTATTACGAGAAGGCGGGAATCATCGCAAACATTGACGGCTCCACACCGCTGCCAGTGACGTTTAAAAACGTCTCCGCTGCGCTTGAAGCTTAATCAGCTTCATAAGGCGGACGGGCCAGAAGTTCACACATGAAGAAAGAGGTGTAGAATTTGGCAAAAAAAGACGTGATTGAAGCTATGGGAACCGTTGTCGATGCACAGCCGAATGCAATGTTTAAGGTTAAGCTCGAAAATGGTTTCGAGGTTGAGGCGCACATTTCAGGAAAAATCAGAATGAATTACATCAGGATTCTGCCTGGTGACAAGGTAAAGGTGGAGCTTTCCCCTTACGACCTGACCCGCGGCAGAATCGTCTGGAGAGACAGAGGCTAGACAATACGCCCTTGAAGGTGTATCCTTTGTCTGGTAACTGTAAGAACCAGAGCATTTGATAGGAGGTTGACATGAAAGTAAGAGCTTCTGTAAAACCTATCTGCGAGAAGTGCAAAGTGATCAAGAGACATGGCAAGGTCATGGTTATCTGTGAGAATCCTAAGCATAAGCAGAGACAGGGTTAATCGATCATACAATTCTATAGATCAGAATATAAACGCCAGGATGTTTTTGAAAAAGAACAAAAAACATTCTGGTGTTTTTTGTTAATACATGGTAAACTATGGGAGTTACGCAAGTAACATTGTTTTTTGCTGTCTGCATACTGCAAGCCGATGGCTGGTTAAATTCCGCGGCTGGAGTTACAGTATGGGAGAGCGTGTAATGGGTGCGGCGCCGGGGCTGCATGCCAGTTATTATTACATTGAACACCTGTCTATATCGCTCCCGGAGTAGTGACGGAAGATAGGAAAGGAGGAAGCGTATGGCTCGTATAGCCGGCGTAGATTTGCCGAGAGATAAGAGAGTTGAAATCGGACTCACTTATATCTATGGAATTGGCAGAACATCAGCCAAGAAAATCCTCGAAGAGTGTGGAATTAATCCAGACACGAGAGTCAAGGATCTGACTGAGGATGAGGCTGGTAAGATCAGAAAGGTCATCGACAGCGAATATATGGTTGAAGGTGATCTCAGACGTGAAGTTTCCATGAACATCAAGCGTTTGATGGAGATCGGAAGCTACAGAGGAATCAGACATAGAAGAAGTCTTCCTGTTAGAGGTCAGAAGACCAAGACCAACGCTCGTACTCGCAAGGGTCCTAAGAGAACTGTTGGCAGAAAAAAGAAATAAGGAAGGAGGACGTAAGATATGCCTAAGAATCAGAAGAACAAAACGACTAGAAGAAAGAAGATCCAGCGTAAGAACATTACAAAGGGTCAGGCTCATATTCAGTCCACTTTTAACAATACACTCGTAACACTGACAGACATGGACGGAAACGCTCTGTCCTGGTCCAGTGCGGGTTCCCTCGGATTCAGAGGATCTAAGAAGTCCACTCCGTTCGCAGCACAGATGGCAGCAGAGACAGCTACTAAGGCTGCTATGGAGCATGGTCTGAAGACAGTTGAAGTTTATGTAAAGGGACCGGGTTCCGGAAGAGAGTCCGCAATCCGTGCTCTGCAGGCAGCAGGCCTGGAGATCACAATGATCAAGGATATCACACCGATTCCGCATAACGGATGCCGTCCGCCGAAGAGAAGAAGAGTCTGATGGAAGGGAGGAGTAAGTAAACTATGGCTAGATATACATGTGCTAACTGCAGACTGTGCAGAAGAGAAGGCCAGAAGATGTTCCTGAAGGGAGACAGATGCTATGGCCCTAAGTGCGCGCTGGATAAGAAAAGCTACGCTCCTGGACAGCATGGTCAGATGAGACATAAGATGTCTGAGTATGGAATGCAGCTCAGAGAAAAGCAGAAGGCGAAGAGATTCTACGGAATCCAGGAAACACAGTTCAGAAACCTGTTCGAGAGAGCAGACAGAGCGAACGGTGTTACCGGTGACAACCTGCTCGTACTGCTTGAGCGCAGACTGGACAATGTCGTATACAGACTGGGATTTGCATCTTCCAGAAAAGAAGCAAGACAGATGGTTGTACACGGTCATTTCAGACTGAATGGCAAGAAGGTTAACTCTCCTTCCCTGGAGATCAAGGCCGGAGATGTCATCAAGGTTAAGGAGAAAAGCCAGAACTCTCCTAAGTTTAAGGAAATCAGAGACATGCAGATTACTGTACCGTCCTGGCTGTCTGTAGACGTTGACAAGCTGGAAGGTAAGGTACTGGTGCTGCCGACCAGAGAGGATATTGATACACCGATCGCAGAGCATCTGATCGTCGAGTTGTACTCCAAATAATAGCCTGCTGGAGGTTATAGCGTTTGGATTAAAAGGAGGTTTTTTTAGTGTTAGAAATCGAAAAACCAACGATAAGCAAAGAAATCAGCGACGATGGCAGATATGGAAAGTTTATCGTAGAACCTCTTGAAAGAGGATATGGTACGACTCTGGGCAACGCGATGAGAAGAATCCTGCTGAGTTCCCTTCCGGGAGCGGCAGTAACTTCTGTGAAAATTGACGGTATTCTTCATGAGTTCTCAACAATTCCTGGCGTTAAGGAAGACGTTACAGAAATCATTCTGAACCTGAAGAATCTTGCTGTCCGCCTGAACGGTGAGGACACCAAGCGTGTCATCATCAATGCGGTCGGACCGAAGGAAGTCACAGCGGCAGATATTGTCGGGGATGACAGTCTTGAGATTTTCAACCCGGATCTGCACATTGCGACTCTGGAGGAGAATGCCACACTGGTTATGGAGATCAACCTGGCCAGAGGACGCGGATATGTTCCGGCAGAGCAGAATAAGACAGAGAGCACACCGATTTCTGTTATTCCGGTTGATTCCATTTACACACCGGTAAGAAAAGTCAATTTCACCGTTGAAAATACCCGAGTAGGTCAGGTGACTGACTATGACAGACTAGTCCTTGAAATCTGGACCGACGGCTCCGTTACACCTGAAGAGGGCGTATCCATCGGAGCAAAGATCATGCGGGAGCATTTAAACCTCTTTATTGAGCTGGATGACTCCACGGGCAGCATGGAAATCATGGTCGAAAAGGAAGAAGACCAGAAGGAAAAGGCACTGGAGATGACCATTGAGGAGCTGGAGCTTTCTGTAAGATCTTATAACTGTCTGAAGCGCGCCAACATCAACACGGTTGAAGAGCTGACGGAGAAGACAGAAGAAGATATGATGAAATTCCGCAACCTCGGTAAAAAGTCTCTGGAAGAAGTTAAGAATAAACTCGCCGAGCTCGGCCTCAGTCTGAAGCCGAGTGAGGAGTAAACGGAAGGAGAATTGACATGCCGGGATATAGAAAACTGGGCAGAAACACCGCTCACAGAAAAGCGATGCTTAGAAATCTTGTCACCGATCTCTTCAGAGAGGAGAGAATCTCCACTACAGATACACGTGCAAAGGAAGCAAGAAGAGAGGCTGAGAAGCTGATCACACTCGCAAAGCGCGGAGATCTGGCTGCAAGAAGACAGGTTCTGGGTTATGTATATGATGAAGACGTTGTATCCAAGCTGTTCGACGACATTGCTCCGAGATATTCTGAGCGCAATGGCGGATACACCAGAATCCTCAAGCTGGGACCTCGCAGAGGCGACAACTCTGAGGTAGTATTCCTGGAGCTCGTATAGTATAGCGGTTTCAAGAGATAATGAAGATTTACACCGGGGGAGTTTCCTCCGGTGTTTTTTTTCTGCTTAATGTAGTAGAATAGAATCAGAATACGCTCATGAAATCCCCGGCATGCTGAGCTGCGCGGGCGGCATGGGCGGCCAGTTCAGAATGGATATCTGCGAAAGAGATGTGAGGCTGCAGGGATGAATCGTAATTTTAAACTGAAAGGAAATACATTTACGAAGCTGTTTACCGTCATGGTGCTGATCGATCTGCTTGTACCGAACGTTGTGTCGACTGTGATCATCGGTGTCATGCTGCTGTATGAACTGCTGACCTATCTGGCCGTGAAATCGGCAGAGAATATGAAGTTTAGCTCTGTCTGCGGCAAAAAAGAAGCGGCCAAGGGAGAACGGGTTATGGTGCGTCTGAAGGCTGAGGGAAAGGCCCAGGCTGTGATGTTCGCCTCCTGCCACGCCGAGATGAACGTGGAAAACATGCTGACGGGAGAAAACAGCGAGAATAAGGCAGATTTTGTCCTGACCAGAAGGGGCGGCACAGGATATAAGATCCATGTGACAGAGACGCGCTGCGGCGTCGTTCACGTTACACTGAACAACGCCAGAATCCAGGACGCTTTTGGAAGGAAGAAAGAATATGTTCTGTCGGGTTCTCAGGCGGAGATCCTCTACAGACCGGAAATTCAGCCCGTAGAACTCCCGGAACGCTTCTTCGCGTCCGGATCTGCCGGTGTATATCTTTTTGCGCGCGGAGCGGAATTTCATGGGGCCTTCTTAGGAGCAGGAGCATCGGAAAGCAGCTCCGGAAACCGTCAGAATGCGGATTACACGGAGGTCAGCGGTAACGGAACCGGTCAGGGTTCCGGAACTTCACGGACATCTGGATCAGCGGAAGGCTTCACCCTGGACGGTTCCAGAAACTGGGTTGTCAAGGCTTTTGAACCGGTCGCCTTCACATCCCTGGCCAATCAGCCAGTCTCCGGAAAGATCGGCATTCTGTTCTTAAACTACGTCCAGAAGGGCCATGTCATGACGCCGGAGAGAAAGTCGCGTCTTGCGGAATTTGCGCTGTCCACAGCCGACACCCTTGCAAAGGCCGGTCTGCAGCATGAATTTTTCTGGCTTGGGAAAGCCGCAGATGGTTCTGCAGCCTGCGTCCGCCGCAGCCATAATAACAGTGATGATGTTCAGAAAACAGCGATGGAGCTGATGCGCACCGGTTACACGGAAGAAAACGGCGCGGAAATTCTGAAACAGGCCATCCGGCCAGGGGAAATTCAGTCCTTTCTGCTGATTTCTGCCGGAGGCGACCAGGAAGGCGCGCTGTTCGGCGAACTGGGCAGTGTGAGAATGCTGAAAGTATAGAATACAGACGGGTTCCTGTGCGCATGGATATTAGACTGCTCCTTGATTACCCCTGCAGAATATTATGTCCAGAGGAAAACGTGCCGGGCTTTACGCAGAAGGCAGGACCGGTCACCGATTATCCGTTGTTCCCGCCGCCAAGGCTTCCCTTCAAAACTTGTGGAATGAAGGGAAGCCGGTTCTTTTTTTGTCCGGAAAAACTCCGGAATTTCCATGTATAGAGATCTTAAATTGGAACTGCAGCAAGCCTCTGAATTATAGTAATTATGAATAAGTCTGAGTAAGAAAGGGGAGTTTTACTATGCCGACGATGCATGTTCATATACCTTCTGCAGGGCGCGAAATCGAGTGCGAAGCGGGAGATAATCTGATGCAGCTTCTGCTGGACCATCAGATCTATGTCGATAATGCCTGCAGCGGAAAGGGCCTGTGCGGAAAGTGCCGGGTCCATGTGCTGCAGAATCCGGGGGAGGAGCCGCTGGCGTACACCGATGAGGAGATGCGGCTTCTTACGGAAAAGGAGCGGAAGGCGGGCGTGCACCTCTGCTGTATGATGGATGTGCAGAGGGACCTGACGATTGAGCTGATGCAGAAGGAGAAGAAGACGGAAGTTCTGGCCGGCGGCTACATGCCGGAGTTTACGCATCAGCCGGATGCGGCCAAGAAAGCGGTGAAGATTGACGCGCCGAGCCTGGAAAAGCAGACGCCGTTTGAGGAAATTCTGAAGGATGCCGTCGGGGCGGAATCGGTGGATCCCCTGGCGCTTCCTTCCGGCGGGCGTCTTCCGGGTACTTACACAGCGGTGCTCCACAAGGGCAGGATTACTGCGGTTGAAGAGGGCGATACGGAAGATCAGCTGTACGGTGCGGCCATTGATATCGGAACGACGACCGTTGTCTGCTCCCTGGTGGACCTGCACAGCGGAAAGATTCTTGCCGATGCGTCCCAGGTGAACGCGCAGAAGCATTATGGCCAGGACGTGCTGAGCAGAATTACCTATGAGATGGAAAACCCGGATATGGGGGCAGAGGCGCTGCAGAAGGCGATTGCCGGTTCGATTGACGGAATGCTTCAGGAGGCCTGCCGGAAAGCGGGTGTCCGGACGGATCAGATCTATGAACTGTCCGTTGCGGCGAACTGCACGATGATGCATCTGCTGCTGGGTGTGGATGCCCGGCCTCTGGGACGGTCCCCGTATGCGCCGGTATTTACGGCGGCAAAAGATATCCCGGCCGCATCGATCGGAATTCACGCGGCCCGGGGAGCAAGGTTATACGCGCTGCCGTCTGTCTCGGCCTATATCGGAGCGGACATCGTAGCCGGCGCCAGAGTCTGCGATCTCCTGCACAGGAAAGGAAATGTTCTTTTTATCGACATCGGAACGAACGGAGAAATCGTTCTGTCTCACCATGGAAAGCTGCTCTGCTGCTCCTGCGCGGCGGGACCGGCGCTTGAAGGAATGAATATCAGCTCCGGCATGCGCGCGGAAGAGGGCGCTGTGGAGGATGTGAAGATTCTGGACGATCATGTTGAACTGAAGACCATCGGAGATGTAGAACCGGCAGGGCTCTGCGGAAGCGGGATTCTGGCTGCCGTCCGGGAGCTTCTGAAGGCTGGAATCGTGAAAAAGACCGGCGCATTCGTGAAGGCCGGATACTTCGATGAGGATGATTTCCGGGCAGAGCGCCTGCATGTGGATGAAGAGGGAAAACGCTCATTTATTTTCTCTGAGGCCCCGCATGAGATCCGGGTGACCCAGAGTGACGTGCGGCAGGTTCAGCTCGCGAAAGGGGCAATTTTGTCCGGATTCGAGGCACTGCTGAATAAGGCCGGTATTGAGATGAGCGATCTGGACGAAGTGCTGATCGCCGGACAGTTCGGCGCCCACCTTCCGGCGGAGAGTCTGACCGGAACCGGAATCCTGCCGGAAGAAGTCAGCGACCGCCTGAACTATGTCGGAAATACATCCAGGACCGGCGCATACATGGCTCTGATGTCCGGCGCGGTCAAGCAGGAAGTGGAAAAACTGTCTCACGAAATGGATTATATGGAGCTGGGAGCGACAGAAAATTACGAGCAGCTGTTCACCAGATGCCTGATGTTCCCGTCAAAGAAAAAACACAGAAAATAAGAACCGGATAGACCAGGAGAAATACGCATGGAAAATATGAATGAGTTTACACCGAAAAGCCGTCTGCACACGATTCTGGATGGGCGTCATGCCGACCGCCCTGCCTGCATCTGCCCGGGCGGCATGATGAATATGGTCACCGACGGCCTGCAGAAAGAGGCTGGAGTCGGCCTTCCGGAGGCACATACTGACCCGCGTAAAATGGCTGATCTGGCAGAAGCCGTTATAAAGGACGGGATTTTTGAGAACTGCGGTGTGCCGTTCTGTATGACGGTAGAGGCAGAAGCCATGGGCGCAGAAGTTACTCTTGGAAACAATCTGTTCGAGCCGCATGTTGTGGAATACGCTGTGTCGGATGTGGATGATTATGGAAAACTAAAGCCGATTGACCTCACATCCGGCCGGCCAAAGGTCGTTCTGGATGCGCTGAAGATCCTGAAGGACGAGGTAAAGGATGCCCCGATCATCGGAAATCTGACTGGCCCGGTCAGCACCGCAGCCTCTCTGGTTGATCCGGAGAAATTCTACATGCAGCTCCGCCGCAAGAATGAAAATGCCCACAAGGTCATGGATTTTGTGACGGAGCAGCTGATCCGCTTCGGCACCGCTCAGGTTGAGGCCGGCGCTGATGTCATCACCATCGCCGATCCGTCCGGCACGGGAGAGATCCTCGGCCCGAAGTACTTCAGCGAGTTCGCGGTCGACTATATTAACAAGCTGTCGGATGCACTTCATGAAGCCGGCGCACAGGTCATCGTCCACATCTGCGGACAGATGAAATACGTTTACGACCAGCTGAAAGACGTGCGGAGCGACGCCCTGAGCTTTGATGCCGTCGTCTCCCTCAGAGAAGCCAGGAAACACCTTCCGGGCCGCGTGCTGATGGGAAATGTCAGCACCTTCGCCGTCGAGCTGACCGACCCGGATAACGTCAACACCCTGACGAAAAACTGCATGGAAAACGGCGCGGACATCGTCTCCCCGGCCTGCGGCCTGGGCATGGGCTCACCGCTTCCGAACGTCAGGGCTATCCTGAAGGCCGTCAGAAATACACCGGCTGCAGAGAAGTAAGTCGTCTGCAGAAATTCCGCAGACAAAAATCAATCCGCAGGAAGGGACGTTTATGCACAAAACACTGAATCCGGAAAACACAATACTGATCGCCTGCTCGATGATGGAGGATGAAATCGGCCGGGTACTGCAGGAAAACAACCTGCAGTACCCGGTTGTCTGGATGGAAAGAGGCTACCACAGCTATCCGGACAAGCTCCGCGCCGTTCTGCAGGAACAGATTGATCTGGCGGAAAAGCGGCTGGGAGGCGAAGCTGTAAAGGATGAAAAGCCGGTCATTCTGCTGGCTTACGGTCTCTGTGGAAATGGAAGCGAGGAGCTGAAAACAAGCTCGTCGCTCCTTGCCATGCCGCGTTTTGACGACTGCATAAATACCCTGCTCTGCTGCGGCCCGCGCAGCTGCCGCGCCCTGGAAAAAGCTGGTGTTTACTATCTGACGCGCGGCTGGACCCAGGACACAGGTGCGCTCCTGCAGTCCCATCAGAAAATCCTGGACAGGTTCGGTGAAAAAAAGACGGCCAGAATTATGAGCATGATGTATGACGGTTATAAAGAAGTCGCGGTTATTGATGATGGCTGCTACGATACGGCACCGATAGAGAAGTACGCGCAGGACTGCGCGGACCTTCTGCACGTGAAATCCGGAAATGTTCCCGGCGGGACGTATATTCTGGAAAAGCTGCTGACGGGAAACTGGGATGACGACATCCTTGTGAAACGGCCAGGCGAGCCCGTGACGCAGGAGGATTTCTTCTGGGAGAAGTTCTGAATGTAAGAAAAAGATCGGCAGCAAGACGAAGATTCTCGGTAATGTCAATCCGGGAACGACCATGTACATGGGCACGCCGGCAGAAGTCCGCATGGCGGCCCTGAAATGCATGAAAGAAGGATACGATTCACCGAAGGGCTTCATGCCGATGTCTGGCTGCTCCCTTCCGGTCGAGACGCCGTTCGAGAACATTGACATGATGATGGATACTGTCCGCGAGCTCGGCTATCCAGTGGACCCGGAGAAGGGTGGGGTTCTTATTTGCATCGTTCACGGACATTCATCACTCTCTGATATTCATCGTTTATGCAGACCTCATAAGCAGAAATTTTCGCGGAGCGGCCATGATTTTGGTAAGGAACAGCACAAACTGCGCGATTTACCAAGTATGCAGTATAATTTGTGTAAGATCTGTTGAAATCGCGAGTTTATACCAAATACCAGGAATTGTTCTGGGTAATTCAGCTGATATGCAAGGGCAATTTCGGCTATTTGTACCCAATAAATTAAAGTGAAATTTTGACAATATGGAACTGAGTTTAATTTTTTCTTTATTTTCCCCTGTGATTGCGGAATATATATGCGTGAATATCTGTAATTATAAAATTACTGTAAATCTCGACAGATGGTCGGCAAATATGTATCTGTAACTGTACAAGAGTTGGGATTGGTCGTGATTATCATCCTATCTTACCAAAAATTATTTTGCGTTGGGAAAAATACAGGGAAGTACGGTTTTTTCCCAACGCTATTTTGGAAATTTCTTCCTGTTTGAATTGGAAGACGTCACAGTTGAATTTCTTCATGCTGACCTGAGATAAAATTGGCATAAGTCATATCCAGCCAAAATCGGCGGCCGCTCTGGCATTTTCCTCTCTCGGAAAATTTTCCTCGCAAAAAAAGGAAAAAAGCAGCCGCATTCTCCCGCGCACCGCATGGTCAAATCTGTCTGCTTTTCCGTATATGTCCATTTATATCCGAATTCCCGGATTCCGTCACCGGCACCCCCGAATCGCCGCTGGCTTCCTCTGTTCCTCCGGACTGCTAAAACAGTCTTTATTACAGTTCTTATTCTACAAAATCACGTGTAAATCATCCAATTCATCTTTTCGATATGCTGGAAGCGTTGAAATTACAGAGATATAATTTTTTGTGCAATGAAAATCGGTGACTTGCACGGCGATTTTTGTCTGGAAATATAGAGAATATCTATCGTGTGAACGGCTGCTATCACGGCGGAGTGCTTTCTTGCGCGTCGGATTTTGTCGAAAGGGAATATGGCAGGGGCGGCCCAAATCAGGCGGGCTTTATGTTAGAATAGGGAAAGGACTATTTCATGGCGGTGAGGCGTAAGGCCAAAGCCGCCTATTATGTATGCTTTAAATTACGGCGGCATGGCCGCGGAGATGAGGGAATATATGGCGAAGTTAAATCCGAAGCAGCAGGAAGCAGTGAATCAGATGGAGGGACCTCTGCTGATTCTGGCCGGAGCGGGATCGGGAAAAACGAGTACGATGACGCACAGGATCGCGCACATGGTGGACAGTGGGATTCCGCCTTATAATATTCTGGCGGTGACCTTTACGAATAAGGCGGCGAATGAGATGCGGGAGCGTGTGGAGCAGCTGATCGGAAATACCGGCGGCATGTGGATTATGACCTTTCACGCGATGTGTCTGCGGATTCTGCATAAGTATTGTGACCGGATCGGGTATGGATCGCAGTTTTCCATTTATGACACGACGGACCAGAAGACGGTGGTCAAGAATATCATGAAGGAGCGCGGCATCAGTGATAAGGAGTACAAGCCGCAGTATCTGCTGTCCGCGATCAGTAACTGCAAGGAAAAGGCGCAGTCGCCGGAGGATTTTCAGCAGGTTTCCATCGAGAGTGTGCGTAACCGTGTGATTCATATTGTTTATGAGGAGTATGAGAAGCGCCTGAAAGAGAACAACGCCATGGACTTCGACGATCTCCTGCTGAACTGCTGGAGGCTGTTAAGCAGTGAGCCGGACGTTCTGGAGGAGTATCAGGACCGTTTCCAGTATATTATGGTGGATGAGTATCAGGACACGAACCATATTCAGTATGAGCTGGTGACGATGCTGGCGAAAAAGAGCAGGAATATCTGCGTGGTCGGGGATGATGACCAGTGCATTTATCAGTGGAGAGGCGCAGACATCCGCAACATCCTGGATTTTGAGAAGGATTTCCCAGAAGCAAAAGTGATCAAACTGGAGCAGAATTATCGTTCGGTCGGAAATATTCTGGCGGCGGCGCACTCTGTGATTCAGAACAACACCGAGAGAAAGGCGAAGAAACTGTGGACGGACCGGGAGCCGGGAGAAAAGATTCACTATTACCGCCTGGATAATGATAAGGAAGAGGCGTCTTATGTGGCGCGGCAGATCGCAGCACTGCAAAGGAAGGGACGGGACTGGAATGATTTTGCCATCCTGTACCGCACCAACGCACAGTCGCGTCTGTTTGAAGAGGCGATGAGCCGGGAGGGCATTCCATACCGGGTGCTTTCCGGAATGCGCTATTATGACCGCAAGGAAATCAAGGATGCCATGGCCTATATGCGTCTGGTGGTGAATCCGGAGGATGATCTGTCGCTGCAGCGCATCATCAATGAGCCGAAGCGCGGTGTGGGCGCCAAGACCTGGGAAAAGATCCGCACCTTTGCCGGTGTTCGCGGCCAGAGTGTACTGGAAGCGCTGGCGGACAGCGACGGCGAGGTTCTGGGAACCCTGCCGGGACGCGCCTATGACAAGGTGAAGACCATGGTGGAGTGCATCAGCCTCTGCCGGCAGGAGAAGGAAAATCTTAATGTCACAGATATTTTTGATCAGTTAATGACGAAGACTGGCTATATGGCAGCTCTTGAGACGGAGCAGACCACAGAGGCGGAGAGCCGCCTGGACAACCTGATGGAATTCAAGTCGGTTATCGCGGACTATGAGGAAAGTGCGGAGGAACCGACGATTGATGAGTTTATGGAGCAGCTGGCGCTGACGGCGGAAGTGGATAATTACCATGAAGAGGACGCGTCGGTGACCATGATGACCATGCACAGCGCCAAGGGTCTGGAGTTCCCGGTTGTCTTCATGCCGGGCATGGAGGACGGTCTCTTCCCGGGAAGCCGCGCCTTTGACGATGAAGAGAAGATGGAAGAGGAGCGCAGACTCTGCTACGTCGGCATGACCCGCGCCAAGGAGCTTCTGTATCTGACAAGTGCGGAGGTGCGCACCCGTTACGGCCGCACGGATTATACCAGAGAATCCCAGTTTATGAGAGAGCTGGACCCGAAGCTGCTGGAAGGTGATGCGGTATTCAAGAGAAGACACGGCGACTCCAGCCTTGGTGTTTCCACAGGAAGCCGCGACGGGTATTCGAAGCAGCCGGCCGTCAAGCCGTACGATGCTCTGAAATACGCCCGCATGGAGACGAGACAGCACGCCCAGACGGCATCTTCCGTTGAACTTAAGGCAGGGGACAAAGTGAAACACAGCAAGTTCGGAGAGGGACTGGTGATTGACGCCAGCGATAAGATCGTCACTGTAGCATTTGATTCTGTCGGGATCAAGAAGCTGGCCAGAGGAATCGCGCCGCTGAAGAAGCTGTAGTCATGCCGCCCGGGCGGAAAGCGGTTTCCCGCATGCGTGTATGGGAGCGCTGGTTATGGGAAATTTCAAAGCCGGAAAAGTTTTCCACCGACACGCGCGGGAATTCCGGAAATCTTTTTGCGGCGGATGGTGTAAAATAGAAGATACAGAAATCGTGCAGAAGACTTGCTGAAAACCAGAAAAGAGGGACGAGCATGGCAGAAAATAAGAAGGAAAGAATCAGGGAACTGGTGGACGCGCTGAACCGCGCCGCCCGTGCCTATTATATGGATGCGGAAGAGATCATGCCGAACATCGAGTATGACCGGATGTATGACGAACTTCTGGATCTGGAGAAGGAGACGGGAATCATCCTGTCCAACAGCCCGACGCAGAATGTCGGCTATGAAATTGTCTCTGATCTGCCGAAGGAGCGTCATCCGAGCCGGATGCTCAGTCTGGATAAGACTAAGAGCAGAGAAGAACTGCGGGACTGGCTGGGTGACCAGGAGGGTCTGCTCTCCTGGAAACTGGACGGCCTGACCATCGTGCTGACTTACGATGACGGAAAGCTGGTCAAGGCGCTGACCAGGGGAAACGGAGACGTGGGAGAAGTTGTCACGAACAACGCAAAAGTCTTCGCCAATGTCCCAGTGTCGATCGCATTTAAGGGGCATCTGGTCCTGCGCGGCGAAGCCGTGATTAAATACAGCGATTTTGAGCGGATTAATGAGACCATCGGTGATGCCGACGCAAAGTATAAGAATCCGAGAAACCTCTGCAGCGGCTCCGTCCGTCAGCTGGATCCGCGCGTCACGAAAGCCAGAAACGTCAACTTTATCGCCTTCACACTGGTTGAAGCAGAGGGCGTGGATTTCCACGAGCTGCGGGAGAACCAGCTGAACTGGCTGTCCGATCAGGGCTTTGACGTGGTTCCGTTCAAGCATGTAAAGCGGGATAACATCATGGATACCATCGAGTGGTTTGCCCAGGAAATCGTCCATAACGACTTCCCGTCCGACGGACTGGTTCTGACCTATAACGACATGGTTTACGGACGTTCACTGGGACAAACCGCAAAGTTCCCAAGGGATTCCCTGGCGTTCAAGTGGGCAGACCAGAAGGAAGAGACGACTCTGAGAAAAATCGAGTGGAGCGCCTCCCGTACAGGTCTGATCAACCCGGTTGCCGTGTTCGATCCGGTCCAGCTGGAGGGAACGACCGTGAAGAGGGCTTCTGTGCATAATATCAGCATCATGCGTGAGCTGAAGCTGGGAGTCGGTGACAGGATTACGGTATATAAAGCGAATATGATTATCCCGCAGATTGCGGAGAATCTGACGGAAAGCAATAATATCGAAATCCCGGAGACCTGTCCGGTCTGCGGCGGAAAGACAGAAATTCACGAGGATAACGGCGTGCAGACGCTGTACTGCAGCAATCCGGACTGCCTGGCAAAGCAGATTAAGAGCTTCTCTCTGTTCGTTTCCAGAGATGCCATGAACATCGACGGACTCAGTGATGCGACCATTGAAAAACTGATCGCGAAGGGGCTGATCAGGGAATTTGCGGATCTGTTCAAGTTCGACAGCTATAAAGATGCCGTTGTGGAAATGGAAGGATTCGGTGAGAAATCCTATCAGAATCTGGCAGAGTCGGTGGAGAAAGCCAGACATTCCAATCCGACCCGTCTGCTGTACGCGCTGGGAATTCCGGGCATCGGACTGGCCAATGCCAAACTGATCGCCAGAGCCTGCGGGAATCAGTGGGAGAAGATGCAGAATCTCAGCGAGAATGACCTGACGGCGATTGACGGAATCGGCAGCGTGATGGCAGCTTCCTACACCCAGTATTTCGCAGATCCGAAGCATCAGAAAATGGTTGCGGACATTCTGGACCAGGTAGATCTGGATGAGAGCGTGGAAGACAATCCGTCCTTCCTTGACGGAATGACCTTTGTCATCACCGGATCTCTGAACCACTATGCCAACCGCGAGGAGCTGAAGCAGGAAATCGAGCGCTTCGGCGGAAAGGCGGCGGGATCCGTCAGCAGGAACACAACTGCACTGATTAACAACAACGTTGAGTCCTCCAGCGCCAAAAATAAAAAGGCAAGGGAGCTCAGCATTCCGATTATCAGCGAGGACACCATGCGCCAGTGGCTGGAGACGGGCGAGACTCCGGAGTCGATGAAATAGAACGAGGCGGATATCAGCCAGGGAAAAATAGATGCTTTTCGATGGGCAGGGAGACAAATTGAAGTCTTCTTGTCCGTTTTTTTGCCTTGTCCTTCATTATGTGCACATTGGATTTGGTTCGTAATTAGCAGCTGTACTACGGTTTGATGAAATCTGCATGTATGTTGATTTTTCAATTGTCTGTCTATATAAAACAAGGATATATTCATGTAGACCAGATTCTAGAATGTATTTCAGATCCTGATGTGACAACATGCGATTGACAATATATTGTTTTAAATATGTTGACAATGATGCTGGCCTTATGCAATAATTACTGTACAATTTTTATTAGCGATGAGGCGTTTGTATAAAATTATGTTTGAAATTCTGAAATTGCCTGCAGAAATCATCGCTAAACATCTATGAAGGGTAAAAAGTTTTCGCTAAATGTCTGAAAGGGAGGAAAATGTAAGGCCTTGTTTCTGCGGTCATCATATAGCAGTTATGAGTAGTCTGGTATTAGTTGTTGCTACCATTGTCGCCTATATGATCGTAATGATCGGAATCGGCGTACATGTATCCAAGAAAAATAAATCGACAGATGTTTACTATTTAGGCGGACGTCAGCTCGGACCGCTGGTTACGGCGATGAGTGCGGAGGCGTCAGATATGAGCAGCTGGCTTCTGATGGGCCTGCCTGGCGTTGCGCTGTTCGGACTGATCGGAGGAAACGGTACTTTCGCTGAAGCTTTCTGGACGGCAGCCGGCCTGGCAACAGGAACTTATCTGAACTGGCTGATCGTTGCAAAACCGCTCAGAATTTATTCCGAGCATATCGATGCAAATACCATTCCGGATTTCTTTTCGAACAGATTTAAGGAGAAGAACGGTGTACTGCTGGCAATCAGCGCAGTCATCATCGTTATTTTCTTCATTCCGTATGTTGCATCCGGATTTGCATCTGTAGGAAAATTGTTTAACACACTGTTTGGTGTTAATTATCATACGGTTATGATCATCGGTGCGCTGGTAATCGCCACATATACGGTACTCGGAGGCTTCCTTGCTTCCTCATTCACAGACTTTGTACAGTCCATTATCATGACCATTGCCCTGATTGTTGTTGTCTGGTTCTGCATCAGCACAGCAAACGGCTGGGATAACGCAATCGGCGCGGCAACCGATGCCGTTCCGGGATATTTCAAGCTGAATGCTCCGGACGGATCCTATTCCCCGCTGACGATTGCTTCCAACTTCGCATGGGGTCTGGGCTACTGCGGAATGCCGCACATCCTGCTCCGTTTCATGGCGATCAAGGACGATAAGAAGATCAAGGTTTCCCGCCGTATCGCAAGTACATGGGTTGTCATCTCCATGGGATGCGCAGTACTGATCGGTGTTCTGGGCTATTCCGTAGCAAAGCACTTCGACCTGCTGTCCAAAGCGAACTTCGACGCAGAGAGAATCGTCATTTACATTGCCGATCAGATCAGCAAGATCAATCCGGTATTCGCAATCATCGGAGGTCTGATTCTTTCCGGAATCCTGGCTGCGACAATGTCCACGGCAAGCGGACAGATGCTGGCGGCATCCTCCAGTGTATCGGAGAACCTGATTCACCATTTCTTTATTAAAGACATGCCGCATAAGAAGGGTATTGCAATTGCAAGACTTACCGTAATCTGCATTACCATTCTGGGCTGCCTCTTCGCATGGAACCCGAACAGTTCCGTATTCCGTATCGTATCCTTTGCATGGGGCGGATTCGGCGCATCCTTTGGACCGCTGATGCTCTGCTGCCTGTTCTGGAGAAAGACGAACGTCAAGGGCGCGATTGCCGGTGTTCTTTCTGGAGGAGCAATGATCTTCATCTGGAAGTTCGGTATCGCAAAGCTCGGAGGAATCTTTGCGATCTACGAGCTGCTGCCGGCATTCATTGTCAGCCTGCTTGTCATCATCATTGTCAGCCTGGCTACTGGCGGAGCTGATGAAGAGGTTGCCACAGTATTTGATGAAGTTCAGAAGATCAGAAAGAGCGGTGTTGATGTTTCTGAACTGGACTAGTTAGATACAGAAACCGGGAATCCAATTTAATGAATGAAGAAAGTGCTGTAAGGCAGCCTTTCATAGATGAAAAGAGGGCCATCCCGCCGGGGTGGTCCTCCTTGTGTATCTGTCGATGAAAGATAAGATTATTGTTACCTAACTGCAATTAGATAACAATTACGAAGTCTAATTTTTGTTATTGTTGATTAACGAAAATTAGATTCATTTAATTATATTTTAGGCTTTTGTAATGGAATTATCAAGTTTCATACTGGGCTATTCAATATTGTTTTTCAATACCTGCCCGATCGGAATTCCGTCTTTACCTGAGGAAAATTATGTGGTAGAGTAGGGAACGATGGACGGTATTCAAGCTCGAAACTGTACCAGTTATGTTCACAACTGAATATACGGGCTTTCAACTTTTACGTTCATCCGCTGTTATGCGGAATGCGTTCTGGATGCGGCAGGCTTTACGCGGGATTCGCTGCGGATGCCGGGCGCGGGGGACGCTTTTTCTCTGCAGGACAGGCGGATTTTTTCTGTGCGCGGACCAGGCTGAAGAGGCAGGCCGTGAGCAGGTGTTTGGAACTGAAAGGAAGGTAACACGATGACAATTCCAATGTTATTAGGCAAGATTCACAGAGCGACGGTAACACAGGCTGACCTGAACTATGTCGGCAGCATTACGGTGGACAAAAATTTCCTGGACAAGGCCGGAATCAGAGAGTATCAGAAAGTGGAAATCGCAGATGTCGACAACGGCGAGCGCTTTTCTACCTATACCATCGCCGGAGAGCCGGGAAGCGGCATTATCTGTCTGAACGGTGCAGCGGCAAGATGCGCATGCACAGGCGATAAGGTCATTATTATGGCTTACTGTGAAATGACGCCGGAGGAAGCCGATCAGTATGCGCCGAAGGTTGTATTCCTGGGAGAAGGAAACAGGATTGAGCGCGTCACCAATTATGAACGCCACGGAAGACTGGAAGACATGAAATAATCTGTCTTGACAGCACTGGTTTAAAATTATATAATTATAAGGACAATTTGTCCTTTAACAGCTCCGTCTGTCTGGGTCTGGGTCCTGCGCAATAGGATGCCGTGAACCTTGTCAGGTCCGGAAGGAAGCAGCAATAAGCGGATTTTTCTATGTGCCGCAGATAAGCCTTTTCCTGATTTCATGCGGAGCTGTTAAAGGGCAATTGTTGTATTTGCAGAAGAAAATCATCCTGCGGACAGGCAGTGTGCCGCAGCTCAGCGGAAAAGGAGGCTGTGATGGCAGAATATCGCGCGCTTTACCGGGAGACAAGGCCGGAAGTGTTCTCGGAAATCCTGGGTCAGGATCACATCGTAAAAATTCTTCAGCATCAGATTGCAACGGGAACCGTAAGCCACGCCTATCTGTTCTGCGGAACCCGGGGAACCGGAAAGACAACCACGGCGAGAATCCTGGCCAAGGCAGTAAACTGCACAGCGCCTGAAGGTCAGCGTCCGTGCGGTGTCTGCGACACATGTAAGGCAATTGCGGCAGGAAAATTCCTCGATGTCATTGAAATTGACGCCGCCTCCAACAACGGAGTCGATAACATCCGTGAGCTCCGCGAGAGCGTGAAATATCCGCCTTCGGTGGGCCGCCGCAAGGTCTACATCATCGATGAGGTGCACATGCTTTCCACAGGAGCCTTTAATGCACTGCTGAAGACTCTGGAAGAGCCGCCGGAACACGTCATGTTCATTCTCGCGACCACCAACCCGGAGAAACTCCCGCAGACCATCCTGTCCCGCTGCATGCGGCTGGATTTCAAGCGGGTCCCGGCAGATATTCTTGCGGCCCATATGGCGGATATCTGTAAAAGTAAGGGTGTGGAAATCACAGAAGATGCCCTGCGCCTTCTGGCCGGAAATGCCGACGGCTCCGTCCGTGATTCTCTGAGCATTCTGGAACAGTGCCTGTCATCCGGAGAACCGAAACTGACGAGAGATATCGTGCTGGATTTCCTGGGTACCGCGCCGATTGATTTTTTCCTGGAATTGACCGAGAAAGTCATGACCAAAAATATATCCGAAGCCTTTATGCTTCTGGACGACGCGCTGCGGGACGGAAAAGATGTCCGCCAGCTGATGAAGGACTGGATGGCTCATTTCCGCAATCTGATGATCGCGAAATATGTGCAGGATCCGGGCGATATGCTGAATCTCTCTACGGAGAATATCGCGCTTCTTCAGCAGCAGAGCCTGAAAATCGGCATCAGCGAGCTGAATCATGCGATTGTCACCATTGCGAAGGCCATCAACGATGCGCGTTATTCTACGCAGGCCCGGATTCTTATGGAGGTTGCGATTGTCACGATTGCATCTGGCATGGACTACGGTAAATCCGGAATTTCCGGAGGAAGTGTCCCGGAACCGGCGCCGATGCGCCCGTCCGGCCGGACAAAAAGTACTCCGCAAGGGGATTTCTCTGCCGGTGCGGCCGCAGGCAGAATGAACCCGTCTTCAGCCGGCGTGCCGCAGCAGAACCCTGCTCCGGAGATGCAGCATCAGGCGGCGCACCGAACAGAGGCTTCGGCGAAGCCGAAGATGCAGCAAATCCCGCAGAATCCGCAGAATCAGCCAGCCGGAAAACCGGAAATACAGGGCAGAAGTACGCGGAGTATCGGAAATAATGGCAGCCTGAATCCGCCAGAAAATCAGGAAGCGCAGAATGCGGAAGCAGCTGCCCGGCAGGAAGCTTCGCAGAATCCGCCTGCTGCGGCGCCGGAATCATCGGTGCAGGAACAGAAATTTTCCGCTCAGGAACTGGAAGACATCTGGAGAATGACCTTTGAAGAGCTGGAGCGGGAAAACCCGAAGCTGAATGTCATGCGCCACGCGACCCTGGCTTCCGTCAGCGGAAATCAGTATAAGGTGCTGTGTGAGAATAAGTTCCACGCATCCGTTCTGAAGTCAGAGAAAGAACTCCTGGATGAACGGATGAGCAGACGGATGGGCCGGCCGATGAACATGGTCTGCCGCCTGATTCATGACGGAGGCAGCAGTGACCGTGAGGAAAAGCTGGAAAAAGAAGCCGAAGAAGCGTCTAAACTCCTGGGCGTCGATGTGAAGCTGGTTTAGCCGGTTTTAGTTGCCAATCAGCGGATTTACGATATAATAAATAGGCAAAGACAAACAGAACGATGCGGCGGGCGGAAGTGCCGGCCGATAGAACGGAGGAAATAGAATGGGAAGAGGAATGAGAGCAGGACGTGCCAGAAAACCAGGCGGCGGAAAGAAGGCCCAGCAGGCCCAGCTCCAGCAGCTGCAGGAAATGCAGAAACAGATGGAGTCCATGCAGGAAGAAATTGAAGAAAAAGAAATCCGTACATCCGCGGGCGGCGGTGTGGTAAAGGCAACGGTCAACGGAAAGAAAGAGATCGTCAGTCTGACCATTGATCCGGACGTTGTAGACCCGGATGATGTAGAAACTCTGCAGGATCTGGTTATCGCAGCAGTAAATGAAGGAATGCGCCAGGTTGATGAGCTGAGCAGCAACGCATATAACAGCCTGACCGGCGGACTGAATATTCCGGGACTGTAAAGAAGGCAGAGCCATGCAGTACCCGAAACCACTGGGAAGACTGATCGGAGAACTGTCCAAACTTCCGGGGATCGGCAGTAAAAGCGCTCAGCGCCTTGCCTTTCATATTTTGTCCATCAGCGACAAGGAAGCAGAAGGCCTGGCGGATGCCATCGTAGAAGCTAAGAAAACGATGCATTACTGCTCTGCGTGCGGGAATTTGACGGACCGTGATCCCTGTGACATCTGCACAGATCCGAGCCGGAATCCGGACGTGCTCTGCGTGGTGGAGACGCCGCAGGATGTTCTGGCCATGGAGCGGATCAAGGAATACCACGGACGCTATCATGTGCTGAACGGGGTGATTTCCCCGATGGACGGAATCGGACCGGAGGACATCAATCTGAAGTCTCTGATCATCCGCCTGCAGAAACACCCGGAGATAAAGGAAGTCATTCTCGCGACCAACCCGAACATTGAGGGGGAGGCAACCGCGATGTACATTGCGCGTCTGCTGAAACCGTCGGGAATCAAGGTAACCAGAATCGCGCACGGACTGCCGGTCGGCGGTGATCTGGAGTATGCGGATGAGGTGACCCTTCTGAAGGCCATGGAGGGGCGGACAACGATTTAAAGAAGAACTGAGCGGCAGACCGCGGCTTTCACTGAAGAGCTGAGGCCTGCCCTTTTAACATCTGCGCATAAGGGAATAAATGAAGTCGAGTGTATTACAGGGAATTTCTTGTCTGCTGAATTGACAGAATCTACAGAAGTTCACCTTTCCCATGCATCAAAAATAAATCAGCAAGGAGCTAACTATGTCTGTTGAGAAGGTAAAACAATATTTCAAGCAGTTTGGTATGGAAGATAAGATTCTGGAATTCGATGTGTCCAGCGCGACCGTGGATCTGGCCGCAGAGGCAGTCGGCGTAGAAGGCGCGCGCATCTGCAAGACGCTGACTTTCAAGGACCCGGAAAATGAGAACGGCTGCATTCTGGTGCAGATGGCCGGAGATGCCCGGGTAAATAATGGAAAGTTCAAGCGGACCTTCGGATTCAAGCCGTCCATGCTGGCGGCAGAGGACGCGCTGCGGATTACCGGTCATGCCGTTGGCGGAGTCTGCGGATTTGCCATTGATAATCCGCTGGTAAAGATTTATGTAGATGACTCCGTGAAGCGTTTTCCGACCGTTTTCCCGGCAGCGGGAAGCGGGAACAGCGCCATTGAACTGACGCCGGATGAGCTGTATAAGTACTCCAGGGCCCTGGATTGGGTAGAAGTCTGCAAGATTCCGGAAGCATAGAAATAAGAAAGCACAGGAAGAAGGGAACTGCATGCCAGAATTTAAACTGCATTCAAAATACAAGCCGACGGGAGATCAGCCGCAGGCCATTGAAAAGCTGGTAAAGGGATTTAAAGAAGGAAAGAAGGCACAGACCCTGCTGGGCGTCACCGGTTCCGGAAAGACCTTCACGATGGCGAATGTCATCGCTCAGCTGCAGAAGCCGACGCTGATTATTTCACATAATAAGACGCTGGCGGCCCAGCTTCAGGGGGAGATGAAGGAATATTTCCCGGAGAACGCCGTGGAATACTTTATTTCTTTTTACGACTATTACCAGCCGGAGGCCTATGTGCCGTCGACGGATACCTATATCGAGAAGGACTCAGATATCAACGATGAAATCAACAAGCTGCGGCACAGTGCCACAGCCGCGCTGTTTGAGCGGCGGGACGTTATCATCGTGGCATCCGTATCCTGCATCTATGGATTAGGAAGCCCGATTGACTACTCCACACAGGTACTTTCCCTGCGTCCGGGTATGGAAAAGTCCAGAGAGGACATCCTGCGCAGGCTTGTGGACATCCAGTACACCAGAAATGACCTGGCCTTTGAACGTGGAACTTTCCGCGTGAGAGGAGATACGATTGATATCTATCCGAAGGGCTCGGATATCGCCTTCCGTGTAGAGATGTTCGGGGACGAAGTCGACACGATCAAGGAGATGAACCCGCTGACCGGTGAAATTCTGGGTCTGCGGAATCACATCGCCGTTTATCCGGCAACCCATTACATTACCTCACCGGAGCATATGGAAAAGGCCCTTCAGGGTATTGAAGAGGAACTGGAAGACCAGGTGAAGTTCTTCAAGAGCCAGGGAAAGCTGCTGGAGGCGCAGCGTATCGAGCAGCGCACCCGCTACGATATGGAAATGATGCGGGAAATCGGCACCTGCAAAGGGATTGAAAATTACACCCGTCATCTGACCGGACTTCAGCCGGGTGAAAAACCATATACCCTGCTGGACTACTTCCCGGATGACTATCTGATCATCACCGACGAGTCTCACGTCATGCTGCCGCAGCTTCACGCTATGTATAATGGAAACCTCTCCAGAAAGAAGTCTCTGGTGGACTATGGTTTCCGCCTTCCGTCCGCGCTGGACAACCGGCCGCTGAAATTTGAGGAGTTTGAGAGCATGGTAAATCAGATTCTGTTCGTCAGCGCGACACCGGCCCAGTACGAGCGTGAGAAATCCCACGGCATCAGCGCTGAGCAGATCATTCGTCCGACCGGACTTCTGGATCCGCCGATTGAAGTGCATAAGACGGAAGGTCAGATCGACGACCTGATCGGAGAAATCAATAAGACGATTCAGGCTGGAGAGCGTGCCTTCATCACAACGCTGACAAAGAAGATGGCCGAAGATCTTACCGATTATCTGAAAAACGCCGGAATCAAAGCCAAGTATCTGCATTCTGACATCGATGCTCTGGAGCGGATGCGGATTATCAGAGATCTGCGTCTCGGTGAATTTGATGTGCTGGTGGGCATCAACCTTCTGCGAGAGGGACTGGACGTACCGGAGGTTTCTCTGGTGGCCATTCTGGATGCAGATAAAGAAGGTTTCCTGCGTACAGAAACTTCCCTGATTCAGACCATTGGACGTGCCGCCAGAAACGTGCACGGCCGCGTCATCATGTATGCCGACTCCATCAGCCCGGCCATGAAGACTGCTATGGATGAGACGAAGCGGCGCCGGGAAATCCAGAGTGAGTATAACAGGAAGCATCATATCACGCCGAAGAGCGTATCCAAGGATATCCGCGATGTCATCGAGGCGACAAAGGCGCCGGATGAGCCGGACCGCAAGAAGAAGCCGGAGGAAATGACGAAGAAGGAACTGAAAGACTACGTGAAGGACCTGCAGAAAGAAATGCAGAAGGCCGCCGCGGACCTTCAGTTCGAGCGGGCCGCAGAGCTCAGAGATATCATGTTCGAATACCGCTCTCATATGTAATGCGGCGCGGCAGAACGAAAGGACAAGAGAGTTATGAAAATTGCACAGCTGCAGCTTCCGGTATTTGAGGAAAAAGAGAAAAATCTCGATCAGCTGGAGGCAGAAATCCAACGCATCTGTAAAGACAGCACAGAGGGAAAGCCGGATCTGATTACGGCGGGAGAGATGTTTACCTGTCCGTATGAAACGGGGAAGTTCCCGGAGTACGCAGAGCCCGCGGGCGGGCCGACATGGAAGAGGCTGTCCGGGATGGCCGCAGAATATGGGGTGTATCTGTCTCCGGGGACGATTCCTGAGGTCGATGAAGAGGGAAAAGTCTATAATACGGCGTTTGTGTTCGACCGTGAAGGCCGGCAGATTGCCCGGCACAGAAAGATGCATCTGTTTGATATCCAGGTTGAGGGTGGACAGAGTTTCCGGGAATCGGACACCCTTTCGGCAGGAAATGAAGTCACTGTCTTCGATACGGAATTCGGAAGGGCTGGAATCTGTGTCTGCTTTGATTTCCGTTTTCCGGAGCTGGCTCGTCTGATGGTGCTGCAGGGAGCGCGCTTTATCCTGGTTCCGGCAGCATTCAACCAGACAACGGGGCCTGCACACTGGGACGTGATGTTCAGAAGCCGTGCGATTGATAATCAGTGCTGGACCATCGGAACATCTCCGTCACTGAATCCGGAGGCATCTTATCATGCCTGGGGGCACAGTCTGGTGGTTTCTCCGTGGGGAGACATCATCAGCGAGATGGATGAAGTTCCGGAAAGCAGAGTGCTGGATCTCGATATTACAGAGACAGAGCGTGTGCGGGAGCAGCTGCCGCTTCTTTCTGCGCGGAGAGAGGATGTGTACACCCTGAACATGAAGCTGCAGATGGAATAAATACCAGGCTGCCGGAAGGGAAATACCGGTGTCCTCTTGGTAATGACGGGCTGCCCGGAGTGGATTTTGTCCGCGAACAAAAAGAACAGGCTTGAAAACGTGTGTTCGCGATGGTACAATGGCGGTAACGCTGAAGTTGGAAAAGAAGGGGTGCGGCACATGCCGAATGAAATCATCATAAAGAATGCGAATGTAAATAACCTGAAGCATCTGAGCGTGCGGATTCCGCGGGATAAGTTCGTGGTTCTGACGGGACTGTCGGGATCGGGAAAGTCCTCGCTGGCCTTTGACACGATCTATGCGGAGGGGCAGAGGAGATATATTGAAAGTCTGTCGTCCTACGCACGGCAGTTTCTGGGACAGATGGACAAGCCGGACGTGGAGTCGATTGAGGGACTGTCTCCGGCGATTTCCATTGACCAGAAGACCACGAGCCGGAATCCGCGTTCGACGGTGGGAACGGTGACGGAAATTAACGATTACCTGCGTCTTCTGTACGCGAGAATCGGAGTTCCGCACTGCCCGGTCTGCGGAAGGGAGATCAGCAGTCAGAGCGTGGATCAGATCGTGGATATCATTATGGGATATCCGGAGAGGACGCGCCTGATGATCATGGCACCGGTGGTCAGAGGCCGCAAGGGCGAGCATGTGAAGATTCTGGAACGGATCAGAAAGGAAGGATTCACCAGAGTCCGCGTGGACGGGCAGATTATGCTGCTGGATGAGGATGAAATTCATCTGGAAAAGCAGAAGCGCCACACGATTGAAATTGTGGTGGACAGAATTATCGTGAAGCCGGGTCAGGAGGGAAGAATTTCTGAGGCGGTGGAACTGGCCATGCATGAGGGAGAGGGTCTTGCCGTCGTTTATTTCAAGGACGGGGATTTTGAGAAGGAGCAGACCTTTTCCAGTAAACTGGCCTGCCCGGAGCACGGCGCAAGCATTGAGGAACTGGAGCCGAGAATGTTCTCCTTCAACAGTCCTTTTGGTGCCTGCCCGACCTGTAATGGACTGGGCTTCACGGAAAAAGTGGACCCGGATAAGATTATTTACACGGAGAAGAGCATCGCGGACGGGGCGCTGAACCGGATTTACGCATCGATGGAGTTTTCCGGATTTTACCGTGAGGTTGTGGATATTCTGGCGCAGGAGCATCATGTGGATCTGCGTACGCCGTATAAGGATCTGCCGCAGAAGTTTAAGAAGGAACTGCTGTACGGAACAGGAAACCGGCATTTGAAATACACCCACGTGACCAGAAGAGGAAAGGAAGTCAATTTCGACCATCCGTTTGAGGGACTGCTGACCAATGTGGAGAGGAGATACCGGGAATATGCAACCGATAATATGCGTGCCCGCATGGAGCAGTACATGGTGATCAAGGAATGTCCGGACTGTAAGGGGAAACGTTTGAAACCGGAAGTGCTCGCTGTTACGGTCGGTGGGAAGAATATCGCGGAAGTATCGGATATGTCGGTTCGTGATTCTCTGAAATTCATGGAGAATCTGCAGCTGAGTGAAAAGGATCAGCTGATCGGAAAGCAGATTCTGCATGAGATCCGGGCCCGCCTGAAGTTCCTGGTGGACGTCGGTCTGGATTATCTGACCCTTTCCCGCGCGGCCGCGACACTGTCCGGCGGAGAAGCGCAGCGTATCCGCCTGGCCACACAGATCGGTTCTGGTCTGCAGGGCGTGCTGTATATTCTGGATGAGCCGAGCATCGGTCTTCACCAGAGGGATAATGACAAGCTGCTGAAGACCCTGCGCCATCTGACGGATCTGGGAAATACCCTGATCGTCGTCGAGCATGATGAGGACACCATGTATGCGGCGGACCACATCGTGGATATCGGACCGGGAGCGGGAATCTACGGCGGAAAACTTGTCGCCCAGGGTACGGTGGAGGATATCAAGGCCTGCCCGGAGTCCATCACCGGTCAGTATCTCAGCGGGAAGAGGAAGATTGCTGTTCCTTCCGTGCGCCGGGAAGGAAATGGAAAATCCATCATCGTAAAGGGTGCAGAAGAACATAATCTGAAGAATATTGACGTAGAATTTCCGCTGGGTAAATTCATCGTGGTAACCGGTGTGTCCGGATCAGGAAAATCCAGTCTGGTAAATGAAGTGCTCTGTAAAGGTGCTTCCCATATCGTCAACCGGAGTGAGGATGTGCCGGGAAAACATAAGGAAATTCTCGGTCTGGAGAACATCGACAAGGTCATCAATATCGACCAGTCACCGATCGGAAGGACGCCGCGCTCCAACCCGGCAACTTACACCGGCATGTTTACCAGCATCCGTGACCTGTTTGCGAGCCTGCCGGAGGCAAAGATGCGGGGCTTTGACAAGGGCCGTTTCAGCTTTAATGTAAAAGGCGGCCGCTGTGAGGCCTGCAAGGGCGATGGAATCATCAAGATTGAGATGCATTTTCTGTCTGATGTTTACGTACCTTGTGAGGTCTGCCATGGGAAGAGATATAACAGGGAAACTCTGGAAGTGAAATATAAAGGGAAGAGCATCTATGATGTGCTGAATATGAGTGTTGCGGAGGCTCTGGACTTCTTCCAGAACCTGCCGTCTATTCACCGCAAGCTGGAGACCCTGCATCAGGTCGGACTGGACTACGTCAAGCTGGGCCAGCCGTCCACAGAGCTTTCCGGAGGAGAAGCGCAGAGAATCAAACTGGCGACGGAACTTTCCAAGCGGAGCACAGGAAGAACCCTGTATATTCTGGATGAGCCGACCACCGGCCTTCATTTTGCGGATGTAGATAAACTGCTGCAGGTCCTGCAGAAACTGACGGATGGCGGGAACACGGTCGTTGTCATTGAACATAATCTGGATGTCATCAAGCAGGCAGACTGGATCATTGACCTGGGACCAGAAGGCGGAGACCGGGGCGGGAACATCGTCGTAACCGGAACACCGGAAACCGTTGCGGAGTGTAAAGAATCCTATACGGGACAGTTCCTGAAGAAGATGCTGGAGCAGAAATAGGAGAATCTGAGGAAAATCTCAATCCGGAGAAAATCAGGAAAATCGTGCATTCCTGCCGACAGCTGAGAAATCATTCGGGAGAGGCGGAAAGCTGGTTGTGTATGCATCTGTGCCGGTACACGGATGATCTGTGTATACTTTGTGATACAGATGGGCTGAAACGGAAGAATATGTTTCTTTTAAGGAAGTTTTTACAATTCTGCGATTTAATGTCCTCATATTTGTTATAATGTGAATGAGATATTAAGCATGCCTGCAGGCCTTACTCTGGCAGAAATGCAGGCATGAAAGGAAACGGAGAGGAACCCCGCCCGATGAGAAAAAGAGAGCGGGATTTCTGCGCGTGCGGATACGGATTTCTGTGGGCAGGTCGGGGCTGAAAATATGCAGGAAAGACCGGCGGACGCGTCAACAGACAATGGAGGTATTTTAAAATGGCACTGAACGATAATATGACCATGCTCACCGACTTTTACGAGCTGACGATGGGAAACGGATATTTTGAGGCGGGCCGTAAAGATGAAATTGCATGGTTTGACATGTTCTTTCGTCATATTCCGGACCGTGGCGGATACGCCATCATGGCCGGTGTAGAACAGATCGTGGATTACATGGAGAATCTGCATTTCTCCGATGAGGATATCGAGTACCTGCGCAGCAAGCACATGTTCAGCGAGGGTTTTCTGGATTATTTGAAGAATTTTAAATTCGAATGCGATGTCTGGGCTGTTCCGGAAGGCGTTCCGATCTTCCCGCAGGAGCCGATTGTCACAGTAAGAGGACCGGTGATTCAGGCACAGCTGATGGAGACCATGATTCTTCTGACGATCAATCATGAGAGTCTGATCGCCACCAAGGCAAACCGAATTGTACGTGCGGCTCAGGGCAGATCCGTCATGGAATTCGGATCCAGAAGAGCACACGGAACCGCGGCAGCTATCATGGGTGCCCGCGCAGCTTATATCGGCGGATGCGCAGGAACCGCCTGCACCATCACAGACCGTGAATTCGGAATCCCTGCACTGGGAACCATGGCGCACAGCTGGGTACAGCTCTTCCCGAGCGAGTATGAGGCATTTACCGCATACGCAAAAATGTATCCGGACAACTGCATTCTTCTGATCGATACTTACGATGTTCTGAAATCCGGACTGCCGAACGCCATCCGCGTATTCAAGGAGCAGAAGCCGGAGAGCATGGGCGTCCGCATCGACAGCGGCGATATCGCCTATCTGACCAAACAGGTACGTAAAAAGCTGGATGAAGAAGGTCTGCAGGACTGCAAAATCACCGTCAGCAATTCATTGGATGAGTATCTGATCCGTGACGTCATCATGGAAGGCGCGCAGATCGACTCCTTCGGCGTCGGTGAGCGCATGATCACCGCTAAATCCGAGCCGGTATTCGGCGGCGTTTACAAGCTGTCCGCTGTGGAAGAGAATGGAAAGATCATTCCGAAGATTAAAATTTCCGAGAATGTCGGAAAGATCAGCAATCCGGCAGCCAAAAAGCTGTACCGTATCTACAGTAAAGAAACCGGAAAGGCAGAAGCCGACCTGATTATGCTGAAAGATGAGCCGATGCCGACAGAAGACGGGTACGTCATCTTTGACCCGTGCGTCAACTGGAAGAAGAAGACACTGAATAACTACGTGGCAAAAGACATTCGTGTTCAGCTGTTCGACCACGGTAAGAAAGTTTACGACTGCCCGCCGATTCAGGAAGTACAGAAATTCTGCAAAGAGCAGATGGAAACACTCTGGGAAGAGACCCTGCGTTTTGAGAATCCGCAGCGTTACTTCGTAGACCTCTCTGAGGGACTCTATAACACCAAACAGAAACTCATTCATAAAAACAGAGAGATGAAGCAGGAGCATAAATAGCCCGTAAATAAGAACCCCACCCTTCCACGACGCTAAAGTGATATGCTCCCTTTATGAGAGACAGTGAAAAAATAAAACACTGTTGATCATGAAGGGAGTTTTCTATGGGAAGAAGAGGTAAACGAATTTCCGAAGAAATAAAACTAAAATATGCTAGGCAAA
>Ga0214925_100211_pt1 | contig 44268 bp, 39 predicted proteins | sample Stichaenrichment_FD_168299 | JGI IMG/M metagenome (GOLD analysis project Ga0214925, IMG submission 168299) | Xylose enriched microbial communities from anaerobic bioreactor in Madison, Wisconsin, United States - 63SRT | ecosystem: Engineered > Bioreactor > Anaerobic > Unclassified | place: USA... | reverse complement strand
AATACTCACTGGCCAATTGGTCAATGAGTTCACTATTTCTCGGAATTGTCTTTTGTTTTTTCTTTCTTTTCGCTTGGACCATTTTCGTTTTACCTCCTTTCCTAATAATTCATCCACTGGCCTTAGTATTACTTGTTCGAAAAGTAATATAGATCACTGACTGTCTTTGGATTATTTCTATGATTTTAAGTTCTTCTACATTCTCGTACCTCTGAGAATTATTATATCACGCCTCACCGAACTGGATACGAACAAAAGGTAAAGAATTGATTTATTCTGTCAAAAGCAACAGTATGGACTAATTTGACTCAAAATTCTCTAACTATACTGAGCCGCGCAGATCAAGATGATGGCCAGGAGGGTCAGCTGGATCTGCCGGTTGCCCAGGATGGCAAACTGTTTATTGCCCTTACTGGACTGGCTCTGCGGGGTGTCCCGGGGCACGAAAACCAGTAAAAGGACGAAGGTTACAAGCGTCAGAAGCGAGATCATCCAGAAACTGGCATGCCAGGAAAAAGTGGTTGAGATGAAGGTCCCGATGGGCAGGCCGATGATGGAAGCAATCGAGAAGCCGGCAAAAATCCAGGACAGAAGCGAGGCCCTTTTTTCCAAGGGCGCTACGAAATTGGCGATAACCAGGATTAGGGAAATAATCGCTCCGGCTGTCGTAGCAGACAGGATTCTGGACAAAAGCAGACTGATATAGCTGTGCGACAATGCCGTCCAGGTGTTGCCGATAAAGAAGATCCCCATCAAAAAGAAGAGGAGCTGGTGGCGCTTGAAATACTTGGTTAGGGAAGTAACGATGGGAGTGGCGACAGCATAAACCAGGGCAAAGACGGTAACCAGGTAGCCCAAGCTGCTGAGGGAGGCATTTATTTCCCGGGAAATATCCGGCAAAACACCGACGATCATATATTCATTGCAGCCCAACATGAAGGCCACGAAGACGAAAAGAAAAGCTTGAATTTTATAACGTGACATACTAAAACTCCTATAAAACACACTGTTAATTAGTTTAACAGAAAAAATGTTAAAATGAAGATGATGATAGTAAGCCTTGAGTAAAGAAAGCAGGTTTGACCATGAAGATTCAAGTTAAATTGGACAAGGGCTATTTGCCCGATGAATATGCCAAGTATGCCAGCGTTAAAGAAGCCGGCAACCCGGTAGTGTCTTTTCCCTTTACCCTGACGGACCTGCCGGAAGGGAGCAAGTACCTGGCCTGGTCCTTAGTCGACTATGATTCCATTCCGGTCTGCGGCTTTGCCTGGATCCACTGGCTGGCCAGCGACGTGCCAGCAGGCAGCGAAATTCCAGCTGACTTCAGCCGGACGACGGACACTCCCCAGGGCTACAACAGTACCGTTTCCCGCTTTTTGAATGATCCGGAAGAAGTGCATACGGGCTATATCGGGCCGACTCCGCCGGACAAGGATCACGACTACCGCTTCCGGGTTTACGCTTTAAGCGAGAAGCTGGACCTGGAAGAGCCTTATTACTACAATGAATTCTTGCGTGCCTTAGACGGCAAGGTCTTGGCTGAAAGCCAGATCGACCTGCCGGCCCGGGTTTAAGGGGAAAGATTTTTTAGAAAAAAGTTGCCGAAAACTGTTGACCAAAGCTGGAAAATTAGGTAATATATTATTTGTTGAGCGATCAGCTCACAAGTAAGATTGCGTTATAGCCAAGTGGTAAGGCAACGGTTTTTGGTACCGTCATGCGCTGGTTCGAATCCAGCTAACGCAATAAGTTAGGCCAGGCCGGAAGGCTTGGCCTTTTTTGCGCTCTCAAAAAAGCAAGGCAAAAATCTGGTAAAATGGAAAAGAACTTTTGTCGGCAGATTTATTTTAAGAAAAGAGGCAGCAGATGGCTGGAAAAGAAGAAGAAGTAGAGAAAATACAAAAGCTGCTGGGCCAGCTGGAAGAAGAAATTTCCTTGAGCTACTTCCTTAAGCCCGGCACCATCACGGTTGGCCGCGACCTCCTGCAGGCCATGCAGGACCTGTTGGCTAATCCTGAAAATTGGGAAGAAAATTAACACATCGCGCTTGACTTTAATTTATCTTTAAGATATAGTTAAAGCATCAAATGTTGAAAGAGGACAAGGAACATGAACGCTTTAATCAGCAAGAACGCAAAATTCTTTAGCTTTTATTACTGGAACTAGCTTGCATCTGCGGGTGCAAGTCTTCAAGCAAGAACATGCATCTGCAGTTTCAATAATAAGAGTTTTCTCAGCATTTTTTGAAACGGCAGGAATCAGGATCCGGCGGTTTCAAGAACACGCGCATTAGCAGACTTTGGTAATCGTGGATCATCTGATCCGCGATTTTTTTATTTTTACGGTAGCCAAGGAGGACACCATGGTTGATTTAACTAAGCACTTTAAGCAGGGGGTAGCGGAAGTAAAGTCTTCAGCTATTCTGAATTTTGCCAAGTATACGAGCCAGTACCCGGACATCGTCAAGTTCACGGTTGGCGAACCGGACTTCAATACCCCAGACCATATCAAGACGGCTGCCATCAAGGGGATCGTGGACAACCACTCCCACTACGCTCCTTCAAACGGGACGCCTGGCCTCAGAAAGGCCGCGGCTGACTTCCTGGCCCGGCATTACGACATGCACTATGAGCCAAGCGAAATAATCGCCACCAACGGGGCAACGGAAGCCATCTACACGGTCATGTCCGCCATCATCAACCCAGGCGACGTAATGGTCCTGCCAACTCCAATCTTTCCTTTATATATTGCCGACGCGGCCTTGGAAAAAGCTGAAGTTGTCCAGATCGATACTTCCAAGACCGGCTTCAAATTGACGCCAGACCAGCTGCAGGCAGCCGTTGACGAATACGGCGACCGCCTCCGGATTCTGGTCATGAACTATCCGACCAACCCGACCGGGGTCATGTACAGCCAGGAAGAGCTGGATGCTTTGGCGGCAGTGATCAAGGACCGGCCAACTTTTGTCCTCTGCGACGAAATCTACAGCGAACTGAACTACGAGCAAGAGCACGCCTCAATGGCTAAGTCCCTCAGAAGCCAGGCCATCGTTTTAAACGGGGTTTCCAAGTCCTGGGCTATGACCGGCTACCGGATCGGGATCATGGCAGCTCCCCAGGAAATCACAGACCAGCTGGCCAAGGTTCACCAGTTCATCACCACGACTGAACCAACCCCGATGCAAGACGCGGCTGAGGAAGCTTTTAAAAACGGGGACAGGGATGCCCGGGAAATGAAGGCCGCCTTCAAGGAGCGCCGGGACTACCTCTACCAGGCTTTAACGGAAATCGGCTTTGAAGTGATCAAACCGCAGGGGGCCTTCTATATCTGGGCCAAGATTCCAGCCGGCCTTAACCAAAAAGACACGGAATTTGTCTACGAGCTGGCTGACCAGGCCCATGTCGGGGTTTGTGCCGGTTCCTGGTTCGCCAAGGGCGGGCAGGGCTGGCTCCGCTTCTCCTACGCGACGGCCCTGGACGAAATTGAAGAAGGCGTAAGCAGAATCAAGAAATTTGTCGAGGAAAATAAGAATGACGGAAAGTAAAGAAATAAACGGCCTTAAGCAAGGCACGCTGAATATTTTAAACGGGATCGGGATCGGGGTCATTGCTGCCCTAGTGCCGGCCGCGATTTTAGGTCAGCTGATGAAGGCCCTCTTGGGTGTGGCCCCGGCTTTTGCCCAGACGGTCATCAACATCACTACTTTTACCCAGAGCCTGCTGGCGGCCATGGCCGGCTTCTGCGCGGCCTACCTCTTCCAGATGAACATGATCCAGATGTGTTCGGTCGCGGCCGCGGCCATGATCGGTTCTGGGGCGGTTACTTTTAAAAACGGCTTGATTATGGTGGCCGGAACTGGTGACGTCATCAACATCGGCTTGACGATCACCCTGGCCATCCTCTTGATCAAATTGATTGGCAACAAGCTTGCTTCTTACACGACCATTCTCTTGCCAATCATCGTCTTGGTCGTTGGCGGCGGGGTTGGCCTCTTGATTCTGCCGTATGTTAAGACCGTGACCACCTTCATCGGCATGATCGTCATGGCCTTCACCAAGCTGCAGCCGCTCTTGATGGGGGTCTTGATCGGGATGTCCTTCGCGGCCATGATCGTGTCGCCGATTTCCTCAGTCGGGATCGCGGTGGCGATCGGCTTGACCGGGGTTGCTTCCGGGGCCGCTAACCTGGGCATCACTGGGGCTGCCTACACTTTGGGGATCATGAGTTACAGGGTCAATGGGATGGGGACCACCTTGGCCCACTTCATCGGGACGCCAAAGATCCAGATGGCCAACATGCTGGAAAAGCCGAAGCTTTTTGTCCCGGTCCTGCTTTCGTCTGGTCTGTCCGGTCTTCTGGCTGCCATCTTCAACCTGCAGGGGACGCCAAATTCCGCTGGCTTTGGCTTTAGCGGCTTGATCGGGCCGCTGGCGGCTTACGCCAAGATGACGCCAGGCTGGGGGAGCATCATCCTTTTGACGGTTCTCTACGTTGTTTACCCGGTTGCCTTGGGCTTCTTCATGCGCTGGCTCTTCATCGACCGCTTGAGCTTTGCCCAGGCAGAAGACCTGCGTCTGGAAGTTTAAGCTAAAAAGTAAAAAAATTGTCAAAAAACCTTGCACTTGCCCTGTTTTTTCGTTAATATAATAGAGTACTTCAACGGAGGAATAGCGAAGTGGCTAAACGCGGCGGTCTGTAAAACCGCTCTCTCTGAGTTCGGTGGTTCGAATCCACTTTCCTCCATTGATTGCGTTATAGCCAAGTGGTAAGGCAACGGTTTTTGGTACCGTCATGCGCTGGTTCGAATCCAGCTAACGCAATTGTTCTAAAGAACACCCAACCCGAAAGAAGAGCTTCTGACTGAGTCAGGAGCTCTTTTTTTACCCAAGCAAAAGAAAAGCAATTTTTGACCAGGGGAAATACTTAAAAATAGATGAGAAAGGTTACTTTCAGAGAAAATGCCTTTCTTTCATAAGTAATGATGTACATTCTTAGTATTACTTGCTATACTAAAAGCTAAGTTGTTGGTTACTTTTAGTAAGTTTAAGAAGTATAAATGCAAGTAAGATTAGATTGGATAGATTAAGTAAAATTTCGGGAGGCAAAAAATTGCATAAGAAGAGGATTGTGTCAGTAACGCTTTTAGCAACGGCGGCGCTTTTGACAGCTTGCGGGCAAAACAAGGAGGCTTCCAGCTCCAAGCAGGTGATGAAGACAGCCGTAACCGGGGAAATCAGCACTCTGGACTCCAGCGAGTACGGAGACACTGTCAGCTCTGAAACCCTGCAGAACTCCATGGAAGGGCTCTACCGCTTTGATAAAAAGGGGCAGGCCCAGCTGGCCGGGGCGGTCAAGGTGACCAAGTCCAAGGACCAGAAGGTTTACACCTTTACCCTTAGAAAAAACGCCAAGTGGTCCAACGGGGATCCGGTAACGGCCCAGGACTACGTTACTGCCTGGCGGCGGACGGTTGACCCCAAAAACGATTCCCTGGACAGCGACAGCTACCAGGTGATTAAGAACGGGACAGCCGTCGCGGCCGGCAAGAAGCCGGTGTCCAGCCTGGGCATCAAGGCCTTGGGCAAGTACAAGCTGCAGATTACCTTGGAAAACCCGATCCAGTATTTGCCGGACCTTCTGACTGGGGCCCAGTTCTACCCGCAGGACACGAAGATCGTCAAAAAGTACGGGTCCAGCTACGGGACCAGCTCCAGCAAGCTGGTCTACAACGGGCCATTTACTGTCAGCCAGTGGACCGGGTCCAATCTCAAGTGGACTTTGAAGAAGAACAAGACTTACTGGAATGCCAAGTCAGTCAGCTTGAGCGCGGTCAAGGTCCAGGTTATCAAGACCACCTCTACCGGCCTCAACCTCTACAAGGGCGGGCAGCTGGACTACGCGCCAGTTGATGCTGACTACGTCAAGCAGTATGAAAAGAACGCCGACTACCACACTAAAACCACGCCAACCAACGGCTACATGGTCTTTAACACCAAGCGCAAGACCACTGGCAATGTCCACGTCCGCCGGGCAATCAGCCAGGGCGTGAACAAGCAGGAATTGGTGAAGACGGTCCTGCACTCAGGCAAGGCGGCCCAAGGCCTGGTAGCCAGCGACTTCATCTACGATGAAAACGGCAAGGACTACCGGACCAGTGCCGGCAAGCTGATGACCTACAATCTGAAGCAGGCCCAAAAGGAATGGGCTTTGGCTAAAAAGCAGCTGGGCAAGTCCAAGATCACCATCGAACTGTTGACCAGTGACATGGACGCTTCCAAGCGGGTAGGCGAATACCTGCAGAGCAACTTGATGAAGAACCTGCCGGGCTTGACCGTTAAATTGCGGTCAATTCCGCTGAAGTCCCGCCTGGCAGACACGACCAAGCACAACTTCGACATGGTTTACGGGACTTGGCAGCCAAGCTTCCAGGACCCGATCGACTACTTGACCATCGGTGGCCTCTTCAACCTGGAAAGTGACTACAAGAACAGCACTTTCTGGAAGGAAATCAACCAGGCAAAGAGCACTTACGCCACCCAGCCAGCCAAGCGGCAGGCCAGCTTGATCGCTGCCGAAAAGCAATTGATCCAAAAGGATGCTTTCGCGGCACCGCTCTACCAAGCCGGGGTTTCCTACCTGCTTAAGTCCAAGGTGACCGGCTTCCGCCTGTCTCCTTACGGGACTGTTGCCTACTACTGGGACGTCAAGATTAAGTAAAAAAGTTTTAAACCGGTAAAAGCTGCCAGTTTCTTTCAAAAGGAAGAAACTGACGGCTTTTTTTGCGAAAAAAAGAAGCATTCTTCAACTATTTTGCCCGTATAGCGGGTACAATAGTATTTAGTTTTTTGACCAGGAGGCGGACATGAGCAAATACATCAAAGTTGGCAGCGGCGGCGGTGAAGTGACCTGGCACCGGGCCATGCTCGACATGGAGCCGGGGGACTATCTGCTGCTGGAGCCCGGCTATTACGTTTGGCCACGGGGCCGGCTGTTAGAAGACGTGACCATCAAGGGCCTGGGGGCCAGCCCGGAAGACACCCGGATCCGCAGCTTTTTCTCCATCGGGGAAAACAGCTCCCGGGTGGTTTTTGAAAACGTGACCCTGGAACCTTACGGGGACGTAAATACCCTGGATTTGCCGGAAGAGACCAACAGCTACCTGATTCTGCGCGGCTGCGTCTTGACCGGGACCGGCAGCAAGACGACCACGATTTCCGTCAACGGCCAGGACACGGTGGAGATGTACTCCTGCCGCCTGCTCAACGGGACCCTGTCCTTTTTTGAAAAAGCCAATTTCCGCCTGGAAATGGCGGACTGCCTGCTGGACTATGAATCAGAAAAATTCGGCACCATCTCTTTGGAAGGGACCGGAACGGCCATCATTAACAATTCCGAGATCCGGGGGACGGTCAACAGCTTTGATTCCAGCAACATCGAATTAAACATCAATAACTCCGCCATCGGCAACCTTAACTTAGGCGGCAAGAGCTGGGTCAATGTCTACGCCTGCCGTTTTCTTAACCGGGACTACAGCCTTTATGCCCGGGGCGAATGCTGGCTGAACATCCTGGAGAGCCAAATGCCCAGCCAATTGGCCATCGAAGACCACTGCCACTTGCTAATGCAGAACAGCCAGCTCTACAGTTTCCAGGCCAGGGGGGAGAGCCAGAGCTTTTTATCCAATGTCCAGATCGCGGCCGCGGCCAACCTGGAAGGCAAAAGTCTCTTGGATGGCAGCTTAGTGACCTTCTCCGGCAACGGCGACTACCCTTACTTTATCTTCCTGGTCGACCAGGCGGTATTGAAGGGGCGGAACCTGCAATTTGACCCGCAAAACTGGCCGGTTTTGGTAGATAATGATGCCCGCTTAGTGGCCAATGCCCTTTACTACCAGGGGGCGCCACTGGAAATCAAGTGCGAGCATCCGGAAAACATCTCTTTGATGGGGATCAAGTGGACTGAACGGAAGGAATAGAAAGGAGCCATCATGCGCTTAATCAAAGTAAGCCAGGACCCCCAGGACTTGTCCTGGGAGCAGGCTTTAGACCAGCTGGAAGACGATGACGTGCTCATGCTGGCTCCCGGCTTTTATGAAATTCCTTTTGGGCAAAAGCTGAACAACATCGTGATCAAGGGGACGGGGACAGCGCCAGATATGACGGTCCTGGTTGGGCAAGTCGTCCTGTCGGGCCGCTATTTGACCCTGGAAAACCTGGCTGTCAAGACCAAGGCAATTGCCGGGGCCCTGGTTAGAGTTTATGTAGGCGAAAATGCTCCTTACTTGACCCTGCGCGGCTGCCGGCTGGAAGCAGCAGGAGGAGCAGCGGGCATGGCCCTCATGGCTCTGGGTCCGGTTTGGTTGGAACTTTACTCCTGTCAAGTTAGGGGAAAAATCCGCCTGGTTGGCGGAGAAGAGCAGCATGTTCAGATCTCTTCCAGTGAAATCGCGGCAACTCCAACTGCTTTTACCGGCAAAGGCTTTGGCTCATTAGCTATCAGCCAGTCCCAGATCAAGGGGGATTTTGTCCTGGAGGAAAGTTCGGCTTATGAAGGCCACTTTGACCAGGTAGCTTTTGACCAGGTGACCAGCTTGAGCGAAGGAAACGACCTCTATTTCACTGAGTCTGCCCTGTCTTTAACTCTGAAAAATGGCCAGGCTGACCTTTTGAACTGCGATTTGCAGGGGACGGCCCTTTTGGAAAAAGCTAATTCAGCCGCCTTCCAAAACTGTACTTTTAAACAATTCAAGCAGGTCAGCGGAAGCAGCAACTTGACTAACTGCCACTTGGAGGCAGGAGAAATTGAAGGCCAGGGCAAGGCTGTTTTTTGCCGGCCGCACTTTTCCTGCAGCACAGGTACTTGGCTTAGTTTAAGGGATGCAAGCCAGGTCCGCCTGCAGGATGCCCTCTTAAACGTGGCTGGCAGCCACTTGCGCCTGGCTGACAAAGCCGGAATCTTAGGCAATGTTTTGGAGAGCGACCAGGACCAGCTGCTGGTCAAGCAGACTGGCCAGGGCAAGGTAAAATTGACGGGAATTAAATGTAAACTTGTCTAAAGACCGCCTTTTGCTATAGAATTTAATTAAGATCCAAGCTTGATGATTCTGTGGGGGGAAGACCGATGCAAGAACCAATGTATATCAAAATTCACAACCAGCTGCGCCGGGATATTGAAAACCATGTCTACCAGGTGGGGGACCGGATTCCAGCTGAACGGCAGCTGGCTGAGCAGTTCAAGGTGTCGCGGATGACCCTGCGCCAGGCCATCAAAACCCTGGAAGAAGAGGGGATTCTGGAAAGGCGGCTGGGCAGCGGGACCTATGTGGCCAGCCAGAAGGTTCAGGAGAAGATGTCCGGGATCATGTCCTTTACCGAAATCACCCGGGCCAACGGGCAGACTCCGTCCAGCAAGCTGGTTTCCTACAAGATTACCCAGCCATCCCTGTCGGAAAAAGAACGTCTGGCCCTGGAAGGCAGCGACAAGGTCCTGCGCATGGAGCGGATCCGCTATGCCGACCAGGTGCCGATCTGCCACGAAATCGTGACGGTGCCGGAAGATTTGATCGCGCCTTTTGCCAAAGATGACGTGTCAAGCCACCTCTACCAGACCTTGGAAAAGCAGGGAGGCTACCAGATCGGGGATGCAACTGAGTATATCTCAGCCGCTGTCGCCAATGAGCAGGATGCCCGCCTGCTCAACTGCCGCCGCGGGGAAGCCCTGATCACCCGCCGGCAGGTCACCAAGCTGGCCGATGGCCGGCCCTTTGAATACACGCGGGCTTCATACGTGGGCGAGCGCTTCGAATTTACTTTCAGCAAATAGCCAGCTGACTAGCTAAATAAGAGAATGACAAAGAGACAGGATCAAACCTGCCTCTTTTTGCTTCCTTTAAAAAAGGGCAAAAGATGGAACTTGCTTTTGGCGGCAGGGGGCGAATTTGCTAAAATGGACTTGATACTATTAGCTAATGATTAACGAGGCACTATGAAAAGCATACTATTCCGCCTATATCTGGCCGTCATGAAATTTTTGGCCCGCTGGCAAAAAGAAGACCCCAACACATATGTGATCTTGAACGGGGCCGGCCGGTCGGGGTCCAATGGCTACCTCTTTTATAAATACCTGCGCCGCGAGCACCCAGAAGTCACGGCCTACTTGATCGAACCCTGGCCCTCTTCCCACCTGCCCTGGTCAGACTGGCAAAAAATCGGCCGGGCCAAGTACGTCTTGACCACCCACCAGCCCTTCAAGGTCCGGAAAAGCCAGGTCAACCTGGCCCTCTGGCACGGGATTCCCCTCAAGCGGATGGGGACCATGGCTAACAATACCCAGCGCCGGGACAACCAGAGAAATGAAAAGCTCTGGCACAAGACGGCCGACCTGGTCACCTCCAGTTCCGAGCTCTATGAAAGCTTGATGAGCGCCTGCATGGGGATTGAAGGTCCCCGCTATGTCCAGCTGGGTTTCCCCAGAATTGATTCCTTGCTCAAGTCTCCTTATCAGAAGGACCAGCTTCTGGCTGACTTTTTCTCCTGCCAGGACCCGGAGGCCCAAGTAGGGATCTATGTGCCGACTTTCCGCTATGAATTGGAAGAGCCGGAAGTGATGGAGCGGATTAAGAAAGGGAACTTTTTTGCCTTCAGCGACTTCGACCTGGCCGCTTTAGACCAGGCCCTGGCTGCTAGAAAGCAGTACCTCCTGGTCAAGCTCCACCCATGGGAAATGAAGCTCTTCAGCGACTTCCACCTGGAGGCCAAGCATGTGGCCTTTTTGAACAATTCCGACCTTTTGGCGAAAAAGCTGGACCTTTACGAAATCCTGGGAGCTACCGACTTCCTCATGACCGACTTCTCCTCGATCTACTTTGACTACCTCCATTTGGACAAGCCGCTGATTTTCATCACCAACTACCTGGCCCAGTATGAAAAGACCCGGGGCTTTTTGCTGGGGCCTTATGAAAAAATCGTCCCTGGTCCCTGCGTGGCCAGCCAAGCTGACCTGGTTAAGCAGCTGGGTGAAAAAGACGAGTACGGCCTTGAGCGGAAAAAGTGGCTGGCGCTGAGCGACCAGGCCGACCACGGCCAGGCCTGCCAGACAATTTTTGATTACTTAAGCGGGGTCTGATCCTTGAAAAAAACTTTTCTGAACATCTTCTATAACGCGGTTTACCAGGTCTTCCTGGTCCTGGTGCCCTTGATCACGGTTCCTTACCTGTCCAGAGTCCTGGGCCCGACGACCTACGGGATCTATTCCAGCGTCAACAACACGGTCCAGTTTCTGATGATCTTCTGCGTCCTGTCTTTATCCAATATCGGGGTTAGAAGCATCTCTAAAGCCCGGGCCAAAAACAAGAGCGGGGAACTGACCGAGGCCTTCTGGGGCCTGTGGTACTTTCAGTTTATCGGCGGGGCAGTCACCATTGCCTTGACTGTCTTGACCTGCCTGGTCCTCAAGGTCCGCTACTGGAACTACTTCTTGCTGATGCTGCCATACTTGATTTCTGCTCAGTTTGACATCTCCTGGTTCTTCCAGGGCCTGGCTGATTTTGGCCGGGTGGTCTTAAGAAACACTATCGTCAAGATTGTCAGCGTGGTCTTTATCTTGCTTTTGATCAAAAGTCCGGCTGACCTGTGGAAGTATTTCCTGATCATGTCCGTGTCTACCATGCTGGGCTCCTTTGTCTTCTGGTTCAGCATCGGCAAGTATGTCGGCCGGCCAGTCAAGCATTTCTACCATTTCGCGGAAACCCGCCGGGCCATCATGACCTTGATGATTCCCCAGATCGCGACCCAGATTTACACTTCCCTGGACAAGCCCCTCTTGGGCCTCTTCCAAAATACGGCCCAGGTTTCTTACTATGACAACTCCCAGCGGATTTCCAACATGATCCTGGGGGTCATCACCAGTATTTCCCTGGTAATAATGCCGCAGATGGCGGTCCAGGGCAAAGAAACCCAGAAGAAGGTCCTGAAGAAGTCTCTGGAAGCCACGACCATGCTGGGAACCATGTTTGCCGTGGTGGTCATGGCCAATACCAAGGAATTCGTGCCCTTTTTCTTCGGAAAAAAATATATCCCGATGACCCCCTTGATGTTCTTCTTTACCTTGACCATCATTTTGATCCCCATGGGCGGGGTCTTCGCCAACCAGTTTGCTCTGGCCAACAAGCGGGACAAGGACTATGCCATTCCGGTCACGATCGGGGCGGTCCTGGAGCTGGTCTTCAGCTATTTTTTGGACCGGCCTTTCGGGGCAGCGGGTGCCATGGTGGCGATCCTCTTGACCGAAGCCGTCGTTCTCTTTCTGCGCTGCTGGATCGTGCGGGACGGCTATGACTTCAAGGAAACTTTCAGCGATGTGCCTAAGTGCTTTTTGGCCATGGGGATCAGCCTGGCGGCAGGGATGCTGTGGCCTTGGCAGATTCCAAGCGCTTTTATCAATATGACGGTCAAGTCCCTGGCCATCATGGCCATTTACCTGGTCATCCTCTGGCTCTTGAAGTTTGACTTGAACGAAGACCTGGTCACGATCGTCAAAAAGCGCTTGAAAAAATAGCTATTAATTAAGGAAGAAATCAGCAAAAATAAACAAAGAAAGCGTGTAAGCATGGTAAAAATCAACATTTTGGGCGTTGGCTTCGACAAGTACAGCCTGGCGGAATTTGAAGCCCGCTTTTTGGACCGCTTGCGGAAAAAAGAATCCACTCTGGTGGTCACGGCCAACCCGGAAATCGTCATGGCCGCTAAAGAAGACCCGGAATACCGGGAAATCATCAACAATGTGGCTGACTACGTAACGGCTGACGGGATCGGCATCATCAAGGGAGCCAAGATGCTGGGGCTGAAGCTGCCGGAGAGAGTAACCGGCTACGACCTCTTTTGCTGGTACCTGCAAATCGCCAATGAAGATCACTTGCGGGTCTACCTGATTGGGGCCAAGCCAGCCGTGATCGCTGCCGTTAAGGAAAAAATCGCCAAGGACTACCCAGGCATCGACTTAGTTGGCGCTGAGGACGGCTACTCCCAAGACGCCCTGCCGGAAATTGCCAGCCGGATCGCCCAAAGCAGGCCCGACCTGGTCTTCGCGGCCCTGGGCTTTCCCAAGCAGGAGAAGCTCCTGGCCATCTTGCGCAAGCAAAACTTGCCAGCCAGCATGATGGGGGTGGGCGGCAGCTTTGACGTCTTCGCCGGTGCCGTCAAGCGGGCACCGAAGCTCTTTCAGGACGCCCACTTGGAATGGTTCTACCGCCTCTTGAAGGAACCAAGTCGGATCGGCCGGATGATGGTTTTGCCCAAATTCGTCGTGGAAGTTAAAAAGAGCAAGAAGCAGGACAAGCAATAATGAAAGTACTGCACATCAACGCCGGCCTGGAAAGCGGGGGCGGGCTAACTCATATCGTGAACCTGCTCTCCCAGGCCAAAAGAGCCGGGCAGGACTTTGACCTTTTGACCTTCGCGGAAGGACCGGTTGCCCAGGCTGCCCGGGAAAAGGGGATCAAGACCATCGTTTTAGGCGGCTCCAGCCGCTACGACCTGGCCCTGCTCAAGCGGCTGAAAAAGACAATCAAGGACGGGCATTACGACCTGGTCCACAGCCATGGGGCCCGGGTCAACCTTTTTGTCAGCTTGATCAAGTCATCCCTGCCTTGTCCCTGGCTGATCACGGTCCACTCGGATCCCGCGATCGACTTTGAAGGGCGGGGAATCGCGGGGAAGATTTTTACCAAGCTGAACCTGCGGGCGATCAAGCAGGCCGATGGTGTCTTCGCTATCACTCCCCGTTTTGAAAAAATCCTGCTGAATTATGGAGTAAAGCCCGGCCGGATTCACATCATCTACAACGGGATCAACTTTAGGGACAATCGAAATATAGCAGGCAAGGAAGACCATGCCGGCTTCAACATCATCAATGTTGGCCGCTTGGAAAAGGTCAAGGGGCAAGATCTCTTGCTTAGGGCTTTTAAAGCAGCCAATTTGCCGCAAGCCCACCTCTATATTGCCGGTAGCGGCAGCCAGGAAGCAGACTTGAAAAAATTACGGCAGGATTTGGCCTTAACCGACCAAGTGACTTTTACCGGCTTTTTGACCCAGGAAGAATTAAGGCAGCTCTACCGGAAGATGGATCTGGCCGTCTTATCTTCTTACTCAGAAAGCTTCCCCCTGGTCTTGTTGGAAGCAGCCGACAACCTGCTCCCGCTTTTATCCACTGACGTGGGCGGGGCCAGGGAACTGATTCCAGAAGGAAAAGGCTGGGTCGTGCCGGTCAAAGAAGAAAAAGCCATGGCCGGCCAGTTAAAAGCAATCGCGGCTTTGCCAAAAGAAGAACTAGCCGCAATTGCCCAAGCGGAAAAAGCCTATGCCAGCCAGCACTTTTCCCTGGACCGGCAACTGGCTGACGTTCTGGCCGGCTACCAGGCCTGCCTGCAAGGAGAAAAAGCATGATTCCTAAAATTATCCACTATGTCTGGGTAGGCGGCAATCCCAAGTCCAAGACCATCCAGACCTGTCTGGCCTCTTGGCGAAAGCGCCTGCCGGACTACGAAATCATCGAATGGAATGAAGACAAGCTGGACTTGAATGCCAACAAATATGTCAAGCAGGCCTACCAGGCCAAGAAGTGGGCCTTCGTTTCCGACTATGTCCGGGCCAAAGCCCTCTATGAAATGGGTGGGATCTACCTGGACACCGATGTCATGGTCTTAAAAGACTTTGACGACTTGCTAAATGACCGGGCCTTTATCGGCTTTGAAAACAATGACTACCTCTCAGCCGCTATTATCGCGGCGGAGAAGGGGCATCCTTTTATGGCCGACATTCTGCACTACTATGACGACCTGGATTTTGCCTTTGACCAAAAGGACCAGCTGGCCGGGGTCAACTCCCTGTCTGTCACGGAAATTCTCCAAGAAAAGTACGGCCTTAAGACTGGCAACCAAGAGCAACTACTAAAGGAAGGAATCCATGTTTATCCAGACGGGATCCTCTGCAACCCTTCGCCTCAGTCCCGGTCCATTCACCTTTTTACCGGGACCTGGCTGGAAGGAAAAAATTCTTGGAAGCATGACCTGGTCACCTTTTTGAAATTACATATCCGCAGTCAAAAAACTGCGAAAATTTACTACCAGCTCTTCAGACACTAATTTTTCAAAGAATCTCGTGAAAATACATTTCTGAAAACAGGGACTGTATTTTTTGAGTATAATTAAAGGTAGAAAACACAAAGTAGAAGATTGCGAGGCAGCAAATGAGAGAGTTGCAAAAGAAAATTGTCGAATATGAGCACGTTTTGCCGGAAATCGATCCCCAGGAAGAAATCCGCAAGACGGTTGACTTCTTGAAAGGTTATCTGAAGGCTAACCCATTCTTAAAGTCATATGTTTTGGGTATTTCCGGGGGCCAGGACTCAACCTTGACCGGGAAATTAACCCAGATGGCAATTTCCGAAATGCGGGAAGAAACCGGCGATGATAGCTACAAGTTCATCGCCGTCCGCCTGCCATACGGCGTCCAGGCCGATGCCGCTGATGCCGCTGACGCGGTAGCCTTCATCAAGCCAGACGTGGACTTGATCGAAAACATCAAGCCAGCTACTGATGCCATGGTAGCCACTTTGAAGGAAACGGGCGTGGAAATGACCGACTTTAACAAGGGCAACATCAAGGCCCGGCAAAGAATGGTCATGCAGTATGCCATCGCCGGGGCCAACCAAGGCGCGGTTGTGGGTACTGACCACGCGGCTGAAAACTTCTCCGGCTTTTACACCAAGTACGGTGATGGCGCGGCTGACTTGACTCCGCTCTTCCGCTTGGACAAGCGGCAGGGCAAGCAGCTCCTGGCTGCCTTGGGTTGCCCGGAGCACCTTTACTTGAAGGCCCCGACGGCAGACTTGGAAGAAGAAAAGCCATCCTTGCCAGATGAAATTGCTTTGGGCGTGACCTACGATGAAATCGATGACTACCTGGAAGGCCGGGAAGTCAGCGACCAGGCAGCCGAAAGAATCGAAGAATTGTGGACCAAGAGCGAACACAAGCGTCACCTGCCGGTCACGATTTTTGACGATTATTACAAAAAATAAGGGCGAATTTGTAAATTACTTGTTTCAAGGGCCGATTTTTGCTATATTAATCATGTCATAAGGGAGTAACGGCAAGCATAGCTTGCGACAAGCCCAACAGCCGGGAGTCGTGTTGGTTTCCTGGGCTTGTCTTAATTAGTGAGACTTATGTGCTTTTGTTAAGGGGGCACGTAAGTCTCTTTTTTTTAAAAAGGAGGAAAATACTGTGGCTAAGAAGTATTACAGTCAGGACATCCCGGGCACTTTAGCCGAGTTTGGCTCGGATGCCAACCACGGGATCAGTTCGGCTGAAGCCAAGAAGCGCCTGGACCAATACGGCCCGAACGCTTTGGCCGGCAAGAAGAAACGTTCAATGTTTGCCCGCTTCATGGACCAGTTCAAGGACTTGATGATCATCGTCCTGCTGGTTGCCGCTGTTTTGTCCGGGGTGGTTGCCCAGGAATGGACTGACGCGGGGATCATTTTAGTTGTTGTTTTATTGAACGCCATTTTGGGTGTTATCCAAGAAGCCCGGTCAGAAGCGGCGATTGAAGCCTTGAAGGACATGTCCACGCCAAGCGCCAGGGTGCGCCGGGACGGGGCAGTGGTTGAAATTCCCTCAACTGAAGTCGTTCCGGGTGACGTGGTCTTGCTGGAAGCCGGTGACGTGGTTCCAGCCGACCTGCGTCTTTTGGTAGCGGAAAGCTTGAAGATTGAAGAAGCAGCCTTGACCGGGGAATCAGTTCCGGTGGAAAAGAGTAATGAAACCCTGCAAGGGGAGGACATTGCCCTGGGTGACCGGATCAACATGGCATACTCCAGCACCAACGTGACCTACGGGCGCGGGGAAGGTGTGGTTGTTGCTACGGGGATGAACACGGAAGTCGGCAACATCGCCAAGATGCTGAACGAAGCTGACGAAACTGACACTCCTCTTAAGCAGAACTTGAACCAGCTGGGCAAGACCTTAACTTACATGATCCTGGCCATCTGTGTGGTCGTCTTCATTATCGGGGTTATCCGGAACCCGCAGCATGAACCGATGAATGCCTTACTGATCGACATGTTCTTGACGGCGGTTTCCCTGGCGGTTGCCGCTATTCCGGAAGGTTTGCCGGCGATTGTGACGATTATCCTGGCCCTGGGGACCCAGACCATGGCTGACCACAAGGCTATCGTCAGAAAGCTGCCAGCCGTTGAAACCCTGGGGGCAACGGACATTATTGCTTCTGACAAGACTGGTACCTTAACCCAGAACCGGATGACGGTGGAAAAGGTCTACTACGACGGGATCCTGCATGATGCTAGCGATGATATCGACTTGACCAACCAGGCCTTGATTACTATGCTTTTGGCCAATGACACCAAGATTCAAGACGGCGGGGAGCTCTTGGGTGACCCGACTGAAACTGCCTTGGTGCAATTTGGCTTTCACAAGAACATGCCAGTGAGCGACTTTTTGTCAGAGCACCCGCGGGTAGAGGAAGTACCATTTGACTCAGAGCGGAAATTGATGAGTACCGTCAACAAGTATGACGGTAAGTTTATGGTCGCGGTTAAGGGCGCGCCGGACATGCTTTTGGAAAGAGTCAAGTATGTCAACATCAACGGTGAGCTGAGCGAAATCAGCGCTGAACAAAAGAAGGCCATTTTGGAAAGCAACAATGAAATGGCGAAGCAAGCTCTCCGGGTCTTGGCGATGGCTTACAAGGTTGTTGCTGAGCCATATGATAACCCGACGACTGACAATGTCGAACAAGATCTGATCTTTGCCGGTTTGGTTGGCATGATCGACCCAGAGCGGCCGGAAGCCAAGGACGCGATCGCGGAAGCTCACCGGGCCGGGATCAGAACGATCATGATTACTGGTGACCACCAAGTTACGGCGCAGGCGATTGCCGAACGGCTGGGTCTGGTTGAAAAGGGCCGTGACGATGCCGTGATTACCGGGGCGCAATTGGACAAGCTGAGCGACGACTACTTCACCAAGCATGTCGGTGACTACAGCGTTTATGCCCGGGTTTCACCAGAACACAAGGTTAGAATCGTGAAGGCCTGGCAGGCAAATGGCAAGATCGTGGCCATGACTGGTGACGGGGTCAACGACGCGCCGAGTCTGAAGCAGGCCGACATCGGGGTCGGCATGGGGATTACCGGTACGGAAGTCTCCAAGGGCGCGGCTGATATGGTTCTGGCTGACGACAACTTCGCGACGATTGTGGAAGCTGTCAAGCAAGGGCGGAAGGTCTTCGCCAACATTCAGAAGGCGATTCTGTACTTGATGAGCTGCAACGTCGGCGAAGTATTGACGGTCTTCTTGATGACTTTGCTGGGCTGGGATGTTTTGAAGCCAGTGCAGCTTTTGTGGATCAACCTGGTAACTGACACCCTACCGGCGATTGCCTTGGGGGTTGAACCGATTGAAAAGGGGATCATGAACAAGAAGCCGCGGGGGAAGAATTCCAACTTCTTCTCAGGTGGCGTGGCCAGCTCAATCATCTACCAGGGGATCCTGGAAGGTGCTTTGGTCTTGACCGCTTATGGTTTGGGTCTGCACGTTTTGCCGCGGGGGACTAACCCACATGAGGACGCCTTGACCATGGCCTTCCTCACTTTGGGGCTAATCCAGCTCTTCCACGCGGTCAACTCCAAGTACGTGAAGCAGTCAATCTTCCAAAAGAGCACTTTTGCCAACAAGTGGTTTAATGGGGCGATTGTTCTGTCAGCCTTGATTATGGCGGCAGTTGAATTGCCATTCTTGACTAGAGTCTTCTCAGTTTCAGAATTGCACTTGGATCAATGGCTGACTGTTTTGGGGATGGGCGTTTTGATGATCGTGATCGTCGAAATCGTTAAGTTCTTTGAGAGAAAAGCTGATCAGCGGAACAATTAAAGATAATAATTTACAAAAATGCCTGGACGCCAGTCCGGGCATTTTTTAGTGCGGGAAAAGAAAGATACTGTGAAATAGTAAGGACTTGAGTCGGCTGCAATAATCTTTATATTATGTTAATAATGAGAGAGTTGGGGTAAATAACAAGACAAAATCACTGGCCTGGTCTACGACCGCTGCTTAAGAATGAAAGACGGGATCTTGCTGGCTGAAGAGTAAAAGTTGGCATTTTCTGCCTTGACCAGTTACAATGATCCCATGATTAGTGAACAAGAATTGCAGCAGCTAGTTGAAAAAATTTCCCTGGAATCCTTCGGCCAGCCCTTTCTCCACCAAGCGAAAATCAACCGCCGCCTAAAGACTACTGGCGGCCGCTACCAATTATCCGACCATCACCTGGAATTTAATCCTCTCTTTCTTAAGGAAGAAAACCTTCATTATTTGCCGGGCATCATCAAACATGAACTAGTCCATTACCACCTCCACCTGGCTGGTCTGGGCTACCAGCATAAAGACCGGGACTTCAAGCTTTTACTTAAAAAGGTGGGCGGCAGCCGATATGCGCCAAGACTAGAGGAGAGCAAAAGAAGCCGCTGGCACTACCGCTGCCGGCAATGCGGGCAGGACTACTGGCGCCGGCGGCAGGTCAACGTCAAGAAGTATTTCTGTGGCCGCTGCCGGGGAAAATTGGAAAAAATTGCTGGTCCTCTTGCCAAGTGAGGTCTGCTTTGATAGAATAATAGATGTATTTGCGGGCGTGGCGGAATTGGCAGACGCGCAAGACTAAGGATCTTGTGACCGCTTTTGGTCGTGGAAGTTCAAGTCTTCTCGTCCGCACTAAGATAAGGAGTCGTTGTGAAACGGCTCCTTTTTTGTTGATTCTTTAAACTTGCTTTTCCTCCAATCTGTTATAATTGATAGAACACAATGCAAGATGAATAATAGAAGGGTGTGCTAAATGTACAATTCTGAAGCCAGACAGAAGACCCTGAACCTGACGATTAGCGCGGTCTTTGTGGCCATTCTGCTGCTGGAAGCTTTTATTCCCAATGTGGGTTATATCACGATTTTGCCGGGCCTGCCGGCCATCACCACGATTCCCTTGACAGTCGCGGCCTTTGCCTCTTTAAGAGGGCCGAAAGCTGGCGCGGCCTTTGGCCTGGTCTGGGGCTTGACTAGTTTGCTCAGGGCCTATGCTGCTCCAAACGGCCTGGTTACCATTCTCCTTTTCCAGAACTCCTTGATTGCCTTATTGCCCCGGGTCACGGCCGGCTGGGCAGCGGGCCTGGCCGGACAATTGGCTGATAAATGGGAGAAGGAGAGCAGGAAGCCTTTGGCTTACGCCTTAAGCGGCCTTTTAGCTTCAGCGGTCAACACGCTCATGGTGATCCTTTTGTCGGACCTGGTCTACTTCAGCCATCCCCAGAAGCTGGCTTTAGCCTTGGGGGCTAAGAGCGGGCAGTCTTTGCTGGTCATCCTCTTTACGGCCCTGGCCGTCAACGGCATTTTGGAAGCCGCCTTCAGCGGTTTCATCACTCCTATTATCACCGTTCCTTTGAAAAAGCGGCTTAGCCGCCGCTAGAAAGCAGATAAGTATGGCTGGACACAGAAAAACACGCAAGGGCAAGCAGACGACCACCATCCTCGTGGTCCGCGTTTTTGCCATTATCCTCTTGTGCCTGGGCTTGTTCGTGGCCTTTCGCTACTACCGCCGCCAGGCCCTTGAGCAAGAGCAGATCCGCCAGGCTGAACTGGCCAAACAGGAAGCTGCCGCTAAGCTTTTGCGGCAAAAGAAGGCCTTTATCAAAAAAGTGGGGCCGATCTCGCAAAAAGTTGACAAGGGGACCGGCCTTTTGCCAAGCATCACCATCGCCCAGGCCTGCCTGGAAAGCAACTACGGGCAAAGCGCCTTGTCCCAGAAGTACAACAACCTCTTCGGGGTCAAGGGGACCAACCCTAACACTTCAGCCGTGATGACGACCAAGGAGTACAGCAACAGCAAGTGGGTGACCGTCAAGGCCCGCTTCCAGATTTATGATTCTTATGAGGCCTCCATCCGGGCCCACGTCCGCCTCTTCCAGCAGGGAACCAGCTGGAACAAGGACCAGTACAAGGATGTTTTGGCAGCTAAGGACTATAAGAGCCAGGCCAAGGCCCTGGTCACTGACGGCTATGCCACCGATCCGGATTACTCGACCAAACTCATCAATTTAATTGAACAATACAACCTGAATAAGTACGATAATTAAGCAGGTTTGACAAGGCTGCCGGAGCTTTTTGGCAGCTTTTTTTGCTATAATGGATAAGCTAAGTTTTTTGATTTTTGAAAGGGGAAAGCATGTCTGAAGCAACGATTTTACAAGGTTTGAATCCGCAACAGGTCCAGGCAGTCAAGACGACTGAAGGGCCCCTTTTGGTAATCGCCGGGGCCGGCAGTGGGAAGACCTCGGTTCTGACCAGGCGGATTGCCTACTTGGTGGAAGAAAAGCGGGTTGCTCCCTGGAACATCCTGGCCATCACCTTCACCAACAAGGCCGCTAAAGAAATGAAGGAAAGAGAAGTCAAGCTCCTGGGTGACCAGGCGGAAAGCATCTGGATGTCCACCTTCCACGCCCTCTGCGTCCGCATCCTCCGCCGGGACGGACACTTGATCGGCTATGACCGGGACTTCTCCATCGCTGACCCTTCAGAGCAGGTGACCCTGGTCAAGCGCATTCTCCGCCAGCTGGACCTGGATCCCAAGCAGTACCTGCCCCGCAACATCTTGAGCCAGATCTCCAATGCCAAGAACCGCCTGCAAACGCCAAAGCAGTATGAGGAAAGCGCGGTCGGTCCTTTTGAGAAAGTCGTCGCCGACGTCTACAAGAAATACCAGTCCAGCCTGGAAAGAGACCAGATCCTGGACTTTGACGACTTGATCATGCAGACTCTGTCCCTCTTTAAGGCCAGTCCTGATACCCTGGCCTACTACCAGCAAAAGTTCCGCTATCTTCTGGTTGACGAATACCAGGACACCAACGAGGCCCAGTACGAGCTCTGCCGCCTGCTGGCTGACGGCTACCACAATATCTGCGTTGTCGGGGATGCCGACCAGTCAATCTACGGCTGGCGGGGAGCCAACATGGAAAACATCCTCAACTTTGAACATGACTACAAGCATGCCCAAACTGTCAAATTGGAGCAGAACTACCGGTCAACCGGCCACATCTTGAAGGCGGCCAACTCGGTTATCGACCACAATGAAAACCGGAAGGCCAAGAAGCTGTGGACTGACAAGGGCGACGGGGAAAAAGTCCACTACTACCAGGCCCAGAGCGACCGGGACGAAACCCGCTTCGTCCTTGCTAAGATCAAGGAAGAAGTTGACAAAAAGAAGCGCCGCTACCAGGACTTTGCCGTCCTTTACCGGACCAATGCCCAGTCCCGTGGGATGGAAGAAACTTTGGTTGAAGCCAATGTCCCTTACCAGATCGTCGGCGGGCACAAGTTCTACGACCGTAAGGAAATCAAGGATATCATGGCCTACCTCAAGCTGGTGGCCAATCCCAGTGATTCCATGAGCTTCAACCGGATCGTCAATGTTCCAAAGCGGGGGATCGGCCAGGCTACGACTACTAAATTGGCTGCCTTCGCTGACGAAATGGGGGGCGGGATCTATGAAGCCATGCGTAATGTCGAATTGGCTCCGATTTCTTCCGCCGCTGCCAAAAAGCTCCTGGCCTTCAGCGACCAATTGACTAGCGCCATTGCTTACGCCCAAGACCACACGGTCAGTGAACTGACTGACAAGATCCTGGAAGACTTCGGCTACACCAAGGCCTTGAAGGAAGAAGAAGCCCAAGGATCCTTGGAAGCTGCTGCCCGCCTGGAAAACCTGCAGGAATTCGCTACGGTTACCAAGCGTTTTGACGACAATTACAATGAAGAAGAAAACCCGGACAGCAGCCGCTTGAGTGACTTTTTAGCGGAAGTATCCCTCTTAAGCGACCAGGATGACCTGGAAGAAAGCGATGACCGGGTAACTTTGATGACCCTGCATGCGGCTAAGGGTTTGGAATTCCCAGTCGTCTTCTTGATCGGGATGGAAGACAACATCTTCCCGCTTTCCCGGGCCATCAATGACGAAGACCCGAACCAGCTGGAAGAAGAACGCCGCCTGGCCTACGTGGGCATTACCCGGGCTAGAGAAGAGCTTTACCTGACCTCGGCTTACACCCGGATGATGTACGGCAGCAAGCAGTATAACGCCCAGTCCCGCTTTATCGGTGAGATCAAGGATGAGGACCTGGACATCGTGGCTTCAAATGCTCCGAAGTCCAGCACTTCCTTCTTAGACTTGGACCGGCTGCCTTTTGCTAAAAAGTCCCAAGCCAAAGCTGCTCAGCCGGCTAAGATCCACCGGGCCAGCAAGGCAGCCGGGGCTGTCGGTGCTGAAAAGAAGGGCTGGCATCCTGGCGACCAGGTTGAGCACAAGAGCTGGGGCAAGGGCGTGGTCATCAAGGTCACTGGCTCTGGCGAAGACATGGAACTGGACATCGCTTTTGCAAGCAAGGGCAACAAGCGCCTGCTGGCAGCTTTTGCCCCGATCAAGAAAATTTAGGTGAAGAAGCATGGCTGAAAGTTTAGAAGAAGCAAAACAGGAAGTCCGCCAATTGCGGGCCCAGCTGGACCAGTGGGCCAAGGCCTACTATGAGCAGGACGCTCCGGTGGTTGAAGACCACGTTTATGATGAAAAATACGCCCGCCTGCTGGAACTAGAAGCTGCCTATCCGGAATTAAAGTCAGCTGACTCCATCACCCAGAGAGTCGGCGGTGAGGTGAACAGCGACCTGCCCAAGGTTGAGCACCCAGTACCCATGCTGTCGATGGGGGATGTTTTTTCCAAAGAAGAGCTGGCGGAATTTGACCAGCGGGTGCAAAAGGCCATCGGCCACCCTGTGGCCTACAATGTTGAATTGAAAATCGACGGCCTGTCCCTGTCTTTGGAATATGAAGAAGGGCGCTTGAAGCGGGCCTCAACCCGGGGGAACGGCCAGGTCGGTGAAGACGTGACTAAGAATGTCAAGTATATCAAGGACGTGCCCCAGAAATTGCCGGAAGCCATTACCACCGAAGTGCGGGGGGAATGCTATATGGGCAAGGAGGCTTTTGCCAAATTGAACCAGGAGCGGGACGAGGCCGGGGAGAGCATCTTCGCTAATCCACGAAACGCCGCGGCTGGTTCTCTGCGCCAGCTGGACCCGAAGGTGACCAAAAAGCGGCAGCTGAGCACCTTTATTTATACCTGGATCAACCCGCCAGCCGGTATTGACTCCCAGCACCAGGCGATCGGGGAAATGGCCAAGCTGGGCTTTCACACCAATGAAAACGGCCGCCGGCTGGAAAATCTGGCAGCTGTCTACGACTATATCGACGAATTTACCCAAAAGCGCGACAGCCTGCCTTACGGGATCGACGGCATTGTCTTGAAAGTCGATGACCTGGCCCTGCAGGCGGACTTGGGCAACACCGTCAAGGTGCCCCGCTGGGAAATTGCCTACAAGTTCCCGCCGGAAGAAGAAGAAACAGTGGTCCGGGAGATTGAATGGACCGTGGGGAGAACCGGGGTCGTGACCCCGACTGCCGTGATGGATCCGGTGCAATTAGCTGGGACCACGGTGTCCCGGGCCTCTTTACACAATCCGGACCTTTTGGCCAAACTGGACGTCCGCTTGGGCGACACGGTCAAGCTGCACAAGGCCGGCGACATCATTCCGGAAATTTCCGAAGTTGTCTTAAGCAAGCGGCCAGAGGATTCTGTTGCTTATGAAGTGCCAACTAAGTGTCCATCCTGCGGGGAAGACCTGGTACACCTAAATGAAGAAGTGGCCTTACGCTGCATCAACCCGTCCTGTCCGGCTCAAGTCGAAGAAGGGATTACCCACTTCGCCTCCCGGCAGGCCATGAACATCGCCGGCCTTGGCCCAAAGATCGTCAAGCAGCTGATCGCCAAGGGCCTGGTGCATAATGTGGCCGACCTTTACTATCTGACAGCCGACGACTTGAGCCAGCTGGACCACTTTAAAGAGAAGTCCATCAACAATCTCCTGGCGGCTATTGACCAAAGCCGGAAGAATTCCGTTGAGCTGGTCCTTTTTGGCCTGGGGATCGACAATGTCGGCGCCAAAGCCGCCCAATTGATTGCCCGGAAATTTAAAAATATGTCTAAAATCGCTTCAGCAAGCGTGCAAGAACTGACGGCAATCGATACAATAGGAATGACGATTGCTGAGTCTTTGACGGCTTATTTCCAGCAGGAAGAAGCCAAGAAGCTGCTGACCCGGCTGGAAGAGTCCGGGGTCAACATGGACTACTTAGGCGAAGACGGAGAAGCTGAAGACAACTTCTTCAAGGGCAAGACAGTGGTCTTGACCGGGAAACTGGCCCACTATAGCCGGGCTGAGTTTACCAAGAAGCTGCAGGCCCTGGGAGCCAAGGTGACCGGGTCAGTCTCCAAGAAGACTGACTGTCTGGTTTATGGGGAAGACGCCGGCAGCAAACTGGCCAAGGCAGAAGCTTTGGACATTCCGCGCTTAACGGAGGCAGAAGCAATCTCTAAGATCGAAGAGAAGGACACGGAAAAGTGAAGAGATTTTTACAGGCAATGACTTTAGCAAGCTGCAGCCTCCTGCTGGCGGCTTGCGGCAACTTGAAGAATTCCGACCTGGCCAGCAACTCAACGACAACGACCAGCAAGACCAAGAAGTACGAGACGACTCCCAGCACTGACGGCGGCTACTCGGTCCTTTTGAAAAAGGGGGTCTACAAGACCAGCCCGATTTCCGGCCTGGAGGCCACCAACTATGACAACAGCGTGGACGAGTCGGCCATGGAACGGGGCTTGATCCGGGTCTCCAAGAAGGTCTTTTCAACTAAGGACTATGTCATCCAGGAAGGCCAGCAGCTCGATGAAACAACGGTCACCAACTGGCTGGGCCGGTATTCAAAGAGCAACAAAGAGGGGCTGAACCTCAAGAACAACGGCAAGACCGGGTCAACGACCAGAAACCCGATCATCTTGCAGCAGATCATGGAAGAAGACTTCTATGTCAAGAGCGGGTCCAGCTACAAGCTGGCCGGCATCAGCATCAGCCTGGGCCTCAACTCAGTCGACTACTACACCAAGACGACTGACGGGGCCGAATACAGCACTAAGATTTCCCCGGCCAAGCAGCGGGCCTTCGGGCAGAAGACGGCCAACATGATCGTCTCCCGCTTGCACGCCAAGAAGAAGCTTAAGAATATCCCGATCATGGTTGGCCTTTTCTCTAAGACCGACACCGACTCATTAGTTGGGGGAACTTACTTCTCATATGGGACAGCTAGCGCAAATAGTAGTAAAATATCTAAATGGAGTTCCGTGAACGAAAAGACCCAGGTGCTGCCGACAGTCGATGGAGCCAGCGCGGTCAGTGCCAGTGACGAATCCAAATTCACCAGCTTTAAGGATGAAATTGAGGATTATTTCCCGAACATTTCCGGGGTCACGGCCACTCTGCGCTACTACGATGGCAAGCTGGCTTACGAAAGCATCGCCATCACCACGCAGTTCTACGGCTATCTGCAGGTACAAAGCTTTGCCCAGACGGTTATGAGCCGGGCGAAGAAGTATCTGGGAACCAGCTCACCGGTTGAAATCACCATTTCCTCGGTCAACGACACCCAAGCGGTCGTTGCCAAGGAAACAGCCACCGGGTCTTATCGGATGCACATCTATGGCGGTAATTAGGAGGTACATAAGTGGAAAAGGTAACAAATGATACCATCAAGCACGTTGCGGCATTAGCCCAGCTTGAATTCAGCGAAGAAGAACTGGCCAAGTTCACCCCGCAAATGGGGAAGATTCTGGAAATGGCAGAAGAACTTCAAGCAGTTGACACGACTGGCGTTGAAGAAACGGTGCAAGTAGTTGATCGCGACACTGTCTTCAGAAAAGACGTTCCTGAAAAGTGGCAGACCCGCGAAGAAATGATGAAGAACGTTCCTGACAAGAGCAACGGTTTTGTCAAGGTACCTGTAATTATCGATAAGGATGATAACCAATAATGAACTACTTAAACGAAACGATCGATTCTTTAAACGACAAGCTGAAGAGCGGCGCTGTTTCTGCTGACCAATTGGCCAAGGACACCATCGCCAACATCAAGAAGACTGACGAAAAGATCAACGCCTTCATCACTGTAGATGAAGGCGCCAAGCCAGCTGAAAATCTTGACTTTAACAACAAATTGGCCGGCGTGCCGATTGCCATCAAGGACAACATCATCACCAACGGCTTAAAGACGACGGCAGCCAGCCACATTTTGTACAACTTTGAACCAGTTTACGAATCAACTGTTGTCGCCAAGCTGAAGGCAGCTCAAGCTACTATCATCGGCAAGACCAACATGGACGAATTTGCCATGGGGTCATCCACTGAAACTTCTTACTTCGGTGACACCAAGAACCCATGGAACTTAAACAAGGTGCCAGGCGGTTCATCCGGTGGTTCTGCAGCAGCTGTTGCCAGCGGTGAAGTGGTTGCTGCCCTGGGTAGTGACACCGGTGGTTCAATCCGCCAGCCAGCATCTTTCAACGGTATCTTCGGGATCAAGCCAACTTACGGCCGGGTATCACGTTGGGGCTTGATTGCTTTTGCCTCATCACTGGACCAAATCGGGGTGATGAGCAAGCGGGTCAAGGACTCAGCTGAAGTTCTGAATGTGATCGCCGGGGCTGATGACCGCGACGCTACTGTTTCAGAAAAGGAAGTACCAGACTACACCAGCTTCCTGGGTAAGGATGTCAAGGGCCTGCGGGTTGCCGTTCCTAAGGAATACATGAGTGACGCAGTTGAAGAGGGCGTTCGCAAGGCAGTTGAAGCTCAAATCGAACTTCTGCGGGCAAACGGGGCCATTATCAACGAAGTATCCCTGCCGCACACCAAGTACGTGGTGCCAACTTACTACATCATCGCTTCCAGTGAAGCTTCAGCCAACCTGGAACGTTACGACGGGATCCGTTACGGCTACCGGGCAGAAGCCAAGAACCTGAGCGAAGTCTTCCTCAAGTCCCGGTCAGAAGGCTTTGGCGACGAAGTAAAGCGGAGAATCATGCTGGGTTCCTTCGCCCTGTCCGCCGGCGCTTACGACAAGTTCTTCTTGCAGGCTGCCAAGGTAAGAACCTTGATCTGCCAAGACTTCGACAAGATCTTCGAAGACAACGATGTTATTGTCGGACCGGTTTCTACCGAAACTGCTTTTGACTTGAACTCAGAAATTTCTGACCCGATCAAGATGTACAACAACGACATCTTGACGATTTCCGCCAACATGGCCGGTATTCCGGCAGCCAGCGTGCCAGCCGGCTTGAGCGAAACGACGGGGATGCCGGTCGGCTTCCAAATCATGGCCAAGCGCTTTGACGAAGGCCATGTCTTCCAAGTAGCTGACTTCATCGAACGCAGCAACAAGTTCTACGAACAAACACCAGCTGGATTGGAGGATTAATTTAAATGAATTTTACGTCAACTATCGGTCTGGAAGTCCACTTTGAGTTGAAGACCAAGAGCAAGATCTTTTCACCTTCACCAGTAACTTACGGGGCCAAGCCAAACACAGAAACTAACGTTATTGACTGGGGTTACCCAGGTACCTTGCCAATGGTTAACAAGGAAGTCTACCGCCTGGGCTTGATGGTCGCTTTGGCCACCCACTCCCATGTTAACCCGGTAACCCACTTTGACCGGAAGAACTACTTCTACCCGGACAACCCGAAGGCTTACCAAATCACCCAATTCTTCAAGCCACTGGCTGAAAACGGCTATGTTGAAGTCGAAGTTCACGGCAAGAAGAAGAAGATCCATATCCACGAAATGCACATCGAAGAAGACGCCGGTAAGAACACCCACGGGACTAACGGCTTCTCCTACGTTGACTACAACCGGCAAGGGGTACCGCTTTTGGAAGTTGTTTCTGAACCAGAAATGACTGACCCGGACGAAGCTGTTGCCTACCTGGAAAAGCTGCGGGAAATCGTGCAATTTACCGGGGCTTCCGACGTTAAGATGGAAGAAGGGTCAATGAGAATTGACACCAACATCTCCATCCGTCCAGCCGGCCAGAAGGAATTCGGGACCAAGGTCGAAATGAAGAACTTGAACTCCTTTGAACACGTCCGTCTGTCTCTGGCTTACGAACAAAAGCGCCAGCAGGAAATCCTCCTGTCCGGTGGCCGGGTTCGCCTGTCCACCCGACGTTTTGACACCAACACGGGCAAGACTGTCCTGGAACGTGTCAAGGAAGGGGACGCGGACTACCGTTACTTCCCAGAACCAGACCTGGCTCCATACCACATCAAGCAGGAATGGGTTGATGAAATCGCGGCCAACTTGCCAAAGACGGCTGACGAACGGCGGAAGATCTACGTTGATGAATACGGCCTTAAGCCATACGACGCGAACGTTTTGCTGCAAAACAAGGAAAGCTCAGATTTCTTTGACGCTACTGTGGCAGCCGGTGCTGATCCAAAGCAGGCAGCCAATTGGATGAACACCCAGGTTAACGGCTACTTGAACGAAAAACACGCTGAACTCAAGGACATCGCCTTGACTCCAGAAAACCTGGCAGCCATGATCAAGCTGATTTCTGACGGGACGATCTCATCCAAGATTGCCAAGAAGGTCTTCACGGAAACTGTTGCCAACGGCACTGACCCGAAGAAGTACGTTGAAGAAAACGGCATGGCGCAATTGTCAGACGAAAGCGTCCTGGCCCCAATGGTCAAGGAAGTTGTCGACGCCAACCCGCAGTCTGTTGAAGACTACAAGAATGGTAAGGACCGGGCTATCGGCTTCTTGGTTGGGCAAATCATGAAGCAGACCCGGGGCAAGGCCAACCCTAAGGTGATCAACAAGCTCCTCTTGGCCGACCTGGCTAGCCGTTAAGGCAGGAGAAAATTTTTAGAAAAAGGTGAAGCAGATGACTAAGCGCGCGCGCTTGATTTACAATCCGGTTTCCGGGCATGAACAGATGCCGAAGAACGTTTCTGATATTTTGGATATTTTGGAACAAGCGGGTTATGAAGCCAGTGCCTTCAGAACCACGCCAGCTCCGCTCAGTGCTCAAGATGAAGCAACCCGGGCAGCCAAGGACGGTTTTTCACTGGTCGTGGCCGCCGGCGGGGATGGCACGATCAACGAAGTCGTGAGTGGGATCGCCTTTTTGCCTAAGGAAGAGCGCCCGCGCATGGCCATCATCCCGGCGGGGACGACCAACGACTACGCCAGAGCCTTGAAGATTCCGCGCGACGACGTGGTTGCCGCGGCTAAAGTGATTCTTAAGAACAAGGTACAGAAGATGGACGTGGGCCGGGCCGACTTCGGCGACGGCAGCCAGAAGTACTTTGTCAACATCGCTGCTGCCGGCTCTTTGGCGGAACTGACCTACGGGGTTTCTTCAGACGTCAAGTCCGCCCTGGGCTACGCTGCCTACCTGATCAAGGGGGCGGAAATGCTGCCAAACCTCAGCGAATGCGAAATGCGGCTGACTTTTGACAAGGGCGTTTACGAAGGCAAGCTGTCTCTGCTTTTATTGGGGATGACTAACTCCATTGGCGGTTTTGAAAAGATCATGCCAAACGCGGAACTTTCAGACGGTCTCTTCCAGCTGATCGTGGTCAAGCCAAGCGACCCGGGCAACCTGCTCCGGCTGATGGCTTTGGCTTTGAACGGCAAGCACGTGGACGACCCGAACATCATCTACACCAAGACGACCAGTCTGAAGGCGGAATTGATCGGCCACAACCGCGATGACAAGCTTTCCGTCAACCTGGACGGGGAAGAAGGCGGCATGTTCCCGGTAACTTTTGAAAACTTGCGGGAACGGATCGAATTCTACGTCGGTTAGAACTGTTATAATAGAGTTTGACCTTCTGTCAGACTCTATTTTTGTGTTTAGAGGGAAAGCTTGATAACCAATAAAAAGAAAGAATTAGCGAGAAAGCGGGCCGAGCGGTCTCTGCCGCCTCTGTCGCCAGAAGAGCAGAGCGAGTGGGACCAGTTGCGCCAGTACCGGGAGAAGGCCGTTAAGGAGTCCGGAGCCAAATTGTCTGAACACCTGATGACTTTTAATGACGGGGTAATCGCCATTATCATCACTATTGTGGTGCTGGAAATCGCGGCTCCTTTGTCCAAGAGTGCCTACCAGGACTTCTTCAGCCAGATTTTTATCTATTTGATTTCATTTTTCGTAGTAGCCAATTTCTGGTATGAAATCCACTATTCCTTCAGTTTCCATATCATGCGGGCCGGCAAGATGACCATGGTCTGCGACTTTGCTTTTTTGGCTAGTCTGTCCTTGATCCCGGTCATGACCAAGTGGATCATGGGGGATTTGTCGGTCTTGAGCGTGGTCTGTTATGGGATCGTCTACTTTTTGGTCCAGATTTTTGAACTGGCAACGGAAATGGTGGGGATGCGGAGCTCACTGCCGCATATTAAGACCTTCCGGAAGCTCTGGGGCCTGGTTTCCTGGCTGCGCTTCATTTGGCTCTCCCTGCTCAATTTAGTCTTTATTTTGATATCTTTCGTCCAGCCAAGGTTGGGGATGATTTTGTATCTGGCCTTCCCAATCATCAACTTTGTCACGCCAGATAACCGGAGCCAGCGGGCCCGCAAAGGAGATAAATAATCATGAAGAAAAACGAAATCGTCGAAGTCGAAATCACCGACTTGTCATATGAAGCCATGGGGGTCGGCCATGTCAATGGCGAAACGGTCTTTGTCAACAACGCCCTGCCGGGTGAAGTAGTTAAGGCGCAGATCTTGAAGGACAAGAAGAGCTATGCTTTTGCCAGAATTTCTGAGATCGTCAAGGAAAGCCCGGACCGGGTCAAGGTGCCTCTCCGTCAGTACGTGCAGACTGGTTTAGCCAGCCTGGCTCATTTGAAGTATGACAAGCAGCTGGAATTCAAGCAAAAGCAGGTTAAGGAGCTTTTGAGCAAGGCCCACCTGGACCAGATCAAGGTAGCGGAAACTTTGCCAAGTCCCTTGGAAACTGGCTACAGAAACAAGGCCCAGGTACCGGTCAGAATGGTCAAGGGGCAGCTGGAGATCGGCTTTTTCCGCCGGCATTCACATGACCTGGTGCCGCTGGAAGACTTCTTCACCAATGATCCGGAAATTGACCGGGTACTGGTAGCCGTCAGAGACATCTTACGGGAAAAGCGGATTCCGGCTTATGACGAAGAAAAGCATCAAGGGCAAGTAAGATACCTGGAAGTCCGCCGGGGAACGGCTACGGGCGATATGATGGTCGTCCTGGTCTGCTTGGACCGGGACTTCCCAGGCTTGCACGCGGTAGTAGACGAAATCAAGGAAATCGATGGGGTGAAGTCGATCTTCCTCAACCACAACCCGAAGAGAACCAATGTTATCTTGGGTGAACATGACTACCATTTGTGGGGGAAGAGATACATTGACGATAAGATTGGCGATTTGACTTTTGAAATCTCGCCGCAGTCCTTCTTCCAGATCAACTCTTTGCAGACGCCGCGTTTGTACAAGCTGGCGATTGACCAAGCAGGCTTGACTAAGGATGACATGATTGTCGATGCCTACTCCGGGATTGGGACGATCGGTCTGTCTGCAGCCAAGTATGTTAAGGAAGTCCGCGGGGTTGAAGTGGTTAAGGCAGCGGTCAAGGACGCCAAGAACAACGCCCGGCTCAACCAGATCCACAATGCTAAGTACTATGCCGGCAAGGCGGAAGAACTGATGCCGAAGTGGGCAGCTGAAGGCTTGAAGACGGATGTGATTTTTGTCGACCCGCCGAGAAAAGGCTTGACCAAGGAATTTATCGATGCCGCGGTTAAGACGGGTCCAAAAAAGGTTGTCTACATCTCCTGCAACCCGGCAACGCTGGTACGGGACATGCAGCTCTTGATGGAGGCCGGTTACACGACTGACCTGGTTTCCCCGGTCGACATGTTCCCGCAGACGCCACATGTGGAGAGCGTTACAGTTCTTGAACGTAAAAAGTAGGGTGCTAGAAAACGTGCTGTTAAGGCATTTATAAAATCAAAAAATGTGTATCTTGTTGTGACCAGTTGATATGACCCCCGAAATTAGGACACTAATTTCGGGGGTTATTTTCATGACTAAATACACTAAAGAAATCAAACTTGCTATCTACCACGAATGGGTAGACGATCACAGAAAATTTTAAGCTTGCTGCCATTGATAAAGTTCTGCTAGGCGGTGAAGCACTTAGCCAGGTTTCTCTAGACTTAGGGCTTCTTCGGCATTCTTAAGCGGGAGATGTTCTACGGCCAAGAACATAAATACAGGGACCTAAATGAGCTTGAGCAAGCTATTCACAAATACATCGATTACTACAACAACGTAAGAATCAAGACAGGACGAAAAAACATGACCCCGATTGAATATCGGAATCATGTTTTAACAACCTTAACGGTGTAATACTAAATTGCCCCAATTTTGGGGAATCGATAGCCTAAAAAGGTCTCAACCTACAAAATTCGGGGGAATCGAACCCCAAACACAGCTTCAATAGTTTCTGGCGTAAGTTCTCCTGTCCGAACCTGGCCGCCTCTCACCAGCAGGATCTGGTCGGCCAGCCTTTGGGCCAAACGCAGATCATGAATCACCAGGCAGATGGTCAGGCCCTGCTCCTGGTTAAGATTTTTTACTAAAGTAAAAAATTCTTCCTGAAAACGTAAGTCCATGTTGTTGGTTGGCTCATCTAATAGCAGTACTTGCGGCTCTTGAGCTAGGCCACAGGCCAGCCAGACCCGCTGCTTCTGCCCGCCGGACAGGGCCGCCATTGGCCGCTCCCGCAGGTTGGTTAAGCCAAGCTTATCCAGCACTTGTTCTACCGTCTGGTCCAACTGGTTGTTAAAGATTGAATAATAAGGCAAACGGCCTGCCGCCACAGCCTCTTCCACGGTTAGGTCCCCATAGAGCTGACTTTCCTGCTCCATCAGGGCCACTTTTTGGGCGAAATCTTTAGGTGAAAAAACCTGATAGTCCTTGCCATCTAGAAGAAGCTGACCACTCTGCGGTTTTAGCTGCCGGGCTAGCAGTTTCAACAAGGTCGACTTGCCCGAACCATTTTCGCCGACAATGGCCGTAATCTGCCCTTCCGGAATTTCAAAGGACGCCTCGTTTAAGACGGGGCGTTTTTTGTATGAAAAAGTAACCTTATCAGCTGCAATCATGCTTTTCCCTCCCTGATCAGCAGGTAGATTAAGACTGGGCCACCCACAATGGCCAGTAGTAAAGTCGCAGACAGGTCGCCCAAGGCCAGACGACCGATTGTATCGGCTGCGGCTAAAATGGCGCTGCCGGCCAGCAGAGTCAGGGGCAGTTGATTTTTCCCCTTGGAATCCAGCAAGCGGGCTAGTTGCGGAGCTAAGATGCCTAAAAAGGACACCGGGCCCAGACTAGCTGTCGCCGCTGCCGCCAAAAAGGCCGCAATGGCTAAAAGGCCTAAGCGGAGCTTCCCCGCCTCCAGCCCCCAGGACTGCAATTTACTGTCGCTGAATTTCAAGTAGGTCAAACTTGGCGCCAAAATGGTTGCCGCTGCCAAAAGCGGTACTGCCAAGAAGACTAATGTTAGACTGCTGGTCCAGTTGCTGGTGGCCAGGCTCATCCCATTTTGCCCCGTCACTTCTTCTAAGGCGCTAAAGGCCGCGTTCAAGCCCAAGCCCGCCAAAATCAGCCGGTCAGGAGAGATCTTTTGCGAAAAATAAAATAACAAAACAATGGTTAAACCGCCACCGACAAAGGCAGCAATGATCTTGCCCAAATAGAAGCTGGGAAATAATATCCCAAAGGCCAGGGCAAAAAAGTTGGCCGAAGCTGACACCCCAATGATGCCCGGGTCAGCCACCACATTGCGGAGAGCCGCCTGTAAAAGCAGGCCGCTAACCCCAACAGCCGCACCGCCAATGAGGGCCGCCAAGAGCCGAGGCAGACGGAGGTTGACGACAACCAAAGAGGCGCTAGTCCCTAAGTTCAAAAAGAGGGCTGCCAGACTGGTCAGGAAAATCGTGACTAATAAGGCTAAATAAGGCCAAAAATCTTTATTTTTCATCATTATTTCCCGGGAAATAACCACTGGCTGACCTGGCGTAAAGCCTTGGCCGCGTTGACATTCGCCGAGGCATTAAAGACTGGCTGCTGCAGATCATAAACCCGCTTATTCTTAACAGCGTCCATCTTGGACCAGAAGGCATTCTGCTTAAATTCCATCTTGAATTGCGGCAGGGTCACGCTTGGCAAAGCGTGCTCTAGTCGCAAAATCACATCCGGATTCTGCTGGGCCAGGGAGTCGCTGCTTGGGGTCAGGTAGGCCTTAGAGGACTTATAGATGTTCTCTCCGCCCGCCAAGGTCACCAAGCTGCCGATATAGGACTTGGCGGTCATGATCATGTAGCCAGAGCCCGGCACCCCCATCAAGATCAGGACTTTTGGCTTCTTTTTAGTCTGCCGCTTTTTGGCATAAGACTTGGCCGACTCAATTTCCTGAACGAAGCGATTGGCCTCTTTTTGCTTCTGGTACTTATTTCCCAGGCTCTTAACACTGGCTTCTAACTGGCCAACTGAGTCCAATTTCAAAAAAGTCACCGGAATGGCCTGCTTTTTAAAGGCGGCGCTGTACTTACTCTTCAAAGTAGATACGGCATAAACTTGACTAGGGTTCAGCTCAGCGATTTTTTCTAGACTCGGCGCCATGGGGCTGCCCACCTTGGCTACGTTTTGGTAGCGCTTAGGCAAGGCCGCCTTGGTTTTCGGCACGCCGACCAAGTTGATGTCCAGCTTGGCAAAAATTTCAGCCAGGGCATTGCTGGTCACGACGACTCGCTCCTGCTTGGCCGCCTTTTGGTCGACATATTTTTTGGCAACCAGGCCGCTGGCGGCTACAACCAGGATTAAGCCTAAAAAGGCGAAAATGATTTTTTGACTTTTTTTCATGATTACTGTTCTTTCTGCTGCTTACTTTTCCGCATTAAATAAATCAAGCCCAAGATGTCCAAAACAAACAGGCTTAAGACCAGGATGCCGCCAAAAAGGAGGAAAAAGAAGTTGCGCTGACTAGCCGCATTTACGGCTTGACTGCGCTGGTTCAGGGACTGAGCCCGGGCGGCTAAGGTATCTTCTTTTTTGTCCAGCTTCTTTTCCTTGGCCTTGACCTCTTTTTCCAGATCTAGCACCTGCTTGGCTACGGCAGCGTCAGAACTAGAATTGTTAGTTTGACTAGCCTGACTGGTCTTTTCTTTGCTGGTCGAGTTTTGACTAGCAGTTTTTTGAGACGCAGAAGCCTTTTTCAAACTCGGCAAGGAAGCTTGATCAAACTTGAAACTAATTTGGTGGGTGGCCTGGTAAGTGCCGGGCACGTCAATCTTGATCTTGGAGGACACAGCCTTGGACAAATCCTGGCTGTAGAAACTATAGGCGTAGTAGTAAAAATTGCTGTCCTTGGTCTTTTTCACGTTGGACGGCGACTGCCCTGCCACCGACAAGACGGTGACTGGCCAAGCGGTCAGGGCCTTCTTGGTCTTGATCGTCATGGTGACCAGGTACTGGCCGTTTTGCACGGTCACCTCCGCCGGCCGGGCATAGTAGCCCGAGGCCATCGAGTTTTCGCTAGTGCCGTATTTATAAGTCTGGTAGCCGACTGATTGGGCGCCCACTTTTTCTCCTGAAAAAAGGCTCAGCCAGATCAAGGGGAGCAGCCAGACGATTTGCCATTTTTTGTTAGTCATGTTTTTTAATCTTTCTCTTGTAGAGGTAAAAAGCGAGAATTCCTAACCCTCCAAGGTTGGCCAAAAGCAACAGGCTAATCAGGGGCAAGTAAGGATATTCCGCTAATTCTTGCTGAACCAAGGTGCCGGCCGGAGTCGCCTTAACCTGGCGAACGCCAGCCTTAGCCTCTTTTAGCGCCTGGGCCGTCTTGGACATTTGGCTGACTTCAGCGGGGCTGGATGATGCCAGCGATGATGAATTTGTTAGCTCTGCGTCGCTAGTTACTGGATCACTAGTTTCCACTTGGCTAGCATCCGCGGTTTCAGCAGACTTTTCGCTGGTGGCTGTAGCTGGTACTGAAGCAGCAGGGGCAGAACTACTGCCTGCCACTTGGCCAGCAGAAAAACTGAAGATCACGTTAAAGAGCTGGTTGCTGATGTTGGCGATCGGCACGCTCATCTTGATCTGCCCTGGCAGCTGCTTTTTAGCCAAATTATCCATGTAAAAGCCGTACTGCCAGTAATCGTAGCCGCCTTGCTGGTAGTGACGCTGATTTACTACGGCCTGCCCGTTCATGTTGACGGGGGTAAAAGTTGCGAGCTCGGACTTAACCTTGACGGTCATGGTCACTAGATAGCGGCTGCCTTTTTTCGCAACGGCCGCTTGGTGGGTGTAGTAGCCATCAGCGATGGAGAGGCCGGAACGGTCGCTCTTATACACCCGGTAGGACAAGGAGTTAGGCGTGGTCGCCTTTTGCTTTTTAGCTGGTTTAGCCACTTGCTTTTTAGCAGCAGTTTTTTGACTAGATTGACTAGCCGACTGCGGCTTTTTAGTCGCCGAAGAACTAGAAGCTGAATGAGTCCGGCTGGTCCCTGTCTTCTTCACGCCCTCCTGCCAAGGTGCGAAGTAGTAGTCGGCTTTTTCACTGAAAACCGACCCATTCATCGCCAAATCGACCGTCAAGACGCCCAAATTGGCTTTTAACAGATAGGTCTTTTTGTCAAAAAGGAGGTCAAAACTATTGCCATCCTTAGACGCGTTGGCCTTCTGCCCCTTGACCCCCTGCAAGCTGACGCTCTTGACGACCTGGCTAGTCGTAGCCTGCGCCATGGCCAAAAAAGCCTTGGCTGCCTGGCTGTCAGAATTAACGTGCACCGCCACCTGGGTCACCTGGTCATCATTGACCGTGATTGTAGCCTGCTTGATAAAGCTGCTGGCTGCCGACTTGTCCGCCGTGCCCGTCTTGAGCAGGGTCATGTCGACGGTATAGTCGTCAGCCTTAACTGTTTGTGTTTGCAAAAGGAGCATCCCTGCTAAAAAGCTCAGGATGACCACGCACCATTTTTTCTTCATTGGCTCTCCGTCCATCATGTAACCGCTTATCAACACTACAATTATAAGGACTTAGCCGTCGTAATTCAATAGTCTTCATTGATTAAAGTATATCAACTAGATATTTATTAAATTCTTTATTGACATATTTCACAGATTATCAGATAATGATAGCGAATACAGGAATATTTAAATTTTGATTGAAGAGAGAAGAAAATGAAGAAAACTGCAACTATTCTTGCCTCATTATCACTTGCTTTGGGCCTGGCCGCACCGCTAGCACCAGCTACATCAGCCTTTGCGGCAACAACCCAAACTCAAACCGTTAAGTCAGCCACTGTTGGCTTTAAGCTGTACAAGACTGGCACTACTGACGCCTCATCAGCTAGCCGCTTTTTGCCAAGCTCAGCCACTGTTTCTGGCGATACCTTGTCCCTCACTGTTTCTAAGGAATCAGCAGCCATGATCAAGTCCATGACCATCAACGGCGTGGCTGGCATAAGCACGACTAACTCTGACGGCTCAGTAACTTTTGCTTTTGCCAAGGCCTACAAGGCTGGTCAAGGCACGGTAAGCTTCGTGGTTGCCACTCCAATGGGCCAGATGACCAACAGCGCCGACATCGTTTTTGATGCTACGGACGGCGCCTACACAGCCAGCGCTCAATACCTGAACGCCAGCGACACCACTAAGACTTCAATGGCTGGCTTATACCTAGGCAAAAACGTTAGCGTAACTGTTACCGGTGGTAAGGTTAGCGCTGTAAAGCTGACTGTTTCCGCAGATGGCGCGGCTGTTTTGGACAAGGTTACTATGAACGGCTTAGCCGGCACTCGCACTAACAACGCCGACAAGACTGCAACCTACACTTTTGCCGGTGGCGCCTACAAGGAAGGCAAGGGCGAAATCAGCTTCGAAGTTAGCGCCCACGCGGGTCCTGCCGTTTCAGCCGTTCTGGTTTTGGGTAGCTTGACTCCAGACACTAGTACGAAGACCGCCACTGACACTGAGAAGGCTACCGCCACTAAGAAAACTACTGACACTAAGAAAGCCACTAGCAAGAAGACTTCAAAGAAGTCAACTAAAAAGAGCACCAAGAAGGCCTCAAAGAAGTCAACTAAAAAGAGCACCAAGAAGGCTTCAAAGAAGTCAACTAAAAAGAGCACCAAGAAGGCTTCAAAGAAGTCAACTAAGAAGAGCACCAAGAAGGCTTCAAAGAAGTCAACTAAAAAGAGCACCAAGAAGGCTTCAAAGAAGTCAACTAAGAAGAGCACCAAGAAGGCTTCAAAGAAGTCAACTAAGAAGAGCACCAAGAAGGCTTCAAAGAAGTCAACTAAAAAGAACACCAAGAAGGCTTCAAAGAAGTCAACTAAAAAGAGCACTAAGAAGGCTTCAAAGAAGTCAACTAAAAAGAGCACTAAGAAGGCTTCAAAGAAGTCAACTAAAAAGAGCACTAAGAAGGCTTCAAAGAAGTCAACTAAAAAGAGCACCAAGAAGGCTTCAAAGAAGTCAACTAAAAAGAGCACCAAGAAGGCTTCAAAGAAGTCAACTAAGAAGAGCACCAAGAAGGCTTCAAAGAAGTCAACTAAAAAGAGTACTAAGAAGAACGTAAAGAAGACTACGAAGAAGTAGTTCTTCCCGAATAATCCAAGTCCGACATGGACTTGGATTATTTTTTGTCTAAAAAGCCCTTGACAACGCAGCCCAAAACCAACAAAATTTTCTACCTAACCGCATCCCGCTAAAACCGCGCTGCGTCGCCACTCTTACTTTTTCCAAAAAGTGTAAATACACTAGTTCGGCGAGCGGCCGCCTCCCCACCTCGGTAAGCGCCGCGCTCGCCAAACGACTAATCTAATAACCCAAGAAATCATCTCCTACAATATTTCTAGGCACCCAGATCTTAAGCAAGTGATGACCATGCTAGATGACGCATTTGAGAAGCACCCGGCTCTTAACGGGCTTATTTTCTACTCAGACCGTGGCTGGCAATATCAGCACCAAGCATATCAAGCCGCTCTAGCTAACGGAGGGATCGATCAAAGTATGTCCAGGTTGGGTAATTCTATTGATGACGGCTTAATGGAGGGCTTCTTCGGCATTCTTAAGCGGAAGATGTTCTACGGCCAAGAATGCGTTCATTGAGTTTCCGTTAGCTAATGAAATGTTAAAATAGTGAGACTGGGTATGATAAGCAAGCACTCATCTTAGTTAAATTGCTGTAGAAATTAATCCTTAGAAAGCAGTGACAAACCGCACTGTCTCAGCGTTTGAGGCAATGTGTGATTGGTATGAGTCGGACGCCACATGTGGAGGCGGTTGTATTGATGTCACGGGTTAAGGGATGACCTCCAAGAAGGTTAAGTTAGCGGTTTGGATGGTTAAAAAATTCGCCTACCACAACTATCAGTGGCGGCGGGGAGCTTTTGAGAAAAAGGTAGATTTTTTTGGAAAATCACCTTGCGTAATGGGGTGCTTGTGACGCTGCGTTATGAGCTATTCTTGACGTGAAGGAGGTGAAGACTATGTCAAAATACACGACGGGGGAACTTGCAAAGCTCTGCGGCGTTACAGTCCGGACAGTTCAGTATTATGATACCAGAGGTATCCTGATCCCCAGTGAGTTATCTGAAGGCGGGAGACGGCTTTATTCAGATGACGATCTGAAACGCATGAAGATCATCTGCTTCCTAAGGGAACTGGATCTTCCCATCAATGCTATCTCACAGATCTTGAATGAAGAGCATCCCGAGAAAGTGATCTCACTGTTAATTGAGCATCAGGAAAAATCCCTTTCGGATGAAATCTCTGATAAACAGGAAAAACTGGAAAAGCTGCGTGAATTGAAAAACGGACTGAAAAGTCATGAGTCATTCTCTCTCGAATCTATCGGTGACATAGCCGTTATCATGGAAGGTAAGAAGAAACTGAAAGGAATGCGCTGGATGATGATCCTGACCGGAATCCCAGTCACGGCACTGCAATGCTTTTCCATCATTTTCTGGATCGTCAAAGGCATATGGTGGCCATTTGTACTTTGGGTGCTGGTGGCTATTCCCTGGGGAATAATTGTCAGCAGGTATTATTTCAGATAGGTGAAATATATCTGCCCGGAATGTCACGAGCTGTTTAAGCCGACTTTGAAGGAGGCCTTTTGGGCGAAGCATACGCCAACCACCCGAAAGCTGACCTGCACCGCATGTGGTCACAGAGGATTTTGCGTTGAGGTCTGGGGAGGTGACGGGAAATGAGAAGAGGGGGGCAGGGATGAGTGAATACGTACCGCCATTTCAGATGACCGACAACATACTTGTCCCAGGTGAGATTCAAAATCTGATTACTTGGTACCGTAATTCTAAAGTCCATCCCTTGATTAAGAGCGCGATTTTCCATTATGAGTTTAAGTTAATCCATCCTTTTGCCGATGGCAATGGGAGAATGAGCCGGCTCTGGCATAGTTTGCTGCTGGGTAACTGGAATGAAATCTTTTTCTGGCTGCCAATAGAGGAACTGATCCGGTCCAGACAGGAAGAGTACTACCAGGCACTTGGCAAGTCTGATGAACTGGGAGAAAGCAGTCCTTTTGTGGAATTTATGCTGGGAGTCATCTTGGACACGCTGAAGGAAACGAAATAAGCGATGACTAAAAAAAATAGTTAAGCCATTTTTGCGGCATCTGTCTTTCTGAAAAGGAGAGGTGGGTGCCGCTTTTTTGATAAAGAAAGGCGGTTTGACGAGACTGTGGAAAAGTTGCAAACCGCGGTGGGGACCATAGTATGCTGTTATGATTCATTCTAACGGATGTATTCAAATCGATTGCGAAACGATATACAATGTGTTACTATCCTCATAGAAATAATATAAGGAGGTTGGTTGTATGGCAGCAAGAACAGCGAATGTCAGTGCAAGAGTAGAACCTGAAGTTAAGGAAAAGGCAGAAACTATCTTAAAAGGCATGGGCATCCCAGCCTCTGTAGCAATCAACATGTTCTATAGACAGATTATTACAGATAACGGCCTTCCATTTCAGCCATCAAAGAATATCTCAGCTCCGAAGACACTGGGCGAGATGACTCGTGAAGAATTTGATGCGCGAATAGCAGAAGGGCTTCGTCAAGCGGATAATGGAGAAGTTTCATCTATAGAGGATGTTCGCAAGCGGGTTTTGGGGGAACTGCATGGACTCCTATAAGGTTAATATTACGAAGCAAGCAGAAGAGTCGATGCGTTCTTGAATGCAATTGAAGAACTATCTTACAGGGCATCAACTGTGCAAACAATTCCAGAGCAGCCTTGGGGAGAGAAGGGCTTCGCCGGATAAGCGTCAAGAACTACTATATCTACTTCAAGATATATGAGGACAGAAAAGAGGTTTCCGTTCTTGACATTATCTATCAAGGACGTGACCAGAAAAGGAGGTTAAGTGAGAGAGGTTATTGAAGAATAACTTAGTCGGTCAACCGACCAAGACAAGCGACTAAGTTACCGAACAAGATAAAGAAGAGTTCCCTCATGTTTAAGCGTGAAGGGACTTTTTCTGTCCGATTATTTGCTCTTTCGTCCAAAATCGGGCAAAATTGGACGAAAAAAGAGCTAGTTGGAGGAAAGGAACAACAGTCACATGAAAGCAACTTGGCAAAAAGACGGCTTTACAATCCGCTTGGCAAAAGCCAGCGACGTAGAAGATTATTATTCTCAGAATTACTGTCCCTTGGACAAGGAAGTGGCCAGACTGACTGGCTGCAAAGAGCATTTTACCAAGGAAGAAGTGACTTCTTTTTTCCTAAAAGCGATCGAAGAAACAGACAGATACTTCTTTTTGATCTTAGATCCGGCTGGAAAAATCATTGGCGAGAGCGTGATTAATGAAATCGACTGGGACCTGCGCCGTGCTAACTTCCGCATCTGCATCTTTCATCCGGCGGAAAGAGGAAAGGGCATTGGCAGCTGGGCGGTGGAAGTGAGCCGGGATTTCGCCTTTGACCAGCTGCACCTGCACCGGCTTGAACTGGACGTCTTTTCTTTTAATCCTCGCGCGGAAAAAGCCTACCTGCGGGCAGGCTTCAAGCGGGAGGGCGTTTTGCGGGATGCAGTTTTGGATAGGGGCCAATATGCGGATGATATCATAATGGCTATCTTGGAGGATGACTGGCTCAAGCTGAAAGAAAGTTGATGACATTTTTATATAAAATTTATTCCAGTAAATCGTTATTTTATAAATAGTAAGTAAGTTTATTGTGTGGTATACTTAATATAGTCATGACGTGAGACAGTTATTTTTAAGTAGTTAAAACTCACTTTAACGTTAAAGCGATAACCATGATTTGTTGAGGAAAAAATATGACTAAATACCGCGCCGACATTACGGCTCTTAACGCAGAAAAAATTGGCAGCCAGGCTCACGGTTACGTAGAGTTCACGACTGCTGCTGACAAGCTCCACATCAAGTTGGAGATGTTCGACACCCCGGCTAACATCCAGCACTGGGAACACTTCCATGGCTTCCCGGACGGCAAGGATGCCCAAGTGCCAACCCTTGCCCAGGACACTAACCAGGACGGCTTTATTGACCTCTTGGAAACCGAACCGGTCTCCGGCACGACTATGGTGCCCCTGGACGCGGCTCCGCACGAAATGTGCATCCCCCACGACAACTACCCAGTTGCCGACGCAAACGGCTACTACAGCTATGAAAAAGACGTCGACTTAGCCAAGCTGGAAGCCAAGTTCAAGGAAGTCTTCAACGACCAGGACCTGGCCCTGGACAAGCGGGTGGTCTACATCCACGGCGTGCCAGCTGACCTGGAATTGCCAGAAAGCGTTGGCGGCAAGATCAACGACCATTATGACCAACACGTCACCTTGCCAATCGCTGCCGGCAAGATCAAGCGGATTGACTAAGCAACTATAAAAGCCATTCAGAGGATCAGCTCCCCTGGATGGCTTTTTTCGTAAAAAAATTTTGCAAAAATCCCGATCTTGATAGAAATCAATTGGGGAATTCCGTTTTCCCGGTATATTAAAAGCATCAAAGCAAGGAGGTCGAAAGATCAATGCAAAAATGGTTAATGAAAAATCGGCTCTATAATATTTCTTACTGATGGGTGTCAAGTCACACACCCGTCGGTAAGATTTTTTGTTTAAAATAAAAAAAGAGGCACATAGGCCTCGCTATCTCTAACTTAAAATCATCTACCACAAT
>Ga0214925_100209_pt1 | contig 44773 bp, 33 predicted proteins | sample Stichaenrichment_FD_168299 | JGI IMG/M metagenome (GOLD analysis project Ga0214925, IMG submission 168299) | Xylose enriched microbial communities from anaerobic bioreactor in Madison, Wisconsin, United States - 63SRT | ecosystem: Engineered > Bioreactor > Anaerobic > Unclassified | place: USA... | reverse complement strand
CCAAGTAACGACTGATGAGATCCTAGCAGCACTTGAACTAATTAATCAACGACCATTAAAAATACATCATCAACAGACTGCCATTGAAAGATTCCGGGCTTGTTCAGATTAAACTTGTAATTTGCCAAAATAATAAAGGCAATGATTGCGTATAGCCCAACAGCCAGTGACCAGCCTCGACGATCATTGCCATGACCAAGAGCTGATGCTAATGGCATAACGAACGTAACAGCAAAGAAGTTACCTACGTTCCCTAAAACCATCCGAATTGAGTTAGCTGAAGTTCGTTCATCTGAATTAGCCGATAAGTTAGGTAAAACGGAGGTGATTGGGGTTGATAGGGCAGTATAAGTTAATTCAGCAACGATATACATAGCCCCAGCATAAATAATCTTCGTGGTTCCGCTCAGTGATGGTGTCGTGAACAACAGCCAAACTGAAATGGTAAATGGCAATGCCATCCAAAGGAACCATGGTCGGTTTTTACCGTACTTACTGTGGGTATGGTCAACTAAAACCCCCATTACTGGCGCACCTATTGCATCAATGAAACGGCCTAAAAGAAGTAATGCACCGGCAGTACCTACATCCAAACCAAAGACATTGGTGAAAAAATAAAGCATGTAGGACCCGATTAAAGTATATAACAGGTTCCCAGCCATATCAGTAAAACCATAAGTGACCTTTCTATGAAACGGTAACTTATCATTTGCGAGCATGGCTTGCGCAGCTGCAACATTATGATCTGTATTTGAACTCATTGTGTAACCCTCCATCCATAGATTTAAAAATAATTGCTAAAAGCCAAAATAAACAAAACCTTTTCTGCTACTTGTCGGAAATTCGTTTCTTACTGTCAAAAGCAAGACTGACATACGTGACCAGCATCAAAACCGTACCACCAATAATCGTCCACAAATTATTCGGTATGCTATGATCTGCGACCTTCCAAGCCAGCGTGATAAAAGCAATCTGTAGTAGCCAAGAAAAAATCGACTGGCTTGCGAAGAGTTTCCCAAGCAATCGCATGATAAGGCCTCCTTTACAGTTTTATTTTGAATACGCTTTCATAATAACTGTTTCCATATACCCTAGTAAGGTCTATAATTACAAAAAAGGTAACTATTTCCGACTTTTTAAAATTTAATTTAGCGACATATCGCAATTTTTATATATTAGGTGACTATTTTCGACTTTTAGCTTCGGTATTTTCTTATTAATTACTACGATTCTTGTTTAAGATTGGAGGTTTACACGATGAATTTTTATTGCTTTAAATTAAACAAAACTGTCTTATATTATAAAGGTGGTGAATTTATGAGCAAGTCAAAATGGATTCATAAACCCATGTATCATAAGGGAGACTACGAAATCATTCTGGGATTAAAGGGCAAAATTCATCTTCAAATTGAAGATGAACCCGTCACTGTTGGCCCTAATGATGTCTTATTAATTCCACCATATACGCATTTTCAAGGTTCTAAACCAAGTAACCAGGTCGACTTTTACTGGCTTCACTTTTTTCCTCAGGACTCACTATCTAGGTTTACAGCTGATGAAAATGCGACTGTTAGCTCTATCATTACAAATTCCGATAACGAGAAAAAAGTGATCCTGCCCAGTCTATTTCATTTACATGACTATGAACATATCACCGTCCTCATGCACCAAATTTTATCCCTTCACACAGAGCTTTCGTACGTTGAAGAACGGGATTTTTTAACGTCTGCGTTACTAATTGAACTATTCAAATCATACATCGCACAACATAATCCATCAGACGCCAACAGTCGTATCAACTATTTGAAAGAGTGGATCCGAGCTAATATGTCTAGTGAATTGACTGTAGCAGAGATTGCTAGACAAGTTCACCTCAATGTAGACTACTTAACGCGTTTATTTAAAAAATACGAAGGCATCACCACTCTGCAATATATTAATCATCTAAAAATTGAAGTTGCAACGCTCTTACTTATTCGGACTGAAATGCCAATTAATGAAGTCGCTGAAAATTCATACTTCAGTGATCCTAAACTTTTCATGAGACACTTTAAAACCGAAATGGGGCTATCACCTACTCAGTATCGAAATACGTTTAACATCATTCATCACAATAATCCGCACATTGACCCGCAGATTCCCTTACCAAAACAATTATCTGACTCAATCGATAAAATTCCCGTTAATGGCAATGAATAAACTGAAAATTAGAAACCCATTTCCTTAATGATGTCAACATGATAAATTAGTTACTGGCAACTTTTTTAGATGATTTAAATAATTTTGTAAAGCGAGGAATAAGATGCTATTAGGAAGTATCGAAGCAGGCGGTACCAAATTTGTCTGCGCAGTAGGTAATGAAGATTACCAAGTTAAAAAACAGATTCAATATCCAACAACTACGCCAGAAGAAACCATTCAAAGATCAATTGATTTCTTTAAGAAGTACCCGGATTTACGCGCCATTTCGGTGGCTTCGTTTGGTCCCATTGAAATTCGTAAAAACACCGAAAAATACGGCTACATCACTGACACACCGAAAGTAGGCTGGTCACAGACTAATTTCTTGGGCATGCTACAAAAAGCCTTTGATCTGCCAATCTATTGGACGACTGATGTTAATGGTTCAGCATATGGTGAGTACACGTTGGCACTGGCATCAGGTAACCAGATTGATGCATTAACTTATTACACCATTGGCACGGGTGTCGGTGCTGGAACAGTCCTAAATGGGCAGTTCATCGGCACTTTGGGTCATCCAGAAGTTGGTCACGTCCGGTTAAAGCGCCATCTCGACGACTTAGATTTTAAAGGCATCTGCCCTTATCATGGTGATTGCTTAGAGGGCTTGGTAGCTGGTCCAACGTTTGAAGCTAGGACTGGTAAAAAAGGCCAGGATATTCCTCTATCTGATCACGTTTGGGATATTATGGCCTATTATGTGGCACAGGCCGCTCTGCAAACAACGCTGCACATTCGTCCACAGAAAATCGTTTTTGGTGGTGGCGTCGTCAGTGAAACCTTCCTCAAGAAAGTTCGTCACGAATTTGCGACACTAATGAACGATTACCAAGACGTTGGCGACTTAGAAGATTATATTACAATGCCCATCGCTGAAAATAACGGGTCTGCGACCATTGGTAACTTTGCTTTAGCCTATCGTGAAATTAAATCAGCAGATAATTAATCCATCACACCATAAAAACAGCACGTTGATTTTTCTTTTCTGGAAAAATTAACGTGCTGTTTTTAAATTAACTACCTTCAACTACTTAACATAAGTCGTCTTAAAGTTGTAGTTTGCACCAGCCGAGTTGTAAATCGCGTTCTTCACGTCCCGACTAAAGACCCATGGCGCTGAAGATTGATACAGTGGTGTAATGCCTTGATCCTTCAACAGGATATTTTGGGCTTTCACCATGTCATCCCAACGTTGCTCAGGCTTGTTAGCATCCGTTGTTGAGGAAGCCTTAACCAACTGATCGTAAGTAGTGTTCGACCAATCAGAAATGTTACTTGGGTTATGCGTGGTGTAAATATTTAAGAAGGTGATTGGATCAGAGAAGTCTGCGAACCAGTTAGCCATTGTGACTTGATACTTCCGCGTAGCCTGACGTGCCAATACCGTCCGAGCTGGAATACTGGAAATTGAAACCTTTAGTCCTGGTAAATTCTTCTCTAAAGCACTTTGGAGATATTCGCTAACTTGCTTAGTCGACTCACTGTCACCACACATGATGGTGAACTTAGGGTTAGAAATGCCAGTTTCTTTGAGTCCTTGTTGCCATAAAGTTTTGGCCTTAGCTGGATCATAGTTCATAGAGGATGGTGCAGTGGTGTCTGCAGTAAAGTCCTTGCCAGTCTTAGGGTTAGTCGCTAGACCTTTAGAAACGAAATTATTGGTCACGACTGAACCATCACCAAGGACTTTCTTAGTGATTTGCTGCCGATCCACTGCCATAGAGATTGCTTCCCGAATCTTCAGGTTCTGGAATAATTTCATGTGTTGGTTCAACGCCAGGTAATAGGCACTTGACTGTGGCCGTGCAATCAAATCTTTATTGTTCTTTAGGTTCTTCGCTTGGTTACCCGTTAACGGCGCACCAACTAATTTCTTTGAATTATACTGATTCAAAGCCGTCTGACTATCTTTAACAACTTGGTACTTGATTGAACTCATCTTAACGGCTTTCTTATCCCAATAATCGTTGTTCTTAGCCAGCGTCCAGGTCGTACCAGTCCCGTTCCACTTGGTTAACTTGTATGGCCCGTTGTATACCATCCGATCGCTTCGAGTACCGTAGTTGCTGCCATACTTTTCAACTACTTTTTGATCTTGTGGATAAAAGACTGGGAAGCCGAGCAATAGTTTGAAGTACGGAATTTGGTGATCCAAATCAATGGTCAACTGATACTTACCAGTGGCTTTGATTCCCAATGTACTTGGTGCTTTCTTACCCTTGGTGATCGCATCCGCGTTCTTGATGCCACTAAACAGATATGAATACTGAGAAGCCGTTTTAGGATTGACCGTCCGCTGCCAAGAATAAACGAAGTCTTTGGCAGTCAATGTATCACCATTACTCCATTTCGTATTGTGACGAACATCAATAACATAGTGGCGGCCTTGGTTTGATTCAGTTAACTTGGTGGCTAACCCCACTTCCGGTTTACTGTTCTTGCCCAAGCGGTATAACCCTTCATTGGTGTTATTCAACGTATCAAAAGTACCCAAAGCAGTGGATTTCGAAAGATCCATGGTTGATAATTCACTGTCGGCAGGCATCGTGAACGTTTGCTTTTTACTCGAACTGCTACTTGAACCACAAGCACTGAGCAGTAACGCTAAACTTGCTAAGCCAGCGGTAACCGCCCATTTTGGATTGATTTTCATATGCTTTTCCTCCTACACAACTCAACTAAAGCACAACAACGATTACTCATATTCTATCACAATTATGAGTAAATACACATATCATTTTAATATTATTTTAATGTTTCCTTTTTCAATTTAGTTAGTAATCCTTCAGCAGAGCTCCTATAAAGTGCAATAACTTACCTTTAGTATAAGATTTATGACGTATCTTACATCAAATTGTGAGAATTAAAAACAAATGAGAGATTCTAATGAGCACAAATCCGGTTAATGCTTATTCATTTTAAAATACGATCAAAAAAGTGCTTCCTAACAGTTAGAAATCTAACTGTTAGGAAGCACTTTGGTTGCTATTTTGACTGACTTAAACTACTTAATATAAGTCGTCTTGTAGTTATAGTTAGCACCCGCTGAGTTATAAACAACGTTCTTCACGTTTGGACTAAAGAGCCATGGTGCTGAAGATTGATAAAGTGGTGTAATCCCTTGATCCTTCAACAGGATGTTCTGGGCTTGAACCATATCCTGCCAACGCTGCTCTGGCTTATTGGCATCCGTGGTTGAAGAAGCCTTGATCAACTTATCGTAGGTACTGTTTGACCAATCGGAAATGTTGCTTGAGTTACCTGAAGTGTAAATGTTCAGGAACGTGATTGGGTCTGAGAAGTCCGCGAACCAGTTAGCAAAGGTCACTTGGTAATTCCGTGAAGCTTGACGTGCTAAGACGGTCCGGAATGGAATGTTAGAAACAGAAACTTTCAATCCTGGCAGGTTCTTTTCCAGTGAGTTTTGCAGATACTCAGTCACTTTCTTACCGGAATCGCTATCGGCACCTAAAATCGTAAATTTAGGGTTACTGATACCCGTTTCTTTAAGGCCTTGTTGCCATAACTGTTTAGCCTTGGCTGGATCATACTTCATCGAAGCAGGCGCAGTGGTGTCCGCTGTAAAGTCTTTACCAGTCTTTGGATTAGTAGCTAAACCTTTAGAAACAAAGCTATTATTAACGATTGAACCATCGCCCAACACTTTCTTAGTCAATTGCTGACGGTCGACGGCCATGGAAATAGCTTCACGAATCTTCAAGTTCTTAAATAACTTCATGTGCTGGTTCAAAGCTAGGTAGTAGCTGCTTGACTGTGGCCGTGAAATTAAGTCTTTGTTATTCTGGAGGTTCTTTGCTTGGTTACCCGTTAATGGTGCACCAATTAGTTTCTTTGAATTATATTGGTTCAACGCCGTCTGGTTATCCTTGACAACCTGATACTTGATAGAACTCATCTTAACGGCTTTCTTGTCCCAATAACTATTGTTCTTAGTAAGTGTCCAGGTTGTACCAGTCCCATTCCACTTAGATAGCTTATATGGGCCGTTGTAAACCATTCGGTCACTTCTAGTCCCGTAACCATTGCCATATTTATCGACAACTTTTTCATTTTGCGGATAAAAGACTGGGAAACCTAACAGTAATTTGAAGTAAGGAATTTGATGATCAAGATCGATGGTCAGCTGATACTTACCCGTGGCTGTAGCACCAAGCGTACTTGGCGACTTCTTACCATTGGCAATGGCATCAGCATTCTTCATGCCGCTAAACAGATAGGCATATTGTGACGCTGTTTTTGGATTCAGAGTTCGTTGCCAGGAATAAACAAAGTCTTTAGCAGTCACCGTATCACCATTGCTCCACTTAGTATCGTGGCGAATATCGATCACGTAATGCCGCCCATTATTGGTTTGGGTCATCTTTGTAGCTAAAGCCGTTTCGGGTTTACTATTTTTACCCAAACGGTATAACCCTTCATTCGTGTTATTCAACATATCAAAAGTACCTAAGGCAGTGGATTTCGACAGATCAACTGTTGTTAACTCACTATCAGTTGGCATTGTAAACGTCTGCTTCTGGCTGGAACTGCTGCCAGAACCACAAGCACTGAGTATTAACGCTAAACCTGCTAGGCTAGCGCTAACTGCCCATTTTGGATTGAACTTCATATTCTTTTCCTGCTACTGATAACTTATAAAAAGTTATAGATTATTCTTGCTTCTCCCTATCCTGCCTCGCATGAAGCTCGCTAATACAGTTGATATGATAGTCCACAAGCGTTAATTTCCGGCTAGCCACCGGTACATGCTTTGAAGCCTGTTTTAGTAGGCTAATTCAAAGTTTTCAGTATCCCTGATATTCAGGGCCGCATTAATATCTCGATCCGCGGTATAGTTGCAGTTTTGACATCCATACACCCGGTCTTTGAGTTGCAAATCAACTTTTTTATGGCCACATTGGTGACACACTTTAGAAGTCGGTTCAAAACGGTTGGTCAAGTGTACTGGAATACCTAACTGCTGGCATTTAGCGATTAATTTGATTCTAAAGTTGTAGAATCCTTGGTAACTAACTACTTTAGCTAAATGCCGATTTTTCATCATACCTTTAACATTCAAGTCTTCTAAGGCAACCCACTGCGGTTTGGTTCTCACCACAGCAGCAATAATCTTATTTTGATAATCCGACTGAATGTTGGTTAATCGTTGATACAAGCGTTGCACTTTCAGCTGAGTTTTAGCTAGATTCAAATCAGTAGCAGATTTCCCTTCTTTCTGTCTTCTAGCTTTCAGTGCAAGATACTGACGGGACAGCTTCCTTTGCAGGCGTCTAAGGCGTTTTCTGATGCGTCTTATCCGACTGCTTTTATTTTGATTAGGATACAAAGTACCATCATTTAAAATGGCAAACTCTTTTAAACCAAGATCAATGCCGATGGGCTCACCGGTTAACGCTAGTTTTGGTAATTCAGCCTGTTCCACTAAACAAGTCAAGTAATAACGACCAGCTTTGAATTTGATTCGGCCTTGTTTGACAACGAAGTGTTCTGAGTCTGTAGGAAGGTAGCCAAACTCTTTCAACCGTACCCAGCCAAGCTTCGGCAACTTGATTCGGTGACGCTGACAGGCAATGATTTGCGTTTTACCGTTCTTAACAAAGTAGTAACTGCCTTGACCGCGCTTAAACGAGCGCCAATGTGGGAAACCAGTTTGTTTTTTGAAAAATCGCTTCATAGCTGTATCAGCATCGATAAAGGCCTGTTTAACCGATTTGGCATATAATTCCTTGACCCACCTGTCATCAGGATTGGCTTCAAGATATTCATGGTTAAACCACTTACTGAACTCATAAGCGCCCATGTAGTGATAACCGCATTCATAACGCTGCCGGTTGATATCCAAAAACAGGTTGTAGGCCCAACGACTGCCGCCAATATGACAATCAAGCTGCCAGGCTTGTTTTTCAGTCGGCTTAATTTCGACTTTATAGGTGAGTAACATCAACTGTTCCGCCTTATTGAATTTAATCACCATGGTGAGGTGTCCCTCATAATTATACGGGATGGCCTTATCCCAAAAAGCCTTTTAATGAAATTCATATAAATAACTACATATAAGCTATCAACTGATATGGAAATTTTAACGCCTAACTTTAACCTTGTGATATCTTTTACCAGGTTAAGAATACGCAATAGGATCGAAACACCACTTTACAAAGATTGATATCCTTTTACAGCAAAATAGTTACTGTTCATCCCTCCTAGACAACTCATCTAAAAATACAACAACGATTACTCATATTTTATCACATTTATGAGTAAATACACATATATATTTAAGGCTTATTTAATATTAATGATTATTCGTTCATTAATAAAGTGTCTAGAAGTCCCCAATATCGATTGCTTGCCCATAACAACGGCTTTCTGTTATGCTTTATAAAAAGAGAAAGGTTGCAAAAACATGAGAAAACTAAGTGTTCCCCTCATCGCCCAACGACCTGAGTTACCTACTGGCTGTGAGATCACCGCCGTAACCATGCTACTACAATATACTGGCGCTCGAGTTGATAAAGTACAGTTAGCTAAAGAGATGCCTTATGATGCCACCGATTGCAATAAAGGGTTTGTGGGCGATCCCTTTATGGAAAACGGTAATAGCATTTATCCCCCAGCGTTAATCAATTTAATCTCTAAGTACGCCGGTCACGCAACGGACTTAACTGGGGCTGATCTAGCCACTTTAAAGACCCAAATTGACCAGAACCGTCCCGTTGTTGTCTGGGTCGGTGAATTTGACGGGTTTCATACCCACGCCTTAGTTTTAATTGGCTATGACGATGATACCGTCATCGTGAACGATTGCTGGACTAACCAGGCTGAAAAATTGTCCAACCAGCAATTCGCTGAAATTCGAGCAAATTTGGGCAATCGTGCAATCACCATTTAAAACAGTGACTAAAAAGAACCATTGATCAGCCGTCTTATTTTGACGTGACCAATGGTTCTTTATTTAAACTTTAAAATCGTCTGATCGTCCTCATCCGCCAAATAAGCTCGGCCGGTATTTTTGACAACCACGTAGTCTGGTAAATGCCGATCGAGCTGCTGCTTGAACGTATTTAATAGCTCATCAAATGAAATCTCAGTTTCACCCTGCTGATACAGGTTCTGTACGAAACCGTCATATTCATCTTCAATGAATTCGCTGATACTGCGCACGTTTGAATAACTTGGCGGGTTATTCCCTTTTTTATAGAAATCCTTAGTACTTGCAATTTCTTTATCCAAAATGTCTCTGGATAACCCCATGACCTCGATCATCTTTTCAGATGAGGGCAAGTCGAATTTCTCAATAATTTCTTCGGGTTCCACGTTAGGTTGAGGCATTTATCAATCACTTCCAGGTCCTTATTTGAATTCATCAGGTAGTTATACTAACGAGTTGTTAGAAAGTCACGGTTTAAGCAATTCGAATCGCAAGCCTCGTATTTTGAACGCCAAACACGGTTCGTTGACAAAAACGGTTCATCACTGTTTTCAGAAAAACAGCTACAATCTCAGCTAACTGGCGGGAGTCATGACCACTAATAGCTGGCTGATGATATTGAATCGTCAAGATTGCCCGATGATGTTGGTGATCAGCGCGCACTGCCGCCAACTTCGCTGTTCCCTTCTGATTTCCAGTAGTGTAAGGCACATCCGTATGCCACTCATCCGTCCATGGACTCTGCGACAGCAATAGCTCGTGGATGGCGAATTCCAACTGTTGGCCACTAGTGGGGTGTCGTTGATTATAACGATCCAGCCAGTCAATATAAACGGGTAAATGAAAAACAAATGTTGTATTGATATGGCTCCCCTACTTTCCTTAAACTCATTAATGCACAAAGTATACTACCAGAAGCTAAAATAGCCATAAGAAATTCGCCATCTTTAATTTAAATTAAAACTCTAGGAAGCTGTGACAAAACTCGGTAGATTCCAGAATTTAACGTGAATAATGCCTATTCCGCGATTTTTGCGGAGTAGGCATTATTTCGGAATCTGAGTTTTGGCACGTAATTAGGCTATCTTACGTATAGAGCCAACGTACAGTGATAACTATTTATGGCTCAAAATCAATTGAAATACTTGCCAATATAGACCTATGTCACAGCTTTCTTATTTGGCATTTACCGAGATGGCACTCTTTTACGTTAATGACGCTACTCAGCATCTGACAACCCAGGATATTCACTCAGAAACTGGGCAACGGCACCAATTAAATTAGACGCGTTGCAGAACTTGCAACGGTCAATTTCCGTCGTCACGGTGGCGCCTTTTTGCTGCAAAAGCCGGTTCGTTTGATCACGAATCATTGCCAAGAAGTCATCCCGGACGGATATGCCGCCACCAATTAATAACCGATCCGGATTGAAACCAGTGATTAAATTATAGGCTTCAATGCTCAACCAATGCACCATTTCTTCAATACACTTTTGAGCTAATTCATCACCCGTTTTAGCGCGTTCAAAAATTTCACGTGCGTCCACCGGTTCTGGAGACTGACTCAGTCGCGTATATTTTCTCGCCATTTTAACCGGCGCCCCTAGTTCACTTAATGTTTCGTTTTGCTCGTTCATGATGCTGTAGCCGAATTCGCCCATGAAATAATCGCGCCCGGTTAGCAGATGACCATCCTGAACTATACTACCGCCGATGCCGGTCCCGATAATGAGCAATGCAACTGAGGAAACATCCTTTGCGTTACCAAGCCAGGCCTCCGCTAAGCCGGCACAGTTAGCGTCATTTTGAATGGTTACCGGTAGTTTAAACTGCTTGCTTAATTCTTGACGAATAGGAAAGCCGTTCAGATAGGGAACCGCGCTGAGCCCAGATATTTCACCGATTTTGGTATTCACGCCTCCAGGTAAACTAACGGCTACACCCTGAATTGGCTGATTAATTTTTGCTGGCAGACTTAACAGCGCTGCTAACATTTCCGGCCAAGTTTCTGGCGTTTTAAAGCTACCGGAATCAGTTAGTTTCTGGTACCAATAGCCATACTTAACTGATGTACCGCCAATATCGATGGCCAATAAGCGACTATCATCTCGTTGTGTCATCACTATCATCACCTAAATCTTCACCATGAGTTGAAATGACCTTTTGATACCAGTAGAACGAATCTTTGCGGTAACGTTTCAAAGAACCGCTGCCGTCATCATTCCTGTCAACGTAAATAAACCCGTAGCGCTTAGATAACTGACCGGTACTTGCTGAAACAATATCGATGGCACTCCATGGCGTGTAACCCATCACGTCGACACCGTCATCATTAATAGCCAGTTCCATTTGCTTAATGTGATCCCGCAAATACTTGATGCGATAGTCATCGTGAACTTGGTGATTAGCTTCCATCTGATCAATGGCACCAATCCCGTTTTCAACGATGAACAGTGGCAAATGATACCGATCATTCATCCAGTTTAAAGCGTAACGCAAGCCTTTAGGATCGACCTGCCAGCCCCAATCAGATTGCGGTACAAACTTGTTTGTCACTAAATCTTTGGTTTCGTTGTAAGAATAATAGTCGTCTTCATCAGGCTTCGCTGCCGTCGCAAAGGACATGTAATAACTAAAACCAAGGTAGTCAACTCGCCCTTTCTTCAAACTAGCGAGGTCCTCATCCGTAATATCTAAGTCAAATTTTTTCGCAGCTTGGTATTTGCGCAGCCAACTTGGATAACGACCCTCGACCTGTACATCAGAGAACCAGAATCTAGCCTGCATCGCCCGTTGCGCCTTCAAGACGTCATCCGGTTTATCCGTTGCCGGGTAGACTGGTGAAAAAGCAACCATGGCCCCCACTAATAAATCAGGGTTTAATTGGTGCGCGAAGGCAACCACTTGGGCACTGGCCACAACTTCATAGTGCGCAGCTTGATACATCACGGCTTCCGCGTTTTCACCTTCATGAACCTGAACGCCAGAATTAGTGAATAGCGTAAACGCCCGGTCATAATTCGTCTGGTTATTGATTTCGTTAAAGGTCAGCCAGTACTTAACCTTATGTTGATACCGGTTGATTACTACCTTCGCAAATTTAACAAAGGCGTCCAAGACTTTTCGGCTACGAAAACCACCGTATTCCGTCACCAAGTGATAAGGCATCTCAAAGTGTGATAGTGTCACAACGGGTTCAATATTGTATTTATGGCATTCGTCAAATAACCGGTCATAAAACTTTAAACCAGCTTCATTAGGTTCATCCTCGTCACCTTGGGGGAAAATTCTGGACCACGCGATGGACGTCCGAAAACATTTAAAGCCCATTTCCGCGAATAACTTAACGTCGCCAGGATATTGATGATAAAAATCAACACCTTCATGATTGGGGTAAAACTCACCCGCTTTAACACCGTCCGTAATGCGCCGTTCATCAAAATTACCGGCTGCAGTCATCACGTCCGCAACACTCAATCCTTTGCCGTCAACGTTATAAGCGCCCTCGGCTTGGTGAGCAGCAATCGCGCCACCCCATAAAAAGTTTTCTGGTACTTGCATGTCATTTTCCTCCTAATCAACAAAAGAAGCCCAAATACCTATCTCTTGTGGGTATCTGAACTTCTTAGAAAAACGTTATAAACTACCTGATGAATCATACTAATGATGGAAGATCAATCTCATACCATTCATGTGAAGCACCGTATGAATGGCCATTGAAGCACCACCTAGCAGCGTCGCATAATGCACATCCTTAGACATGACTAGTGGCGGAACAAGTGGTAAAAAGGTTAACTTCATTTGAATGTTCTTCAAGATTTCTGGCAAACTATCGATCAACGGTGAGTTATAGAAAATCATTTGAGGATCATAAGCGGAAATCAAATGACTAGTCACAATCGCTAAATAATAACAGAAGTCATCAATCAACCTTGTAATTTGGTCATCATGGTCCTTGTAATCCTCAATTAACATCGACAGACTATAAGTCTTGTCTTTCTTAATCACCCGAGCTTTGTGGATAATCGCATTTAGGGACCATTCTGAATCAAAAGTCGGTAATTTCGTCAGTTGCTGATGTGTTCCTGACGTATCTGAAATCAGCATTCTGCCAATCTCACCGGCCTGCCCGTAGTTACCCGTATACAGATGGGCATTAATGATCACGCCAGCGCCAACGCCTTCGTGAATATTAAAGGAGACTAAGTTTTGCAGTTCCTGCTTACTAAAATCTTCTTCAAAAATGGCCGATAAATTGGCTTCATTTTCAACGATCACCGGTACGTGATAATTGTCCTGAAAATAATCAACCAGGTCAACATCATCGTAATCGACAAAATCCGAGTTAACGATTTGGTTTTTATAGACGACGCCAAAGACTGCAATCGATATTGCCTGCAAACCGTTAACAAAGTGAAAGTCTGGCAGTTGTTCGATGAGTTCATCCATCTTTTTCAAAATAACCGAAATTGGCTGATGATTAATTTGTTCAACATTATACTCCAGAACTCGCCCATCAAACCTAGTCGCCAGCATCTCAATCTGAGACCCTGAAATACTAAAGTTAACGGTATAGCCAAATTCAGCGTTATACTCCACTAGCTCTGGTTTTCGACCACTACTGCCACTCATCGATTTCCCCTCACCCAGGCTCTTAGCCAGTCGCTGTTCCAATAATTGACCCACAATATCGGAAACCGTAACCTTGTTCAGCCCAACTTTTTTAGAAATCTCATTGCGTGACATTGGCCCATTATTGATAATTTCGGCCAATACTGAATGCTCGTTATGGTCGCGCATAATGTCTTTGTTAATAATCATCCGAATCGCTCATTTCTCATCATTATTATGCTTCAGCATTTTCCTTAGCATGCTTTGCAGCTAAATCACTTTGCATCTTCTTTTCAATCCCATCTACATGATAGAACAATAATGCAATGGCGGATAGTGCAAATCCAAGAAGTGGTACCCAGATGTAGTTCATTTCAATACCGTGTAAAGCTGATGCGCTTTGGGCGTGGTTAGCAACGTAACCAGTTGATGAAAGGATAGCACCAGTGATGGCACCACCAATACCCATACCTAACTTAGCTGAGAAACTTGAGAATGAAGTCACGATACCTTCTGCACGAATACCGTTCTTCCATTCACCATAATCAACGGCATCGGCCAACATAACGGCGATCAAACCTGAAACATAACCAGTACCTAAGTAACCAACGATGGTAGCAAAGACGATCATACCAACACTCAGATGTGATGCACCCAAGTCCAACAGAAGTTGACCAACACAAGCTAACAGCATCCCACCAAGCATGGTGTTACGCTTACCGATTAGTTTAGAGGTCAATGGTGTCAAAACAACGGCAACTAACGCAACTAATTGTAAACTCAGTACCAATGAAGCTAAACCTGCATTGTGCATGTTGTACTTAAAGAAGTAAACAGTAACTTGTGAACGAGTTTGCATCCCCAACCAGTAAATGAAGTTAATGAAGATGATGATTGCCCATGGCCAGTTCTTCTTAAGCGCTTTCAAAGATTCCTTAATTGGAATTGACTGACGTGAACTCTTAGTTTGAACACGTTCTTGAGTGTTTTTGAAGACAATTGCGAACAAGATAACAACAATGATACCAACGATCAATGCCCAAATGAACCAGCCACGTTTGCTGGTAGTAGAACCACCACCGAGCCATGCAACCATTCCTAAGGTGATACCAGTGATGATAGTTGCACCAGCAGTACCCATGAATTGACGAATGGTTGACAAGGTGACACGTTCTTGAGGATTACTTGTTAATGATGGCAAAATCGAAGTAATTGGAATGTTAACTGATGAATAGAGAATATCAACACCAATATAAGTAACGTATGCCCAAATAAGTTTACCGGTAAGGCTCAAATTTGGTGTGGTAAAGACCAAGACACAGAAGACGGCAAATGGTATTGAGAACCATAACCAGTACGGCCGACTCTTCCCATATTTAGTATGGGTATGATCGATCATAATCCCCCAGAATGGACCATCAAAGGCATCCACGATCCGGGCAACTAAAAACAGTGTCCCAACTGCAGCGGCACTAATACCGAAAGTATCAGTGTAGAAAATCATTAAATAAGTTCCCACCATTTGGAATGACAAGTTGCAGGCGAAGTCACTCAAACTGTATGAGAAACGCTCTTTCCATGGCACCTGATTTTTTTGCTCGGGTGCTACGTCAGTAACATTTTGACTCATAATTAACACCTCGTTGAATTTTATTATTGATTATTAATAAGTTCAACTTTCAAACCAAATGTTACTGTAACCGGTTTCAAATGTCAATAGTTTTTTAAGGTTCAACTTTGCCATGGTGTTTTTTCATTACCTATATATAAGCCTCTGCGTCATAAAAATTATTCGGTTTCAGTTCATGAAAGCGTTGACAAAACTTCAAAATGCCATTACACTGAACTTGATTATTAATAAGTTCAATTTCTAAACTAACTCAATAGAGGTGCTTTTTCCATGAAGTTTACGAATGGTTATTGGCTAGACCGACCTCAATATGAGATTCAGTCGCCAAAAGAAGTTTTCGACGTCAAACAAGACGGCGATAAATTAACGCTTTACGCTCCGTTCAAGTACATAAATGAACGTGGTGATGAATTAAACCTAGGGATGTCGACTATTGAACTCACTTCCCCAATGGAAGGCGTTATCGGTGTTAAATTAATTCACTTTGATCAACCTGATAAGACCCCTTCATTTGAATTGGCAAATGAACATCCAAATGTCAAGATCACAACTAATGATAAAGAAATTAGCTATCAATCTGGTGATTTGGCTGTTAAAGCACCATTTAAGGGTCACTTCGAACTTGATTTCCAACGTAATGGTAAGACGATTACCAAATCGATGGAAAAGGCTGAAGGCGTTATCTTAGATAAGTCAACTGGCAAACACTACATGAGAGAACAACTTTCCATGGGTGTTGACGAACTGGTTTACGGACTTGGCGAACGTTTCGGCTCCCTTGTTAAGAACGGTCAATCTGTTGACATCGTTAACAAAGATGGTGGTACCGGTTCTGAACAAGCTTACAAGAACATTCCTTTCTACTTAACTAGTGAAGGCTATGGGGTCTTTGTCGACCAACCTGAAACCGTTTCCTTTGAAATTGCTTCAGAAAACGTTGACCGGACTCAATTCAGTATTGAAGGCCAATCAATGCAGTACTACGTCATTGACGGTCCTACTCCAAAGGGCGTTTTGGACAAGTACACTCGCCTAACTGGTAAGATTTCACTCCCACCAGCATGGACATTTGGTCTTTGGTTATCAACTTCATTTACGACCGATTACAGTGAAAAAACCGTCCTTAAGTTTATCGATGGCATGGCTGAACGGAAGATTCCGTTGGATGTCTTTCACTTTGATTGCTTCTGGCAAAAAGGGTTTGAATGGTCAACACTTCTGTGGGACCGCGATCAATTCCCAGATCCAGAAGGTTTGATCAAGAAGGTTCATGATCGTGGCGTCAAAGTCTGTGTATGGCTTAACCCTTACATTGCTCAAAAGTCACCTCTGTTTAAAGAAGGCAGAGATCATGGCTACTTGATCAAACGTCAAGATGGCAATGTCTGGCAATGGGATCTCTGGCAAGCTGGTAACGGCTTCGTTGACTTCACTAACCCAGATGCTGTTAAGTGGTACCAAAGCAAGCTAAAAGACCTGTTGGATATGGGTGTTGATTGCTTCAAGACCGACTTTGGTGAACGAATCCCAGTTGAAGATGCTGTCTTCTTCGATGGTTCAGATCCTAAGCGCGAACATAACTACTACACTTATCAGTATAACCAAACTGTTTACAACATCGTTGCACAAGAAAAGGGTAAAGACGAAGCCGTTGTCTTTGCACGTTCAGCAACAGTTGGTTCTCAAAAGTACCCAGTTCACTGGGGCGGCGATTGCTTGAGCCGTTACAAGTCAATGTCTGACTCTCTGCGTGGCGGACTTTCCTTCTTACTTTCAGGATTTGGCTTCTGGGCTCATGATATTAGTGGATTTGAAGAACAAGCTACTCCAGACCTTTACAAGCGCTGGACACAATTTGGCCTCTTGAGTTCTCATTCACGTTATCATGGTTCAGGTCAGTACAAGGTTCCGTGGATCTTCGATGACGAAGCTGTGGAAAACACTCGTAAATTCGTTAACTTGAAGCTTTCACTCATGCCTTACATTTACGACGAATCCGTTAACACTCATGAAACTGGTACACCATTGATGCGACCACTCTTCCTCGAATACACAAACGATCGCAACACCTACCATCTTGAACAACAATACATGTTAGGTAGCAAATTAATCGTTGCACCTATCTTCAACGCTGAAGGCGATGTTAAGTACTACTTGCCAGCTGGTAACTGGACTAACATCTTGACCGAAAAGAGCTATCACGTTGAAAGTGGTAAGTGGTTCTCAGAAAACTACGATATGCTCAATCTCCCATTATTAGCTAGAGATAACAGCATTATCCTTCGTCACCCTGGTGCAAAGCATGCGCAATACGACTACACAGATGCTCCTGACATCAACATCTACGAATTAGCTGACGGTAAGACCGCTACTACTCGCGTTGTTGATCAAAAGGGTAAGGCTGTCGGTAGTGTTAAGGCACAGCGCCAAGGCAACACCTTAACAGTCACCTCAGATGGTTTGAAGGGTACCTCAACGGTAAACTTCCATGCTGATGGTGAAGTTAAGAGCTTCAAGTTAAACGGTGGTTCAGGTAACTTCACCCTTTAATTTGAAACCATAGCAATTCAACTCACACAAAATCAAGCTGAGGCAAAACTCGGTAGATTCCAGAATTTAACGTGAATAAAGCCTATTCCGATGCACTTTTCGGAATAGGCTTTATTTTGCGTTAAATGGCCGGAATCTGAGTTTGGACGCGCGATTCGGCTATATTAACATATTCACTATGCCTAATCATAGCAAAAAAATGGATTGAAATACTTACCAATATAGACTTTATAGTACAACATCGCCTTTTGTGGACCATATATCTGTTTTAGAACTGATTTTTAATCTGTATCTGAGCCTGCTGATGCCACTCTGATAAAGAATAACCTCCAACCCCCCATTAACCGTAAACAACAAAGCACCAGCACAGTCGCTCACAGACGACTATGCTGGTGCCATTAGTTTTGAATTAAATGGATCCTTTAGTTATTCTCGCGCCGGTATGCAAGCAACTGTTGGCTAATGCCTTTAGTCTGCTCATAAACCTGTGCGTAAATCTTGTGCAGCTGATCATACTTCTTGGCATTATCAGGGTTTGGCAGGTAAGTCTTACCAAAGTGAACGAACTTCTCAGCACATTCGTGGAAGTCCTTGAACCAACCAAGACCAACAGCGGCAATCATTGCGGCACCCATACCAGGTCCCTGCTCGTTGGTTAAGCTGACAACTTTCTTGTTGAAGATATCAGCTTGAATTTGCAGCCATAGTGGACTCTTAGCACCACCGCCGATAGCAACAACCGTATCAAATTGCTTATCGTTCTCATCGTAAATATCCATGATGTCCTTGAACGAGAAGATGATGCCTTCCAGAACGGCCCGAACGAAGTCATTCTTCTTGTGGGTACCATCAACACCGGTAAAGCTACCACGAATGTCAGCATCCGCGTGTGGTGCCCGTTCACCGACAATGTAAGGTGTATACAGGAGTCCGTTGGCCCCAACAGTTGAATCAGCAGCACTAGCCACCATGTCGTCGAAGGATTCATCACTAGCAAAGGTCCGCTTGAACCAGTTCAATGAATAGCCGGCAGCCAAGGTAACACCCATTGAGTAATAAGAATCAGGAATGGCATGATCTTCAAATTGAAGCACACCGTGATAATCAACAGTTGGGTCTTCCTCATACTTCAGCACAACGCCAGAAGTCCCAATGCTTGAAAGTACCATGTTAGGTGACAGGATACCGGCACCAACAGCGCCAGCAGCGTTGTCAGCAGCACCGCCGAAGACTTGCGTGTGGGTATCTAGTCCAGAGAAGATGGCATAACTGCTTGAAATCGTACCTGCTGAATCAATCGACTTCATCAAAGGTGGGCACATAGACATTGGAATATCGAAGGCGTCACAGATTGTTTGGCTCCACTTGCCGTCCTTAACGTCTAAGAGAACAGTCCCTGTAGCGTCTGAGTAGTCCATACCAAGCTTACCGGTCATCCGATACCGAACGTAATCCTTTGGCAGTAAGAAGGTCTTAGCTTGTGACCAGATATCTGGTTCATTTTCCTTAACCCACAACATCTTAGGTAAAGTAAAGCCTTCAAGTGGTTTATTCTTAGTAATATCGGTAAATTCTGAGCCCAGTTTGGCCTCAATTTCGCGACACTGTTTAGTTGTCCGGGTATCGTTCCAGAGAATAGCAGGCCGCAAAACTTGGTTATTTGCATCCAGTAAAACTAAGCCGTGCATTTGACCAGAAAAACTGATTCCTGAAATTTCCTCAGGCTTAATGTGATCATCTAAAATCAACCGTACAATGGCTACCGTAGTCCCTGATACCCAGTCTTCTGGGTTTTGTTCACTGTAGCCTGGGCGTGATTGAATCAAAGGATAGTCGAAACTTTGCTGGGCAACAATTTCGCCGTCACGGTTCATTGCTGAAACCTTAACAGCACTAGTGCCCAAGTCGACCCCTAATACGTATTCGTTCATAATTTTCTCCTTTATAACTGTTATACCAACAAAAAAGCAGTCAGCAGACAATCGGTCCACTGGCTGCTTCTTTTAAATCACATTATTTGCCTAAAACGTTAACAATGTAATGGTTGATGGTATCTTTGATTTGTTCCAAGTGATCTGAAGAAGTTGCGGCACGTAATTCAGCTTGGGTCTTGTCAAGTGAGTAATCTTCAAGGGTCTTGAAGGTTGCCTTGCCACTTTCGATGTCGGCACCAATACCTGAATCGTATGAGCTGTAACGTTCCTTAACGATGTTGTCAAGAACGCCGTCTTCCTTCATCTTCATAGCAACACGTAAGCCGGCAGCAAAGCTATCCATACCTACAATGTGACCATAGAATAAGTCATTTGCTTCGAATGATGAACGACGAGGCTTAGCATCGAAGTTCAAACCACCGCGAGGGCCGATACCGCCGTTTTCAACGACTTCGTACATTGCAGCAGTAGTCTCGTAAAGGTTTGAAGGATATTCATCAATATCCCAGCCAATCAACTTGTCACCTTGGTTGGCATCCAATGAACCAAGTAAGCCAGCTTCACGGGCAACACGAATTTCGTGTTGGTAAGTATGGCCAGCTAAGTTAGCATGGTTACCTTCCAAGTTCAGCTTGAAGTCTTTATCCAAGTCGTATTCCTTCATGAATGCGATAGTGGTTGCGGCATCAAAGTCATATTGGTGAGTCGTTGGTTCCTTTGGCTTTGGTTCGAGCAACATTTGTGCATCGAAGCCAATTTCGTTAGCGTAATCCTTAGCCATGTGGAACATCTTAGCAGCATGTTCTTGTTCAAGCTTCATGTTAGTGTTCCAGAGTGATTCGTAACCTTCACGGCCGCCCCAGAAGACATAGTTTTCAGAACCGACACGCTTACCAATTTCCAAACTGTGCTTCAATTGAGCAGCAGAGTAAGCAAAGATGTCAGCGTATGGTGAAGTACCAGCACCAGCAACGAAGCGAGGGTTAGTGAACAGGTTTGAAGTGTTCCATAATACCTTCATACCAGTGGTCTTTTGGTATTCAACGATACGGTCAACAACTTTGTCCAAGTTCTTGTTGGTTTCACGTAAAGTGTCGCCTTCAGGAGCTAAGTCACGATCATGGAAGCAAAGGAAGTCGTTACCTAATTTGTCGTAAAATTCAAATGCGTAATCAACTTTTGCTAATGCGTTGTCCATTGGATCAGTGTACTTGTCGTATGGACGCATTGCAGTTCCATCACCGAATGGATCTACCAAACGTTGATCAAATGTGTGCCAGTATGCAACGGCGAACCGTAACCAGTCACGCATTTTCTTACCGCCGATAACTTCGTCTGGGTTGTAATAGTGAAATTCAGCACCAGAACTTAAATTTGAGTTACCAACATACTTAATCTTATCCATGTCCCATAGTTGTTCAGCCATGAAGAAGCCTCCTAAATTTTTTAAAATCAAATCATCAATTAATTAGTTTGTTCAAACAACCAACTCACAAGATATAGTATAGCGCTTACATACAAAAATACAAGCCCTTTCATTTTTTAAATGTGCTTAAATTCATCAAAAAGCGATAGTGTCGGGCTTAAAACAATAAAAAAAATTCAGGTCTCTCTTCAAGAGAGCCTGAATTTCAAATTACAATACGGTTGTTTGTGCTTCAAAGTTCAAATTAGCATCTTCCATTCCCAACGCTTCACGTGTGACTAAGGCACAGCCACCTAGTAATGTAGCGTAATGAGAATTATGGGTTAATTTGACGGGTATCAATATAGTTGGCGCCATTTTAGCATAAACGGACTCAATTCGCGGTTCCAGTTCCGGCAATGCTTCTAATAGTGGTGAGTTCAAGAAAACCACGTCTGGATCGAAATTGTTGGCAGCGTTGTAAATAATTTGAGCAACGCTTGTAACGAAGCCCTTTAAAGCTGCCTCGGCTGCTTCATCACCCTGCTTAAATAACTGTACCACGTCTTCACGGGACATGTTCTCAGCGTGCTTGGCATCCTGAATTTGATTAATAATGGCGTCTTCTGAACAGAAATCTTCTACTTTTCTAGGTTCACTCGACCAGTTACCATCAATTAAGACTGACCGACCAATTTCACCTGCTTCACCGTGCGTACCACGATGCAGTTTTTGATTGATGATCAATCCCGCACCAATCCCACGGTGAATACTGATGGTTACCATGTTTTGCAACTGTTCATTAGCCTTATTAAAATCACGTTCATACACCGCTGATACGTTCGCTTCGTTTTCCAGTAAAACTGGCACCTGAAACTTTTTCGTATAATAATCAGCTAAATCAATGTGTTCCATATCCAAGAATGGCGAGTAAGTCACCGCATTTTGATCAACGGTTCCGTGAATCGCGAAACTGATTCCCAGCAAGCCGTGACTAGTGTTATCCTGACTTGCCACACTTTCTAATTCATGGTTAATCAACGGTAAAATTTGTTTTAATGTCAGTCCTTTAACATTAACTTGCTTATATGACAGAACATCCCCAGATAAATTGTTCTGCATCACATGTAAGTGACGGTAACCAAAATCAAAGTTCATGGTATACCCATACCGCCTGTTAATTGCAAGTAAAACGGGTTTACGGCCACCAACGTTTGACGCGTCACCTTCACCAAGTTCTTCAACGTAACCCTGCTCTTTTAAATCCCTGTAAAGAGAGGACACTGTGGACTTGTTGAGTGCTAAATTCCGGGAAATTTCAATTCTCGAGATTGGCTGATGGTTAAAAACTTCGGCAAGAACCGACTGAATATTTTGTTGATGTAACTGCATTCTGTTACGGATTGCACCCGACAATGTGTTCCCCTCCTTTGGCTATAAGTCCATTCTATTGTACACTATTGTTAAATAGGTCAACAACATTCGTTATTACATTTTTCCAAAATACCTGAAAACGAGTACTTCAACAATCAAAATAATTTTAATACAGGAAAAGGAAGTTCACCATGAAAATTGCAGAATTCGGCGTTGAAAACTGGCTTAACCAGTGGGAAAAAAGCGCCAAGTACGATATCTCTCAAAGCACCATCGATTCAATGACTATCGCAGAACTACTTAAAATGACCGGTGATGATGAAAGTGTTCTTTACGACCAATTATCGCATACCAAAATGAACTATGGTTGGATTGAAGGCTCACCAGAGTTTAAAACCTTAATTAGCAATCTTTACGATCACGTCCAGCCAAGTCAGGTGCTCCAAACTAACGGTGCAACCGGTGCGAACTACTTAGCGCTCTATTCCCTGATTGAACCAGGTGATCACGTTATCAGTGAATACTCTTCCTATCAACAGCTATACGATATTCCCCGCTCGTTGGGAGCTGAGGTGGACTTTTGGCATATTCATGAAGCCGATAACTGGTATCCAGATATCAATGAACTAAAAAAGCTCATTCGACCCAACACTAAAATGATTTGTTTGAACAACGCTAATAATCCAACGGGTACCTTACTGAATAAGGCCTTCTTACAGCAAGTTGTCGAATTAGCCAAAACAGTTGGCGCGTATATTCTAATTGATGAAGTTTATCAGCCATTGAACGATCTCGAAAACTTTACTTCTATCGTAGACCTTTACGATCGCGGTATCGCCACTAACTCCCTATCAAAAACTTACTCATTTCCCGGCGTCCGCATTGGCTGGACTGTCGCTAGCGATGAAGTCACTGATTTATTTAGAAAATACCGTGACTACACCATGATCTGTGGTGGGGTCTGGAACGATATTTTAGCCGTTTATATTTTGCAGCATCGAGACCAGATACTGGCACGTAACCGCAAGTTGGTTCTACACAACTTGGAGATTTTAAAAAACTGGGTGGCGTCTGAGCCCCATGTCAGCGCTGTGTTGCCTCAAGCCGTTTCTACTTCCTGCATCAAAATTGACATTCCGGAATCTACCGAGAGCTTCTGTTTACGATTATTGAAAGAAACCGGTGTTTTATTAGTGCCAGGAGAGCGTTTTGACTTGCCAGGGCACGTCCGATTAGGGTATTGTACTGATGAAGCTACTTTGAAAAAAGGGCTTAGCAAGTTATCAGAATTTCTGCGTCAATTTGACTAAACATTCGGAGGCGTAATATGGCAGCAAACGAAGCGTTACTCATTATTGATTATACGAACGATTTTGTACATGACGATGGCGCCCTGACCTGTGGTAAACCAGGACAGGTCTTGGAACCAGCAATTATCAAATTAGCCGATCAGTTTGAAGCGGACGGCAGCTGGGTGATCCTACCTACGGACGTTCATAAACCCAACGACCCATATCATCCTGAAACCAAGTTATTTCCACCACACAATGTTCGTGGCACTTGGGGCCGTGAATTTTATGGTCAACTCAAGCCGTGGTTTGAAGAACATCAAAACGATGAAAAAGTCTATATGTATGACAAGACCCGTTATAGTGCCTTTGCGGGAACTGACTTAGATATCCGTTTGCGTGAGCGCCACGTTGATACGGTTCATCTAGTGGGTGTCTGCACCGATATCTGCGTGCTTCACACTGCAGTAGACGCCTATAATCTAGGCTATAACATCATTATTCATAAGGACGGCGTAGCAGCCTTAACACCAGCCGGTCAAGACTGGGCATTAGGCCATTTCGAACACGTCCTTGGCGCAAAAATTGAGTAGAAAAGAGTTTGGGTATGCAACCGTACTTTAACAAAGTCACTCAAGCTGGGTATGACAAGATTGCCGCTGAAATCGAGGCGGTAAAGAAAGAGCGCCCTGGCCGAATCAAGGCACTTTCGGCTGCCCGTGCGTTGGGCGATTTATCTGAAAACGCTGAATACAGCGCGGCTAAACGTGATTTACGACACTTGGAAAGCCGGCTACGTTATTTGGAGAAACAACTCCGCTATGCGCAGGTATATGAACCTGCTGATAACGCCGTGATTGAAATTGGCAAAAGCGTCACGCTGCAGTTCGAAGATGACCAATCAGAGGAAACCTTTGAATTAGTGGGCAATCCTGAAGCCGACATTGAGCACAACAAAATCTCACTATCATCACCGATTGGGCAGGCTTTGCTGAATCATACTGTTAATGATGTTGTGACGATTAGCTCGCCTAATGGAAGTTATCAGGTGAAGATTTTGAATGTTGAGAAGGGTTAATGGTTATAAAAATAAGGTATTTGAGCGATTTGTTTCATCGTTCAAATACCTTATTTATTTTCTTCTTAATCGGGCTTCTCCGAGCAGAGAGCTGCATGTAAGTCAGTTCCGGCATAAATCCAGACCCGGGATTTTTACCGGAACTGACTTACACTCCGCTCTCTTAACGCTCGGCTCCACACCTTGCTTTAATCGGGCTCCAGCGGGCAGAGAGCTGCATGTAAGGGACTTCAGCCATAAATCCAAGTTCGGGATTTTTGGCTGAAGTCCCTTACACTCCGCTCTCTTAACGCCCGCTTCCGCACCTTGCTTTTATGCCGTTGGATCCACTTTCTTCTCCACCCAGCCCAAAACTAGGTCAAGAATAATCGCCATTAAGGCCGTTGGTAGTGCACCCGCTAGGATAATGGCCGTCCCATTCGTGGCATTTGTTCCCCGAATGATGATGTCCCCTAAACCACCGGCACCCACGAAGGTCCCGATAGCGGTAATCCCAATGGCCAGCACTAACGCATTTCTCAAACCAGCCATGATCACCGACATGGACAGTGGAATTTCCACCAACCGCAGCAACTGCATCCGGGTCATCCCCATACCAGTCCCTGCGTCTAGTAGCGCCGGATCAACATTTCGCATACCAGCATCCGTATTCTTGATGATTGGCAGCAGTGAATACAGGAACACCGTCACAATAACGGTGTTAACCCCTAAGCCTAAACCAATCATGATGATTGACAGCATCGCCAGTGATGGAATCGTTTGAATCACGTTAGCAATCCCAATCACAATCCCATTCAGTTTTGTATGGTGAGCGATGAAAATCCCAATGGGTATGCCAACGATGGCCGCCAGCAGTACACCATAAATCGAAATCAAGAAGTGACGGCTAAACTGGGAAAGTACGTAAGCGCCATTATGACTGTAATAGTAGACTAGCTGTTCCCACAAATTCATCTTCGCCATTAGTTGCCACTCCCTTCAAAGTAATGATGTTGTTCAAGATATTGCTTAGCAACCACTTCAGGCTCCATCAAGTCATTATCAACTTTATAGTTGAGCTGTTGCATGGTCTTCAAATCAATTTTACCGCTAAGTTTATTAATGACTGGCTTCAGTTCTGGGTGTTCTTTCAGGACTTTGTTGGTTGCCACGGCACTAGCCGTATACGGCGGGAAGAAGTGCTTATCATCTTTGAGCATCTTCAAGTTATAGCTACCAACACGACCATCAGTTGAATATCCTAAAATCGCATCCATTTTATCGTTGGCAACCGCATCATAAACCAGCCCAATTTGCATCGGGTGAACTGCACCAAACTTATAGCCGTACGTCTTCTGGAAACCATCATAGCCATCGCCTTTTCGGTTAAGCCAGATTTGGTCAATACCAACGTTCATCTTACCGGCAACTGGTTTAAGGTCGCTAACGTTATTTAAGTGATAACGCTTGGCGGTCTTTTGGGTCACCATCCAAACGTAGGTATCCGCAAAGCCGTATGATTTGAAGTAAGTCATATGGTACTTATTGTTAAAGTAGGTTTCAACCGTTTTCGTAGCCCGTTCTGGGTTACGATCAACTTTTCTTTTCATAATGGTGGTTAAATCAGTACCGACATATCGAATGGCCGAAATATCAGCCTGATTATTTTTTAAAGCATTAAAGGAAACACTTCCTGAACCAAGATTATTAATAATTGTCGTGTGTAATTTGGTATCATGCTGAATCATGTCTTGTAACATATAGGACATGATTTGCTGTTCAGTTGTATTTTGCGAAGCAATCCGAACCGTGTCGTTACCGCTCCCAGCTAATCCAGGAAACCCGCAGCCGGCTAATCCAATAGCGCAAAGTAAGGAGAAGCCCAACATGATCAGCCATCTTTTGATGTTTTTCACGTTTTCCCCTCCTATCCTTCTGATGTTCTTGGTGTTAACGCTGTTTCGACTTTGCCTAACAGCCAGTCAACCACCAGCGCCAAAATAATCACCGGAATTGAACCGCCAAGAATCAAGTCACTACGGTACAGGTTCAAGCCGTTAAAGATAAAATCACCAAGTCCGCCAGCACCAATATAGGAAGCTAGCGCTGCCCAGGCAATGACGTAAGTGGCTGATAATCTAATACCCGACATAATCACCGGCGCGGCTAATGGCACTTCCACCTTGATGATGGATTGCCAACTGGTCATTCCCATACCCTTCGCGGCATCCTTCAAAGTTGGATCCACATCATTCATACCAATATAGGTGTTCCGTAAGATTGGTAGTAACGAGTAAATGAACAGCGCAACGATAGCCGGTTTAGCCCCAATCCCAAAAATGGGAATCATAAAGGCTAATAGTGCTAGTGCAGGTATGGTTTGAAGCATACTAGCAATGGAAACCACGATGTTTGCCGTACGTTTGGTTCGAGTCAAAGCAATCCCCACTGGTACCGCTACAATGATACCTAAGCCTAACGAAATACCCGAAATGTAAATATGCTGCCAGGTTTTACCCAGCAAAGACAAGCCATAGACGGCTAAAAAATGCATCATTTGGCGTCACCACCTTGATCTGCAACTGCTGCATCAGTCTTGGCGTCCTCGCTATCGTCCTTTTTATCTTCATCACCCCAAAGCGCGTCGTAAACAATATCAACCAACGCCGCACGGGTAACGATGCCGACTAAATGATTATGATTATCAACGACGGGCACGTTCTTAAAACCACGTTTCAAAATCCGCTCAACCGTATCTCGAACTAGGGAATCTGATTTAACGTAGAACACATCGCTGTGCATAACGTCACCAACGCTAGTGGCCGTTTTAAAGTTATAGTCAATATCTTCAATATCGAGATAACCTTTTAGGGTACCACCATCGTCCGTCACCAGCAGCGAATCAACTCGCCGGTCATGCATTAACTTTAAAGCTTCCTTTAGCAGGCGATCGGGTGTGATCGATGCCACGTTAGTCAGCATGACTTGACCAACAGTGGTAATGCTTGGACGTGCCTGAATCAGACGGTCCTTCCCAATCAGGTTTTCAACAAATTCGTTTGCAGGGTGGCGTAAAATCTCGTCTGGCGAGGCCACCTGCATAATTTTACCGCTATCCATCACCACAATCTTGGTGGCTAACGTTAAGGCTTCATCCATATCATGGGTCACAAAAATAACCGTCTTGCCCAGCCGAGTCTGCAGGTCTTTAATCAAGTCTTGTAGTGATTCACGGGTAATCGGATCCAAAGCCCCGTAAGGTTCATCCATTAAAATAATATCTTGATCAGCCGCTAACGCCCGGACAACGCCGATCCGTTGCTGCTGACCACCAGAAAGTTCAGAGGGATAACGATCCAAAAACTCCTCTGGCAAATCAACCAGCTTAATCATTTCCTTAGCGCGTTCATCCATCTTAGCTTGTGGCCACTTCAATAAACGTGGTACTAAGGTAATATTTTGACGAATGGTCATGTGCGGCATTAAGCCAATATTTTGAATCACGTAGCCAATCTTTCGGCGTAATTTCACCGGATCCATTTGACTAATATCTTGACCATCGATTTTGATCGTACCAGATGTCTGCTGCAACATCCGGTTGATCATCCGCATCGTTGTCGTTTTACCAGATCCTGACGTCCCAATGAAGCATACGAATTCGCCCTTTTCAACTTCTAAGTTAAAATCCTCCACGGCAACTTTACCGCCACTGTATGTCTTGTTGAGATGTTCCATTGATAAATACATCGGTTTTATCCCATCCTCTCTGTCGCAATTTTGAACAACTGTCTTAAAACATCTAGGTCAATTGTAACACTTACGTATTATGACATACATTTTCCAGTACCCCCTCTACTTAATCATTATCGCGGTAAATAGCCGATTTGGGCCCAATTGTTAAATTAAAGTAAGCGCTTTTATTGTCTTTTTGAATGAATCAGTTATAATTAGATTGTACACAACTCAATTCCCCGAAATGAGGTAATTTTAATGACAAAAAAACTCTATACCACAACGATGACGAACAAAGGCGGCCGTTCCGGTGAAGTATGGTCAAACGATCGTAAATGGGATTTTAAAATTGGCACTCCTGGCGTAGATAAGGACACGACCAATCCTGAACAGCTTTTTGCGGCGGGGTTTGCCTCCTGTTTTAACGGTGCCTTAGACATCGCCTTACAGCAGGCTGGTGTTACCGGTGAATCCACCGTTCGCGCAAAAGTCTCCCTATATCAAGAAGGCGATGAACCCGACTTCCATATTGGTGTCGAATTATTCGGTCACATCGAAGGCTTAGATGAAGCTGACACTAAGAAGTATATGGAAATTGCAGAAACCATCTGCCCGTACGCAAAAGCAACTCGCGGCAACATTGAAGTGACGGTTAACGCTGAATAGTTTTGAAATTTACCGAAGAGCCACCTGGTAGTCGTTATTTGACTGCTGGTTGGCTTTTTTTACTGCATCAAAATTTTTTAGATTGTGCAAAATTACATTGATAAAATTAATTAAGTTATTTAATACTTGAAAGTATCACGTTTTTAGCTACTTAACAAAGATAACTGGTTTTCACATGACGAGTAAGTATGACTATCACATAATGAAAGGGCTTGCATTTTATAGTTAAGGTAGTTATACTATCTTTTGGTTAGTTGCTTCTGTAAACCAACTTATCAAATACCAACTCACATTGGTTCTATATTATTTTTTATCATTGTCGTTTTGTAAGCGGTTACTGCAATTATTAGTTACACAACGTAACCATCATTGATTTGATAGGAGGATCTGTCTATGTCAAATGGAGGTACTAAAACCCTTCACCACATGCCTGTCTGGGTCATTTATTTCTTTGGTGCCCTAGGTGGCTTGCTGTTCGGGTATGATACCGGTGTTATTTCCGGTGCCATGTTATTTATTGGTCACGAGTTAAACATTGCTAATGGTTCATTCCAATACGGTTTCTTAACCGCATCTACTTCAATCGGTGCCGTGTTTGGTGCCGCCTTTATCGGGCCGTTGTCCGATAGGTTTGGTCGTCGTCACTTGCTGATCACCGCCGCAATCATCTTCTTCTTTGCAGCCTTAGGTTCAGCCTTTTCACCAGAATACATCGCTTTGGTTTCCTTCCGATTCTGTTTAGGTATCGCTGTTGGTGCCGCATCATCATTGATTCCAACGTACTTAGCTGAACTGGCTCCCGCAGAACAACGTGGGACTGTCGGGTCGCTGTTCCAATTAATGGTTATGACCGGTATCTTCTTTGCCTACGTCTTTAACGAATGGTTCTCACCACAGGGTGGTTTAAACCTTTCTGAAAGTATCAGTTGGCGTTGGATGTTGGGGTTGGCCGCAGTACCTGCTGCCATTCTCTGGATTGGTGCCATCTTCTTACCAGAATCACCACGGTTCCTTGTTCGGAAGAATGATGAAACACAAGCCCTTTCAGTTCTCCGTCAATTTAACCCAGACGAAAAAGTGGCTCAAAAAGAACTTAGCGCTATTAAAGTGCAAGCTGCTATTCCTTCTGGTGGTTGGAAGGAACTCTTCGGACCAGTTGCTCGTCCAGTTCTAGTTATGGCCGTTGGGTTAGCTATTTTACAACAAGTCATGGGTTGTAACACTGTTCTCTACTATGCACCAACCATCTTCATTTCAGCCGGGTTCAGTACCCACTTTGCCCTTCAATCACATATCGTTATCGGTATCTTTAACGTGATTGTGACTGCCGTTGCCGTAAGTATCATGGATAAGATTGACCGTAAAAAGATGCTGACCGGTGGGGCTATTGGTATGGCAGCTTCACTGTTCGCAATGTCAATCGCTATGTTAGCCTTACATGCCGGCGATGGTAACTTAGGTTCATGGATCTGTGTTATTGCCTTAACCCTTTACATCGCCTTCTTCTCTGCAACTTGGGGCCCTGTAATGTGGTTAATGATTGGTGAAGCCTTCCCATTGAACATCCGTGGGTTAGGTAACTCATTCGGTGCCGCGGTAAACTGGTTCGCTAACTTCTGTGTTTCCGAAACCTTTACTGTTTTGCTGGTTGCCTTCGAACCCAAGGGTGTTGCAAACCCAGAAGGTCAAGGTATCGCCCGTCTGTTCCTGATTTACGCCCTCTTCTGTGTATTCGCCATCTGGTTCGTACACAAGAAGGCCATTGAAACTCGTAACCGTTCACTTGAAGATATTGAAACAAGTCTTCGTGAACGTGCTGCAGAAAAGGGTTTTGATCCAGAAACTGGCCAGCCCAAATAATCAATTTTAAATTCTAATATAAGAGGTTCCAGACTGTTATCATTGATCAGTCTGGAACCTTTTTTGCGACAAATAAGTGGTAAACGCTGGTTTCAAAAGCAGCCAATGGCCAAATTTTGTCATATAACTTAATCTACTGGTAATTGTTAGTTAACATAAATGAAACATTCCCCGTGTATGCTGTTCATTAGTAATCAACAAATAAGGGGATTTTTAAATATATGTCAAAAGCGAATATAAAAATAAAATTAGCAGCATTCTTCTTGATTTTCGGATTCGCCTTTGGAATGGGCACCGACGTTACATCAAGTATCACTGCACAACCACAAACCACGACAGCACAAGCCTCAACTAAGGTTACTGCTAGCCAAGCAAAGCAAATTGCTAAAATCAACGCTAACTTATCTAAAACTCAAAAAAAGGCCAAGAACTGGATTGCCTATCGCGAATCTCGTTACAACTACTCTGCTCGCAACGGAAACTGTTATGGTCGTTATCAATTACTGAAGTCTTACCTTCATGGTAACTATAGCCCAGTCAACCAAGAAAAAGTTGCTAACCAGTATGCTAGCAGCCGTTACGGTTCATGGACAAAAGCCAAGAAATTCTGGCAAGCGCATCACTGGTACTAATTCACTACCAGATTACATATAAAAGACTCAGGCACTTCAAGGTGCTCTGAGTCTTTTTTTACGCAAACTTATTTTTTTAACTGATCAACTTTCTTAGACAACCGTGATACTTCTCGAGTCAGCTGCTGGATTTGTTTCGTCAATTCTTCGTTTTGCTGCTGTTGCGCATCAGCCTGCCCCGTTCGATCCGTGAAGAAATCGGTAATCGTACTGGTCAGCAAACCAATAAACCCAACCCCGCCAAGCATTAAGACGGTGGCAATTAATTTCCCCCAAGCCGTATGCGGCGAATCGTCTCCATAGCCAACAGTCGTCGCTGTGGTAATCGCCCACCATAGTGACTCCGAAAGCGTCTGGTGTTCCACGATGGAAAAAAGCAGCGCACTCAGGCAAATAATTACCACACTAATCGTAAAGAGGTAAATAAACCCGGTATCATACGTAAACCTATGAAACTCGCGAGTCCATTTACCGGAAATACCTAACCGCCAAAAGACGTGGTGGGTGCGAATCATCCGAAAGATTCTTGCTAGCCGAAAAAGTGAAAACGCAGGATGCATGGGCAGAATACCTAACAAATCAAAAGCGTTATTGATCAAGAACCACTTGCGGTTTTTGGTAAAAATTAATCTGACCACGTAATCAACAACGAAGAAGGCCAACAATCCTTGATATACGACACGCCCAGCCAAGCCGACTTTAACGTTCAACATCATCGAAACGGCTAAGATACTAGATATAACCGCCAAAATAGCAACAAAAATATGATAAATGACAAGCCATCTTGCTTGCTGTTGCTTTGTTGTGTAACGCATGACTAATTACCCTCCGTACCGTAAATCGTCTTTAGCGCACTAATATCACCGGTTGAAAGACTAGTATTGCCTTGATCCACTGGATACATCACTGAATTACGATAACGACTATGATCTAGCCCTAACGCGTGTCCTAGTTCGTGAATTGCCACCGATTTTCTCAACGAAGCCGCTGGATAATAAGCGTTCAGACCAGCACGGGCGTGGTTGGCGGTATAGGCATTCCAACCGGTCTGCTGAATAATCTGCGGACCACCATGACCCGATTCAATCATAGTCGTGTTGCCACTATCTGGCATTTGCTTAGAGTACTCGAAAAAAGTCACTGAGTTTTGCCGATCGGTACCGTCACCTGGTACGAGTTTCACGATACCCGTTTGATTATAAACGGCAACTGCATTCTCAAAAACCGTTTTCGCACTGGCAGAAACGTTAGCGTCAAAATGATAGTAGTAAGTCCGGGATAACTTACGGTTCTGAACAATCGATTCAATTGGCGTATTTCCCGCCGACACTTCCTGCTTTTGTGTCTGCTGAGTCGTTGTTTTAAAATTGGGGTCAACCCGTTCAATCAGTCTTGTCATCTGACTGCCAAAATTAATGGGTGCCGGTTTGGAATCCACTGCCATTGGCACGAACGCCACGGCAAGTCCCAGTGTGACCCATGTTAACCAACCTTGATAGCGCACAGCAGCCACTCCTTACTTTATTAGTTAAACATAGATTACTGATTCTGGATGAAAAGGTCAATTAATCTCACTGAATGACACTAAATTTTAAACGTTTCGTACGAAATCCCCTTTTCAGCCTGTATTTAACGTGGCAACGAGATGCCTTTCTCACAATATCATTACAATTTAGCCAAAACGATTGACCTAGTCCCTTTAGAATACATAGTATGAACTATTATAGTTTAAGCGGACAGGGAGGGTCACTATGACTAAAAGTTTGAAAATCTTAATCGTTGAAGACGATGACGCATTAGCCAAAAATTTAGAACGTTTTTTATCAGATATCGCTGAAATTACGGTGAGCAATGATGGCCTTGAGGGACAAATGCTGGGACAAGATGGTATCTACGACCTTGCTGTATTGGATCTCATGCTGCCCCAAGTCAGTGGTTACGACATCTTGAAGTATTGGCGCCATGAATGCCAGTTAGAAATGCCAGTCCTCATCTTAAGCGCAAAGGATACCCTGGATGACAAAGTTCGTGGTTTCCAACTAGGCGCCGACGACTATCTCACAAAGCCTTTCCACCGTGAGGAACTCATCATGCGAGTGAGAGCCCTGTTACGACGAACCGGTAGTATGGGTACTGATAACCAGCTCACCGTGGCGGACTTCAACGCTAATCTAAATAGTCGCACAGTTTCTCTAAAGGGGGAAAACCTGTCACTGAATGGTAAAGAATATGATTTACTAATCTACTTTCTGCAGAATCCCGATACCATTATTACGAAGGAGCAAATCTTCGACCGGCTTTGGGGCTTTGACTCAGAAACCGCGCTGTCAGTCGTGGAAGTCTACATGAGTAACCTGCGTAAAAAAATTAAAAATGTGACTAATAGTCAACCGATCCGGACACTGAGGAACGTAGGTTACATGCTGGAAACGGAGGCTTAAAATGAAAGGTAAAACTGCCGAGAAGCACCAGCAATGGCAGCTCTTCATTAAAGAACTGGTCACCTTCGCCCTCCTTTTTGCTGCTTTAGGCCTAGTCGTTTATTTTCTCTTCTATCAATCAATTTATCACGAAATGAACCATGGCCTGCAATGGCAAAAAAATCAAATCATGCAAAATTCCCCTGTCCCTAGAGTCAACCATCTAATGGGTAGCGAAGCGCAAAAAGCTCAGAAAGCCAAGAATCAGGTGCCACCTAAAGATGGCTCTTTTCGGGCTAACCTAGTGGTCTTCAATAAGAACGGCAGGGTTATCAATGATCCTATGCTGGGTGAACGTGACTATGATCTGCTGAAAAATACGCAGTTAATTAAACGGCATTTAAATCGCATTAGTAACTTGACGCTAACGGCCGATGGCATCACCGGCCACTTTAAAACGTTATTGATCAAGGTGCCTAAGTCAAATCCTAATCCCGTTTACGCAGGGCGCTACGTGTTAATCATGAAAAACATTGACGCTGATCTGCAAGCATTAACCAACTTCAGAACTGCCTTAGCGACAACCCTGATTATTTTCTGGATATTAGCAATCGCAATTGCCTACTTCCTATCTCGTTCAAGTATGAAGCCCATCATTCTCGCCTGGCGCAAACAGCGTGACTTCTCTGGTAACGCTGCTCACGAACTGCGGACACCACTAACAGTGATTCAAAATCAGTTGGAATATTTACTGACTAAGCCTAAATCACGAATCATGGACGAGGCTGAGGAAGTTTCCACCGCTCTGGATGAAGTGCGACACATGCAGACATTAACCAACCAGCTACTAATGCTGGCAAGATCAGATTCTAACGTGATTCAACTTAACCAAACCGATGTCGATCTCCAGCCATGGCTGGAAAAATCCGTCAAGCTATACAGTGACATTGCCACCAGTCAGCAAAAAGAGCTTAAAGCCAATATTAAAGTCTCTGGTCACGGTTCGTTTGATCCTGATCTCATCCGTCAGGTACTCACCATCCTGCTAGACAACGCTATTAAATACACCCCAATCAATGGCACCGTCACCGTGAACGCCAAACGGATTCACGACCCGCTTCAGCATGAAGCCCTGCACCTACAAGTTGCAGATACAGGCCCCGGTATCGCGGATTCGGAGAAAACGAAGATTTTTGAACGGTTTTACCGCACTGATAAATCGCGTAATTCTAAAACCGGTGGTAACGGTCTTGGCTTAGCAATCGCTAAGTGGATTGTCACCCGGCATCACGGTAAGATTAACGTTAAGGATAATGAACCTTGTGGATCGGTTTTCAATGTAACGATTCCACTGAAGAGTGCGAAAACAAGCGTTTAAAAAGTGGAGAATAAGGGCTCAAAACGGAAATCCTCTGAACTTTGGGGATTTCCGTTTTGAGTCCTTATTTGCAACTCTTTGCTTGTTTGAGCCATTTTAGGCTACATTGAAGTATTGAATAAAAGTAAACTCTTAAACATATTTCAGTTAAGAAATCAGATGAAATACCGCCCAATGTAGCCCTAATGCCACTTCCCGCTATTCACCTAAATGATTCGCCGTACACTTAGCCAAATGATCATCTAAAATGCCCAGCGCCTCCAGCCACGATTGAACAATCGTTGGCCCCACAAACTTGAACCCAGCTTGTTTCAGCGCTTTACTGACTTGCTGCGACAATGGCGTTTGTGCTGGCACATCCGCCATTGTTGGATACCGGTTTACAACTGGCTGATTACCAACAAACGACCATAAATAAGCGTTCATGGTCTTACCTGCGTGATGCCATTCAACTAACTGTCTTGCGTTATGAATAGTATCCTTGATCTTCAACTTATTACGGATAATTCCAGCATCGTTGATAAGTCTAGCCACATCATCATCGTCAAATTGGGCAACCCTGTCCACGTCAAAATTAGCGAATGCTGCCCGAAAGTTCTCCCGCTTGTTTAAAACGGTTTGCCAGCTCAACCCTGCCTGCATCATTTCCAACGTCATCAGCTCAAAGGTTTCGCGCTCATCTTTAGTGGGTACGCCCCATTCGTAGTCGTGGTAATGCGTCATGAGGTCATCGGCATTCTCTGCCCAATCGCATCGTGTCATAGTTTCCTCCTAGTGAATCTGCTGAGTTGACAGCAGGTTAGTCAAGTACTCATGGCTAGCGCGCATCTCTCGACTATCGTTTTGATCAGCTAAGTCAATTTCGTAAATACTGGTGGCTTTAGGATTAACCACTTTCATGACCCGCTGCCAGTCAATCTTACCTTTGCCTAATTGTAGACTGTCGTGATGTTGTCCCATAGAGTCCACCAGATGATAGTGAACCGTTTGCGGCGCCAACCGAGCAATACTGTTAACTAATTTATCGTTATCGCCGTGCAGCACAATAAAGCCGTGGCTAATATCGTAGCACAACCGGTAATGGTGCGCCATGACAGTTTCTTCAATCTCCTCATCACCATAATCAAAGGCTGGCGAAATTGAATTTTCAAACATCACGTGGTCGCCACCCATCTTCTGGAAATAATCCAATCGGGCAAAAATCACTTTTCGTGCGGTTTTAAAATCACCGAAGGAATTAACCACTGCTTCTTTGTCTGAGTAACCGCCGTGAATAAGCACCTGAACGTTTAATTTAATAGCCAATTCAATCAAGGCATCCGCGCTACTCATCATAAACTGATAGCCAGCCGGATCTTTAAGTGCCGAAACAGCAACTTCATTATGATGGTGATCATAAGCCATCGGGTGATGAATCACAATCTGGCGCACACCTGCCGACTGAACGTACTTAACCATTTCTTCCAAATGCGTCAGTCCGTTCTTAGTCATGTCGTGAGCATCCGTGTAAAATTCAAACACTGACGGTTGATATTGTAACCGCTCATCGATTTGTTCCAGCGATGTACTTGCTTTTAAGCCTAAACTTGGCATCATTTAATCACCCCATCTCGTTCTTATTTATAGCACCATTAACTGAAGATAACGACTATTTCGCACTTCACTTCGCTAATCGTAAACAAATGTTAACCGTTAAAATAATTGGTCAATTCAAAAAGCACATTTGCCAGAAAAATCGGCAAACGTGCTTTTTAATTTTACAGTCTTCTCAATGAATTATCGATCTGATCTGCGTTTCTTAAAGCCTAATAATCCCAATAAGCTCATCAACATCGCACCCAATATAGCAAACCATGATGACTGTGTTTCATTAGTTTGCGGTAATTGGCTCGCCACAGCCGCCTTGTCCGTACCAGTCTTCGGCGATTGGCTAGACGACAGTTGTGTCAAGGACTGAGCACTCTGTTTACCAGCAGTAATCGCCGACGTTCTGTAAGGCGAATTACCTGCGTGATTGACTTGCTGCGTGCCGTTCTGCGTAGTCTGTTCGGATGCCGGACTAACGGTGCGCTTATTGTGTTTATTGGTACGTCGGTTAGAATTCGAACCATTCTGGTTTGATACAACTAACTCTCCGTGTTCAGGAGCAGATTCAACAATGTGCTTTGCCTCATCAAGTTCGTGAGCAGGTGGAACAATTGCAACCGTCTGATGCGTACTTGGGTCAGTTTTATCAACTAAATAGTTGACGATTAACTGCTTCACTGGCAATGTTGATTTCTCAATCACAGTTTGTGGTTGCCTCATCTTAGCTGGTACAAACGGTGTCACTACAACTGATTGTGGCTGTTTCGTCTCAACTGGAACAGGTAGCGTCACAACGACCGGTTGCGGCAAAATCTGATAGCTGTTCGAAACAGTTGTGATGTCATAATTTGGATTCAGCTTTGGGTTCGCGATAACGTTGATCAAATGAGTACCAACGCTGCCGTTATTGCCATAATCCAACTGATAAACAACCGACGTGCCATTTGCTGGCTGACCGGTCACTTTACCAGTAGCTGAGCCTGAATATGGCTGACCATCGTCAGTCTTCGAAATACCACTAGGTGCAGTAATCGTGACCGGGGCCTTAGTAATCATTAATTGACCAGGAGTAATATCTTCCGCGCTAATGACATAGTTTGGATTAGCAGCTTGAAGCGCCGTCAAGCCAGAATCACTCAACGTTACAGCGTAGTTACCGGTAGTTTCACTGGCATCTTGACGTTCAAAATCACCGGCTGTCCAAACTGGCGCTATCAGCTTATCTGGTAACGTCACCACATAGTTAGTTGGATCATCAGTTTCACCGTCATAAACCTTCGTCTGGCTGCCAATTTGAATTTGACCTAAATCAGCTTTTTCCACATCGATTGGCTCAATGACTAGCTCACCTGGTATTACCCTTGCTGGATCTACATTGATGACATCATTCGGATTAGCCTGCTGTAATTTCTTCCAGCCGGTACTGCTCAATGTTACTGGATAGGATCCAACCGCATCGGGAGTGCCTGAAACCACAAAGTCCTCTGGTGTCCACTGTGGTTGAACCAAATCAGCGCCCGTTATTGTAACTTTATAAACGTGCTGATCATCCGCTGACGTGCCAGTATACAGTTGATATGTTGCGTCAATCATGAAGCGGAATTGTGGCGTCATCGGGTTGATGGTTAATTGTCCTGGAGTCGTTGAAATCGTGTAATTTGGATTATCATTAGCCGAAATATCAACCAAAATTGGATAATCTCCTGCATCAACATCATTCAATGATGGCAGCGTATAAACCGGAGCAACACCCTGTGCAGGTACACCGGTGATCACTGGCGTCAATGCCCCCGCATAAGGATAACCATCATATTGTTTAGTCAGGTTGGGTGTAGTAATCGAAATTGGTGCTGGTGTGATCACTAATAACCCATTTTGAATCGACTGCGCGTTAAAGGTGTAGTTCTTGTTTGCTGTCTGCAATTTTGCAAGACCAGCAGCATTCAAGGAAATTGCGTGATTACCGGCATTTTGGCCGTCATTGACCGTTGTAAAGTCATCAGCAGTGAACGTCGGCACATTAAAGTCGGCATAATCACTTGGTGCAAACACCTGGTACGTGATGGGATCCGTGCTGACATCGCCATCATAGACCTTGGTAGCACCCTTAACGACTACAAACTTGTCACTCTGGGAGTTATCAGCCGGAGCGTTGGTGTTGGCTGGTGAATCGACTGAATTACCAGTTGCCTGACCCAATGCTTGCGGTGTAATCGTCAATGTGCCACCAATATAGGTAATGGCGTAATTGGCAGTATCATCCTTAGCGATTGCTTGGATACCGTACGTACCAGCATTGATATCTTGGCTAATATCAGTCAAGACAAAACTTGGCGCAGTTGCTTTTACTGGTGTACCAGCCACTGCAGCTTGATACTCACCTGCATAAGCTGAACCATCATAGGTCTTACTCATGGTAGGTGCTGTCACGGTGATTGGTGCCGATGTAATCGTCAACCGTCCAGCCTTCACGTTGTCAGTCGTAAAGCTGTAGTTAGTGTTAGCAGCATTTAATTTTTGAATCCCACTATCACTTAATGTAACAGCATACGAACCAACGTTTTGACTGTTACCAGAAACTTCAAAATCATCAGCCGACCAGTTTGAAGGCGCGTTAACACCAGCTGGTAACGTCACTACATATTGTTTAGGATTCGTATTCTCATCGTTATCGTAAGTCTTGCTTGCCGATCCGATTTGAACAGGCGCCTCAGTATTCTTAGTTACGCTAAACGTACTTGGAACCACTGTAATGTCGTAGTTTGGATTGTCAGTTGTATCAGTAACATTCACTGAGTACGTACCTGCATTAATAGCTGTCTCAAGTGATGACAAATGATAGTTAACAGTCGCACCGTTATCAGGCTTGCCTGTCACTGTAGCACTGTCGTCATTCAAAACATAACCACTACCGTCATAGACTTTGGTTAAACCTTGTGGCGCTGTAATGGTAACGGGAGCCTTATTGATAGTTAATTTACCCGTAGCAGTTTGAATGTCATAGTTTTGATTTACTGCAGCAGTAGGATCAACGATGACATCAATCTCGTAACCATCAGCATTCACATCTTGACTTAAGTCAGTCAGACGATAAACGGGTTGTTGATTGCCAATCTGATCAGTCACTGTTCCCGACAAATCATTACCAGAATAAGCATGACCATCGTAGATCTTTGATAGTGTTGGTGCGCTGATTGAAATGGTCTTTCGTGTAATGTTCAACGAACCATTGCCAATACTCTTCGTGGAAATGACGTAGTTCGGATTAGCGTCCTTGAGCTTCTGGATACCACTATCTGTCAAGTTGACATCATAGTCGCCAACGTTCTGACTAGCCGCTGAAGTCGTATTAAAATCAGCGGTAGTAAGATTCGTTGGCATCACGAAGTTTGGATCGTCCGTTGCATCTGGTGCACTTAAAGTAAATGTTGGAACGTTATTGGCATCATCATCATAAGTCTTAGTAGCATGACTGATGGTGATTGCGTTATCTGCTAATACCTTAGGTGAAATAGTTAATTTCCCATCAACTGTTGTCAGCGCGTAGTTCGAGTTAACAGCTGCATCAGCTGTTATCGTGATTGGTGCATCAGTAATGACATTAATATTCTTTGGTACGTTCACTGTATAAATTATTGGTGTACCAGAAATGTCATTGGCAACTTTAGCTGTACCTGGTTCATCATAAGAACTGCCATCATAAACCTTTTGCACATCATCTGCGGTAATGGTTACAGGCCGCTTGGTAATGTGAAGTTGACCGCTGCTGATACTATCAGCATTAATCAGGTAATTGGTGTTGGCTTGGCTAAACTTATCAATACCAGATTGAGTTAATTTTACGTTATAGTTACCAACATTTTGACTATCAATGCCAGTAGTATCAAAGTCCGCAGCTGTCAAATTGTCGGGAATAACGACTTCTGGATATTGATTTGAAACGGTCAATCCATAGGTCTTAGGATCCGTATTGGCATCGCCATCGTAAACTTTGCTGGCTGAGTCAATTGAAATGGCACCAGCAGTAACCTGTTCAGGTGTGATGTTGAAATGACCTGTTGGTACGTTTGAAGCTGCTAACGTGTAGTTTGGCATTTGTGCATTAACTGCTGCAATGCCATCACTGTTCAAACTAACAGTGTAATTACCAACGTTTTGACTAAAACTACCACCATTATTAGCAGCGAGATTAAAGTCTGAACTAGGTAACGTTAACTGGTCGCCAGTTGATAATTGTACCGTGTAATTTTCTGGATCATTGGCAGCATTATTATCATAAACTTTTGTCTGATCGTTGATTGTGGCTGTTAAGTCAGCCTTGTTGATTATTAACGAACCAGCCTTATAAGTGACGGCATAATTTCCAATGTCTTCACCAGAAGCGGTCAGTGTGTAAGTACCAGCGTTGACGTCACCGCTAATATCCGTTAAGTCAAAGCTAGGTTTAACGCCATTTACCGGTAAACCATCAACTGAAACCTGATACTGATCTGCGTAGGCTTTGCCATCATAGGTCTTAGTTAATTGCGGACCAATAATGGTAATCGTCTTTGTTGTGATATTGAGTAAACCACTGCTAATACTATTGGCTGAAACAACATAGTTCGGGTTAACATCTTGCAGTTTCTGAACGCCATCAGCGGTCAAAGTAACCGGATAATGACCAACATTTTGACTAGCAGCCTTTGAAGTATCAAAATCAGTTGCCGTCAAATTTGTAGGCATTACAAAGTTGGTATAAGTTGCAGTATCTGGTGTGCTTAACGTAAATGCTGGCACAGTGTTGGCATTATTATCGTAAACTTTAGATGCTTGGCTAATCACAATTGCGTTGGCAGCCAATTGCTTAGAGTTGATCGTTAAATGTCCAGAAACGGTTTTAACATCATAGTTTGGATTCTCACCAAGCTGTATTTCGATGCCATAGCCATTAGCTTGCACATTCGTATCCTGACTCAGATCAGTCAGACTGTAATTCAATTTAGTTGCTTGCGGATTGGCTGGCAGACCGACAATTTTTGCTTCATTATCGCTACCAGTATAACTCTGGCCGTCATAGCTCTTCGTCAAAGTTGGCGCAATAATCGTTACTGGTGCCGCTGTAATGTGGAACTGACCACCGGTCACGTTGGCACTTTCAAGCGTGTAATTCGGGTTAGCTTGCTGTAGCTTCTGCAGCCCTTGTTGACTTAAACCGATTGAATAACTGCCGACATTGGCACTCGTGATCCCACTCAGATCAAAGTCTTCAGCTTGCCACTTTGGTGCCACTAAGCCAGTGGAAAGCTTAACGTTGAACTGCGTCGTATCTGCTTGCGTGGTCCCATCGTAGAATTTAGTACTGTCCTGAACCTGAACTGTTGCCTGCGTATTCGGTGTAATGGTTAACTTACCGGCAACCGTCTTCACATTATAGTTGGGATTGTCACCCAACTGCACTGTGATGGCATAACCGTCGGTTTGTACGTTTGTATCCTGACTCAGATCAGTCAGACTGTAATTCAATTTAGCCGCTTGCTGACCGACAACTTTTGCTTGATTATCGTTGCCAGTATAACTCTGACCGTCATAACTCTTCGTCAAAGTTGGCGCGATGATCGTTACTGGCGCTGCTGTGATGTGGAACTGACCATCGGTCACGTTGGCACTTTCAAGCGTGTAATTCGGGTTAGCTTGCTGTAGCTTCTGCAGCCCTTGTTGACTTAAACCGATTGAATAACTGCCGACATTGGCACTCGTGATCCCACTCAGATCAAAGTCTTCAGCTTGCCACTTTGGTGCCACTAAGCCAGTGGAAAGCTTAACGTTGAACTGCGTCGTATCTGCTTGCGTGGTCCCATCGTAGAATTTAGTACTGTCCTGAACCTGAACTGTTGCCTGCGTATTCGGTGTAATGGTTAACTTACCGGCAACCGTCTTCACATTATAGTTGGGATTGTCACCCAACTGCACTGTGATGGCATAACCGTCGGTTTGTACGTTTGTATCCTGACTCAGATCAGTCAGACTGTAATTCAATTTAGCCGCTTGCTGACCGACAACTTTTGCTTGATTATCGTTGCCAGTATAACTCTGACCGTCATAACTCTTCGTCAAAGTTGGCGCGATGATCGTTACTGGCGCTGCTGTGATGTGGAACTGACCATCGGTCACGTTGGCACTTTCAAGCGTGTAATTCGGGTTAGCTTGCTGTAGCTTCTGCAGCCCTTGTTGACTTAAACCGATTGAATAACTGCCGACATTGGCACTCGTGATCCCACTCAGATCAAAGTCTTCAGCTTGCCACTTTGGTGCCACTAAGCCAGTGGAAAGCTTAACGTTGAACTGCGTCGTATCTGCTTGCGTGGTCCCATCGTAGAATTTAGTACTGTCCTGAACCTGAACTGTTGCCTGCGTATTCGGTGTAATGGTTAACTTACCGGCAACCGTCTTCACATTATAGTTGGGATTGTCACCCAACTGCACTGTGATGGCATAACCGTCGGTTTGTACGTTTGTATCCTGACTCAGATCAGTCAGACTGTAATTCAATTTAGCCGCTTGCTGACCGACAATTTTTGCTTGATTATCGCTACCAGTATAGCTCTGGCCGTCATAGCTCTTCGTCAAAGTTGGCGCGATGATCGTTACTGGCGCTGCTGTGATGTGGAACTGACCATCGGTCACGTTGGCACTTTCAAGCGTGTAATTCGGGTTAGCTTTTTGTAGCTTCTGCAGCCCAGTATCACTCAATTTAATCACCGAACTACCGACATTGGCACTCGTGATCCCACTCAGATTGAAGTCTTCAGCTTGCCACTTTGGCGCCACTAAGCCAGTGGAAAGTTTAACGTTGAACTGCGTCGTATCCGCTTGCGTGGTCCCATCGTAGAATTTAGTACTGTCTTGAACCTGAACTGTTGCCTGCGTATTCGGTGTAATGGTTAACTTACCGGCAACCGTCTTCACATTATAGTTAGGATTGTCACCCAACTGCACTGTGATGGCATAACCGTCGGTTTGTACGTTTGTATCCTGACTCAGATCAGTCAGACTGTAATTCAATTTAGCCGTTTGCGGATTGGCTGGCAGACCGACAATTTTTGCTTGATTATCGCTACCAGTATAGCTCTGACCGTCATAACTCTTCGTCAAAGTTGGCGCGATGATCGTTACTGGCGCTGCTGTGATGTGGAACTGACCATCGGTCACGTTGGCACTTTCAAGCGTGTAATTCGGGTTAGCTTGCTGTAGCTTCTGCAGCCCTTGTTGACTTAAACCGATTGAATAACTGCCGACATTGGCACTCGTGATCCCACTCAGATCAAAGTCTTCAGCTTGCCACTTTGGTGCCACTAAGCCAGTGGAAAGCTTAACGTTGAACTGCGTCGTATCTGCTTGCGTGGTCCCATCGTAGAATTTAGTACTGTCCTGAACCTGAACTGTTGCCTGCGTATTCGGTGTAATGGTTAACTTACCG
>Ga0214925_100208_pt1 | contig 45078 bp, 36 predicted proteins | sample Stichaenrichment_FD_168299 | JGI IMG/M metagenome (GOLD analysis project Ga0214925, IMG submission 168299) | Xylose enriched microbial communities from anaerobic bioreactor in Madison, Wisconsin, United States - 63SRT | ecosystem: Engineered > Bioreactor > Anaerobic > Unclassified | place: USA... | reverse complement strand
TGCAAGCTCAAGCAAAGAGTGCGGTGGCAATGGCAAGAAGGATACACCTGTTCCCATGCCGAACACAGCAGTTAAGCTTCTTAACGCCGAAAGTAGTTGGTGGGAAACTGCCTGCGAGGATAGGAAGTTGCCGCGCGAGTTAAGAGTCAGACGGAAGTCTGGCTCTTTTTGTTTTCCTTGGCTTTTATATTTTCTGCTCTTTGTTACAGGTTAATTGCAGTTTGTTTTCTTTTAAGTTACAAGCTACTTACTTTTCTAAAGTATTTCTTAAGGATAGGCAGATGCCTCGCAATTCTTCTCCTTGGCCTTTAGAATAAAAACATAGCTTATAATTTTAAACACAGACATCATAGAAAGCAGGCAGCTACCATGGGATTACTAACACTCATCATCGGTTTGGTAATGCTGGTTAACCCCACATTGGCAACTGAGACAGCGACAAGTGTCGAATAAATACATATCTTTTGTTACTTTTTAAACCGGGCCAGAAATTGGTCCGGTTTTTTGCGGCAAAAGTTTGCTCAAGTACTAAGGAAATTTGTATAATTGAGATAGTTTTTGTGGGGGGAAGAGTAAATGGACAAATTAGCCAAGTGGTGCATCTGGCTGCGCCGCCGCTCCTTTTTCAGAGTGGCCCAGCGGACCTTTGCCGTTCTGATGCCGATCGCGACGGTCGGGGCCTTTTTCCAGGTCTTGCAGGACAGCGTCTTCGCGCCGGAAAGTTTTATCTACAATTTATTTGATTTTGACAAAATCATGAGTGACCGCTTCTGGGACATCGGGACCAGCCTGTCACAATGCGTGGTTGAAGTTATCTTCGGCCTTTTTTGCCTGTTCACGGTTTATTTCTCAGCTTCCTTTACGGCTAAAATCTACCGTAAAGATGCGACGATGGCCGGGATCAGTGCCACGACCAGTCTTTTGGTCATGATCTATCTCTTTCAGCTGGGCTTGACTGGAAGGATTTCTTTGCTTACAGGAGGCTATTTGGGCTTCCAGTACACCTTCTTTGCCCTCTTGCTGGGTTATGGGGTAGGACAGGTCTTCCACTGGTTGGGGGCCGATTATGAGTCTGTCAACTATGAGCACACCAAACTGGTCCAGGACCGGGCGATCAAGGCCTTGAAGCCAACCCTGGTCACCGTGATCGGTGGCGTGATTATTGGCGGGATCCTTTACGCGGTCATCAGCAAGGTCAAGGCCAACTTCAGCCTCAGTGCCATGACTTCAACAGTTGAAAATTCCAACAACCTGCTTATCACCGTGCCTTCAACCGCCCTGGCCTCCTTCCTCAGCTGGCTGGGCATTGAAGAACCGATCCTCCGCCTCAGCAATGTGGAAACTTCCGCTGCTGCGACTGCTAACCTGACTTATGTCATGCGGCGGGGGTCAATTTGGAAGATCCCTTACCCATACCTGGGTGGATCCTTGATCTCAACGTACGGGGTTATGGGTGGCTGCGCAGTTGTGCTGGCTTTAGCCGTGGCCATCCTGATCTGGGGCAGACGGAAGGAACCGGAAACCGTGGCCAAGATGAACCTCTGGCCGCTTCTGTTCAGTTCTTCCCGGGGCTTTCTGGTTGGCCTGCCGGTCATTCTCAACCCGATCTATGTTATCCAGCTGATCCTCGTGCCAGTCGTGAACATGCTGATCGCGGCTTTGGCGATTTTTTTGCACATCGTGCCAACGCCGGTTTACCCGATTTTGACCGGGACGCCGGGGCCTTTAGTGCCGTTTTTCGCCACGAACGGCAACTGGCCGACCTTGATTTTCAGCATCTTCCTCTTCTGCCTGGACGTGGTCATGATGATTCCGGCCGTCAAGCTGGACAACCGGACCAAGGCCTTGCTGCAGAGCTATGAAATGGAGGATGATAGTCATGTTTAAGAGCCGCAACTGGAAACTGATCATCGTCGCCTTGACGATCATTATTTTGCTGGCCATTCCGGGCTATTCCTGGATGAAAAAGACCAACAAGGAACACGCTGAACGCCAGCGGTCCCAGCTGTCGCCTTTGATCATGGTTCCCGGCTCCAGCGCTACCGTCAACCGCTTCAACGAACTGGTTGACCTGCTTAACGAGAACACTCCTTACAAGCACAGCCTGCTCAAGGTGGAAATCAGTGAAGACGGGACCTTGACCTACTCTGGCTCGATTAAAAAAGGGGACAATGAGCCCTTTATCGTGGTTGGCTTCCAAAACAACCATGACGGCTACAGCAACATCAAGAAACAGGCCGGCTGGCTGGACGATGCCTTTTACGAAATTGCCAAGACTTACAAGTTCAACAACTTCAAGGCTTTTGGCCACTCAAACGGGGGCCTGATCTGGACCTACTGGCTGGAACACTACTATAGCGACTATTCAGACGAAATCACGATCAAGCGCTTGATGACTCTGGGCTCGCCTTACAACTTCAGTGAAAAGAGCACCAAGTACAAGACGCAAATGCTGACGGACTTTATCAAGTACCGCAAGCGCCTGCCGAAAAATCTGACCGTCTACTCCCTGTCCGGCGGGGAAAACTACGAATCCGACGGGATCGTGCCGGAAAGCAGCGTGGAAGCCGGCAAGTACATCTTCCAGAACCAGGTCAAAGGCTATACCACGATGACTGTCACCGGGGCTGAAGCCCAGCACTCCAGCTTGCCGCAGAACAAGCAGGTGGTGAAGATCATCCAGCAGTACCTGCTCAAGCAGCAGGTCAAGCCGGGGCCAAACAACAGCCAAAACTCCAAGCACAAGTCAACTAGTGCAAGTGACTAGGAGGCAGCCGCTTTTTGCCGTAAAATAGTAGCAAAGATGAAAGGAAACATCTATGAAGATTAAATTGATCGCGGTGGACCTGGACGGAACCCTGCTGACTTCCAGAAAGAGGGTCAGCCCGAAGACCCTGGCAACCTTGAAAAAGGCCCGGGAAAAGGGAATTTACGTGGTGCCCCTGTCCGGCCGGCCCCTGCCTGGCGTCTTGAAGGTCTTTGAACCCTTCAAGCTGGACCCGGCAGACAACTTTGCTATTTGCTACAATGGCGGCCTGGTCCAGCGGATGGACGGGGAAGTCCTAAGCGCCAGCCCCTTGACTGATGAAAACGTGGAGCACATGCTGGCCTTGAAGCAGACAGGGATTTTTGGCCCTTACTTCATGGACACCAAGGACTTCTACGTAGCCCCAGAGGGCAGTGCCTTCGGCGTCGGCTTTCTGGCCAAGACCCGGAACATGGGGGTCAAGCGGATGGTGCCTGGCCAGCACTACGAATTCATCAAGGGCGAGTTTGTTTCTTTGCCCAGCAAGATGAAGAAGTTCCGGGCTGGCTTCAGTCCGGCAACCGAGCAGGAATTCGAAATCTCTGCTTCCGGCGGCCAGTGCCTGGAATTTAATACTCCTGGCACCTCCAAGGGCAAGGCCCTGACCACTTTGCTGGACCTTTTGAATATCAAGCCGGAAGAAGCCATGGTTTTTGGCGACAACAACAATGACCTCTCTGACTTCCAGCTGCCAGGGGTCTTCAAGGTGGCCATGGGCAACGCGATCGACGAGATCAAGGCCGCGGCTGACTACGTCACGGCCAGCAACAACCAGGACGGCATCGCTTTGGCGGTGGAGAAGTTTGTAGACATGGGAGAATAAGATGGCAAAAGCAGTTATCGGTATTTCAGCTTCAGAAGTTACGATCCAGTCCGGCCCCTTCATGGGCGAGCCCCGGACCTACGTCAACGCCGCTTACGTGGACTCAGTCCTCAAGAACGGCGGGATTCCTTTGGTAATTCCTTTTACCGCTGGCGGAGAAGAAATGGCCTTTCAGCAACTGGACTTAGTCGACGGTTTGATCCTGTCTGGCGGCCATGACGTCGATCCCCACTTGTATGGTGAAGAGATTGACCAAAAGAGCGGGGAAACCTGGCCAGACCGGGATGCCTTCGACATGGCCCTCTTGAAGCGGGCAGAAGAAACCGGAAAGCCGGTCCTGGGCATCTGCCGGGGCGCCCAGATCATCAACGTGGCCCACGGCGGCAGCATGTGGCAGGACCTGTCCCTGCGGCCAGGCCACACTTTAAAGCACATGCAGGCTACCCGGCCGGACGTGGGCACCCACGTGGTCAAGATCAAGAGCGGGACAACCCTGGAAAAGATCATGGGGGAAAGCAGCCTCATGACCAACTCCTTCCACCACCAGCTGATCAAGGAAGTGGCTCCGGACTTGACCGAATCAGCCAGCGCCAGCGACGGGGTGACGGAAGCTTTGGAAAGCACTGACGGCAAGGTGATCGCCGTGCAGTGGCACCCGGAAGAAATGCACGCTAACCCTGCTCCGGAAGCAGCCATCATGAACCGCCTCTTCAAGTACCTGATCGACAAGGCAGAAGAAGAGAAGAAGTAGAAGAAGCAAGCAGCGTTTTCGCTGCTTTTTCTTTTACCTTTTTTAGGATAGGACTAACAAAAATCTCATAAAGCTGTCATAATGTAAAAGGATCTGTCTTTTCAGGCAGAAATGGAATGTTACACGTGAAACGATGGCGGTGAAGAAATGAAAGACAAGCATTTGGGAATCCTGTTGGCAATTACCGGGGCTGCCTTGTGGGGGACCTCGGGGACGGCGGCGGAAATGCTCTACCAAAACCCCAATATCAATACCTTCTGGCTGGTCGACGTCCGGTCATGGCTGGCCGGGGCGAGCCTTTTGCTCATTTCCCTGGTCCACAAGGGAAAGGGGACCTTTGCTATTTTCAAAAATCCCCGCGACCTTATTTACGCGGCCCTTTTCTCCATGCTGGGCATCACCGGGGCCCAGTTTACCTACTTCTACACGGTAGCGGCCTCAAACGCGCCGACGGCCACTGTTCTGGTCTTCCTGGCCCCGGTCTTGATCATCTGCTTTATGGCAGCTAAACCCCGGCAAATGCCCCGGAGAATTGATTTGATCGCGGTCTTGCTGGCAGTGGCCGGGACGGTGATTTTGGTGACCAACGGAAATTTCAGCCACTTGGCGGTGACGCCTAAAACCCTGGTCTGGGGCTTCTTCAGTGCCTTGACCCAGGCTCTGGCCATTGCCATGCCGGCCAAGCTTTTTAAAAAGTATGGGACCATCACTATTTTGGCCTGGGGGATGCTGCTGGGCGGAATTATCCTTAGTCCGGCTTTGGTCCTCATGCCCGCCACTGGAGTTACGGTTAAGGAATGGAGCCTGGTGATCTACATCGTGATCGCCGGTACGGTTTTCGCTTACTCGCTCTACCTGTCCAGCGTTATGTACATCTCAGCCGGCCTGGCCAGCATGCTGGAGGCCTTTGAGCCGCTGGTCGCGACGATTCTGTCGGTTACCCTGCTGGGCAGCGACTTTGGCATCATGAAGATGGCGGGCGGGGTCTTGATTATCCTGGCCACCTGCCTGCAGGTCGTACCCAGTCCCCGCCGGGGCAAATTGCAAAGAAATCTTTAGAACTTTTTATGCATATTGCCGGAAAAGCCCGTCAGAGCAAGGAAAACTGTGTTAAAATCAAAGCGATGATTTGATCATTAACATGGGGGAAAAACAATTGAATAATGTATTAGACGCCAAAACCGGGGTCAAGGATACCCTGCCGACCGTGCTCGGCTACGTGGGGATCGGCACCGCTTTTGGCATTATAGCGCATACCAATGGCTTTAGTCCTTTGGAGACTTTTGTCATGTCCTTGCTGGTGTACACGGCTTCGGGCGAGTTCGCCCTGGTCAGCATGCTTCCGGCCGGGAGCAGTCTGTTTTCAATCTTCGCGGCCACCAATTTGATGAGTGCCCGGATGCTTTTGATGACCATGACCCTGGCCCCGAAATTCAAGGACGAGAAATTGATCAAAAATCTCTGGCTGGGCAGCCTGGTAACTGATGAGACTTTTGCCTTGGCAATCACCAAGCTCAACTACACCAAGGGCAAGCTGAACTACGAATGGCTGAACGCGGCCAACCTGGTGGCCTATGCTGCCTGGTGCTTCTCCAGCCTCTTCGGGGCTTTGATCGGCAGCGTGATCACCGACACCAAGGCCTTGGGCCTGGACTACGCGGTGGTCGCCATGTTCCTGGGCCTTTTGTACCTGCAGCTGATCACCGACCAGTCGGTCAAAATCGAGCTGCAACTGGTCATGATCGGGGTAACGATGGTCCTGACCTACTTGGGTCTGATCTTCCTGCCGGCCAGCGTGGCTACGATTGTGGTGACGGTAGTTGGTTGTTTAGTGGGGATGGTGATCAAGCATGTCTTTTTCGAGTAAATTACTGATAACTTTTCTGGTCTGCGGCGGCGGGGTAACCCTGCTCAGAATCCTGCCTTTCCTGATTTTGAAAAAATTCTGCCTGCCCAAGTGGATGGTGGAATTCCTGCAGTTCGTGCCGATCGTCATCATGACCACTCTCTGGTTCGGCAGCCTCTTTACGGCCAGGCAGGGGCACTTGCCCAAGGTTGACTGGCAGTATCTGACGGCAACTCTGCCGACACTTGTCGTGGCCTATTTCACCAAGAGCCTGATGTGGATCGTGGTCACCGGGGTGGCCAGCGTGGCCTTTTTGCGGCTGATTTAAAATTATTTGAACAAAAAGCTTGCATTTAGCTGAGAAAAGTATTAGATTATAAACAAGTTAAAAAACGAGTTGAAACACTGAAAAGAGCAGAGTAGCCCTGGACGGAAGTCTTCCAGAGAGCCGCGGTCAGCTGGAAAAGCGGCAGACGGGTCCAAGGCGAAAGTAGGCTCTGAGTGGTTGGCGCGACGTCTTTGCGAAGTGTCAAATGGGTTCGCCCTTTACAGCGACAACGTCTTGGCCGACGGGCCAGCACGGGGTAAGGCCGTTTTGGTGACAAAGCGGTGAAGCAAAGGTGGTAACACGCGCAAGCGTCCTTGTAGAAACAATCGTTTCTGCAAGGACTTTTTTTTACTCGTTTTTTGGCAACTCGGGATTAGCGCTGATCTCCGGATATCATTAGTGATTGCAAGGAGATTTATCATGAAAAAGTTAACTAGCAAACAGTATCTGATCATCGCCTCTTTGATTTTTGGCATGTTTTTCGGGGCCGGGAACTTGATCTTCCCGGTTCACCTGGGGCAAATGGCCGGTAAAAACTGGCTTTCCGCCGCCATCGGCTTCATCATTTCCGGGACCATGATCCCCTTAGCCGCCTTATTGGCCCTGGCCGTTACCCGGGCTGACGGGATCTTCGGTTTAGCCCGGCCGCTGGGGAAAAAGTTCGCCCTGGCCTTCCTGATCCTGGTTCACCTGACCTTAGGGCCGCTCTTCGCGACTCCGCGGACGGCAACCGTGCCTTTCTCCATGTTCTCTGACCACTTCTCAAAGGGGATGCAGCCTTGGGCCTTGCTGATCTACTCAGCTGTTTTCTTCGGCATCGTTTACTACTGCTCTTTGAGCGAAGGGAAGATCACCGACCGGGTTGGCAAAATCCTTAACCCGGCTTTCCTGGCCCTGCTTTTCATCATCTTTTTGATCGCCGCTATCAAGCCAATGGGGGCAACCAGCAGCACGCAAGCTAGCGCTGACTACCTCGCTGCTCCTTTGACCAACGGCTTCCTGCAGGGCTACAACACCCTGGATGCCCTGGCTGCTTTGGCTTTCGGGATTACGGTTGTTACGGCCATCAAGGGCTTCAAGATCAAGGAAGGAAAGGAAACTTCCCTGGCCCTGGCCAAGACTGGTGCCATCGGCTTTGCCGGCATCGCCATCATCTACCTCATCCTGGTTGCCCTGGGCGCCAGCAGCCTGCACTACTTCAAATTGTCTGAAAACGGCGGGATTGCTTTTGCCCAAATCGCCCACCACTACCTGGGCACTTTCGGGGAAGCCCTCCTGGCGACCTTGGCTACCATCACCTGCATGTCCACGGCCATCGGCCTGGTAGTTGCCTTTGCCCAGGACTTCCACAAGCGTTTTCCAAAAATTTCCTACCGGACTTTCCTGACCTTTAACTGCCTGCTTTCATTTGCCATTGCCAATGTTGGCCTGACCACCATCATCGCCTGGTCAACTCCGGTTTTGATGTTCCTCTACCCCCTGGCCATCGCCTTGATCTTCTGCGGCTTGACCAGCAAGTTTTTCAACAACGATCCAGCAGTTTACAAGTTCGCGGTTTACTTCACGATCATTCCGGCCCTCTTTGACGGCTTGAACGCGGCCCCAAGCATTATTAGCAATACTGCTTTTGCCAAGGCTGCCTTGACCTTTGCCGGCCGCTACCTGCCATTCTTCTCACTCGGGATGGGCTGGCTGACCTTCGGGATTGCCGGCTACCTGCTGGGCCTGGGTATCCACCTTTACAAAAGCAAGGCCAGCAGCCGGGCAGTCGAATTAGCTGACTAAAAGAAAGTATTTCCTTGCAAAAAATACAGCGTGAAAGCAAATTAAGCTTTCACGCTGTTTCTTTTTACTCATATTCAATAAAATTCGACTGGAAGGAACTGCCACAGATGTCCTTGCGGCCGTTCTTTTTAACCTGGTAAAGGTTGTGGTCGGCCAGGCGGATCATGCTCTTGATCTCGTCGCTGTTGCCCGCGATCCCGTAGGCGTAGCCGGCGGAAACAGTGATGTTCATGTAGAGGTCCAGGATTTTGGCTTTCTCCAGTTCTTTCCGCAGCTGTTGGTATTTTTCTTCAACTGTGTCGGTGTCGGCAAAGTCGCGGAGCACCAGGAATTCGTCACCCCCGTACCGGTAGCAGTGGCCAATGCCATAGATCTTGAGCAAGGCCTGGCTGATCTTCTTCAAGACCTCATCGCCGTAGCGGTGGCCAAAGTTGTCATTGAACTTCTTAAAGTGGTCCACGTCCAGCATCATGGCCAGGATCGGCTTGCCGGTAAGGTAGTTGAAGTCGCGGGCAAAATTGTGCCGGTTCTTCAGACCGGTCAGGTCGTCTCTTGCGGCCTCGTTTTCCAGGCGGTTGATTTGCTTGCTGGTATTGGTGATGTCCATAAAGAAGCCGATTAAACCAACGATTTGATCCTGGTCATAGACGGGAGCTTTGAGGGTCATAATTTCCCGCTCCCGCCCCCGGGATAGGGTCTTGCCCCGTTCCTTGATGGGTACCCCGTCTTCTAAAAGCTGCATTTCGCTTTCCCGGAAGTTTTTCGGATGGACGTTGAGGCCCAGCTCATCATCGTTGTGGCCGATTACTTCCGGCAGAGTCAAGCCGTAGTAGTCCAAAAAGTGCTGGTTAGCCCCCAAGAAGTTCCGCTGTCTGTCCTTCCAGAAGACACCCAGCTTGATTTGGTGGGTGATGGCATCCCAGAGGTTTTTCGGCTTGATCTTCCCGCCATCCTTGTCCAAAAAGACTGGATTGCGGACCGGCTGCCCGTCTAAAGTCGATAGGAAGGCCTTGGTCGATCCGGATTCCGCGACCAGCTGCAGGAGGATCCGATAGTGGAAGTGTGGTCCCATCAAGATGTAAGAAGAGTTGTCACCGACTTCCACGCAGCTTCTAACCGCGTCCCAGAAACGGAGGCTGTTGTTGCTTTGCTTCTCTTCCAGTTCTTTGATGTACCCTGGCATATTGCCGCTGATCTTGCTTACCCATTCTTGAGCCGGCGGGTTGATATAGGCCAGGTGGACCTGGTCATCATTGATCAAGTAAACGCCGACAGGGGAGGAAGAGCCGAGGATCGGCTTTTTACAGTCAAAGAAACGGTAGTCTGGGTCAAGCAGATCGATTTGGTTGATCCGCTGGTAGAAGTCCTGCTCTTTCTGGCTTTGGGATGAGTAGCCTTTCTGGCGGAGCTCGCGGAGGTTGTCTTTAAATGGGGCAGGAGGCAGAAGGTAGTTGCCCTGGATTAGGACAGCCCCAATTGACTTGAGGAAGTCCAGCTGGAACTGGTTTTCCACGTTTTTAAAAAGGGGCCGGACCCCCATCTGCTTGCAGGCACTGACCAGGTTAGCCAGGACCGCGGCTTCCTTGGAGTGAATCGGGTTCAAAGAAAGGAGGTCGAACTTCATGAACTCAAAAGAATAGTGGGTCAGGAAGTCTGTCGTTGGATAGCTGCTGCTGGCACAGTCAAAGGCGCAGCTATAGTGGTATTTTTGCAAGGCGGCCAGGAGTTGCTTGATCGTCTCCGGCTTGCAGGAAGCAGGGACAGATAAGTCAAAAATCAGCTTGTTGTGAGGCAGCTGGTATTTCTGCATTATCCGGTTGACTTCCTTGAGGAAGAGGTCGTTTTCCAGGTCAGCCATTGACAGGTTGATCACTATAGGTGGATTCTGCAGGTCCTGATCTCGGCGGCAGGTATAGACTTTACAGGCTTCTTCCAAAATATGCAGGTCCAGCAGGTGGGCGAGCTGGCTTTCTTCCAGAACTGGCAAAAAGTCTTCCGGATACATGGCCCCGTAGACCGGGTCCCGCCACCGGGCCAGGAGTTCAAAGGCCGCGGCCTTGTGGTTCATAAGGTTGATGACCGGCTGCATGTCAGAGGTGATCCAGTCCTTTTGCAAGGCTTCAGTGAAGTGGCCCAGGATGTAGTCCCGCTTATTTACTTTTTCTTGCACCTTGGCCGTATAGTAGTTGCAGATCCGGCTTGGATTGCTGGAAGCAAGCAGGGCAAAACGGGCCTTATCGGCAGCCGCTAAAGCCAGCTCCTTGCTTTCATCCGCCAGGTAGACCCCGCAGCGGATGCTGGCCAGGTGGCCTTCAGACATTTCCTTGATCTTCAAGTTCAGCTTGACCAGCTGGTTGTCGATCTGGCTGGAGTCCGTAATGATGATGAACTGGTCCTGGAAGTAGCGGCCCAGGTAGGCAGCGGGGAATTCCTTTTTCAGCAGCTTGGCCAACTGGCAGAGAAGGGCGTCGCCTTTGAGGTAGCCGAAGCGGTTGTTGTAGACGTGCATGTCGTTGACATCCAGGATAACCACGGCAGCATGGCCGTGCTCCTTGATGATCTGGCTCAGGTAGTGGCTGCCGGTTTCGCTAAAATTGGTCATGTTGGCCAGGCCGGTCAGCCCGTCGATCAATTCGTTTTTTTTGGAGCCTTGAGGTAGGGATACAGGCTTTCAACCAGGTCGTCGCCGTCTGTCGTCAAGTCAAAATAATGGACGATCAATAACTTTTGACCAGTTGGAGTTATTTGTGATTTGCAATATGCTAAAAGCTGGTGGTAGTGGCCGCCGATTGACAGGCGGTAGGTCATCTGGCCGTAGGGCCGCTCGTTCATTTTCCTTAAGCAGGCCAGGATCCGGTTCTGGTCGTCCGGGTGGACCCGGTTGAAACTCCGCTGGTTGAGGTAGTCCAGCATTGATTCCCGGTCAGACTGGACCATCTGGCAGTAGCTGTCTGACAAGAGGATGACTTGGTATTGACCGTCGATCAACTGGTAGATCAATGTTGGGAAAGGGGAACTCTCGTAAACTTCCCTGGCTTCCTCACTAAAAGCGTAAAATTTATCTTGCATGTCTCAACCTTCCGAAAGCGATTTTATATTACCTACTGATTATAATACAAAAATCCGGACAAAGTAAAAAAGGCAGTCATTTGACTGCCTTTTTTATGATTGTGCAAATTGGTTAAAGAATTAATTACTTATCTTCACTGATAACCAGGGCCCCGTCGGTCATGTCCGCCTTCAGCTTCTTGACATCCAGGTGATCCAGGTAGTAATCAGTTACTTTGTCACGGATTTCCTGTTCGATGACTCTTCTCAAAGGCCGTGCCCCCATGGCTTCGTCATAGCCTTGTTCAATCAAGTAGTCCTTGGCGCTTTCACTGACAGTCAAGCTGATGCCCTTCTTGGCCAGAGTCTTGTTTACGTCAGCCAGCATCAAGTTAACGATTTCCTTCAAGTCTTCCTTGGTCAGGTGGCTGAATTCGATGACCGCGTTGAAGCGGTTGAGGAATTCCGGTCTGAAGTAAGGAGCTAACCGGTCCATCAGCTTTTCGTCCTTCTTAGCGTCGCCCATCAGCTGTTCATTGCCGAAGCCGGCGTTAGAGGTAGCGATAATAATGGTGTTCTTGAAGTTGACCGTGTTGCCTTGCCCGTCAGTTAAGCGGCCGTCATCAAGCACTTGCAAGAGCAGGGTGATGACCTGCGGGTCAGCCTTTTCAATTTCGTCCAAAAGGATGATTGAGTAAGGGTTGCGGCGAACCTTTTCCGTCAAGGTGTTGGAGTTGTCGTCGTAGCCCACGTAACCGGCCGTGGTCCCGATCAGCTTGGAAACGGCTGTCCGGTCGGAGTATTCAGACATGTCCAGGCGGATGATGGCATCCTTAGAGCCAAACATGTCCAAGGCCAGTTGCTTGGCCAGTTCCGTCTTGCCGACCCCGGTCGGGCCAACGAAGAGGAAGGAGCCGATTGGCCGGTTGCCGTCGTCAAAGCCGGCCCGGTTGCGGCGGATAGCCTTGGCTACTGCTTCAACGGCTTCGTCCTGGCCGATAACCTTGCCCTTTAAGCGGCTGCTGAGCCCCTTCAGGCGTTCGATGTCGCTGGCGCCCATCTTGGAAACCGGAATCCCGGTTAGGCGTTCAACGGCAGCGGCCACGTCAGCCGGGGTAGCCACGGTCTTTCTTTCCTCGTGGTTTTCACTCAGCTGCTTTTCCAGCTTTTCAGCCTTGGTCTTGTGGTCAAGGGCGGCTTCGTAGTCTTCCTTTTCAGCGGCCTTTTCCTGGGCCTGCTTTTCTTCCTTGATCTGCTTTTCGATGGTCTTGGCGTCAGTCACCGGGTGCTGGGCAGCCAGGTGAGCGGCGGTCATGTCCAAAAGGTCGATGGCCTTGTCAGGCAGGGACCGCTGCGGAATGTACTGGACTGAGTAGTCGATGGCGGCCTTCAAGACATCGTCTGGCAGTTCCACATTGTGGTGCTTTTCGTATAAGGACCGGATCCCCATCAAGATCTTGAAGGTGTCAGCTTGACTTGGAGCATTGACCGTTACTTCGTTGAAGCGGCGGGCCAAAGCGGCATCCTTCATGATGGTGTTCCGGTATTCGTCCTGGGTAGTGGCCCCGATTAGGGTGATTTCACCTCTGGACAAAGCCGGCTTCAAGATGTCGCTCATCCCCTTGGAGCCATTGCCGTCGCCCATGCCGCCGGCACCGAGGATCTGGTGGATTTCGTCAAAGAAGAGGATGACATTGCCTCTGTCCTTGACTTCCTTGACCAGGTCCTGGATGTTCTGCTCAAAGGAGCCCCGGTACTGGGTCCCGGCTTCCAGGCTGGAGATGTCGATGGAAATAATTTCCTTGTTTTTGATTGCTTCCGGCACGTCCCCGTGGACAATTGCCTGGGCTAAGCCTTCAACGACCGCGGTCTTGCCGACCCCGGCGTCCCCGACCAGGACCGGGTTGTTCTTGGTCCGGCGGGAGAGGATTTCCGCCGTTTCCTGGATTTCCTTGTTCCGGCCGATGACCGGGTCGAGCTTGCCTTCCCGGGCTTCAGCGGTCAAGTTCCGGCCTAACTTTTCCAAAATGCCGTTGGCCTTCTTTTGCTTGCCCTGGACATTCTTAGCCTGTCCTTGCCCTGGCAGCTGGCCGGTCTTCTGGTATTCAGCGAATTCTTCCGGGGTGACCTGCCGGCCGTTGATCAAGTAGCGGCGGTTTTCGGAATTGAAGCCGCCCATGCCGTTCATTAAGTCTCTAAAAAGATCATCCATATCGTTAAAGTTGTCGTAAGCCATGATTTTACCTCTTTCTGAGTAAAATAAGTTGCTGGTTTTTGGCTAACTAAAAAGCCCTTCTGCATCAATCGAAATCAACACAATAGGACTTGCTCAGCGGTTAAACCAACCTTCGTATTTAGTTTAGTCATCATCGTCATCGCTGAGATAATCATTCTCTAGCTCACGCAGAACCTGCCACATCGCCACGTGCTGGGCCCGGGCGATCGCGTCGAGATCGCGCAAGTTAATTGACGTCGCATTTGATTGCTGCTTGTTAAATGACTTGTGAAGGGTAGTGTAGCCATAACCCGACTCCTTTGCCACCCGGTAAATGGTCAGGTGCTTGTCGTCGAGGTATCGAATAATATCGATCTTCATCGTTCTCACTTCCCTACGCCAATTATTATACCATATCTGTGATATACCACAAGTGTGAAATAGTGGTTTTTTAAAAAAATCTCGAAAAAAAGACCAGCTCCGCAAAAGCTGGTCAAAAAGCAATATTATTGAGCCACGCGGGCAGCGTGCCGGTCTAAAATCATGTCCACCAGGGCGCTGGCCACATTTTCGTTCTTAAGCATCGGGCCGTGGGACCAGGAGCCGATGAAGTTCTTGTAGCGGACCCCGTCTTCCTTCTCTTCGTGGTTGTTGCCGTAGCCTTCGACCACCTTGGCGAAAGGCTTGAGCATCTCCCGGTCGTCTAGGAAGGTCTGGCCGGAGTGGTTTTCAAAGCCGATGGTCGGGCCCCATTCAGTTTCGTACTTGGTGTCGCCGATCATCCGCTTCTCCGGGTCAAATTCCGTATGCAGAGGCAGGATCCCCAGGCCCTTGATCTTGGTCCCAGAAATGGTGTTGTAGTAGGTCCCCATCAGTTCGTAGCCCCCGCAGATGGCCAGCATGGGGTTGCCGGCCTGGATGTAGTCGTTCAAGGTTTCCTTGAAGCGCTGCAGGTCCTTGGCTACAATGCTTTGTTCATAGTCCTGGCCGCCGCCGAAGAAGACAAAGTCGTAGTCAGCCGCGTTGAACTGGCTGCCCAGGGAGATGTTGTCGATCTGGGTCTGGTAGCCTTTTTTATGCAAAAAGTAACGGAGGATCTTGACGTCACCGGAGTCCCCGTAGGTGTTCATCAAGTCTTCGTAGAGGTAGGCAATGCGAATCAAAATATCAGCCATAGTCAAATTCTTCCTTATCGTAATCAATTACACTGATTATAAACTAAAAGGCGGAAAAATAATAATCTAAAGACCGGGTCCTTTTGGCTTGCTTTTTTCACAAACTGGCTTAGACTAAAATAGTAAGCGTTTTCGCAAAAGACGGCGAAAAAGCGGTAAGTAAAGCAAGAAAAAGGATAAGTTTAAAAGGATTAAAACATGAGCGAACAATACATTTTGGCAATCGATGAGGGGACGACCTCAACCAGGGCAATCATCTTCAACCATGCCGGCCAGCAGGTGGCCAGCGTGGCCCGGGAATTCACCCAGTACTTCCCCAAGCCCGGCTGGGTAGAGCACCAGGCGGAGGAAATCTGGAACGCGGTCCAGATCACGACGTCAACGGCCTTGATCAACTCCGCCATCCGGCCGGACCAACTGGCGGCCATCGGGATCACCAACCAAAGAGAAACCACGGTGGTCTGGGATAAGGAGACGGGCCGGCCAATCTACCCGGCCATTGTCTGGCAGTCCCGGCAGACTAGCGATATCGCGGAAAAGCTGGTTAAGGACGGCTATAGCGAGATGATCCGGCAAAAGACGGGCCTGGTGATTGACCCTTACTTCTCGGCCACGAAGATCCGCTGGATTTTGGACCATGTGGAAGGGGCCCAGGAAAGGGCGGAAAAAGGGGAGCTGCTTTTTGGCACGATCGACACCTGGCTGGTCTGGAAACTGACCCGGGGGCGGGTTCACGTAACCGACTGCACCAATGCCAGCCGGACCATGCTCTTTAACATTCATGATTTGACCTGGGACCAGGAGATCCTGGACCTGCTGAAGATTCCGCGGGCCATGTTGCCGGAGGTTAAATCAAACTCTGAAGTTTACGGGGAAACTGACCCTTACCAGTTCTTCGGCGGCAGAGTGCCGATCGCCGGGATGGCCGGGGACCAGCAGGCTGCCTTGTTTGGCCAATTGGCCGTCAAGCCGGGCATGGTCAAGAACACCTACGGGACCGGGTCTTTCATCGTGATGAATACGGGGGAGGAACCGATCGAATCCAAGAATAATTTGCTGACGACTATTGGCTACAAGCTGGGCGATCAAGTAAACTATGCTTTGGAAGGGTCAGTCTTCGTGGCCGGGTCAGCCATCCAGTGGCTGAGAGACTCGGTCAAGCTGCTGAACTCAGCTCCGGAATCAGAGCAGGCGGCCCTGGAATCTAAAGATGCCAATGAAGTCTACGTTGTTCCCGCCTTTACCGGTTTGGGGGCACCATACTGGGACAGTGAAGCCCGGGGGGCGATTTTTGGCCTGACCAGAGGCAGCAGCGACAAGGACTTGATCAAGGCAACCCTGCAGTCCTTGGCCTACCAGACCCGGGACGTGGTCGACACCATGCAGAAGGACTCGGGCATTGAGATTCCGGTTCTCAGAGTCGACGGCGGGGCTTCAAACAACAACTACCTCCTCCAGTTCCAGGCAGACCTGTTAGGCAAGAAGATCGAGCGGGCAGCGGATTTGGAAACAACAGGCCTGGGGGCAGCCTTTTTGGCAGGTTTAGCCGTTGGCTACTGGCAAGACGTGGATAGCTTGAAGGAGATTGCCAAGACCGGGGCCGCCTTTGAGCCGAAGATGGAAGAGGCGGAAAGAGACCGGCTCTACGCGGGCTGGCAGCGGGCGGTTCTGGCCACCCGGGTCTTTGCCCACGGGAAAGATTTTTAGTTTTTAACGTTTGACAGGATGAAGGGATAAAAATGCCAAAGCGGATCGTAAAGTTAGAGGCCGGCTACAACTGCCGGGATTTGGGCGGCTATAGGAGTCAAGACGGCCGGACTGTCAAGTGGGGCCGGCTTTACCGGTCGGGGTCACTCAGCCACTTGACCAAGGCGGACCAGGCGGAACTGGCCCGGCGGAAGATTGTGGTGGACTGCGATCTGCGCTCCCGGCATGAACAGGACAATTTTCCGGACAAGCTCTGGCCGGGGGCTAAACTGGTCGACGCCCACTTTTACAGCGAGAGCGGGGATGAAGAGGAAGAAGCTGAGGCCGCCTGGGAGAAGTATTCGGGCAAGCTGCCTAAATTATCCTATCTGGCCATGGTCTACCAGCAGAATCTTGTCGCTCCCAGAACCGGCCTGGTGATGCGGGAGATTTTTAAGGAGATGCTGGCTCTGGAAGATGATGAGGCCTTGCTCTACCACTGCTCCATGGGCAAGGACCGGACAGGGATGGTGTCGGTGATCGTTTTGATGGCTTTGGGCCTGGAAGACAGGGAAATCCTGCGGGACTATCTGCTCAGCCGGGAATACGGCCGGGACTGGGACGAGGCAGATGAAAACGACCGTCTGGGCCAGCAGATTGCCAAGATGAACCAGACCCAGGTCAGCCAGACAGCTTTTTACGGGATTACGGAAACGATCCGGCAGACCTGGGGCGGCTTTGACCGCTACTTTGCCAGCCTGGGCTTTGGCCAAGGAGACTTGGACCGGCTTAGGGACAAGTTTTTGGAATAAGATTTTCGCTCCGGCTTAAGCTGGGGCGATTTTTTTGCCAAAAAATTCCGGGAAAACTAAAATGGAAGGGAGAAGAATTTTTCGCGGATTTTTGGAAAAGAGGGATGCAGGATGGAGATGCAAAGGGTGATTGAACTGGACATGCCGGTTAACTTCCGTGACCTGGGCGGTTATCAAGGCCTGGGCGGCCGGCAGGTCAAGTGGCGGAAGATCTACCGGTCGGCTGCTTTAAACGAGATGTCAGCCAGGGACCGGGTCAAGCTGGCCAACCTGCGTATTACGGTGGACTGTGACCTGCGGTCCAGCCGGGAGCAGCGGTCCTATCCCGACCTGCTCTGGCCGGGGGTCCGTTTTGTGAATATTGGCCTTTACGCTGAAGGTGACCGCTTCAACCAGGCCCATCCTTTCTTGTGCCTTTTTCACCATCTGCCGGAATTTGACGACTACCTGCCTAAGATCTACCAGCAGGTTTTGTTAAATGAGCACTCAGAAGAGGGGATCAAGCGGGTCTTTGAGGAGCTGCTGAAGTTGCCGGAAGACCAGGCCTTGGTCTACCACTGCGCGGCCGGGAAGGACCGGACGGGGATCATCAGTATTTTGATCTTGATGGCCCTGGGCGTGGACGACAAGACAATCGCAGAGGACTATTTGCTGACGGATGAATTGTACGATTTTTCCATTGAGAAGCAGCACCCGACTAATGAGAAGCTGTCGCAGGTGATCGCGAAGATGAACGTAACCCGGGGCGAAGGACCCGCGGTTAAAGGGATCACGGAGACTATCCGGCAGGGCTGGGGCAGTTTTGACAAATTTTTTACCAGAAAACTGGGCTTCAAGCAGGCTGACTTGGAAAAGTTCCGGGAAATGTACTTAGAAGAGGACGAAGAAGACTAATGAATTTAGAAATCTGGCAAGGGGATATCACGACTTTGAAGGTGGACGCGATCGTCAACGCGGCTAACCGGGAACTGCGGGGCGGCGGTGGCGTCGACGGGGCCATCCACCGGGCAGCGGGACCTGAATTGAATGAGGCCTGCCGGGCCCTGGGCAGCTGCGAGACGGGTGAGGCCAAGATCACGCCGGGCTTTAAGCTGCCGGCTAAGTACATCATCCATACTGTCGGGCCGGTTTACTCGGGTTCACATAGCGATCCGCTGCTTTTGGCGGCCTGCTACAGAAACAGCCTGCGGGTGGCTAAGGAAAATGGCCTGCACTCGGTCGCTTTTTCCGCGATCTCAACCGGGGTCTACGGCTATCCGCTGGACGCGGCCAGCAAGGTGGCCTTTGGTGAGGTCCGCAAGTGGCTGAGAGAACACAAGGATTACGAAATGCGGGTGATCATGGTGGCCTACGACGCCCGGACTTACGCCTTGTACCAGAAATTGCTGGGCTAGGAAATATAGATTTATGCCCATATAAAAAAGCTTCAGTAGAGAAATACTGAAGCTTTTTTCATTGCTATTCAAACTCATCTTTCTTGATTTCCCGGTAGATAGCCAGGATAAAGACAAAGACGGCGGAGATGATGGCCGGGTAGACCATGCCGCCGACTTGGACGGCGTTTTCCGCTGCTGCCTGGCTCATCTGGTTTTCCACGGCGTACTGGATGACCCAGCGGTTCATCAAAGTTGGCGTCAAGGCAAAGGAGATGGTGGAGATCAAGGAGGCTACCGTCATCACGTGCCGGGAGTAAGGCTCTCTGAAGAACTGGGACAAAACGCAGAAGGCCGGGGCGATCATCAAGAGGAAGATCCAGAGGATGATCATGGTGCCGGCCGTGGAGTTCATCATCTGCGAGCTGTTGGTGGCGTAGCGGTAGGTCCCCCAAAGCGATCCCCCGGTCAGCTGGTTGAAGAGGTTTAAGAAATAAGACCCTTGCTGGCCGAAAGTCCCCTGGCTGGAGAGCATGTTCTGGATGACTGTCAGACTGTCAGTTGCCCCGGCGCTGGAGAAGTCAACGCTGACGATCTGCCGCATGTAGGCGGCCAGGAACATGATGGTTGAACCCAAAAGCTGCAGGGCCTTGATCATACTCAGCTTGCGGGAGGCCTTGAGCTTGAATTCCAGACTGAGAACCCGGTTGGGGTGGTGAGAGCGGCCGATCACGAAGATACCGGCGATGGTCAAGATGATGATGATGGCCAGGCCGATCCACCACTTGGCCAGGATGCAGAAGAGGGCCAGGCCGATCATGATGACCGTGACGTATGGGCGGTCAGCGAAGATCTGCCAGAAGTTGAGCCGGACCTTCTGCTCGCTTCTTGAAGCCCCGTCAGTGTTCAGGCGGGGAACGGAATTAGGGTTTGTCTGCCGCGTCTGCTTTTGCGCGGTTTGTTCTTGTCTTTCTTGGTACTGTCTGCGCGACATTCTTGCCATATAAATCTTCCTTTCGCATTCACAAGCCTAGCACAAGTTGGCTTGCAAAGGCTCTTTTTTTCAGACGGTTTAACTAAAATTATAGGCTAATTACCGATCCTTTGGGCGAAAATAATTTACCAGTTTTATTACATTTTGATGATATTTTTGCCTTTTTAATAGATAAAAGAATCTTTATTTTCCTGGTGCTTCCCGCTTTCCCGGGGATCTTTCCATCCTTTATAATTAAATATATATGTGATTTTACTATTTAAGAGTGAAAAGGGGAAAAATATGAAAGCGAGAAGCGAGACCCGGATCAAGCAGATGGCGGCAGTTGCGGCTGCAGGTATTGGGGCAGTCAGCCTGGGTGCGGCAAATTTGCCTCAGCCAGTCAGCGCGGCCACTAATGACGTGCAGGCTAGTTCCAGCCAGGATGACTTGAAGACGGCCCAAGAGAACGTTAAAACTGCTGAAGCGGAAAACACGCAGGCTCAGCAGGCAGCAAACCAGGCGCAAAGCGCGGTTGCTGACCAGGAAAGTGCAGTCAATGAGGCCCAAAAGGCCAATGAAGCTGCCCAAGCTGATTTGACCGCGGCCCAAGACGCGCAAGCAGCAGCTGCTAAAACTGCAGAGGCAAACAAGGCTACTCAAGCTGCTGATCAAGCTAATTTAGGCCAGGCAAAAGAAGCGCAAACTAAGGCAGGGCAAGCCCTCCAGGACGCGCGGAATAATTCAGCTGCTGCCGGTCAAGCGGCCAGTAACCAGGCAAAAGAGGTCAGCCAAAAGGAAGAGGCAGCAAAGCAAGCCGAAGAGCAGGCAGCTTCCGCCGTTCAAGCCCAAGAAACGGCCGAAAGCCAGGCGGGGCAAAAGTCCGCGGCTAAAGACCAGGCAGATGCTGACCTTAAAAATGCCCAAGACAGCTTAGCCAAGGCGACTGACCAAGCAAATTCAGCAAATACTGCCGTAGCGAAGAACGAGCAAGATTTGCAAAGCGCCAGTGATGAAGCAAGTACGGCGAAAAAAGCCAATGCTGATGCGGTAAAGGCCCAGGAAACGGCCAAGGCGGAAGCAGAAGAAGCCCAAACGGTTGCTGACCAGGCCCAAACTGTCTACGATTCAGCCAAGACCAATGCTGATCAAAAGACTGCTGCCCAGGAAGTAGCTCAAAAGGCTTACGATGATGCACAAGCCGCCAAAACTACAGCAGAGGCAGAGCAGACCGCGGCGGCTGATGCCGAAGCCAAGGCCAAGTCTGCAGTAGATACTGAAGTGGCAACTGAAGTTTTATACAGCGGCGAGGTCCTGGATTTAGAGAAGAAGGTCAAGACCGCGCAAGCTGCCTATAACTACCACAAGAATTTGACGGAAGAGCGGCAGAATACTTTTGAGAATACTTACCAAAAGGCTGTAACTGACGCGGAAGCCGAACTCCAGGCCACTAAGACGGCAGAAGGCGACGTCAACAAGATCGTTTTGCCAGATGGCTTTTTAGAGGCGGCACAGGAATACTATGTTGCTGACGAAAACAGCAAGGCAGCAGCGGCTCAGAAATTGTACGAAGTTGGGCAAAAGGGACTGCCAGGCTTTACCTACAACAATCGCTACATTTCCGCGGCTGCTGATGAAGGACGGAAGGTGGAATTTGTCGACGGTCAGGTGATGAACGCGGATGATGCTAAGGAATTGACTTTGTACGCGGCTTCCTTGATCAATCCGCTGCGCGAGGCCAATGGCCGGAAGGCTTACAAGGTCACCCAGAATTCAGTGCAATATTCCAGTGACGTGGCAAAAGAATATGATGCTGACCACTGGCTGCTGGGGACTAGAGGCCACGACGTGATGGCATTAAGCAGAGTAGCAATGGACTACAGCAGCCGCGGCATTGAAAGCAACAGTGAAACAGAAAACGCGACTAACGGCTTTGTCTGGCTGAATTACACGCAAGATGAAAAAGCCAAGAATCTTGAGGAATACACGGCTGTCAGAAACGCCACTACAAATATGCAGTCCTTTACAGGCACGATTGGCATGAACAAGCTCAAGCAGGCGATCTATGAGTCAATCTTGGGCTGTCTTGTTGACGACTCCGGGTCAAATTGGGGGCACATGAAGGCCTTCCTTTTTGCCAACCCAACCAGAACGGAATATTTGGGCGTGTCGATTGACCACTTCTTGCAGATCCACTTTAACTCAGTCAGCTTCACCAATGACCCTTCAACCGAATATGAAGTTCCAGCATTAGGGACGGGGGACCGGCAGAAGGTAATTGACGCGATGACTGAGCTGTCTAAGAAAGAAGGCGCCCGGGACCAATACCAGTACATTTACTTGGAACTTGAAAAGAATTATCTTGCTACCGCGACTAGCAAGTTAGAGACGGCCAAAAATGATCTGCAGGCGGCAAAGGACAAAGTGGCCGCGGCAGATGAAGCTGTAAAGAAGGCCCAAGAAGCCTACACTGCTGCCCAGGAAACGACAGCAGCTAAGGCGGAAGCTTTGACCAAGGCGCAAGATTTGGCGACTAAGGCAGAGACTGCTTTGAACGCGGCCAAGGCGGAAACGGCAACCGCACAAACGGCGTTGACCAGTGCCCAGACTGCTTTGACGGAAAAGCAGGCAGCTTTAAAGGAAAAGACTGAAGCGGCAAGTACGGCAGAAGCAGAAGTAAAGAGCACGGCGGAAGCCTTGCAGGCAGCAGAAAGCAAGGTGGCAGATTTGACCGCTAAGCTGGCAGCAGCTAAGGCAGATGCTGAAGAGAGCGCTAAGAAGCTGCAAAGCGCGCAAGCTAGTGTTGCCGCGGCTGAAACGGCAGTCGGGGATGCAGAAAAAGCCGTGACTGACGCAAATGCCGCGGTAGAAGCTACAAGTGCACAAGCAGCAGCGGCTAACGCGGCTAGTCAGACGGCCCAATCTGAATTGGCAACTGCTAAGCAGAAACTGGCAGACTTGCAGGCAGCAAAGGCCCAAGCGGAAACTTCTGAAGCTGCGGCTGCAGAAGCCAAGGCAAATGCTGATGCTCAAGTCAGTGAACTTGCTCTTAAGGCAGAAGAAAGTGCCAAGCTGTCGACTTCCACGGAAAAGGAAGACCAGGTAGTCGAAGCTGCTAAGGCCAATGCGGCAAGCGCACAAGCGGCTTTGACCGCGGCAGAAACTGATCTGGCGGATAAGAAGGAAGCGTTGACGAAAGCCAAGGCAAGAGTGGCCACAGCTTTGCACGCTTTGAACCTGGCTAAGGCCCGCCTGGCAGCCTTGGAAGCAACACAGCCAACCGACCCAACGACTCCAACAGAACCAACCGACCCAACGACACCAACAGAGCCGACTAAGCCGACCGAGTCAACAACCCCAACGGAGCCAACAAAGCCAACTGAACCAACGACTCCAACCGAACCAACAAAGCCAACTGAACCGACGACCCCAACGGAGCCGACTAAGCCGACGGACCCAACGACTCCAACCGAACCAACAAAGCCAACTGAACCGACGACCCCAACGGAGCCAACTAAGCCGACGGAATCGACGACCCCAACGACCCCAACGGAGCCAACCAAGCCAACAGAAGAACCGACTCAGCCAAGTACTGAGCCATCAACGAATTCAACTACTAAACCAAGTGCTGAGCCATCAACAGAGCCAAGTACGGAACCATCGGCGGAACCGTCTGCTGAGCCAACGACAGAACCGACTACCGAACCGTCCGAAGAGCCTTCTACTGAACCAACTGCTGAAGAAAATACTGAAGAACCAGCTGATACAGATGAAGATACTGACGGCGGTGACGTTGTGACTGTAGTGAATATGGATGAAGAGCCAGCAACTAAGTCTGCTGCTAAGACTCCAACTCCTGTAACTAAGTCAGCCAACACCACGCCAGCCGTTAAGGCCCCAGCAGCTACTGCGGCTCAGCTCCCGCAAACCGGTGAGAAGGACGCTAAGACCGGCTTCTTGGCAGGTATCCTTTCTCTGCTGGCCGGAGTTTCTCTCTTTGGCTTCAGCTTCAAGAAAAGAAAGCAAGAAAAGTAAGTCCTGATTCATTGAAAATCAGTCCATAAATAAAGAGCTTCAGAAGCATTTGGCAACTTCTGGAGCTCTTATTCTTCCTTGTATTTTTGTGCTTGTACCGGGGATGCAATTGCCCAAAATACCTCTTTTTCCAGCTATGCTCATTTTGCGCATTCTTCTTAAAAGCGATGAAAACGTATTATTATTAGGGGAAACTGCCTAAATCACTTTTAGCAAATGAACATTTCACAAGTTACATTTTTCATTAACTCCCTGTAAAAAATAGGCCAAAAATTTTCCTCCACGTCAAATTAAATTGCGAAAAGCTTCTGGCAACCGCTTACTTACGACTGAAAACTTTTACATTTTAAGAATTTTGCTAAAAAATTGTTCAAATTTCAAAAAATAGACAGTCCTTGAAATTCTTTAAAAAACAGCAAAAAGTTGTGTTATTTTTAACAAAATTCAAAAAAGCCGTTATATAATGCAATTAGTTAAGCAAGATTTTTGTAAAAGTTTTTTGTAAGGAGATTTGTAAGATGGCAGAACAAGAATACCGTATTGAATCAGATACGATCGGTGAAGTTAAGATTCCTAAGGAAGCTCTCTGGGGCCCGCAAACTGAAAGAAGCCGCAACAACTTCCCATCCGGCGAATTGATGCCATTGGCTATCATCCGTGCTTTCCTGCACTTGAAGAAGGCTGCTGCTGAATCAAACGTTGAAGTTGGCGACGAACCAGCTGAAAAGGGACAAGCAATCGAAGAAGCTATCGACCAATTGCTGGCTCTTAGCGATGAAGACTTGCGCAAGGACTTCCCACTTCACGTATTGCAAACTGGTTCAGGTACTCAAACCAACATGAACGTCAACGAAGTTGTTGCCAACCTGGCTAACAAGCTTCACCCAGGCTTGAACATCCTGCCAAACGATGACGTCAACCGTGGCCAAAGCTCAAACGACACTTACCCAACTGCAATGAACATCGTTGCCGTTGAAGCTGTCGACAAGCTGGAACCAGCTATTGAACACCTGATTGACGAACTTAAGGTAAAGCAAGACAAGTACTGGAAGACTGTCAAGGTTGGCCGTACCCACCTGCAAGACGCTACTCCTTTGACTTTCGGCCAAGAAGTTTCCGGCTACATCTCAGCCTTGAAGCATGACCTGGCTTACATCCAAGAATTGAAGCCAAGCCTTTACGAATTGGCTATCGGTGGTACTGCCGTAGGTACTGGCTTGAACGCCGCTCCAGGCATGACTGAAGCTATCGCTGGCAAGCTGTCAGAAGTTTACGGCCACGAATTCAAGGTTGACACCAACAAGTTCTGGGGCCTGGCTCACCACTCAGCTTTGAGCGTAATGCACGGCGCCTTCAAGACTTTGGCCAACGACATGTTCAAGATTGCCCAAGACATCCGCTTCCTGGCTTCTGGCCCACGTGCCGGCTACGGCGAACTCAACATTCCAGCCAACGAACCAGGTTCATCAATCATGCCAGGCAAGGTTAACCCAACCCAAGCTGAAGCCGTAACCATGGCTGTAGCCCGCGTATTGGGCAACGACGTAACCATCAACTTCGCTGCCAGCCAAGGTAACTTCGAAATGAACGTCTTCAAGACTGTCATGATCGCTGCCTTCCTGGAATCAGCTGAAATCCTGGCCGGCACTATCACTGGCTTCGCTGACAAGATGATCCACGGTTTGACTGTCAACGAACAAAGAATGGACGACCTGCTGGAAAACTCCCTGATGACTGTTACTGCTCTGTCACCAAAGATCGGCTACCACGAAGCTGCCGTAATCGCTCAAACTGCTCAACGCGAAGGCACTACCTTGAAGGAAGCTGCCCTGAAGAGCGGCAAGGTGACTGAAGAACAATACGATGAATGGATGGACTACATGGCCATGACCAACATCGACCGGACTAAGCCGGAAGAATAGTCTTTTTCAAAAAGCGGGAGAAAAAATGTTAGCAAAAGTTAATTACAAAGGCTTCATCTGGCCTTTGATCATCGGGATTGGGCTCTTCCTGCTCACTCCTTTACGTCCGGCGACCATCACCGTTGCCGGCTGGCACATGTTCGCCATCTTCCTTGCGACGATCATTGCCTGCATCACTAAGCCTCTGCCAATCGCCGGGGTATCTATCATCGCCTATGTGACCATCATCGGCCTGGGCCTGGTTCAAATGAAGCCAGCCTTGTCAGCCTTCGCTGACTCAACTCCATGGACCATCGCCATGGCCTACATGATTGCCCGAGGCTTTACCAAGACTGGCCTTGGCCGGCGGATCGCCTTGATCTTCGTCCGGGCCTTCGGGAAAAAGACTTTGGGTCTGGCCTACTCCTTGTCCATGATCGACTTGGTTGTTTCACCAGCTACCCCAAGTAACACTGCCCGGTCTGGTGGTATCGTCCTGCCAATCATCGAATCCTTGTCCGACACCTTCGGTTCCAAGGTTTCTGATGGCACGGAAGACAAGATCGGTTCCTACCTGGTCTTCAACGAATTCCACGCCAACACGATCTCATCCAGCCTCTTCATGACCGCCTCAGCTCCTAATGTGGCCGCGGTTGGTCTGGCAGCGGCTAACGGGGTCAAGATTTCCTGGTTCGGCTGGGTAGCAGCTGCTATCGTGCCAGCCTTGATTTCCTTCATCTTAGTGCCAATCATCATCTACAAGATGTACCCGCCTAAGATCAAGGAAACTCCTAACGCCAAGGAATGGGCTGACGGCCAATTGAAGGAAATGGGCGCTATGAAGGCTTCTGAGAAGGTTATGATGGCAGTCTTCATCCTGGCCCTTGTCTTGTGGATGCTGTCCAGCTTCATCGGCTTGGACGCTACCTGGGTAGCCTTCCTGGCAACCGCGCTTTTGCTGGTAACCGGGGTTTTGACCACCAAGGACATGCTGAGTGAAACTGGTGCCTGGAACGTTGTCGTTTGGTTCTCAATCCTGATCTTCATGGCCAACCAACTGAGCCTTAAGGGCGGCGTGATTCCGTGGCTGCAGACTTCAATCAAGTCTGTCATCGGCGGCATGTCACCAGTTCTGGTCATGGCCATCCTGGTTCTGGTTTACTTCTACAGCCACTACCTCTTTGCCTCCGGCACGGCCCACGTTGTTGCCATGTACGCTCCTCTGCTCTTGATTGCCAAGAGTGCCGGCGTACCGGTAATGTTCGCGGCTATCATGCTGGGCATGACTGGGGCGATCTTCCAGTCAACCACCCACTACTCATGTGGGCCGGCTACTGCCCTCTTCGCCCCAGGCTATGTCAAGCAGACCGACTGGTGGAAGATGTGCTTTGTTTTGGGTCTTTTCTACCTGGTAGTCTACGGCGGCATCGGCGGCTTGTGGATGAAGCTGATCGGCTTGTGGTAAAAGTTTAAAAGCAAGTTTGTGAAGTACTTGTAAGTAAAGTAAAAAGTTTGTAAGTGAAAAGGCAGCTCCTTAGCGGAGCTGCCTTTTTCGCGCGGTTAAAATATCGATGTTACTCTTTTTACTTGTTAAAATGCTTCTTGTTTACAGTTACAAATAAAATTACTTGTTGAAAGTGAGCTTGGACTTGGTCATTGGCGCCAGCTTGTTGGAGTGGACGATCAAGCTCTTGTTCATAGTCTGCCACTTACCTTGCGCGTAGTCAGCGTTCTTCTGGTTCTGTTCAGTCAAGTAGGCCGTCAGCTTGTCACCGGACAAAGTCTTGGCTACCTTGTCGCTTTGGGCCAGGTTGGCCTTGAGCTTCTTAGTTACGGCCTTCTTAGTCGGGTTAACATCCTTGTAGATCAAGTCTGTCTTCTTGCCAGTTGAGCTGTCGATAAACTTCTTGTGCTTATAAGCTTCAACTACCATGGCCGTGGTCTTGTAAGTCCAGTAGGCGGACTTGGTATTAGTCGGGTCCTGGTAGTCGCCGTCAACCTTGTACTGGCTTGGCGTGTCACTGATGTTGGTGTAGAAAGGCAGGTAGACGCTGTTAGCCGGGGAGGCCATAGCCAGCCACTGGATAGCCGCGTATTCCTTAGGCACATTGTTTCTGATCTGCAGGATGTGGGATTCCACGTCAGTTGGCACGTTGATTGGCCGATAGCCGCCCTTCCACTTGCCGTAGCTAGAGTACTTGGTCCCAGTGAAGTGGGAGGAAAGAACCTGGCCAACCTTGGCCGGGCTGACCTTCTTGTCCGGCTTGAGGAAGAGGGTGTAGGACTTCTTGGTAATTGACTGCTTCTTGCTTGGGGTCAAGATTCTCTGCCCGTCCCACATTCTCGGCCGGTTGTAGATGGCATCGGTCTTGTCGTTGGTGCCAAAAGCCTTAGAGTAGTTGACCGTGCCTTTTGCATAGCCGGCCAGCTTGATCTTCTTGTTCTTGGACCAGGCCTTGACCTTCTTGACCAGCTTGCTTGAAGCCATGTAGTTCTTAGAGTCCTTGAGGTTGAGCTTGCCGATCACCATTTGGTTAGGGATGACGGCATACTTGTTGTCTGGAACTCTGACAGCTGCCCAGGTGTGGCCGGAGCCGATTTCCATGTACCAGATTTCATTCTTATCGCTGAAGATAACCCCGTTGTTTTCGGCGCTGCCTTGCTTTTCAACGATCTTGCCCAGGCGCTGGACGCCTTCCTTAGCGGAATGGATGTAAGGCAGAATCACGTCCAGCATGGAAGCTTCGGAGATCCCGTTCTTGACTAAGTTGTCAGCCTTTAGGCCCTTTTTGTTGGTCGTGCCTGATTCCGTAGCACTCATGGCCACATTTTCGCTGTTGATCCCGCTCTCGCCAAAAATCCACTGGCCATTTTCCTGCTCGCCGTCTGGCGTACTGGTGTAGCGCAGGGCAGTCTTTGGCAGGCTGGTCTTGAAGCCGTTGTCTTCAGAAACATAAGTGGTCGGGCCATTGCTGGTCGCCTGGTGAACATAGAAGTGCTTGGACCAGGCGCCAACGTCTTCATTACGGGCAACCAGGGTTGATCCATCGGTCGTGGCCTTCTTGCCAACTACTACAGTCGTGCAGGCCTTAACAGGTGTGGCGGTAAAAGCAGCTGCCAGGCCGAGGGCACCGGCAGCCCAAATAAACTTACGCATGATATTTCCCCCTATCAAACATAATCCTATCAATCATATAGTAGTGCTTGTTAGCGCTTACAAAAAGAAATCATAAGCCTCTTGCCATTAAATTACAACCCTATACGAAAAGAGAAACTACTTTATTAAGAAGGAGCTGGGCAAGAAATTATCGGAAAATGAGAAAGACTTTTACATACAAAATAGGGGATAGCTAGATTATACCGGTTGAAAAAAGGGCCAGCTCTTTTTCGGAGCTGGTCCTTTTGCCTGCTAAGCAGGGAAAATAATTAATTTTTTACCGGCCGCTTTCTTCCTGCAGCTGCAGGACCCGGTCAGCGATGGCTTCACTGGTGACCAGGTGGGTGATGATGCCGGACTTGAGGGCACCCAGGAGGGCTTCAGACTTAAAGCGGTCGTTGACCACGACGAAGCGGACCGGGGTTTTGACGATCTGCTGGTCGGAAATGCCAATGATCTTGTCAGTAATTGAGCTGAAGAAGTGGCCTTCATGGTCGTATGGCCGGCCGAAGATCATGCCGGAGATGTTCTTTTGGTGGATGTTCTTGAAGAGGAGGCTCTCGTATTTTTCGTGTAGGACGCTTTCTTCTTCAAAGGCTTGCAGGGTGCCCAGGCTGGCCACCAGGAGATCCATGTGGTCATAGAGCTCATCTAGTTTCTCGTAAAAAGGCTCCTTCTTGATCAAGTTAACCAGGTCGGGGTTGGAGGAGTAAAGGGGAGCAGGCAGGGCGCGGAAGTAGCCTCCGCATTGGGCAGCGGCGATGCTTTCCAAAGGTTTTTTGCGGCCGCTTCCCTGGAGAGGGTAGCCAACCAGCTGAACGAAGGTCAGGTCATCGTTTTTAACTTCCGTAAAGGAGTTGATGATGTCGAGCATGGTCGTGCCCCAGGTGATACCGACGTTCTTGCTGGACTGCATGTAGCTCTGGATCTGTTCAGCGGCGAAGCTGACGATTTTTTCGCTGTCCTGGTTCTTGGTCTTCAGCTTCTTTAAGATAAAGGCTTCCTTGAGGCCAAACTGCTGGCGGAAGGTCTTTTCCAGGCCGGGATTCCGCTTGGCACCTTCCTTGATGTTGATCTGGACGATGCCGGTCTTTTCGGCGTCGCTTAAGGCCTTGTCGATGAGATAACGGGACAGGTTGTACTTGGCGGAAATTTCGGCGATGTTGAGTTTGCTGATGTAGTAGTCGTGTGCGATGTTCGCAAGCTGGTCGTTGCTGAGCTGCATGATTTCCTCCCAATTTTAGACATTTCAAAGGCTATTTAAATATTGTAAAGCAAAAGGTTACTTTTGTAAAATAAGTAAAAAGGTATCACTTTTTGAAAAAGGCAAAAAGTAAAAAATGAGCAAAAAAGAAGGGGGAATCAAGCGATTCTCCCTTCGTCATTGTCTGATTTTAGTACCAGTTGTGAGCCAGCCAGAATCTCTTGGCGTTGACCCATGAGCCGTAACGGCCGTAAACATAGCGGTCAGCGGTCCGTTCTTGGTTCTTCTTGGACAGGTTGCCGCCCAGGTAGGAGATCAAGAGTTGGTAACGGCCGTAACAACTGCCGTTTCTGGCAGTGTAGGAACCGCCTGATTCCCGCATAGCGATCCAGTACTTGGCTGCCTTTTCAGCTGACTTCTTAGCAGCCTTCTTCTTAGCAGCAGCTTTCTTCTTGGCAGCGGCCTTTCTCTTAGCGGCGGCTTTCTTAGCAGCAGCCTTCTTCTTGGCAGCTGCTTTCTTGGCGGCAGCCTTCTTCTTGGCAGCCTTCTTCTTGGCAGCTGCTTCAGCAGCCTTCTTAGCAGCGTCGTCTTGCTGGTTAGTTGAGCTTTGGTTTGAAGCTGAACTTTGGTCAGCGGCCTGGCTTTGGTCAGCGCTGGCAGTTACAGCTGCAGTAGCAGACTTCTTCTTAGTAGTCTTCTTAGCAACCTTCTTGGTAGACTTCTTGACCGCTTTCTTCTTGGTAGCCTTCTTAGCTTTCTTGGTAGACTTCTTGACTGCTTTCTTCTTGGAAGTCTTCTTAGCCTTCTTGGTAGACTTCTTGACTGCCTTCTTCTTGCTCTTCTTAGCAGTCTTCTTGGCCTTCTTAGTGGTCTTCTTTACCGTGCTGGTTGAAGTCGCGCTAGAAGTAGAAGTGCTTGAACTGGTTGAGCTTGCTGAAGCAGCATTAGCTGAGTTTTGGTTAGCAGCGCTAGACTGGCTTGCAGCCTGGTCTTGGCTGGTTTGTTGGTCTTGACTAGTTGCAGTTGCTGATTGTTGAGTAGAACTTGCGTCATTAGTAGCCGCTGAAACGTTAGCGGCGGGAGCAACCACGAGGGCAGCTGCAAAAGCAGTTGCTGATAAAACTTTCTTGAAATTGTGTTTGAACGTCATATGGTAGAAACTCCTCACTTGCTTCTTTTAAAAACTAAGTTTATGCTACTAAAGGAATATGACAGGACTGTTACAAAATGACCACAGCTCGTTAACAATCCGGTAAAATGAACAATTTTTTGGCAAAAAGATCATAAAAAAGCCGAAAAAAGGGCTGAAATTATCATTTTAAGCGCTTTAAATTAGTTAGATGAATAAGTAACATTAGTAATAATTGTCAAAAGAATGACATAAAAGGAAAAGACCAGCCGCTAGGCCGGTCTTTTACATATGCAATTATTTCAAAAATGGAATTAATTTCCGTTAGAAACTGAACTGGTTGATCGAGTCCAAGGGGCTGAGGTAGACGAAGTTTAGCTTAACCCGCCGGGTCAGCCGGGTTAATTTAGTCAGCAGCTCTTGCTGCTCCTTGGTAAAGCGGAGCTGGTTGAGGCTGGCCTTGGCTGGTAGGTAGAGGGCCAGCTTGGCCGCGTATTCCATTGGGTGGTTATTCGAATCAAAATGGCCCAGCACCAGGGCAATCGCGTCCCGCAAAGGCTTGTAGCGGCCGATGTTTCTTTCATTATAAATGTCAGAAAAAAAGCTGGCGTAGAAGTTTTTGAGAAGTTGGTAGGTTTGCTCACGCTCTTTCTCTTGCTTATTATTTTGAAAAAGCTTGCGGAAAATTGCCACTTGCATGATTGTGCCTCCTAAAGATGAATCAGCCGCGTCCTTGGAGAAAATAGCTTTTTGACCTCGTCATCCAAGGGCGCGTCAGTAATTACAACGTCGATCCGGTCCAGGGGAGCGGATTGATAAGGGGCATTGACTTCAGAAACAAACTTGTGCTTTTCAGCAACCAGGATGACCCGCTGGGCTCTGGAAACAGCCAGCTGGATCATGGCCGCGTCATCGGCATCGCTCAAATACGTGCCGTCTGTCCCCACTTTGGCCGCCCCGATAAAGGCAGTATTGAAGCGAAGCTGGCGAAGCGTCTCCATGGCCAATGGCGAGTGGGTAAAACGGTTGGTCTTGTCCACGTTCCCGCCTAACAGGCGGACAGCAGGCTGCTGCATGGGCAGGAGGGCCAGGACATTGTCGATAGAGTTGGTGATAATGGTCAGGTCCTGGCCGCCCAGGCGCTGGCAGAGCAGGTTGAGAGTAGTTGAAGGACCGATGAAATCGCACTGGCCGGCATGGACGAAGTGGCTGGCAATTTCAGCCATGTCCCGCTTGACCGGAGAGAGGATGTGCTGCCGGGTCAAGAAACTGGGGACGCTGTCGTCGTCAACAGCCATGATGCCGCCGTGGATCCGGAGGACCTGGCCGGTTTCAGTCAGGCGCAGGACGTCGCGGCGGGCGGTGTCGAAGGAAATACCGAAGTAGCTGGCGATGTCCCGGGTCTTCAATTCACGTTTTTCCAGCAGGAGCCGGCGGATTTCTTTAAGTCTGTTTGCTTGTGTCATTGCTTCCCCCTAAAAAGAAAATATCATCTTTTGCTGGCTTTGCCTTCATTTTATCAGTGTTTCCCTTAAATAGTTCAGCACTTATCAGTGTTTATTCAAGAGAACACGTAAGAATGCTGAAGAAGAGGGCTTAAGGCCGGGCCTGGGGGCGTGCGCGCTTTTTTTAAATGCTGGCGGGAGAAAATACAGATATTTCACGTTAAATGGGCTTTATTTGGGCTTTTTTGCTAGAATATAGAAGTGTAAATACAATACGCGAGGAAAAATCAGACGCGGATTATAGGAGGAAACAATGGCTGTTAAGCGTTTTTACGAAACATTCCATCCAGATCACTACGATCTGTACATCGACGTTGACCGGGCAGCAAGATCTTTCTCAGGGACTTCCACCATCCATGGTGAAATCCAGGAAGAAACTGTCTTGGTCCACCAAAAGTACATGACCATCAGCAAGGTCACTGTTGACGGCAAGGATGTGCCGTTTACTTTTAGCGATGACTTTGAAGGCATCAAGATCGAAGCCGGCAAGACTGGGGAAGCGGTCATCGCGATCGACTACTCAGCGCCTTTGACTGACACCATGATGGGGATCTACCCGTCCTACTACCAAGTTGACGGCGTCAAGAAGGAACTGATCGGAACCCAGTTTGAAACTACTTTTGCCCGGGAAGCCTTCCCATGTGTTGACGAACCAGAAGCTAAGGCAACCTTCTCCCTGGCCCTCAAGTTCGACGAACACGAAGGCGAAACTGTTCTGGCCAACATGCCGGAAGACCGGGTAGAAAATGGCGTGCACTACTTTAAGGAAACTGTCCGCATGTCCAGCTACCTGGTTGCTTTTGCCTTTGGTGAAATGCGGTCATTGACCACCCACACCAAGAGCGGGGTCTTGATCGGGGTTTACTCAACTCAAGCCCACACTGAAAAGGAACTGACCTTCTCCTTGGACATTGCCAAGCGGGCAATCGAATTCTACGAAGACTTCTACCAAACTCCATACCCATTGCCGCAATCACTGCAGCTGGCCCTGCCTGACTTCTCAGCCGGCGCCATGGAAAACTGGGGCCTGGTAACCTACCGGGAAGCCTACTTGCTTTTGGACCCAGACAACACCACTTTAGAAATGAAGAAGCTGGTTGCGACTGTGGTGACCCACGAACTGGCCCACCAATGGTTCGGCGACCTGGTAACCATGGAATGGTGGGACAACCTCTGGCTGAACGAAAGTTTCGCCAACATGATGGAATACCTGTCAGTTGACCACCTGGAACCTAACTGGCACATCTGGGAAATGTTCCAGACTTCTGAAGCAGCGGCTGCCTTGACCCGGGATGCAACCGACGGGGTACAGTCAGTGCACGTGGAAGTCAACGACCCGGCTGAAATCGACGCCCTCTTTGACGGGGCCATCGTTTACGCCAAGGGTTCAAGAATGCTGGTCATGGTCCGGTCACTTTTGGGCGACGAAGCCTTGAGAAAGGGCTTGAAGCACTACTTTGACGAGCACAAGTTTGGCAACGCGGCAGGGGATGACCTCTGGGATGCCTTGTCAACGGCTACTGACCTGAACATTGGGGAAATCATGCACACTTGGCTGGATCAGCCAGGCTACCCAGTGGTGAATGCTTTTGTTGAGGACGGCCACTTGAAGCTGACTCAGAAGCAATTCTTTATCGGTGAAGGCAAGGAAGTTGGCCGCAAGTGGGAAATTCCGCTTAACGCCAACTTCAAGGCACCAAAGATCATGTCAGACGTTGAACTTGACTTGGGCGACTACCAGGCTCTTAGAGCAGAAGCCGGCCACGCTCTGCGCTTGAACGTGGGCAACAACTCCCACTTCATCGTGAAGTACGACCAGACTTTGATGGACGACATCATGAAGGAAGCCAAGGACTTGGACCCAGTTTCCCAATTGCAATTGCTGCAAGACCTGCGGCTTTTGGCAGAAGGCAAGCAGGCTTCATACGCTGACGTGGTACCAGTTCTGGAACTCTTCAAGAACTCAGAAAGCCACATTGTCAACGACGCTCTGTACACGACCGCTGCTAAGCTGCGGCAATTTGCCCCAGCCGGCAGTGAAGCCGACAAAAACCTGCGGGCTCTGTACAACGACTTGTCTAAGGACCAAGTTGCCCGTTTGGGCTGGCTGCCAAAGGCAGGGGAAAGCGATGAAGACATCCAAACCCGGCCATACGTTTTGTCCGCAAGCCTTTACGGCCGCAACGCTGAATCAGAAAAGCAAGCCCACGAAATCTACGTGGAATACGCTGATAAGTTGGCAGAACTTTCCGCTGACATCCGGGCTTATGTTTTGATCAACGAAGTTGAAAACTACGGGTCAAGCGAATTGACTGACAAGCTGATCGGTTTGTACCAGGCAACCAGTGACCCGTCATTCAAGATGGACCTGGAAGCCGCGATCGTGAAGAGCAAGGATGAAGGCGAACTGAAGAAGATCGTATCCTGGTTCGAAAACGCTGAAATCGTTAAGCCACAGGACCTGCGCGGCTGGTTCAACGGCGTCTTGTCCAACCCGGCAGGTGAACAGCTGGCCTGGAACTGGATCAGAGACGAATGGGCATGGATGGAAAAGACGGTCGGCGGCGACATGGAATTCGCTACCTTCATCACTGTCATCTCCCGCGTCTTCAAGACTCAGGAACGCTACGACGAATACAACGCTTTCTTTACTGACAAGGAAAGCGACATGCTGCTGAACCGGGAAATCAAGATGGACCGGAAGGTCATCGCTACCCGGGTGGACTTGATTGCCAGCGAACAAGCTGACGTCAACGCCGCGGTTGCTGCTGCTTTGCAGAAGTAATTGAATAGAGCATAAGAAAACTGTTTCCGGTGAGAGCTGGAAACAGTTTTTTGTATGTGTTCAACTTACCTGCAATCGGTTACAATATAGGTGTAAATAATATCGTACATTCTTTGAGGTAATAAAATGAACAACGATTTTAAAGATATCATGCAAAACAGAAAGTCAATCCGGCACTATGATTCCAGCGTGAAGATTTCCCGTGACGAATTGCTGGAAATCATCAATGAATCTATCTCTGCTCCAAGTGCCTGCAACCTGCAGTCCTGGCACTTCGTTATCGTTGACACTCCAGAAGGCAAGAAGAAGCTTCACGATTTCTTGATGCCATTCAATTACCCGCAAGTTGACACTGCTCCAGCCACGATCATGGTTTTCGGTAACACTAAGTCATATCTGAAGTATCGTGACCTGTGGAATGGCATGGTAGAAGAAAAGAAGGTAACTCCAGAAGCACGCGATGCCGCGGTTAACACCTTCCTTCCACTTTACGAAAAGGCTGACCGGCAAATGTTAGTAGCAGATGCAATGGTTGATGCCTCACTCGTCTCCATGCAACTGATGCTGGTTGCCCGTGAACACGGCTACGAAACCAACCCAATGGCTGGCTATGATGCAAGCAAGGCAGCCGCAGAATTTGGCCTGGACCCAGAACAATACATTCCAGTGATGGCTATCTCCATTGGCAAACCGGACCCAAGTGAAGTCGTTCCAGATACTGTCCGTTATGATGTAAAAGACGTGACGGAATTCGCCTAAGTTGGCGTTTCTGCCGCTGAGAAAGTGCTATAATATAAGTAGTAGAAAATGGTCAGAGATGTGTGAGAAATAAGGTGAGCAAAATGAAGATGAAGCATGCTAAGAGAATCGCCCTTTTGCTGGCTTTAGGCTACGCTGGTGGCCAGGCTTTGAAGCGGTCAGCCCCGTTCTTGAAGGGCGTGCAGGCAGGGATCCTCATGGAGAAGGGGAAGAGAAAGTTCAAGGAGAGCGAACCTGTCCAGAGGCTGAAGGAATTAGCTGATAAATAGAGAATAAACAACCAAAAAAGGATCTACCTTCCAAAGAGAAGATAGATCCTTTTTAATTTACGTTTTAGTAAACGATCACAGGCATGTGAACCGTAACCGCGTTCCAAACGGACTTGATTTCACTAGGCCGGATGTTGACGCAGCCATGTGACCCGCCTTCCAGGTAGGCCGTGCTTGACCAGTTAGTTCGCCATGACGCGTCGTGCAAGCCGCACCCGCTCATGGTAAACGGCATCCAGTAGTTGACCTTAGAAGCGTAGTTCGACCCGTCGTCGTTCTGCCCTCTCAAAGTAGCGTTCTGCTGCTTGTACATGATGTACCAGACACCCTTAGGCGTAGCGTTGTCGCCCTTGTTTTCCGTCCCGGTAACCACGTCGGATACAGTTACAGCTACCTTGCCGTTAACGACGATCCATATGTCCTGTCTGGCAATTGATATAACCACATAGCTGTTGCCCAGCCCGTTGTTGCTCTTGCCGTAGCCCAGACCTTGCGTGGTATAGCCTTCACCATAGATGTGGTTCTTCCCGTCAATGGCCTTCTTGCCAGTCTCATAAGCTGACAGAACCGCCTTCTTGGCGCTGGCCGTCCAGATCCCCCAGCCGTAGCTCTGGTTGGTAACGGTGATGGTTGACCCGGCAGGCGTCTTGAACTTGTAGCTCTTGCCCAAAGTCTTAACGCTCTCGTCCATGGCCTCCAGTTTCGCCGTCAGCTTGCTTGCGTCGTCGTAGTGGACAGCGCCGTTGTAGTAGCTGACTTGGGTCAAGTAGTCCTTAGCTGCCAGGGTAAAAGTCTTCCCTGCCACAGAGTAGTCCACGCTGGCCGCGGTAATGGCCTTCAGCTTGCTCTTGCCCTTCTTCAGAGCCGTGTTCTCGTAATTGTAGCTCTGGTCAGTCGGCAGCTGAGTGTACTGCTTGTCAAAGTACTTCTGGACCTGCTCCTTGCTGATGGTCGTCAGCTTGCTGTCACGAACAGAGCTGATTTTGCCGTCCTTGTAGACCAGCTTGTTCACGGCCTTGGACTGGATCTTTTCGACCGCTTGGTCAACCGTCAGCTTGCCTACCTTGACGCCATAGATAGTGACGTTGGCGTTGAAGTGCTTCTTGTTGTATGCTACTTGCTTCTTGTTTTCTGCCAGAACGGTTGCCTGGTGCTGCTGGTAAGCATTGTATCCCCAAATACCAGCGCAGGCCAAAACAATAACTGCAACGCCCGCGATAATCAGGTACTTGCTGCCTTGAGTGTTTTTCTTCCGGTAGTCTTTGCGAGAAGTCATTAATAACTCCAATCTGTTCATTCAAAAGATTGTGTTCAGTATAACACTAATCGCTTAGCGATTAAAATGTATGGAGAGACTTTTTAATATCCTTTTAAAATTTTGTCTCCGCGATATCGTCCTCCGGCCGGTGGCCTTGAATCCGGACCAGTTGCCAGGCAAAAGGACTTTCTTGCTTCTTTAACTGAACCGTCAGGACTCCGTTTTCAAAAACAAATTCACATTCTTCCCGGCTGTCGATCCATTCGATCCGGTTTGGCTCCGCTGTCAAACCGGTCAGCTTGACCTCTTCTGGATAAGGGGCCTTTAAGAAAAGGTAGGCCTGGTATGGCGCGTGCCGGTTGGTCAAGACAAAAGCCTCTTCCGCGTCGGCTGACAATTCGCTTGCCTGCCCTTCATTGACCGCGTGGCCAAACTTGTGCATCCAGGCGTTCAAGGCGTCTAAAGCCGCTTGGTCAGCTTCATTTTCAGCGTCCACGTCGATGGTCAAAGCCTGGCCGTCTTTTCTGGCGGCTAGCAAGGCATCCACGACTTCATCGGCACTATAGCGCTGGCCAGCTTGGTCTGGCAGGTAGGCGATGGTGTACTTTTCGCAGGCCGCTTTTAATTCTTCCCGGCCGCTGACGGCGCGGGCACCGATGTCCCTTGCCCGGCGGACCAGAGCATCCGCGTTTACATTTGCCCCAGTTGGGTTAAAATTTAAGATAATCGCAAAATCAGGGTTAATCATGCTTGCTCCTCCTTATTGTTAAACACAAGTTTTATTTTACTAGATTATGAATAGGAAGTAAAAAATCAACTACCCCAGAATAAATTCTGAGGTTTGCAGTCTCATCTATTGCTAGATTGTGGTTATAGCGTCTTGCGACTCCCACCTGTGAGACCGCATCGTCGGGCAGTTGACGGTGCCCGTTGATCTGCCAAGTATTACTCAGCAGATGCTTGTTTGTTAAATTGGGGAGCTTCTTCACCACTACGGTAGAGCGTCCCCAAAAGTTGGATGTTCATCGCTGCCAGTCTGTCATCGTTTGACTTGTAGCCACAACGATCACAAACGTACAAGTGCAGCTTGTGATCCCGGTTTTCCTTGCGAATCCGCCCGCATTTCGGGCAGCGCTGACTGGTATATTTGGCAGGAACTTTGACTACTATTGAGGAGTTCAGATTAGCTTTATAAGTCAAAAACTGTTCAAACTGATAGAAAGCCCATGATACCATCTCATAGCGCTTGTCTTTAGCTGTCTGTTCAGTTGCAAAACGTACGTCGGTTAAGTCTTCCAAGGCAAAGATAGTCTCAGCCCCGTAATGGTCAATGAGTGTCTTAGACAAGCAATGATTTACATCACTCATCCAGCGGTTCTCTCGCTGACCAATTCGCTTAAGACGACGCTTGGCGGACTTAGTGCCTTTTGACTGAAGCTCTGCCCGCAATTTCTTGTACTTGCGTCTTGTGCGCAGTACCTTCTCGCCACTATAAAGCAGAGTTTTACCCGTTTCATCATAGCAAGCAGCTAAGAAGCGCAATCCTCGGTCTATTCCGACGACATGTTTTGCTTTTTCTGGTGAAGGTTCCGGCAATGAGGCAGTAGCGCTAATGTGAACATACCAATTCTGCTTTGACTGAAGAAGCTTAATTGATCCAAACTTCCATTTGTCAGCATTAAGATACTGATCAAAGCCTTTGCATACAAATGAGACTTTCTTTCTTCCTTGCAGGGTGTTTAAAGACAGCTGCTGGGTAGTAGACAGGTAAGACCAGTCACGGCTACGTTGCAAGTCAAGCTGCGGACGTTTGAATTCAATCGGCTTCCAAAGCCAGTCAAGATCACGGGAAAATTGAGACCAGATAGCATGACCTTTACTGTCTTTTTTGCCAGTATCAAAGCGATATGGCTTTTGATTAAGCTGTGTTCTGACAGTCTTATAGCGGGCAATAACATTTCTGATTGCCGACTGTGCCATCTGGCTTTTAAGGCCGAACTGGTCTCTAATTTCATGATAGAGAGCTTTGTTCAGTTTTGATTGCGACAATTCAAAATTGTTGTCAAAGACATACTGTGAGATAAAGTTGCAAGCGTCTTTGTACTTCTCCATAGATTGGGCAAAGGCTTGTGCAGTTTCATCATCAATATTGAGTAATTTTGCTTTGATGGTAATTGATTGTTCCAATGGTTTCACCTCCATTCTTTCAATTGTTATTGTATCATCTTTTATTTAGTGAATACAGTAGAAAGGAAAAAGGGCTGAAAGTACAATTCCTCCCCAGATTGAAATCATGGGGTATCCTTTTTTAATCAGCCCTAGGTATATCAATGAAGATCGTAATTTCCCCCGCTAAAAAAATGCAGACGGATGGTGGCTTTTTACCGAAAAGCCAGCCCGTCTTCCTCGACCAGGCTGAGGAGCTTTGGTCCTATCTGTATTCCTTAGACCAGATTGATCTGGAAAAAGTCTGGCGGGCCAATGCCAAAATCACCGAAGAAGCCCGGCAGATGCTGGCTGCTGACCTGACTCAGCCGCAAGTACCAGCCCTCTTTGCCTACAGTGGCCTGCAGTACCAGTACCTGGCTGCCGATGTTTTAGACCAAGCCGGGCTTGACTACCTGGACCAGCACCTGCGCGTTTTGTCCGGTCTTTACGGCAGCCTTCGCCCCTTTGACGGGATCGTGCCCTACCGCCTGGAAATGAAGAGCCCTCTGCCTGACTTTAAGTATAAGAGCCTTTATGAATTCTGGGGAGAAAAAGTTTACCAAGAGCTCTACCAAGATGATTCCGTGGTCCTCAACCTGGCTTCTAAGGAATACAGCCGTCTCCTGGCTCCCTATCTTAAAGAGGGCGACCGCTTGCTTGAGGTCGTCTTCCAGGAAGAGAAAAACGGCAAATGGCGGACTCAGGCAACTCATGCCAAGATGGCCCGTGGCCGTTTAGTCCGCTGGCTGGCGGAAGGGGGCCGGGACTTGTCCGACCTGCCGGACTTCACCGACTTCGGCTATGCCTTTGCCCCTGACCAAAGCGGGGAAGACCGGGTCGTTTTCCGGAAGAAGGCATGACGATTTTTCACAAAGTGCGAAAAAAGAAAAAAATTTACACTTTTAAAAGGCTGGAAAGCGCTTGCTGACCGGCCTTTTTTTCTTTTGTGCAATAAATCATAAAATTGACAACGCTTTCAGATGTGGTTTAATAGAAACAGAGATTGAAATATAAAAAAGAAAACTGTAAGGTGAGCTAGAATGGAATATCATAAGTTAACTGCTGAAGACATTGAAAACTTACGGCCAATGATTGCTGACCCAGAACGTTTTATTACTGAAGTAACTGAACACTGGGACCATGACCAGTTCAAGACTGTCCGGGCCATGCCTGACTTGGTAATCCAGCCAACCACGACTGAAGAAGTAGCCAGCGTCTTGAAGTATGCCAGCGACCACGAAATTGCCTTGACTCCACGGGGCAACTCAACTGGTTTGATGGGGGCCAACTTGACTGTGCACGGCGGGATCTCCCTGGACATGGTTAAGATGAACAAGGTTATCGACTACGACCCAGCCAGCTTGACCATCACTGTTCAACCAGGCATCCGTCTGAACCAACTGGAAGAATTTTTGGCAGACAAGCCATTTACCTACATGCCAGCACCAGCCATGCACTGGGCTACTGTAGCCGGCAACATCAGCACCAACGCCGGCGGTTTGAAGGCTATCAAGTACGGGGTAACCCGTGAACACATCCGGGAAGTCAAGGTTGCCTTGACTGACGGCAAGGTCTACAAGTTCGGTTCCAAGTCAGTTAAGTCATCATCCGGCTACTCCTTGAAGGACCTGATCATCGGTTCAGAAGGGACTTTGGGCGTCATCACTGAAGCTGTTCTCCGTCTTTACCCAAGACCAAAGCACGCTTTGAACGCTATCATTCCTTTCCCGACTTTGGACGATGCCATTGAATCAGTGCCAGCTATCCTGGCTTCCGGCGTTGTGCCAACCACTGTTGAATACATGGGCCGCAAGGTCTTGAACCTGTGGGAAAAGTACTACGATGCTACTTTCCCAATCAAGGAAGGCGACGGCTTCATCATCCTGGGCATCGACTCCTTCACGGCCAGCGACGCTGAAGCCCAATTGGCTCAAGCTTTGGAAGCAGTCAAGCCATTCCACGCTTTGAAGGAAACTGTCTTGAACGCTGAATCAGACGAAGCCAAGACTATCTGGGACGCCCGTGAAAAGCTACTTTTGGCTATCCAAAAGTCAACTCCGAAGATGGACGAAGTCGACGTTTCAGTGCCAATCAATAAGATTCCGCTGGTTCTGCACCGGATCGAAGAACTGGAAAAGGAAGAAAACATGCGGATTCCTAACTTCGGCCACGCCGGCGACGGTAACCTGCACATCTACCTGTGCTCAGACGACTTGACTGACGAAGAATTCGCCAAGAAGGGTGACATCGTTATCTCCGAACTCTACAAGACCGCCAAGTCAGTGGACGGCAACATGTCCGGTGAACACGGGGTTGGCTACGCCCGCCAGAACTACTACGAAGACTTCTACGGCAAGGACTACACCGACTTGCTCAGAAAGGTCAAGGGCCTCTTCGATCCTAAGGGCATCCTTAACCCAGACAAGATCTTCCCGTTAGACTAAGAAGCGAGTCCCTCCTCGCGGCAACCTTTAAAAATCGAATCAAAAACTAATCAAGAACTAATCAACTAATCAAATCAAGAATTAACCAAAAACCGAAAAGAACAAGTACCTAGCAATAAGTACATAAAAACAATAACAACAAAACAACATTTTAATTTTTAAGCTTCACAAATTAATTATCACAAGGAAGGGCTGCTCTGGCAGCCCTTTTTTGTGCAAGAAAAGTGACATCGCATCACTTTTTATGTTGACACGGTGTCACCTTAGGCATATAATAGAAAACAGTTGAGGGTGACGCGGTGTCACGGAGGTGAAAAATGGTCAAGGCAACTTTTGAGAATTTAAGTAAAGACAAACAGGACCGGGTAACAGAGGCCCTGCTCAAGGAATTCAGCGTCCATACTTTGGCCAGCGCGCAGGTAGCGCGGATCGTCAAGGAAGCCGGGATTGCCCGGGGGGCCTTTTACAAGTACTTTGCGGATTTGACGGATGCTTACCAGTACCTGTTCAAGCTGGCCATGCGGGACCTGCACACGGGTCTGACCGGCCGGATGGGGGCAGACGAGCTCTACCAGATGACCAAGGACTTTGTGACCAGGGCCACTGGCAGCCAGTACTATGACTTGATCCGCCTGCACTACGCGGCTAACGAGGCGCTTTTGCCAAGCAGCAGGCCTAAGCAGATGCCGGCCTGCACCTGGGCAGCCATGGCCCTGTCACACGAGGCGATCAAGGAGGCTTTGCTGGACCCGGATAAGGCAGATTTTTACTTAGACCGGGAGCATGAGGCTTTAGAGAAGCTTTTTAGCCAACATAAATAGGCAAGCTGGGAAAAGACATAAGAAAGGAAGAAAGCAGAAAAAATGTTTTTAGCACTAAAAGAGATCAAGCATGAAAAGATGCGGTACGGCTTGATCGTCTTCATGATTTTTCTGATCGCGTACATGATTTTGGCAACCTGGGGCCTGGCATACGGCCTGGCCCGGGAAAACACGGTGGCTTTGGAAGGCTGGCAGACCAAGAGCGTGGTCTTGAACAAGAACGCCAATCTGTTTATGAACAGTTCGATTTTGACCAAGGACGACTTGAAGAAGATCGATCTGACTGACAAGGAAGCCGTGGTCGGCGAACTGCAGGTAGTGGCCAAGAAGAAGGGCAAGACCGGGATTAACGCCCAGTACATGGGGGTTAAGAAGGGCGAATTTATCTACAAGGACCAGGATGTAATTGCTGGCCGACGGGCTAAGAGCAAGTACGAAGTCACGGCTGACAGCAGCTTTAAGGACAAGGGCTACAAGCTGGGCGACAAGGTGACCTTGAACGGGTCAGACCACAAGTACACGATCGTCGGCTTGGTCAAGGATGCCAAGATTAATATGCAACCGATCATGTGTGGCTTTTTGCCGGCATGGAAGGAATTAAAGAACGTGGCACCGGGGATTGAAGCTTCCGGGATCATTTCCCAGCGGAAGCTGTCTGTTAAGGGGAAGAACTTCAAGACTTACGGGATTAAGGAATTTACGCAAAAACTACCGGGCCACTCTGAACAGAACCTGACTTTTGAATTGATGATTGGTTTCATGTTCATCATTTCCCTGGCCATCGTGGCAGTCTTCCTGTACATTTTGACTATCCAGAAGCTGCCGAACTACGCGGTTTTGCGGGCACAGGGCGTGCCGGCCAAGACTTTGATCTGGGCCACGGTCAGCCAGAGTCTGCTTTTGGTAACGAGCGCTTTGGTCCTGGCTCTTTTGGCAATCTGGGGCACGGCGGCCGCGATACCGGCATCTGTTCCGATGGCCTTTACGCCAGGGATTTTCGTGGCAACGATCGGCGGGATGTTGGTAATGGCTCTGCTGGGCGGGCTTAACCCAGTTGGAACGATTTTGAAGATTGACCCGGTACAGGCAATTGGAGGCTAAGATGGCAGCGATTGAAATCAAGAACGTGAAAAAAGTTTACGGGCAAGGGGATGCAGCGACAGTTGCCCTCAAGGGGGTCGACTTCAGCGCGGACACTGGCAACGTGGTTCTGTTAATGGGACCAAGCGGGGCCGGGAAGAGCACCCTGCTGACGATTATGGGCGCCTTGCAGAACGCGACGAGCGGGCAGGTGGAAATCGACGGCCAGGACATCAGCCAGTTGAAGGAAAAAGACCGTAGCCGCCTGCGCTTGAATAAATTGGGCTTTGTTTTGCAGGCCTACAACCTGGTGCCGTACTTGACGGTTAAGGAACAGTTCCAGCTGGTGGACAAGGTGAAGAAGACCGGCAGCTTGAGCCAGGAAGAATTAAAGGATCTTTTGGCTGACTTGGGGATTGAGAACCTGGTCAAGAAGTATCCGGAAAATCTGTCAGGCGGGCAGAAGCAGCGGGTGGCAATCGCCCGGGCCATGTACGCCAACCCGAAGATTTTGCTGGCTGATGAGCCAACGGCATCACTGGACAGTGAACGGGTGGAAGAAGTTGGCCGCTTGTTTAAGAAGTTGGCCAAGGACCACGGGAAGGCGATCATTTTGGTCACTCACGACCCGCGGCTGGAAAAATACGCTGACCACATCTATGACATGATGGACGGGCAGTTGACACAAAGAAAATAACAGAAGAAGGCTCCGCTCAGGCGGGGCCTTTTTTGACCGGATACGCGAAAAAATGACCGGATTTGAATTTTTGGCGGAAAAAATGGTTCAGTATAAAAACTTGTGTAAATGACTGAGAGACTTAGGAAGCTTTCCGCGATAGTTCCATTAACCGCAGGAAGAAGTATTCATCATCTGGATACCCATACCCTTTACGTCTCTCGGT
>Ga0214925_100207_pt1 | contig 45088 bp, 37 predicted proteins | sample Stichaenrichment_FD_168299 | JGI IMG/M metagenome (GOLD analysis project Ga0214925, IMG submission 168299) | Xylose enriched microbial communities from anaerobic bioreactor in Madison, Wisconsin, United States - 63SRT | ecosystem: Engineered > Bioreactor > Anaerobic > Unclassified | place: USA... | reverse complement strand
AAAAAAAAAAAAAAAAATAAATTTTATAAACAATATTAAAACCATCCAAATAATATAAAAGTAATAGATTACCTAAAATAAGAAAGATAAGGATTAAATAAATGAAAATAGGAAAAAATAAAAATAATCCAATATAGAAATGGAAATTAAAAAGAAATTGAAAGTAAGAATAGGCCAATTGTATAGTTAGAAATCAAAAAGTCAAAAAATAGGAGGAAAAAGTAATCTAGAATAAACAATTGAAAACCAGAAAAAGTGTTTTAATAATCTAAAAATAATCAAAAAAAAAGAAAATAAAAAAGGGAAGTGTTTAGTTAGGGTCAACACCTAAAATATGTACAGCACAGGTACCTCCGGTACCACCTACATTATGAGTGAGTCCGAGTTCTGCACCTTCTACTTGACGTTTTCCAGCTTCTCCTCTTAATTGCCATACAACCTCAGCTGCCTGAGCAAGACCAGTTGCACCTAATGGGTGACCTCTAGCTTTTAAACCACCTGATGGGTTAATTGGATGATCACCATCAATTCTTGTTTGACCATCTGCAATAACTTTTCCACCTTCACCTTTCTTACAGAATCCTAAATCCTCAACAGCAAGTAAACCATTGATTGTGAAACAATCATGTACCTCTGCAAGATCTATATCCTTTACAGTTACTCCAGCTTGTTTATATGCTTTTCTTGAAGCATAAACAGTAGAATCAATAGTAGTCATATCCCTTCTATCATGAAGTGCAATAGTACCTGAAGCCTGTTGTGAAGCTTTTACATAAATTGGAGTATCAGTATATTTCTTAGCATCCTCAGCCGGACATAAAACAACAGCAGCAGCACCGTCAGAAACAGGTGAACAATCGAATAAAGTTAAAGGATCCGCAACCATTGTTGAGTTTAATGCCTTATCCACGGTAATCTCAAATGGGAACTGTGCCCTAGGATTGTTAGATGCATTGTGATGAGCAACTACTGCAAATTCTGCAAGTTGTTCTCTTGTAGTACCATATTCATACATATGTCTTTTTGCAATCATTGCATATAATGAAGGGAAAGTTGCACCTTGCTGAGCTTCCCATTCCACATCAGAAGCTGTTGCAATAGCAGGTGTAGCATCAACAACATCAGTCATTTTTTCAACACCAGCAGATACAACCACATCATGATATCCTGAAGCCACAGCTAAAATACCCTGTCTTAATGCTAGACTTCCGGATGCACATGCTGCCTCAACTCTTGTACATGGAATTGGATTTAAACCCATATGGTCAGATATAAGTGATGCAATATGTTCTTGGTTTACAAATAAACCAGATGACATATTACCAACATACATTGCATCAATATCATCTCCACCAATATTAGAGTCTACAATAGCTTCAATACCAGCATCTGCAACAAGGGATCTAAATGATGAATCCCATAATTCTCCAAATTTTGTTTGTGAAACTCCTATAATTGCTACATCTCTCATTGTAATACACTCCTATGACATTCTAATTTTACCTTTATATTTAGCATAAACTGCATAATCAACATAATGTTTCTCATTAAGATAATCATCAGTTTTAGGAGCTAAATCCCTAACTTCATCAATTCTATCATTCACTTCAATAGTGAATGCATCACTACCAGCACCTGAACCATAACTTACTACAAATATTTTATCTCCAGGTTTTGCAATATCTAAAATATGTGATAAACCTAAAGGAACAGCACCAGAATAGGTATTACCAATATAAGGTGTTAATAAACCTTGTTCATATTGTTCTGGTTTAAATCCTAAGGTTCTAGCAGCTCTAATATAGAATTTACCATTAGGTTGGTGGAAACAACAATAATCATAATCTTCCGCACTAGTCTCGGACATTTCCAACATTCTTTTTGCTGCACCAAATACATGTCTATAATATGCAGGTTTACCGGTGAATCTTCCACCATGTGAAGGATAAGTCTGACCTTCTCTTCTGTAAAAATCAGGAGTATCTGTAGTAAAACTGCAGGTTCTTGTAATATCTGCAATTGTATTTTCCTTACCAATTATATAAGCAGCTCCTCCAGCGGATGCAGTATATTCTAATGCATCACCAGGTGCACCTTGGGAAGTATCTGCACCGATAGCTAAACCATATTTAATCATATCAGATCCAACTAAACCCATATTCATCTGAATACCTGCAGTTCCTGCTTTACAAGCAAATTCTAAATCTGCGGCAGTTAAATTTGGAGTTGCATCAATTGCATCTGCAACAATAGTAGCAGTTGGTTTAACTGCATATGGGTGGGATTCAGATCCAACATATACTGATCCAATATCTTTAGGATCTATTTGAGCTCTTCTTACTGCATTTCTAGCAGCCATAACTGCAATAGTAACAGCATCTTCATCAGGAGCAGGTACTGATTTTTCGTTAACAACTAAACCTTTCTTATATTGTTCAGGTTCATCACCCCATACTTTAGCAATTTCTTCAACCTTAATCCTATAAGAAGGTACATAAGCACCATAACCTACGATTCCTACCATAAAATCACACCGTTTTACAAATAAATTAAATCAAATTAAAATTCCATAAAGTTTTAATCATTATTCAACTATTTAAAATAATATCATTATAATTTATTAAAAAATCTTGAAATTTAAGTTATATATCTTAGCTAAAAAATTAACTAAATATTTATATTAATATATTATAAGTTTTTTAAACATATAAAATTATATGTTTTTTAAGGAAATTAAATAAAAAATTAGATTCATAAAAATTTTACAATACATTGAAAATTAAAAATGATTTTAAATTAACAATTCCATAGGATGATTAATATATTTTATAATAGTCACCCAAGAAATAGAAATCAGATATTAATCTTTAAAAAAAATTATTAAATTCTGAGATATTTTATTAGTTAAATTTATTGATTCAATAGAATAAAGGGACAATATTTCCTTAAATCGTGAAAAAAGAAATATGATAAGGAATCTATATTTTTAATCTGAAAATAAAATAATAATCATTGAAAATCATGATAAATTATTTTAGTTACAAAAATTTACTTTTAACCGTAAAGTATTTATATAACCTCTAACCCACTTCTATATGTAGATGTTTATTTTTAGATAATTTTTTAAATTTTTTTAAAAAAACTAACAAGGGTATAAACCATTATGTTATAGTATTAAAATGATTGAATGAAATGGTTATATTCTCTAAATACAAACATCAAGCAAAATTAAAGTCTAATTAGATAATTCTATTTAGATAATGATTATAAGAATTATTTTAAATATTGAGGTGAAATTATGGCACAACAAGGTCAACCAATATTCATTTTACCTGAAGGTACTAACAGGTTATTAGGTAAAGATGCACAAAGAAATAATATTTTAGCTGCTAAAGTTTTAGCTGAAACCGTAAGAACTACATTAGGTCCAAAAGGTATGGATAAAATGTTAGTAGACGGACTTGGAGATATTGTAGTAACTAACGATGGAGTTACTATCTTAAAAGAAATGGATATCGACCATCCTGCAGCAAAAATGCTTGTTGAAGTAGCAAAAACACAAGAAGATGAAGTAGGAGACGGAACTACTACTGCTGTTATCATTGCAGGAGAATTATTAAAACAATCTGAAGAATTATTAGATATGGATATTCACCCAACCATTATTGCAATGGGATACAGACAAGCTGCTGAAAAAGCTCAAGAAATTTTAGATGAGATTGCAATTAGCGATATTGATACTGAAACCTTAGAAAAAGTTGCAATGACTGCAATGACCGGTAAAGGAACTGAAAAAGCTCGTGAACCTCTTGCAAAATTAGTTGTTCAAGCTGTTGAACAAGTCGAAGAAGACGGAAAAGTAGATATTGACCACATTAAAATCGAGAAGAAAGAGGGTGCAGTTGTCGAAGATTCTGAATTAGTACAAGGTGTAATTATTGATAAAGAAAGAGTACACCAAGGTATGCCTTCAGAAATTGACGGTGCAAAAATCGCTATCTTAAACTCTGCTCTTGAAGTTAAAGAAACCGAAGTAGATGCAGAAATCAGAATCACAGATCCAAATCAAATGCAAGCATTTATTGAACAAGAAGAAAACATGTTAAAAGAAATGGTTGCAAAAATCTCCGATGCTGGAGCAAATGTATTATTCTGTCAAAAAGGTATTGATGACTTAGCTCAACACTACTTATCCAAAGCAGGAATCTTAGCTGTAAGAAGAGTTAAAAAATCAGATATTGAAAAATTATCAAGAGCTACCGGTGCAAACATCGTCAGTAATGTTGAAGATTTAACTAGTGACGATTTAGGTGAGGCTGGTTCAGTAATCGAGAAAAAAGTCTCTGGTGAAGATATGATCTTTGTAGAAGATTGTAAAGAACCTAAAGCTGTAACCTTACTTGTAAGAGGTAGTACCAAACATGTTGCAGACGAAATCAAAAGGGCTATTGAAGATGCTATTGGTGTAGTTGCTGCAACTATTGAAGATGGTCAAGTAGTTGCTGGAGGAGGAGCTCCTGAAGTAGCTATTGCAAAAAGATTAAAAGACTATGCTGAATCAATCAGTGGAAGAGAACAATTAGCTGTAAATGCATTTGCAGAAAGTTTAGAAGTTGTACCAAAAACTTTAGCTGAAAATGCAGGTATTGACAGTATCGATTCATTAGTAGATTTAAGAGCTGCTCATGAAAACTCAACCACCATGGGATTAAATGTATTCAATGGTAAAGTCACTGATATGAAAGAAGCTGGTGTTGTAGAACCTAAACGTGTCAAAAAACAAGCTATTCAATCTGCTTCCGAAGCTGCTGAAATGATTTTAAGAATCGACGATGTTATCGCATCTTCATCAGAAGGACCTGACCCATCCCAAATGGGCGGAGCTCCTGGAGCAGGCGGAATGCCACCTATGATGTAAATATAAAGGGATTACAAACACGGAGATAGAATCCTTCTATCTCTACCTTTTTTATAGAAAAATATCTTTAACCAAGCAACACTTATTTTAATATCCATTTTCTGATTTTAACCTAATATTAAAGTTTACAGTAAAGAATTTTAATATGTAAGATTTTAATTTTAAAGACCATTACTAATTTTTATAAAAAAAATATAATAATTAAAAGTTTAAAATCAATAAGCTTTAAAAATTATAAGTATAATATAAACTATATTATATTGTTAATCTAATTCTAAATTTAAACAATAATTAAGGTAATAATTATGAGTGCAAACGATAACCAAATGTCAGATAAAGACTTTAAAGAAATTAAAGAAAAAGAATCAGACGAACTAGTTCTTAACTGCCGTAAACCTGAAGGAGAACTTGGAGAGAAAATGATTCAAAGAATGAATAAGTCCCATGAAAACTTAGCACAATGGGGCGTAAGTCATTTAAACGTATGTGAAGATGATGACATATTAGACATTGGTTGTGGTGGAGGAGTTAATGTTAAAAGGTTTGCAGGTATGACTAACGGAAAGGTCTATGGAATAGACTACTCCAAGACTAGTGTTAAGGAATCTGAAAAATACAATAAAGAAGAAATTGAAAAAGGTCAAGTTAAGATACTTCAGGGATCTGTTTCAGAACTTCCTTTTGATGATGAAAGTTTTGATATTGTAAGCGGATTTGAAACCATATACTTCTGGCCAGATCTTTTAAACGATTTTAAAGAAATTCACAGAGTCCTTAAAAAAGATGGTGCAATTTTCATCTGTAATGAAGAGAGGAAAGATGAGGGACTAGAAGAAAGAATGGGAAATAGAATTGAATTATTGGACATGACTATCTTATCCGAAGATGAACTTGGTGAAATGTTAGCAGAGGCAGGCTTTAAAGACGTTACAACATTTACCAACACCAAAACAACATATTTATGTGCAATTGGTAGAAAAGAATAATCCATTTAAAAAAACTATTTCATTCAATTATTTTTTAAAATATTTTTATTTTTCCTTTAAATATTTTTTAAAAATATATAATACTCCTTTTTTATTATTCTAAATTTAAATACTTCTAAAAATAAATAAACCTATTTTTATTATTCTAATTTTAAACATTTCCAAATATAAAAAAAATCATCTTTTCATTTTTAAAAATTTTAAAGGGGGTCCGCCAAAATTATTTTTTTATGATTTTTTTTAGAAAATGGTCACGTCGAGTTTTAATTGGTTCATGGTGGATGTTCGTTCGCAGAAATCAATGAATTCTTGTTTTTTGTTTTGTTTTCCTTGTTTTATGTTGTATAATCTTTTAAGGTTGTATGCTAGTGCGTCTAAGTATAATTTTTGTTCGGTTCTGTTCATTCCTACGACTTTTTCTTTTTCTATGAGGTATTCTTCTTTTAATGTTCCGAATGGTCCTTCGACGCATGATCTTTTGCTGTATTCCTCTTGATTCTCTGGCTTTTCCATTTTAATCATCATTGCTTTCTTTAATTCTGAACCATATTCTGTAATGGTTTTATGAGTAGTAGAGGTTGATAAACATTTATCTCGTTTATCGCAATGTTTACATGCATTATAATTACTATATAATCTTTTAACTATCTTCGGATTTTCATTATCGATATTTTTGTTTGTATATTGTCTGAAAAAGTACATGTATTGGTTTTCCGGACATAAGAATGCGTCTTTTTCGCTGTCATATTGGAAATGGTCTTTGTGGTATGGGTTTTTATTTAATCTTCCTTGTTTTTCTTTGGATTGTTTTCTTGTTGGTATTAATCCATTTATTTTATTGTCTGCCAGGTATGCTAAACTTATTTGGTTTAAGTATATTGTATCTGCACTGATATGTTTTGGTTTTGTCTGTGTGTTTATTATTGCTTTGTCTACGATTTCTGGAAGTTGATAATGGTCTGTTGGGTTTTGTACGACGTTTATTGCGCAGATTAATTTTGTATCATAATCCACTGCAGATTGGATATTGTAGGCAACCATGAAGTTTCCTTTCTTATTTTTCATAAATCTAGCTTCAATATCATTTACAGGTACTTTATTCTGACCAGTGTAAGTAAATTGGGTATTGATATCATATAAAAGTTCCAATTTATCCTCTGTATCCATCTTTTTGTATTTGAGGATTTTTTCTGCGGGTTTATGGAGTTTATCAAGCTTTTCCTGGGGTACTGGTACTCCATTGAAATAATCAAGCAATATTTGAGTTTCTTTTTTGGTGATCACATTGTTGTTGGAATTGTATGCTTTTTTAATGGTTCCGTCAATTGCAACGTGATTAAATTGGGTGAATTTCTCATCAGAAGCTTTTTTTAGTGTCATTTGCACTAATTCTTCATAATATGGTTCGAATTTGCTTTTATATCGTTGAATTGACCTTACTGATGGCTGAATATCATCACTGACATATTTATATATCATATGGAACTTCGCATTATCTGCAATTCTTTCAGAGCTCTCGTTATGGTCTATTTTTGCGTAAACCAATAATTTTAGCATGGAAACTAGTGGAAATGACTTTCGTCCTTTATTCTTTTTTTCTTGCTTAATATTTAATTTTTCGAAATTTTCTTCCACAAATTCAACTATAAAACGAGATATATGATCACTTGGAATACCATAATCTAAAGTTCTAATTCCCAATTCAGTCTGATAATCTTTTTCAACATTTTTAACCATAAATAAAACCCATATAATTTTTATTACTTAATATTAAGTTGTTTAACAAAGTATATAAACTTTATTATTATTAAAATACTTAAAAAACAAAATAAAAAAATAGGACACAGTAAAAATAGAAAAAAAGAGAAAATTATCATTTATAACGAACAATAAAATAGAATTAAATCATAAAATCAAAAAAGAGTAAAAAATCAGTTAAAAAAATTTTCACATCCAAAAATTAAAATCAAATTTGGCGGACCCCCTAAAATAAAAAAAAAAAACAATATCCAATTTTTTCCCGTTTTAAAATATTTTTTAAACATTTAAACTTAAGAATCTATATTAAAACTATTTTCTATATAATTGTATTCAATTTGAAGTAATCCCCAGAACAAGCCATAAAAGCTTAATCTAAAAAATATTGAAAAATTAAAAAAACTTAATAACAAACAAAAATAAATATATTTAAGTTGTAAAAATATGTGAAAAAAGTAAATATATCTGAATAAAACTTATATTTTAAATTCTCATATTAAACTTAGAAATTTATAATTTAATAAATAATAAATTATTTCAACTAATTAAGGATTTAAATTATTTAATCAATCAAATTTATTGTTTTAAATAAATCAATATTTTTTAAGATTTTTAATCCAATTCTTTTTTTTAATAATAATTATGATTTAAATTATAAATCTTATTCATCATAGGTGAAATAAAGATGGCTAGTCAAAATCAAAAAGTTTGCCAATGGGACAGTACATTATCCTTTATTATGGCGATGATTGGATCTGCTATTGGACTTGGTAATATATGGAGATATCCATATGTAGTATATTCAAATGGTGGAGGGGCATTCCTTATACCTTACTTAATCTCTATTCTTCTTATGGCCTTACCTTATTTATATTTAGAATATGCAGTAGGTTTTGAATTTAAAACCTCTGTACCAAATATGTTTAAAAAGGTTAAGAGTAAGTTGGAAGTTGTTGGTTGGTTCATATGCTTAACCTCCTTCCTGATTCTATGTTATTATATAGTTATTATTGCATGGGATTTAATCTATTTCCTTTTAAGTTTCTCAAAAGGATGGGGAACTAATCCCGGTAATTTTTACACTAACACATTACTCCATAGTACCACATCAATTTCAGGACTTTCTACTGTTATATGGCCAATTGTAATATCCTTACTTGTATTATGGGTAATAATCTGGTACATTTCACACCAAAACTTAAATAATGGTATTGGAAAATTCAGTAAAGTCTTGATTCCAGCACTTATGGGAATCATGGCTATTGTAATTATTTATGGTGTAAGTTTACCTGGATCATATATTGGAATACAGACATTACTTACTCCAAAATGGGATGCATTGTTTGATCCGAATATATGGCTTGCAGCTGCAGGACAAATATTATTCTCATTAAGTTTAGGTTGGGGTGTAGTATCTACATATTCAAGTTACCTACCGGAAGATTCACAGCTTATTAAAAATGGAGCAATCGTTGCAATATCAAATTGTGGATTTGAATTCTTTACAGCTATTGGAGTATTTTCAATCCTCGGATTTATGTCACTTAGTCAAGGTGTTCCAATAGACCAAGTAATTACACAAGGTTCTGGACTTATATTTGTTGCATTCCCAACAGTATTTAACATAATGGGTAATTTTGCTTATGTTTTAGCACCATTATTCTTCTTATGTGTATTATTTGCAGGTATAACAACAACAATTTCCCTTCTTGAACCATTATCTCTTGGTATAACACGTAAATTCAAAATTAGAAGAAAAGTCATAGTAACTGTACTTTGTATAATCGGTTTCGGATTATCATTTGTATATGCTACAGGACTTGGAAATTATTTACTTACCATTGCAGATAGTTTCTTAAACGAGTTTGCAGTACTATTCGGTATTGTTCTTGAATGTTTAATCTTTGGTTGGTTATACAATATTGATAAATTACTGGATATTGTAAATAGAAATGCGAAATATAAATTTGGTAGCTGGTGGAAATATCTTATTAAATATGTGATTCCAATAATTTTCATAGCATTATGGTTAAATGGAATCTACACATTAATAACAACCAATAATTTATTCTCAATAACAGTTCAAGGAATAATTGCAGCAATACTCATAGTATTACCTATAGTCTTAACATTGCTTCCAAAAAGTGATAAGAAACTTGAAATTGAATGTGATTAAATGAATAATTTCATTTAATTAACTTTTTTTATTTTTTTAATATAATTTAAATGCTATTTTTAAAACATTTCTGAATTTAGAAAGAATCCATACTACTTATAGAAAATATTTTCATAGAACACTCTTTAAAATTTGATATTGAATTTAGAAAAAATTATGCTATTTATAGAAAATAATTTCATCAGGTAATTTTTAAAAATAAGATCTTTAAAATCATATAATCATATAAACACACTCGTTATTTTAACTAAATTTTTAATATAATTAATTTGCTCTGAAAGTATTATAAAATAAAATAACATCATGTACATCTATTCAATAAATAATTAAAAAATTATTTAAGATATAAAAACTATTAGAAGTTTTATAGCATTCTTATTAAATAAGATTATCAATTATATTAAAAAATCTAAAGAGAACTATAAAATAAGCTTTTAAAATATCAAGGTCATAAAGCTATAAAAAATAATTAAAATATTAAATTAATTCGAAAAAAATAAGTCTAAGAGTTACTCTATCCTAACATGAAAAAATAAGGCATTTATCCACTGCGGATGAAAATGAAAATAAGTAGTTTACCAGAAAACAAAAATAGCATGTTTGAATAAATTTCCAAAAATATTTTTTGTGAGTTTAAAACTCAGCAAAAATATGAAAAAAGCCCTCAAAAAAGAATAACAAAACCAAAAGGTTTGTATTATTGAAAAATTGTTTTTTCTTGAAATAATAATAAATAATTCCATAAAATTTATATATTAATTTAAATTTTCATTTAAATAATATGAACTGCTTCTAACATTGATTGAATACCTAAAATAAATATTGCTAAACCACCGATAAATTCAATAGCATCAGCATATTTAATAGCAATTTTAGTTCCAAATGTACCAATTAATAACCATATTATAACTAATATTAAACTTAATCCACCTAAAACAATAGGATCTACTCCTGCAGTAACACCTTGGGAAGCTAAAACTAAGTTTTCTATGTTACCAAATATGATTAATGGTAAAAATGGTTTTATTTCACTCATAAATGACATTATAACACCTTTAGTTTCCGTCGTTACTTCCAATAAGATGTGTTGCTTGAAGCATAGATTGTAAACCTAATATGAAAATAGCTAAACCACCAATAAAGTTGATTGCATCAGCATATTTAATTGCAGCTGCAGTAGCTAAAGTACCAATTAATAACCAAATTATAACAGCAACAATACTTGCTAAACTTAATTTTTTCATATCTGCCTTGGCAACTACTCCTTGTGAAGCAAGAATTAAGTTTTCTATGTTACCAAATATTAAAAGTCCTAAAAATGGAACATAAGCACTTAAATCAAACATCTAATCACCATATATGATTTTTTATTATTTTTTTAAGAAAATAACAAACAATTTTTTTTACTCTTAAAGAGAGTAAAAAATAATATCTAAAGGAATCGAACCCTTTTTAAATCACCAGATAATATTAAAATAAAATTATTTAATAAAATCAATAATATCAATATTGATAGATATTTAATAAAATTAATAAATAACAATATTTTTATAGGTTTTATAATATTTAAATGTTGTTATAATAACATTATTATATTCATAAAATAGAATATAAATATTTATGGAATATAAGAAATTAAACCGTAAATATTAAGCAATGATTAATATAGATCCTTTTGAAAATATAACTGAAAAAATATAGAATTTACCATAGAAAAATAAGAATATATAAATGGTAATTTCTTAAACCAATGAAAATATAAATGAAAATCAGAAGATGATTAAAATTTTTCAAATAATTAATTAGAATATTAAAATAAAAAATTTGAAAAAAATCAGATAAAAATAGAAAGCTTTATATAGTATGATAACAAAAATAATTATGTTGTATGAAAGTACAATCAAATGCGGTGTTAGTCCAGCCTGGTTTAAGACTCTAGCCTGCCACGTTAGAGACCCGGGTTCAAATCCCGGACGCCGCATAAGCAACCGTGGTATAGTCTGGTTATTACTTTGGCCTTCCAAGCCAAAAACCCGGGTTCGAATCCCGGCGGTTGCATGCTTTTTTTGTATGTTTTTTAGATTAATCAATATTTTCAGCTATTTTTGTTGATTAATCTAAATTTATACTTTACTAATTTTGATTAATAAACATATTATTGCTAGTTTAATTTTTAAATGAATAAATCTATTTTTAAAATAATTGAAGAATAAGATTTTGATATTCCATCAATGGATTTTAACTTTTAAGATAATTGAAAAATAAGACCTTGATATATTATCAAAAATTGAATTTTAACTTAAACATAATAAATGGCATTTATACATTATCAAAAATCAAAAGGGAATATAGATATAACTAAAAAAAGTATGTTGAAAATTCTTAAATTAATCATGAAAAAAGGTATTACTCTTTAATTTAAGTTTTACCCTTTTTAATGAAGAAAAAAAGTTTAAAATTATATAAAAACTATTTTTATACAAATTAATTAAATAACTCCTTACCATCTGAAAAAGCAGATCCAACTACCTCTCCAATAACACGATAGGAATTAGTTACAGAATCAAATATGATAGGTTCTAATTTTTCAATAGAGATATTTCCATCATCATCCAATATTGATTCATCTGCTGAGACATTTACCGCTTCACCAACAACTCTTAATTCACCTAAAGTTTCCTTCATTTCTATGACCTTAAATTCAATAGTTAAAGGATATTCTTCAATAATTGGAGCGTCAACCTTTTCTGCTTTGATTACACTTACACCAGATTCAGCAATTTTATCAGCATCATTTCCTGAACGAAGACCGAAATAATCAGATAATTCCTCAGTGCTTTTAGTTGCAAAGCTTACAGTGAAAGCCTCTTTTTCCTTAAGGTTCTCCACAGTTTTATGTGCTAGGCCTAAGTTTAATGCTATGTGATTTGGTCCACATTGACCTCCCCATGCAACATTCATAACATCAGCGTTTCCATCTTTATCATAAGTACCAACCATTAAAACCGGTGATGGTATTATTTTTGTAGTATCTAAATTTTTTCTCATAATATCATCTATTCTTATTTGTTATCATAAAAAATAATCAATCTTATAATATAATATAATATTATTTTATTACTATTTAAATAATTAATTAATACACTTATTTTTACAAAAATTAGGCAAAATAAATTAAATTTAAAACACATTTATTTTAGATTTAAGCATTTTATAAAAATGAAACAATTTTAAAAAATTAATTCAAACCAATAAAGACTATTTATTAATATTTATTTTTTAATAATATATAAAAATTATTAATAAAGTTTTAGTTTACCTAAAAAAATCAAAAGTTTTAAATATAAATTTTTATAAAAACTAAAATTGCCTAAAAATTTTAGGTATACTAAAAAATAAGTATAAAATTTTTTATAAAAGCTAAAATTATCTAAAAATTTTAGGTATATCTAAAAGTGGGTGTAAAAATTAATTATATAAAAATTTACAAGGAGTGTCGAAAAATGAGCGACTATTGGGACGAAATTTGTGAACATAGAGAAGCATTAATATTTTTAGGAGGAATTGCTACTGCATATATTGGAAAAAAAATCCTTGAATCACAGCAAGTAAAAAAAGCTTGTACTCAAGGGATGGCATCAGTTATGGCAGTGAAAAGAGATGCTGAAGAATGCTATCAAGATATGAAAGAAAATGCAGAAGATATCGTTGTTGACAGTAGTAAAGCTGAGAAAAAACAAATATATGCAGATTCTAAAAAAGAATAGAACCATATCTCAAGGCTAAACTATGAAATATCAAATAGTGTATGACAACCAGACCAGATTAAGGGTCCGTTCTGGTAAAAATGCATTTACTGAATATGAAGGATATGGTCTTAGTGAACTACTTTTGGAAAATGATTTTATTAAAGATGTAAGAACTTCCCATAGAAATGGAAGTATCTTAATCAACTATTACAACATAGAAGATAAAGATAAGATTCTAAGAATACTGGATAACATTGGAATGGAAGATTTAGTTGAGGGAAAGCCAAGTCCTAAAAATGAATCTAATGAAATTACAAATAAATTTTATCTAAAGATTATTAAAAAACTTATTAAAAGATATCTAATTAGACCTTTTTTACCATTGGACATTAGAAATGCTATAACCCTAATTAAAGCTGTAAAATATATAGCAAAAGGTCTAGACAGTTTAACAAGCTTTAGAATCGATGTGGATTTACTTGATGAATCTGCTGTTGCCGGTTCATTACTTAAAAAAGACTTTGAACCTGCAAGTTCAATGATGTTCTTACTTTCAATCTCAGATTTACTTGAGGAATACACCGTACAAAAATCAAAAAGTACATTTAAAGAAAGTTTAAGCTTAAACATCGATACCGTATGGCTTGTAAGAGATGATGGAACTGAAATAACCTATCCATTAGCAGACATTAAAAAAGGAGATAAAGTTAAAATCCATATGGGAGATATGATTCCTGTAGACGGAAAGATTGTTGATGGAGAAGGAATGATTAATGAATCCTCAATGACTGGTGAACCTTTAGCAGTACATAAAGACATTGGAAAAACCGTTAATGCAGGTACAGTACTTGAAGAGGGAAATATCGTAATCGAGGTTTATTCTGTAGATCAAGATACAAGGTTAAACAATATTGTTGAATTAATCGAAAATTCAGAAAATCTAAAAGCTGAAACCGAAAGTAAAGCTGTTGAATTAGCTAATTCACTAGTTCCATATAGTTTTGTTTTAACATTCTTAACTTATCTATTTACAAGGGATACCACAAAGGCATTATCCGTTTTAATGGTAGACTTCTCATGTGCAATAAAATTAACCACCCCATTATCAATCATATCAGCCATGCGCGAGGCATCCGATAATAGAATGATGATAAAAGGTGGAAAATTCATCGAGAAATTTGCAACAGCAGATACAATTGTATTTGATAAGACCGGAACATTAACACATGCAAGTCCTAAAGTAGTAGATGTAATTCCAACTGGAAACTACACAAGAGACGAAGTGTTAAAGATGTCAGCTTGTATTGAGGAGCATTTTGCACACAGTATTGCAAAAGCAATTGTAAAACAAGCTGAGATTGAAGGACTAAATCATAAAGAGGAACACAGTGAAGTTGAATATATAGTAGCTCATGGAATTGCAACTAGATACAATGACAAAAGAGCTGTAATAGGTAGTAAACACTTCTTATTTGAAGATGAGAAGGTTGAAATTACCGAAGAGCAGAAAAAATTAATTGATGAAAAAGTTAAAGAAAATTCTGTAATATATTTAGCTATCGACAATAAACTTGAAGGATTAATCTGTATTAATGATCCTGTACGTGATGAAGCAAAAGATGTTATAACAAGACTTAAAACAATGGGCATTGAAAACATTATCATGTTAACAGGTGATAGTGAAAGTGGTGCACGAAGTATTGCCGAATCAATTGGAATAACAAATTATAAATCTCAAGTACTTCCAGAGGATAAAGCAAATATAATTGAAGGATTAAAAGAAGAAGGAAAAACAATCATAATGGTTGGTGATGGCATTAATGATTCACCAGCATTAGCAGCTGCAGATGTTTCTGTATCCATGAAGAATTCATCTGACATTGCAAGAGAGGTAGCAGATATTTCCTTATTATCAGACAATTTATACGATTTAATAACTTTAAGAATTTTAAGTCGTAAAATGTTAGATAAGATCAATAGTAATTACCACAAAATCGTTGGAATAAACGGTACTTTAATTGCATTAGGAATTCTTGGTATAATCACACCTTCAACATCCTCAACAATACACAATTTATCCACAATGTTACTTGGAATAGCAAGTACAAAGTCAGTATTGAGAGATAAAGATAAGATGTTAAATCCAGCTAATGATGAGATTAAACCTATAAATGCATAAAACAATTTTATATTTAAAAAGGGAGTTAAATCTCTTTTAAATATTCATCCTTTTTTTAAAGATTTTATAAATAGATATTTAAAACTGATTTTTAATTAAATAAATAGTTTACAGTATTTAAAACGATTTTAAAATAAAAACTGATTTTAATTGATATACAACTCTTTAATAAAGAAAAAATCATTAAACCAATTTTAAAATAAAAACATTTCTTAATTGGTATAACTTTTTAACTAATAAAGGCCATTAAAACTGATTCTAAATTAAACCTAAACTTCCATAATAAATAATTCTTTAGTTAATAAAAACTGTTTCAATATAAATTTTAATCATTAAAGTCTAATTCTAATTATGAAATTCATTGATTTAACACATAAACTTGAAAATAATATTAAACCATATCCCGGAGATCCGGACTTAAGTATAGAATATATTGATTCATTAAATAATAATGGAGAATGTAATCTATCAAAACTTACAAGTTCAAACCATACCGGAACCCATGTTGATAGTCCATATCATTATTTTAATAACCTGGATAAGACATCTGATTTAAAGTTAGAAAATTTAATTGGCCCGTGTAATATTCTAGATGTCAGTCCCGTAGGGGGAAATGATGACATTAATGTTAATGATATAAAAAATATCCCGGAAAGCTTTGAGAAAATAGTTGTTTTAAAAACATTATGGGCTAAAAATTTTAATAGTGATGAGTATTTTATTAATAATCCTGGCTTGAATATTGAACTTGCTGAACTTTTAGTTGAAAATGATGTTTCATTAATTGCCACAGATATGTCAAGTCCAGATTTTTATGGAGAAACTAAAATTCATAAATATCTACTGAGGAATAATGTGTTAATTATAGAAAATCTATGTAATTTAGACTTACTTAAAAAAGATAAATACTATGGATATTTTATTCCACTGAAAATCAATAGTGAAGCAAGTTTAATACGGGCATTTGTTAGAGATATCTAATATTAATTAAAATCAATCAAATTATTAATATATAATCTAAACAACCAATAGATAACAATAAATAAAAAATAAAAAACAATAAAATGAAAATCAAAAGCAAAGGATGAAAATCAAAAAACAATAATAACAAAATCAAAAGATAATAAAAAATAAATAAAATAATTTAAATCCTAAAAATAATAAGAATACTAAGAAAAATGGAATAATAAAAAATAAAAAACCTTACAAAAATTAAGTAAAGAAAAATTAAAGGAATCTATTTACCTACAATATCCTCTGCTATCTTTTTATAGATAACCTCATCTCCCTCTTCATAGGATTCCATATAACCTTTTCTAACTAATTTCTTCAAGATATTTTGAACACTTGCAAGGGATATTTTATCAAAAGCTACACTCTTAATATATTCATGAATATCCTTAGCATTCATAGGTTCATTTGGAATTAAGTTAAATACTTGGGATTGGAATGAAGTTAAATCGGTTTTTGGAGGAATAAGTAATTTATTGTATAATGTTTTAATTTCCTCAAGATCTTTAATAGTTTTATCCTTTTCTTCAATCTCTTTTTTAAGTTCTTGATTCTCTTCATTTACAGAATCAGAATCTCCATCTTCAATATTCTTGATTTTACTTTGAAGTTGTTCCAAGTTTTCTAAATCAGAATTGTGTTGAGCCTCAAGTTCAGAGAATAAATCCTTGATTTTTTCTAAACGATCAATTTTCTCATCTTTAAGCTCATTTTCTTTTCTAAGCCTATCATATTCTTGTTTAGACACTGAATTAGTTTTAAGTTCTGAAATTTCCTTATCTTTACTGGATAAATCAGATTTAACAGAATTAAGTTCTTTCTGAATGTTATCAAACTTATCTTTATCCACAGTATTATTCTTAACAGAGGCAATTTCATTATCTTTTTTAAGGATATTTTCTTTAACAGAATCAAGTTCAGACTTAACTCTATCATATTCTGCTTTAGCGATAGATGATGATTTTAATTGATTTAATTCATTAGAAACCTCATCAAATTCATTTTTAGAAACTGCATTAGATTTTAAATCATCCAACTCTTCAGAAACCTTATCATAGATATCCCTTGAAACTGAACTGTTTTTAACATGCTGTAGTTCGATTTCCAGATTAGTATAATCTTCTTTTGAAACAGCTGAATCTTTGACAGTTTGTAACTCTTCTTTTAAATCATCATAAATTTCCTTAGGAACTGCATTAGATTTATATGTCTCAAAATCATTTACCAAAACATTATATTTTTCCTTGTTTACAGTGCCTTCCCTAATTTTTTTCAATTCCTGACCTAACTCTTCATATGAAGTTTTAGAAACTGTGGAATCTTTTAGCTCATTATAATCTTTTTGTAAATCAGTATATAATGTTTTATCTACAGTTGATGATTTTAAATCAGATATTTCACGGTCTTTGGAACTTAATAAATTATTGGCATTATCCAATTTATTCTTTAAATCAATATGATCCTCGGAGGATACAAGATTTTCATTAAGGGTATCCAATTCATGAGTTTTAACTGATAAAACCTGTTTTGTATGATCCAACTCATTCTTGACATTGGAAAGCTCTTTGTTAGACTCTTGTAACTCCCTAATACTTTGGTCTTTAGACTGAATTACACCTTTCAATTCTGTAAACTGAGCATATAAACTATCATAGTCAGATTTTGGAATAGAATCCTCTTTAAGAACAGTGATTTCATCCTCCTTTTCTTCTAATCTATGTTTTGTATTAGAAAGTTCATCCTTAAGTTCTATATAACTATCTTTAGATTCTATCTGATTTTTAAGTTCAATAATTTGGATTTTATACTCATCGATATTCTTGGACAATGATTTAATCTCATCATCTTTCTCATTAATGATATCTATTTTTTCATGAATCTTCTCATCATTTAAAGATTCGCCTTTCCTAAATCCTTCAAGAACATCTTCAAGTGATGTTTTAATTGAGTTAATATCATCTTCAATAGCAAGGCGTATGGATTTAATATTATTATCAAAATCGCTTAATTGGCGAATTTTTTCATCTTGGTTACTTATAAGGTTTTCATTGTCTATGATGATTTTATTTTTAACATTTAACTCTTCATTCTTATCATTGATTACAGATTGTAAATCGTTCATTTTCTCTTGAACATCTAATTTATACTGCATAAGTTCATTTTCTTTATTGTTTAAATCAGATTCCAATTTATTTATAGTCTCATCATGTTCAAGTTTTATTTTTTGATTCTGTAAATCAATCTTATCCTTTTCAGCAGCAGCTAAATCTGTTTTTAATCTGTTTATCTCCAATAAACAAGATCTAACTAATGCTTGAAGAGTCTCCTTCTCATCATTTTCAAAAACCATTATTCTCCCAACTAAACCTTATAAATAAAATATAAATGAAATAAAAATCCCAAACACTTTATTCCACAGCAATAATAAAATTTATCATGAAAATTCCAATGAAAATAGACATTTTTAAGATAATTTCATAGTACAAATTATTAAAATGACTAAGAAATTAAAATAATTTTCAATATTCTATTTCATTAAATTATATAATATTTATTATATATTTTAATTATATTTAAACTTAATTACAAAAAATAGCCTAATGTAAAGTAAATAATAAGAAAATACAAAAAATTAAAGAAAAAAAGAAAAGTTTTTTGAAAAAATATTAAAGTATTTCTTTATTGATTAGTTCTGCATTTAATACTGATGCTCCAGCTGCACCTCTAACTGTATTATGTCCAACTAAAACATATTTAAAACTATTGTCCATAGCAGCATCTTTTCTTACACGGCCAACAGTAACAGCCATTCCACCATCAGCACTCCTATCTAATCTAGGTTGTGGACGGTCCTCCTCTTCTTTAACAATTACAGGATTTTTTGGAGCAGAATATAAACCTAATTCTTGTGGACGACCTTTGAAATTAGCCATAGTTTGTTTAATATCATCAATATCTTCATCTTTATCGAGTTCAATGAAAACAGCTTCAGTATGTCCATCTACAACTCCAACCCTATGACATGAAGCAGATAATTTGAAATCAGCATCTTTTACAACACCATCTTCAAAGCTTCCTAATAGTTGTAAAGTTTCACTTTCCATCTTCTCTTCCTCATTACCAATATACGGAATAATATTATCAACTATTGCCATAGATGGAACACCATTATAACCTGCACCAGATATTGCTTGCATAGTTGAAACATAAACCTTGTTAATATTATATGCATCGTATATAGGTTTCAATGTTAAAGTTAATGCAATAGTAGAACAATTAGGATTGGTTACAATGAAACCATCCCATCCCCTGTTTTTTTGTTGTGTTTCTATTAAACCTAAGAACTCAGGATTAACCTCAGGGATAACAAGAGGAACATCTGGCACCATTCTCATTGCACTAGCATTAGATGCTACAATATAATCTTGAGCAAATGCTGGTTCAATCTTAGCAGCAAAATCTGTTGGAAGTGATGAGAATAGGATATCAACATCATTAGACATAGCTTCAGGTTTGGTTTCACAGACTTCAATATCCTTAACAGATTCAGGCATTGCCTCATCAAGATACCAAGTAGTTGCATCTTCGTAACGTTTACCTGCAGAACGTTCTGATGCTGCAAGGGCAGTAATGTCGAAATCAGGATGTTTATCTAAAAGTTGGATAAATCTTTGTCCAACCATACCTGTTGCACCAAGTATACCTACATTTACCATTTAATCAACTCTCTAAAATTTTAATTTAATCCTAATACATCAGTCATATCAGAAACTTTACCGTTTTCAGCATCAGGAATATATCTAATAGCCCTAATTACACCTGCAATAAAAACTTCCCTTTTATGAGCCATATGTTTAATCTCTAATCTTTCACCGTCACCGACATAGAGCACAGTATGATCACCAGTTATATCTCCACCACGGATAGCATGAACTCCAATTTCTTGTTTGGTTCTTTTACCTACATGGCCATGTCTTCCATAAACTGCTACCTCTTCAGGATCTCTTCCTAAAGCATCACAAACTGTTTCTAAAGCAGTCATTGCAGTTCCAGAAGGAGCATCTTGTTTCTGATTATGGTGAGCTTCAATAATTTCAATATCGTAATCATCTAAAATAGGTGTTAAATCACGGATAACTTTAAAGAATACGTTTACACCAATGGAGAAATTGGAAGTAATAACTGCCTTTACATTATTATCTTCAACAGCCTTTTTATTTGCAGCTTCTTGTTCAGGTGAAAATCCGGTAGTTCCCACAACAATATTTACTCCACATTTTGTAGCGGTTTGAATTGTTTGTGCTGCAGCTGCAGCAATAGTGAAATCAACTAAAACATCAGGTTTTGTTTCTTTTAATGTTTCTTCTAATTTTTCAGAACCAACAATTGGTACTCCAAGTTCATCAATACCTGCTTGAATACCAATATCTTTACCTTCAAGAGGTGTGTTAGGTATTTCAATAGCTGCAACAACTTCCATATCATCTTGTTCAGTAATTCTTCTAACAATACCAGAACCCATTCTTCCAGCAGCTCCAGTAACAGCAACTTTAATCATATTTATTAACTCCATACTTTTTAAATAAAATTAAAAAAAAATAAAAATAGTGTTTAAATTTAAATAAACTATTAATCTACAATTAGAAATCTAAATAAATCCGTCTTTTTTAAGAACATCCTCTAAAACTTTTTTAGTATCCTCTTTAATAGGTGCAAGAGGTAATCTTAAAGGTCCTGCAGGTTTACCCATCATATGATAAGCAGCTTTTGCAGGAGCAGGACTAGTTTCTAAGAATAATGCTTTAATTAATGGCAACATTTGATAATGTAATTCCCTTGCTTCATCATATTTACCTTCCTGAATACAATGAACCATTTTAACCATCCTTACAGGATCAACATTTGCAGATGCACTAATAACACCCTTAGCACCAATGGACATTAAAGGAAGTGTTAAACCGTCATTACCAGATAAAACATTAATATCATCTAAAAGATCATTATCTCTTAAAAGTGAGAATGTATGACTTGTTTTATCTAAACTTGGATTAGCCTCTTTAATAGCTGTAACTTTATCGAGTTTTGCAATTTCACAGATAGTTTCAGAAGCCATATCAACACCGGTACGTGATGGTACATTATAAGCAATAATATCCAAATCTGCATTATCATTTAATGTTTTATAATGTTGAACTAAACCATGTTGTTGAGGTTTATTATAATAAGGAGTAATTACAAGTCCATAATCAACACCAACATCTTGACAGAATTTAACAAGACCTAATGCCTCATCAGTAGAATTACTACCTGCACCAGCAATAGTTGCTACCCTACCATTAACTTCATCAACAAAGATTTCAATCAATTTTCTATGTTCCTCATGGGTCAAAGTAGCTGACTCACCAGTGGTACCAGCAGCAAGTAAGCCTTCAACCCCACTATCAATATAAAAGTTTATATTTTCTCTAAAACCTTCTTCATCGATTTTATTATCTGATGTAAAAGGAGTAATCATTGCAATAGCAGTTCCTTCAAATTTCAATTTAAAACCTCCCTAACAAGTTTAAGTGCTTTTTCTCCATCTTCCCATTCAACAAATAGAATAACAGCAGACTGTGAAGAAGAGATTTCTACTATATTAACATTATTTTTATGTAACGGATTAGTAATATTTGCAATAATACCCGGTGATTCAGCTTGACTGAATTCAGGACTAACAACAGTCAACATTGCAATATCTTCACCCATTGAAATTGAACTTAAATTATCAATATTAACAACTAAACGGTGCAATAAATGATAAGCTCTATCTGAATCTTTTTTACTTACCACAACAGTCATAGAGTTTTCTCCAGCAGAAATACCATAAATATTAATATCATTTTCTGCAAGAATGTTAGTTAAGTTTGCAAGTAATCCTTTAGCTTCAATCATATGTTCTCCAACAACAGCTAATATGGATAATTTCTCAGGATATAATATTGCTCTTTTAAGCATCCCATCCTCAAAAGGACCGACAATTTCAGTTCCTTTATCTGATAAATCACATTTCTCAAAACTGATAATTTTAGCTTTAATCATCGGATCTTTATATTTTAAAGCATTGGGATGTAAAACCTGTGCACCATGTAAAGCAATATCCCTCATTTCTTCAACTGAAATTTTATCTAGTTTTTCAGCTTCTTCAATCTTTCTAGGATCGGTACTCATTACACCATCCACATCTGTTACAATTACAACCTCACTAGCTTTAAGTGCATGACCTAGGAAGAAAGCGGTTACATCACTACCTCCCCTGCCAATGGTAGTTATTTCATTATTAGGACCTCTACCTAAAAATCCGCAGATTACCGGAATAACACCTTGGTCTAAGAGCTGTGAAATTTTTTTAGATTGATATTCAGAAGCTTTATAATTTATTTTAGCATTTAAAGGACTATTATCAGTTATAATAGGCCAAGCATCATTATAAGGATCAACAAATGTAGATTTTACACCTAATGATTCAATTGTAGATGCAAATACTCTAGTGCTAGTCATCTCACCCATGGATAAAATTTCTGCCATTTGTTGAGAAGATACATCATCACCCATTGCATCACTAGTAACTTCTATTAAATCATCAGTAGTCTTGTTTATAGCAGATACTACAACCACTATTTGATTTCCTTTCATATACTCATTTACGACAGATTGTGCCGCTTTTTTTATTCTAGAACCATTTCCAACCGAGGTTCCACCAAATTTCGCCACAATTAATTCCATTAAAATTCACAACCATAAAATTTAAGAAAATTATAATAATAAAAATAATTAATTATCTATAAAAATAATTATTTTTCTTCAAATTTTAAAATTATTATACATTGATATTTATAATAATACATATTAATAAATTTTAGCAAATAATAGAAGAATCTTAAATTTTAATTGAAATAAAAATTAAATAGTTAAAAAAATCAGTTAATTAAAAAAAAGAATATTAATTGAAATAAAAATCAAAGGATTAAAAAATCAATCAACAAAAAAAGATTCAAATTGAAAAGATCAAAAACCATTGACAAAAGAGATTCCGATTAAAAGAAAAATCCATCTATTGAAAGAATACATCATTTGGTATCTAGGTTAAGATAAAATTAAAATCTTAAACCTATTTATATAAAAAAAATTTTAACATTAGAAAGAATGTTATTTAGTTTCTGGATTATGGTAAACATCAAAGGAATCCTTAAACTCGTCTAATGCATAATAAGATTCTAACTCCTTTATAAATGAGGATTTTTCACGGAGATTTGTAAATAAGAAAACATAGTTTCTGGTTCTGGATAATGCTACATAAAATAAACGGCGCTCTTCCAAACTACGTTTTAAACCTATATCATTACCATTACTTACATAATCAAGTAAACCGCTATTTTTAACCTGACTTGGAAAGTTATCATTGACTATTATAATTACATTATCCGCTTCCAAACCTTTGGATACGTGAATGGTTTTAAATTGGATATCCAATCTATCTTCCTTTTTTACATTGGAATTTTTAGGATAAGTGATCCTTAGATTATTAGACTTTCCAATCTTACTCGGATTTTTTGAGAAGAAGGAACGTGGGGATAAATAGGCTTTAATATCCTCCCTATTTCTTGAAAGTACAAGTAAACTAGAACCTGGAAACTTACAGGTTAAATCCATTAAAAGATCTTCAAACAATTTAACCATACTTGTCTTACCATAATTATAATAGATTAATTGTATTGGTGCTTTCTTTATTGAAACATCAGAGACCAAATCCTTTTTAATCTGTTTTTCATTGGACAATACAAATTTACTTGCAACATCAATCAATTCCTGAGAATTCCTATAGGTTTTAGATGTAAAGACAATTTTCGGATTCCTGAAATACTTCGGAAAGTTATTAAACAAATCCAAATCGGTATCCCTAAAACCATAAATAGATTGCCAATCATCACCTACCACTATAATTTTTGCATTGGTCTTGTCCTTAATAGCCCTAATTAGTCTATAATTCATGTAGGAAGTATCCTGATACTCATCGATTAATATATAATCATAATTATCTTTTATACCATATAATTCAACAAGGGGTATTGATTTATTTATCATATCTGAAAAATCGATAAAATTATTCTTAAGCAGATATAATTCATATTCAATATAAAATTTCTTTGCAATATCCAAGAATATTAAACGTTCATCCAGATATTCATCATAGTCATATTGATAGAATTCATCAAACTTATCAATAGTATAGTTGTTACGTTTAAATCTTTCTGTAAACTCCTCGATTAAACCTGGAAGAGCACAGTTTTGCAGGACATAATTGTATTCTTCCATTACCAGTTCTTCACGGGAATAATTTCTATTCTTATTTATATAATCATTAAAACCCCTTTTAAATACCTTAAAATAGTTATATGCTAATTTGATAACATCTTTCATCTCATCAATAGATAGACTATTCTTAAATCGTTTAATGAAAAAATCAGCAAAATCCATAGGACTGCCATATACAGTATTGTCATAGGACCTTATGATTTTACGACCTAAAGCATGGAATGTACGGGTTTCAATATCCTTACCCAAGGTTTTATAAAGTTTATCTTTAAGTTCAAAAGTAGAATTAGAACTAAATGACAAACATAGAATATTGTTTGGATTTACACCCTTAATTTCAACTAGATACTTTACCTTAGCAATTAGTGTTAAGGTTTTACCAGTACCTGCACCGGCAATGATCTGTTCATTATCACAGTCTACAACCACTGCCAACTTCTGATAATCATCCAAACTACAGGATAGAATATTATTGAAAAAAGATTTATTCTCATTTAATTCTGCTTTTAAATCAGAGGACATGTTATCCAGATTGATTTCCTCATAATCTCCATTAAAATATTCGATATCCCCCAGATCATAACCCTTAATTAAATTATTGATTTTATTATCAAATCCCTTCAATATCTCAATTTCCTTAGAGTATTTCCTCATATGGAGATTTTTATTTAAAGTATTTGATCTGTCAATTATCTTATTCTGTTTAATACTGCCATTAGAATCAAATAGTTCGTTTACATCTTTATTTTTCAGGTTTTCAGGTTTTTTAGTTTCATTTATCTCATGACTAGTTTTATTGAAATTATATGAGCCGATTTTAATAACCTCAACATCACCATCATCAAGGGATTTCATGGCTGTATAGAATAAGTCTCTTTTCGTTATATTCCTTGACCTTACATATTCAGATAAATATTCAGCAAAATCATCACCTAAGTCAATATTATGAACCTTGACATGTTTAGGATTCTTATATTTGACAATAGGTAAATCGTTTAATGAGATATATAAAACTTTACCAAGAAGAAGATCATCTAAATCCTCATTTAACTTATTTGCAAATTGGCTAAACCGATTATAAAAGTCTTTTTCCATAAATATTTTTTCCTTAATAAAAAATCCCCCGACTACAATTTCCCAAATGCATAAGTTAGATTTATAAGAATTAGAACTAGTTATAAAATTCTATTTTATAATCTAGAATATCTATTTTTTAATATTTATTATTTTATTTAACACTGAAATTAATAAGAGTTTAATATTATATGAAACCCGCTGAAAATAAAAAATCATAAGATGTAAAAATTATGAGAACTAATAATAAACCTATAAAAATAGTCAAACAAACTATAATAAATTAAAAACAGCCTAAAATAGGAATACTGTTAAAATAACTGAAAAATATCGCAATAAGATTATAGAATAGCCAAAATAACAAAATATGACCAATAAGAAAATAGCTAAAAATGTAAAATCAATAATAAAAAACCAAAAATAAATTTAAAATTAAAACTAAAAGAAAAAAAGATAGAATTAGTTAAACTTAAGCTTGTTCTTGTTCTAATCTAACTAATCTAGTGATGTAACCAGCAATTTTATTTCTTAAATGTTTAGTACTGACAGTAGAATATTCGGAAACTAATTTTTTATTGGTTTCAAAATCAGTAGTAAAATCACTGTGAGTTTCAATAAGTTCTCTTGATATACGTTTTACAAAAGTAGTTCTTATATTTCCCATAGTCATGCCTCCATATTTTTTAAAGTAAATTTTTATTATTCTAATTCATCTAAGATATGTTTCTGTTTACGTTTACTTAAAAGAGCCAAATCATCTAATATTTCAAATAAGATATCCTGATCGATACCTTTTTGTGAAGCTAATTTTTTAGCCTTATCATGGATGGATTTTTCTCTTTTTTCATCATAAATATCCATATCTAAATAAGTTTTAGCTTTAACGATATCTTCCGCATAAGAAGTACGTTCAGAAATAATATTAATTAAGTCATTATCAAGTTTATCAATTTCCATTCTAGAAAATTTAAGAGTTTCCTTTGCTTGTTTCTCATTTTCAAACAATGATTTCTTAATATCTTCATCCATGAAAAATTCTCCACAATATAATAATTAATAATATTATAATATTGTTTCTTTCTTATATTTAAATATAATGTATCCGAGGAATTTTTAACAAGGTTTTAGAAAAATTAAAAAAAATAGATAATTAACAGTTTTAAGATTATCCTCCTATAAGAAAACAGTACCCTCATTATTAACCTTAGTTTCAATTATCCTACCTTCAAACTGAGACCATTTATCTTTTACATCATCAATGGAATCATTATCAACAATAGCTGTAAATGCTGAACCTGTACCAGACAAACCTGACGCCAATGCCCCAGCAGATAGTGCCTCAATTGCTATATTTGAATCATATCCTAAAACATTTGAATATAAAAGACCATTTAAATTTAATGCAAGATAGTAATTCTTGTTTTTTGCCTCATTAAATGCCAAATCCACCATTGGAGAAATTAATTTCATTCTATCCACATCGGAATTGATTGTAGATGATTCCTTATCAACCAGAAATATTAATACTTTTTTCTCTTCCATTGGTTCCTTAATAAGTAGTTTCCTATTATAGTTATCTGTTACAACAACCCCTCCAAAATAAGACGCTGAAGCATCATCAAAAGCACCTGTGATAGTTACTTTAGCCTTTAATGAAGTGTCAATAGCCAAGTTTAAAATTTCCATATCAGTTAATGGTTCCTTATCATACTCCTCTGAGATGAATTTTGAAACGGCAGTTACCACACTATTTGATAATGCGCTACTACTTGAAAGTCCTGAGGCTAAAGGTAGGTTAGTTTCAGTTTCAATATCTAAACCACAGCTAACATCATAATGATTTAAAACAGCTTCTGCACACATATCCATTAATTTAGTACTAACACCAATATCAGACTTGGATTTAATATCAGAGGACCTGTTATCACTTACCTTAGATATAATATTCAAATCAATACCAAATGCAGAACCAAAACCTGAAGCTATTGCATTTATAATAGTTGCAGATCCAGGAGATTTAACTAAAATCTTCAAACAATCACCAAAAATATAAGCTTTAAAAAAATTATAAAATTTAAAAATAATTCTATTATATAATATAAATAAAATAAATATAATTAAGATAAAATTTATTAAAATAATTATATAAAATTTATTGAATAAATTATTTCAAATAATTATTAAATAAATTAGGAGATAACATGGATTTGAAAACAAAGTACTTTGGACTTGGAATATTAGGCGGTTTTGCAATCGTCATAATTATCTTCTTATTATTATTCATTTTACCAGCTACAGGATTACTTGGAACAACCACAGTTGCCGTCATTCCTGTTTATGGTGAAATAGCTTATGGAAGCAATGATACAACCAGTGTTATAACACCAGATGCCTTTGAAAATGCGCTTACTCAAGCTGAAAATAATCCTTCAGTCGGAGCAATTGTAATAGACATCAATTCACCTGGAGGAAGTACTGTCGCAAGTGATGAAATGATGAAGATGGTCAAAAACTGCTCAAAACCAACAGTTGCCTGGATAGGTGAAAGTGGTACCTCAGGAGCCTACCTATTAGCATCAGGAGCAGATAGGATTGTGGCAAGTAACTCCTCATTAGTTGGAAACATTGGAACAATTATAACCTTGACAGATATGTCAAACTACAATAATAAAACTGGAATCAAAACATATTCCATTAAAAGTGGAGAGTATAAAGATATCGGAGCAAATTATAAAAGCATAAACTCCAATGAGAGTAAAATGTTACAGACTATTGTTGATAATGATGCAGACCGTTTTAAATCCAATGTAGCAGCAAATAGAAACATGTCTAAATCTGAAGTTGATAAGGTTGCAGACGGTTCAATATATGATGGACAGCAAGCAAAGGACAATAAACTTGTAGACAATGTGGGAAGTAGAAAGGATGCAATAGAACTTGCAGTCAAACTTGGAGGTTTACCATCTACCTATGATACTGAAACCTATAGTACAGATAATACTTTTTATTTAGGTCTAACATCACAGACCAATATAATCAATACACTAAATAGACTAATATTTAAGTAGTAACAGCAACCTTTATATATGAAAATATAAAATTATTAATAGAATAAAAATTCTATTAACTACGAACGGATAAACTTGTTAAATGTTTATTCTAGAAAAGTGAATAAAAAAAATTAGGTGATATAAATGACAAAAGTAGAAGTATTCGTTTCATCAACTTGTCCTCACTGTCCAAGTGCTATTAGAGTTGTAGAAGAAGCAAAACAACAAGTACCTGACCTCGATGTTGAAATCCGTAACATTGAAGATAATGAAAACAGAGAAGCTGCTATAAACTATGGAATTATGGCTGTACCTACTATTGCAATTAATAACCATGTTGAATTTGTTGGTGCACCTAGCCTTCCAGAATTATTAGATAGATTACAATAAATTTATCTAATACTATTTCATTATTTTAAAACTATTTTTCAAATAAACTACTAATTTTATGTAAAAAAAACTTAATATTTATACAATAAACTAATTTTAAATAAAAAAGACTTTTTAATTTCCACATAAAAAAACTAATTTTAATAAAAACTATTTAATCCAAAATAATAGATAAGTTTTTTATTTTTAAATACTATAATTTACTTTATGTGTAGAAATCATCAAAACAAAGGATATAAATTCGGACCAACTACCGGAAGTATTGCAACAGCCACAGCTTTAAGTAGTTTAAAGATGTTAACTGAGGATAAAAAAACAGAGATAGTTCAGATTAAAACACTTAAGGAAAAATTAGACATCTTCATAGATTCAGTTAAAAAAGAATCAGACAACAAGGCAATATCCTCAGCACATAAATATCCATATGATGATCCTGATGTTACTGTAAATATTGAGATATATGCTACAGTAGAACTTGTAGACAAATCCAGTTATAAAATTGACCATGGAAATCCGTTAATTGATAAGGAGGATAATGTAATTATTAATGGAGGATGTGGAGTTGGCAGAGTTACTAAAAACGGTCTTCAAATACCAATTGGAGAATATGCAATTAACCCAGTACCACGTAAAATGATTAAAGAAAATTTAAAAGAGCATGTTCCTGAAGATAAGCTTGCAATCGTAACAATCAATATTCCGGAAGGGGAAAAGATTGCAAAAAGAACAATGAATCCCCGTATTGGAATTGAAGGTGGAATCTCAATTCTTGGAACAACTGGAATAGCTCGTTCAATGAGTACTAAAGCATATAAAGATTCCCTTTTAATACCTCTAAATGTTGCAATAGCTGAAAAATACAATGACCTTATCTATGTACCTGGAAATATCGGTGAGAAGATTGCAAATAGAATACTAGACATACATCCAGATCAGGTGATTCAAACAACTAATTTTGTAGGCTATATGTTTGAAGAAGCTGAAAAAAGAAATATCACCAGATTAACCTTAGTTGGCCATATCGGAAAATTAGTGAAACTTGCAGGAGGTATTTTTAATACCAAACACTCCATTGCAGACGGAAGAAGGGAAATCTTTGCAGCCCACACCGGAATATGTGGTGGAAGTACCAAATTAATTCAAGAAGTCTATAAATCCAAGACCACTGAGGAAATCATTGACCTATTAAAGAAGGATAATTTAGATGTGGCTGTACTTAACAGTATTGCAGATGCAATTAAGGAAAGGGTAAAAGATAGATTTGATATTGATTTAAACGTGATAATCGTCAATATGAAAGGAGAAATATTGAACACCAACTACACGAAAGAACTATTAAAAAAAGAATTTGTTTAAAAAATCATTATTTAAAATACTTATCTTATATTAAAACAAGAACACTTAAATTTAAAAAGATATAATCAAATTAATTTATGAAAATTAATAAGATTATAAACTTTTAAACTATTTCTTACGATAGAATGGTAATGCTGTTAATAACATTAAAGCTGCAAATAGAACATATAATGGGTTACCTGTGTTATATAAACCAGTTCCAGTTTTATTATTCTGATTATTAACCAGAGTATTATTATTCATGGTACTGTTGGTGTTATTACCATTTGTTGAATTTGTTATATTGTTTGAGCTATCTGTATTGTTATTTGTAGAATTAGCAGTGTTGTTATTATTTGTATTATTACCTGTTGTATTTGTAGTATTATTGGTAATATTAGTATTATTGTTTGTAGAATTACCAATATTAGTATTATTAGTATTACTACCAGCCATATTTGTAGAATTATTAGTGTTGTTATTATTTGTATTATTACCTGTTGTATTTGTAGAATTACTAGTAATATTAGTATTATTTGTAGTATTATTCTGAGTTATATCTTGCATTGTAACCTTATATCCAAAATAATTTTGAATACTATCAGAACCAGAGATTAAACTTATAAAGTCAAAAACCATTTCACTAGTTTCATTTATTTTTTTAACAGCTCCATGATCAGGAACTCTTAACCCATTATTATAATCAGATAATACATTTGTAACTAATAAAGAAACAACTGGACCATCATAATCACTACCTGTATATGGAATATAAGTTCTATCTGTAAATCTCCAAATTGCATCAGAAGTAGCAGTCTTATCAGAATTTACAATATATGAGAATTGTCAACATTAGTCAAATTAGTTAATGAATTAGAATCTACTGCCACAATAGAACCTATAGACAATGAGATAATTAGAAAAATTGACAATATCCAATAAAAATTTTTTAATTGCATATATTACCACCATAATTAACAAAAAATTTTAAAATATTTAAAATTTTAAAATATCAAATTTTATATTAATAATATAAATAATTTATTATAAAAAATTTTAGATACAAAATTCATAGAATGTTTACAAGTTAATAAAAAGAATAAAAAGTTATAAACCATAAAAAAATAATATAAATTCTAATTTTCTAATATAACAATCTACAAATATTTTTTTAAACTTTTTAAAATATTTAAACAATATTTTAATAAAATAAATAAATATAAATTAATAAATTAAAACAAAATAAAAAAATAATTAAAATTAAAATTTTTTCATTTTAATATTTAGAAAAAATAAGTTTAATTTGGAAAAAATAATTTAACAATAAATTTAACTTTTATAATAAACTAATTTTAAAAAATAAATCAAATCAAACAAGTTTAAAAATCAATCATATTTATATATCTAAATATATAGATTAATTATTAATTTTTATAGTCGGATGATAACATGAAAAAAATATTTGATAAATGTAAATTTGGAAACTTTGATATTCAAAGTAGGATAATCAGATCTGGAATGTGGGAATCTCAAAAAAGTGAAAATGGAATTCTAGATCAGGCTGTATTTAATAGATATGAAAATATTGCAAAAAGTGGAGTGGGACTAATCAACTCAGAATTCTTCTGCATAGATTCAAGAGACAGATTTGCAAAGTACTCCTCAAATGTAAATTATAAGGGATTCGTCAAGGACTATAATGAAATCACCAACATAGCACATAAATATAATGTCCCTATTCTAGGACAATTGGCAATCTTCTGGTATAATGACGGACTTAATCAAAAAGTCACACCAAATGATATAAGTTTTGAAGGTATAAGACGATTCCAGACAGATGTAATCTTAGCTGCCAAAAAGTTTGAATTTGCCGGATTTGACGGTATTCAAATAAACATGGGAAATAACTTCTACTTAAGTAATTTCATTAATCCCTACTTCAATCAAAGAGAAGACAAATATGGTGGAAAGACCTTTAACCGTATGAGGATTGTACTTGAAATCGTCAGGGTTATTAAGAAGAACTATGACATTCACGTAAATGTAAAACTAAATGCCAATGACGGAAGAAAAGGTGGAATAGGTTTTGATGAGAGTATGGAAATGTGCAAATTACTTGAAGAATATGGTGCGGACAGTATACAGTTAACTTCACGTAGTAATACATTCCCAACAAGTGACGGCAGCAATCCTTTCATTGATTATGCAGATAAATTAAGTGGCGATACAAATATTCCAATTATTTTAGGTGGAAGATTCAATGACAAGGATAACATTGAAAATGTTTTAAATACAACAAATATCGAATACATTTCAATGAGCAAACCATTTGTAGCAGAACCAGATTTCCTAGTAAATTGGAAAGCAGGTACAAGTTCAGAAACCAAATGCATTAACTGTAAAAATTGTTATTCTAAGAAAGTAAGTACATGCTTTGTTAATGGAACCGATAATGTTTAAAATATCTTCTTTTAATTTTTAAGATTATTTCCAAAATAATCTTTTAAACTACTTTTCATATCCTACAACTTTAACATTTAAAATAATATTTTAAAAAAAATTTTCAAATATTATTACAATTAATAACCTAAAAATAATTCTTTTAAAAAACTACTTTTCACATATTTCTACAACTTTAACATTTAAAATAATATTTTTATAAACTACTTTTCACGTATTTTACGAAATCCCAAATAAAATAATTTTAATAAATAGCTAATTTTAAAAAATAAAATAGATAAATATTAAAACAATTTTATAAACAGTGTTAATTTTAGAAATATTTAAAGGTGTTTTAATGAAAATAGCTATGATAGGTCAGTTTCCACCACATATTGGTGGTGTAGGTGTTCATATACATTCACTTGCAAAGGAATTAGTTAAAAAAGGCCATGAGGTATATGTGATTACCTATCCACACAAAGATATTAAGGATATTGATGGAATCCATGTAATTGGAACTAAAGGAATAAATATCCCCGGACTTAGAGGATTAGGATTCTATATTAATGGTAAAAAGGAACTCAAAAAACTAGTTGAAAAAGAGGATATTGACATTATCCATGGCCATTATCTAGTGCCTGCAGGTCTTATAGCTGTTGAAGTCGGTAAATCAGAAGGAATAAAAACATATGTTACAGCACATGGATCCGATATTTTTGAACTGTATAATAAAAAAGCATATTCACACCACATAATCAAGAAGGTTTTAAAGAATGCAGATGTTGTGCTTGCAGTAAGTGAAGCCCTTAAAGATGATATGCTTAAGATTGATATTAAAGGATTAGAATCTAAACTTAGAATACACCATAACTCCGTAGATATTTCTAAATTTAAGATAGAGAATGACTATAATTTTAGAGGGGAGCTTGAAAGGGATTACAATCTCAACAACGATTATCCGATTGTGGCATTTGTCGGTAATCTAATTCCACGTAAAAATGTGAATAGTCTAATTGATGCTAAAAGATTAAGTGACATTCCATATAATCTTTTAGTTGTAGGTGACGGACCTGAGGCCAAAAGGCTTAAAGAACAATCAAAGGATTTGGACAATATCTATTTTGTAGGTTCAAGGGGAGATGTTGAAAATATCTTACCAAGCTGCGATATGCTTATCCTACCTTCCCATAGTGAAAGTTTCGGACTTGTACTTATAGAGGCACTTGCATGTGGTAAGGCAGTTATTGGCAGTAATGTAGGTGGAATTAAAGAAATCATTAACGAGGATGTTGGTCTTTTAATAGATCCCGAAAATCCCAGTACCATTAATGAAGGGATTACCAAGATTTTAACTAACGAGGATTTAAAGAATAAGTTTGAATCAAATGCCCGCAGTAGGGCCATGGATTTTGCAAAAGTAGAAATACCCTATGACGAAATAGAATAAGTTAAAGAAAATATTGATTTATAATGATTAAGTAAATAAGCCAGCCAATTTAATGATAATTAGGTTTTGTAATAAGGGGGGTGTTAAATTGACTAGGCTTATAAATATGATTTACAATTTAGAATATTCCTCATCGGAAACTTCTTCCAACCATTCATTACTTGTGTTTTCACCAGGAACCTCAATAGCTATATGTGAAAACCAGGAATCAGATTTAGCACCATGCCAATGTTTAACATTCGGAGGTATCTCAACAACATCTCCAGGTTTTAAACTCTGAGCTGGTTTACCCTCTTCCTGATACCATCCTTCACCATCGACACATATTAAAATTTGACCTCCACCATTTGTTGAATGATGTATATGCCAATTATTTCTACATCCTGGTTCAAAGGTCACATTTGCCAAAAACAAGTTAGCATCTGGACCAACTAAAGGATTCAAATAGGATTGTCCAATAAAGTATTCTGCAAAAGCATCGTTAGGTTCTCCAAGACCAAAGTCTCCACCATGTTCATTGTCACTCATGATAATTACCTCTCATTAATTTTGTAATAATATTATAATTTAACATAAATATATATTAATTAATCTATTATAATGTGTATATATAAGTTTGGGTAAAAAAAATCCCGAACCACATAATTAAAAGAATATTCAAGTTAAAAAGTCCTTTAATAAACAGCCTTAGAAACTACTCCCAGATATCCTAAAGACATTATCTAAAACCCTTGAAGCAAATCTATTTATCTACCATTTTAAGACATGTTAGTAAAAATAAACATTCTTGTAAAATTTCAATTAATCTAAATCATTTAAGTTTTTAATAGAATAATCTCAATATATAATATATTAAATTAATATTAAAATATAATATAATTTCAATGAAATTTTAAGAGGTATATTATGAGTAGTGGTGAAGAATTTACACATCTAACAGAAGACGGAGTTCATATGGTTGAAGTAGGTAAAAAACCTGAACAAATTAGAAAAGCAGTTGCTAGTGGAAATATTTTCCTAAAAGAAAGTACAATCTCAAAGATTGAAAATTCGGAAATTAAAAAAGGTAATGTTTTAACTACTGCCCAAATAGCTGGAATTCAAGCAGTTAAAAACACATCTCAGATCATACCCCTATGTCATCCGTTACATATCACAGGTATTGAAATTGAATTTGAAACAAATAAGGATTATATCAATTGTATTGTAAGTGTTAACAGTAAAGGACAGACCGGTGTTGAAATGGAAGCAATTACAGGTTGTAGTGTAGCACTTCTTACAATTTGGGATATGGTTAAAGCTGTTGAAAAGGATGAAAACGGCCAATATCCAGATACCAATATTTCCAATATTGAGGTTCTTAAAAAAGAGAAGATATAAAAGAATAATAAAACTAACTTGATATAAAATTTAAGTCCTTAAAAAAGAGAGGATATAAAAGAATAATAAAACTAAATTAAGAATTTAATATCTTTCTAAAACAAAAGATAATGATTATTTTTCAGATGCTCTTACTTAGATTTTATATAAAAAGTATTAGAAATTTATAATGAAATAAATTAAAGATGGATTCATATGGAAAGTTTAGACAATGATTTAAAAGAGATAATTCAAACTGCATATCCATATATTAAAGAATTTAATCCTGCTCAAAAAGCTGTTATTGAAAGTGGATATATTGATGACGATTCTAACTACATTATAGCTATTCCAACTGCAAGTGGTAAAACGGTTTTAGGAGTTCTTGGCTTATTAAAAACAATTTTAAATGGTGGAAAAGCAATATATGCAGTTCCATTAGTTTCTATTCAAAATGAAAAGGTTAAAGAATTCAAAAAATTTGAGGAATTCGGAATAAAGGTAGGTAAATCTCCAAGATACAATGATCTTTCTGTAATGGTTTTTGAAAGCTTTGATGCAATCAGTCGTTTCTCATGGAATACATTAAGGGAAATTGACACCATAGTTGTGGATGAGTTCCATATGATTGGAGAGGATACCCGTGGACCTACAATAGAATGTGCACTCACAAGGGCAAGAATTGTCAATCCATCACTTAGAGTTATAGCTCTTTCTGCAACACTTTCCAATATGGAGGATATTCAAAACTGGTTAGATGCAAAAGTCGTAGAACATGACTATAGGCCGGTTCCACTTGTTAAAACAGTTCTTGACAATGAGATGTTCAATGTTAAAAGTAAAAATGACATTGTTGTAAAGATTATAGAAAAGGCAATGAATGAGGACTCCCAGGCCCTTGCATTTGTATCTACAAGAAGATTTACAGAAAGTCTTGCAAAATATGTGGCAGGTAAAATCAAAAATAAAATCTCAAAGGAAGATAGGGCTAAGTTTAATGAAGTTGCAGACAAACTACTTAAAGTACCTGATAAGAAAGGGTCAAGACCAACAAGCACCTGTTTAAAGCTTGCAGAGGCTGCAAAGAATGGTTGCGTTTTCCACCATGCAGGACTATTTCCTGAACAGAAAGAGATTATTGAAGACGAATTTAGAGCAGGTAATATTCTAATGATTGTTGCAACACCAAGTTTAATGTACGGTGTAAACCTACCTTCAAAGTCAGTTGTAATCCGTGACTATACACGTTGGACTAAAAACGGTCCTCAGGAAATACCTGTATTTGATTATGAACAGATGTCTGGAAGAGCTGGAAGACCATTATATGACAATGAGGGATTCTCATATTTACTTGCAAAGACAATGGATGAGTCTGAGCTACTTAAGGAAAAATATGTAAATGGTGAAATCGAGCCAACTAATTCAAAACTTGTTGACAATAAAGATGCATTCTATAAACAGATAATAGCACAGGTCGCCTCATCACTTTCCAAAACCCCTGAGAAATTATTCGATTTCTTTTCAAAAACATTATACGGTTACCAAATGACTGCAAATGAATCAATGAAATTCTTTGCAGAGGAAAGTCTTAAGTATGAGATAGAAACCTCCCTTAAATTCCTAATGGAAAATGGAATATTAAGACCAACACCAGAAGGACTTAAAACTACCGAGTTTGGTCAACTCATTGCCAAATCCAATTATTCAGTTGAAACAGCAGTTAAGATTAAAGAATACACAAATGTTGTTAATGACTATATCAATATTGGAGAGTTAATCTACCTACTAAGCCAGACACCAGACTTACCATTAATATCATTTAAAGCACGTAAAAATAAGGATCCTGTCCGTGAGAAGATGGCTTCACTTGGATTATTTGTAACCGATATTGGAAACCCCGAAGCCACTACAGTTTCACTTATGGAATGGATTGACGAGAGAACGGAATTCGAAATAGAAAATAAATACCAGGTATATTCTGCTTCATGTAGACGTTGTGCTTTAGATGCATCATTACTCGTCAAATTTGTAAAAGACACATTTGAGGTTTTAGGTAAATTCTCATACTCCAACGAATTGGATAAACTATCTGCAAGACTTTACTATGGAGTTAAAGAGGATATAATACCTCTTGTAATTGGTGTAAAACGTCTTGGAAGAAGACGTGGAAGGGCAGTCGTTAATGCCTTTGGTGATGATTTAAGGGTTCCATCTGAAAATGAACTTCAAAGGATTGATGGAATCGGCAAAAAACTTGCAAAAAGCATTAAAGAATTTGCCGAACATTATAATACAGATTAAGATTAAATCCATTATAGATTTAATCATTTTTTTTTTACTCTTTTTTATTCAATTGAAATAATTAAAAACATTACTTTTTTTATTTAATTAAATAAAAACAATTAATTCAATTATTTAGTCAAATTTACTCATTTTAATTTACTCATTTAATCAAAAAATAAATAAAAACAGTTAATCCTTTTATTTATAAATTAAAGTTTATTCGTTTAATCAAAAAATAAATGAAAACATTTTATCTTCTTATTTAATTGAAATAATAAAAAAATAGAAATAACCCTTTATAAATAAAAAAAGGGATATTTTTTAATAGATATTAGATCCTGCAGATATAAATCCTAAACCATCAAGGATTAAGCTTATTGCAAGAATAAGCGCTACATAGAAAGGATTAAGCCATGATAGACAACCCAATATTATTGTGATAATACCTAAGATCAACATTATAATAGCCGTAGCTCTAAGTGGACCGTACTCCCTATAATAAATATTTAATATTGCAAATATTACCATTATTAAACCTACAATCCAAAATATTAATCCAAATATCGCATCAAATAATTGGATATTTCCAATTAAACAGATACCCAATATTACACTTAAGATTGATAGAAATATCTTAGTAAGTGAATGAGCGGCGTAACTAGACCACTCCCCACATCCTCTAATAAAGTAATAAATACCTAGAATTATGAAGATAAGTCCAAATATAAATGATAAAAATGTCTGGCTTAAGTATGGAAATGCTAAAATAATGATTCCGACAACAATTGTAATTATTCCTGTAATAGTTAAATCATTCATATACTCACCTCTGATAATTATTTTCTAATTTAAAATATAATTAAGAAGTATATATACTTTTAATAAGCAAAATGGACATTTAATAAAAAATGAACAAGTTAAAATTAAAAAAGAATCTTAAAGATTAAAAAAATAAGTAAATAAAACAGAAATGAAGTTCATTAAATAAAAGTTATGTAAAACCTGTAGAAATAGAAAAAAAGCCCATATTAAATAGGAGTTATGGAAAATAAAAAAATAGGTTATAAGAATCAGAATAGCCAATATTGAATAAAAATCGTTAAAGATTGAAAATAAGTAAATAAAACAGAGAAAACTCTGTATTAAAAAATAATCCAAAAAGGAAAATAGTGGATTTAACCTCCACCATCAGCTACTTGATCATCAATTCTTGCATCAGCAAATTGTCTTTGTCTTTCTTTGAATTTTTCCTCATCGAATTTGGTAGTATCCTCAAGTTTATAATCTTTTTTATCAATGATTTCATCCTCAGATAAAACCTCTACCTCACTGGTAACATACCACATATTAGTATTAGCTATCCTAACCCAATATTTATCATCTTTAATGCGCATATCCTCTACTTCACCAGTAGTACCGGTAGGTATATATCTGACAGTTTTACCTTCCTCTATTACCCTACCAATAGCATCTAAAATATCCATTAATATCATCTCTACAAAATGAAATTATCCTTTAATTATATTAACATCTAATAATACATAGTCCCCAATACTTTTAATATTGTCATATCTTACAACAACCTCATCACTAGATATCATATTTTTTTTAAGAGAAATTGTAAGTTTTTGGATTTGACCAGATTCACTATCAAAATCAGCATCCACTACTTTTCCAACTTCTTTAGCATCAGTATCCAATACCTTCATACCTAATAAATCTTTAACCTTCATGAGAAGTCTCTCCTAAATAAATTTTAAAAATATTTAAATCTAAATATTAATTAATTAAGAATTTAACAATAAAAATATAAATAATTAACTAATATATTTCTATTAAGAAAATTAAATATTCAATTAGAACTGATTTTATTATTTTTTTAAAAAAGAAAGTATTTTAACATTATGTTTGAGGATAATATGACAGAGGAAACATTAGATAAAGCTTGTAGAATTATTATTGACAATATTCTAAATGGTCAAATCCAGAATCGTAAGGATTTAGAAGTTGAAAAAAGACAGTTATGTAGACAGATGAAACTTTCTAAATTTATGAGCAATGCGGATATTCTAGAACGTGCAAGCCATGAGGAGATGGATTTAATCACACCGATACTTCAGAAAAAACCTACCAGAACTTTATCAGGTGTTGCAATTGTAGCGGTTATGTGCCATCCACATAAATGCCCACATGGAAGATGTTTTTACTGTCCCGAAAGTAGTACGGCACCGCCAAGTTATACCGGTGAGGAACCTGCTGCATTACGTGGAAGAATGTTTAAATTCCATCCTTATATTCAAACTTACAATAGATTAATGCAACTCCATAAAGTGGGACATCCAATAGACAAGGTTGAACTCATTATTATGGGAGGTACTTTCCCGTCATTGGACATCTGTTATCAGGAATGGTTTGTCTCCCAATGTCTTAAGGCAATGGTTGATTTCGGTATCGTTCTTGACGATGTTGAGATTAAGCATCATGGAAGCACTAGAAATCTGGATCTAGATGACATTGATAAGAATATCCTAAAAAAGTATCCTCCATATTCAAACGGGCTTGTGAAACCATATAAGCCAAATGACTATGTGATTCTGGAGGACATTCAAAAGGCAAATGAATCCTCCAAGATAAGATGTATTGGAATGACATTTGAGACAAGACCCGATTACTGCAAACCGGAACATATAAACAGAATGTTGAAAATGGGAGTGACACGTGTCGAATTAGGTGTTCAGACCATACATGACGATATTTACAAACGTGTTAAAAGGGGCCATACCGTGGCAGACAGTATCAATGCAAATAGAAATCTTAGAGATTCTGCCATTAAGGTTGCAATGCACTTTATGCCAGGACTATTCCAGAACCAGAAAGAGGATCTCGAAATGTTTAAAACCATATTTACAGATCCGAACTATAAGCCAGATATGTTAAAGATCTATCCGGTACTTGTAACCAAGGGTAGTGAACTATACGATCTATGGCTTAAGGGTGGATATGAACCATATACCACAGAAGAGGCTGTTGATTTAATAGTTGAAATCAAAAAGATACTACCTAAATGGGTCAGGACCATGAGAATCCAGAGGGATATTCCAACAACCTTAATACAGGGAGGAATATCCAATTCAAATCTTGGAGAATTTGTATATAAAAGACTTGAAGAGGAGAACATTAACTGTCAATGTATAAGATGTAGAGAAATAGGCCATAAAAAAACAAAAGAGGAGTATACAATCGACGATTATCAATTATTCGAGGAAAGTTACGACTGCTGTAATGGTGTAGAACATTTCCTGTCCATAGAAGATAAAAACGAGGAAAGTCTTGCAGGATTTTTAAGACTAAGACTTCCATCACCGCAGACATTCAGAGAAGAGATTACCGGCAAATCAGCTTTAATCCGTGAATTACATGTTTATGGAAACCTTATACATATTGGTAAAAAATCAAATAAAATAGGTCAACATACAGGTTTTGGAAAGCAGTTACTTAAAAGAGCCGAGGAAATTGCAATAGACAACAACAAAGAGGAAATATTAATTATAAGTGGAATCGGTACCAGAAACTATTACCGTAAATTTGGTTATGAAAGAAAAGGACCATATATGGCTAAAAAACTACTATAAAATTTAAATCCCAACTCAGATTTGTTACTATAAAAAATTTTCGGTTAGGATTATATAAGAAAAGTTATATATGAATTATAAATATTTATATACTTTTAAAATTATAATTAAGAAATTAGTAGGGAGAAAAAACGAGGTAAAATTATGAAGAATAAATCACCAAGAGAACTTGCAAGAAGTATGGAATTTACTTACTTAGACAATACTGCTACAAAAGAAGATATGAAGGTATTCTGTCAAATTGCAGATGATTGGAATATGTTTTCTGTTGTGGTAAGTCCTTGTTACGTTAAATTAGCATCTGAATTACTTAAAGACAGTGAGGTTAAAGTAGGAACTGTTGTAGGTTTCCCATTAGGCACTAATGATAAAAGGGTAAAAGCATTAGAGGCTAAGATTGCTGTTGAAGACGGGGCAGATGAAATTGATATGGTAATGAATATTCCTGCATATGAAAATGGAGATTACCAACTTATTCTTGAGGAAATCTCAGCTGTAAGAGCTGAAATTGGTGATAGAATTTTAAAAGTGATTATTGAAACAAATTACTTCCAGGAAGACGACATTAGAAAAATCAGTAAATTGATTGATAAGAGTGATGCAGATTTCATTAAAACCAATACAGGATTTACAGGAAACAATACCTTTAATGAAATGATCACATATATTCAAATAATGACAACTGCAGCACCTCATACAGAGATTAAAGCATCTGGAGGTATTAAAAACCAAAAAACTTGTTTAAGATATTTAGCTGCAGGTGCAAGTAGAATCGGATCATCTACTGCAAATCTTATTCTTGAAGAATATCAAAATTTACTCGAGAACAAAGCTTATAAACCTAGAAAAATTAGTTTATAAACATTTCCTCTTCTAATTTTTTTTAATTTTTAAAGATTATATTTTAATTAAATAATTTACTATTTTTTATTAGAGTTCCAATTAAAAAATTGAACTTCATTATAATTATAAGATATACATATCTATTTCTATAAAAGCTCTAATTCTAAAATTACAAGTTTCAATAAATCATCAAATTTTTAAGTAGAATTAACTTCAACGAAAAAATTGAACCTTAACCATAACCCACATATCTATTTCTTAAAAACTTAATTCTAAAATTACAAGTTCCTATAAATCATCAAATTTTAAGTGAAATTAACTTCAACGAAAAAATTGAACCTTAACCATAACCCACATATCTATTTCTTAAAAACTTAATTCTAAAATTACAATGGAAAATTAAATTGAAAAAATTATTAAACTATAAAACCATAATCCATACTGAAAAATTCCATCATTTAATTAAAATTTGAAATAATAATTTTCTATTTAAATATTTTTTATTTAATTAAATTAACTGTAACATGAATTTAGTTTGTATCTAATTTTATATCAGGAAATAACAATTTGTAAATATAGATATCTTTAATAAAAATTTGATAATATTAAAATTTTAAAATCAAAAGGTAATTTTCAAGATATATTTGAAACATGAATTTTCAAATATAGGACAAATTGAAAAAATCAAAATAGAGATTACTAAAAAACTAGCTAAAAAAATCAAATACAACAAAAAATGCAATAGAATAAACTAAAAAAGCAAAATATACAACAAAAAAATACAAAAAACTAGCTAAAAAAATCAAATACAATAAAAATAAACTAAACAAATAATATAAAACAAAAATTACAAAAATAGTTGAAATTTAAAAAATAAAATCTTAAAAAAAGATGTATCTAGTGCCATGGGCCGGACTTGAACCAGCGACATCTAGATCTTCAGTCTAGCGTTCTCCCATCTGAACTACCATGGCATATGGTCCGGACGAGATTTGAACTCGTGATCCCCTCCACGTCAAGGAGGTATCATACCCCTAGACCACCGGACCTACAAACATACATACCTATTATAGTTTATAGATTCTCATATATAAAGATTACTATTTCTTTATTAAAATCTAAGGATTTTTAAAAAATATCAAATCTTTTCCAAAGAATAATTACACTAAAAAATAGTCTAACTAAAAAAATTTAAAAATAAGTAATTGGCCATAGAACTGGCCAAACTTATAAAAAAATTCATCACTAACTGGATGCAAATTAAGAAACCTATTTGATAGCTAATTTTACATCAGTAGCTTTGACAGTTTTTCTACCAGCATGGCGTGCAAAATCAACAGATTTTCTTGCTAATTCTTCACCTTGTTCTTCTAAAGCTTCAGCTAATGCAATTTTTGCTTCATCGGAAATTCTTTGTGCTCCAGCATTTTTTAAGATACGACCGACTGGTGCGATTGGTAATTCACTCATTTTTTCACCTCCAAATAATAGTTGTTTTACATAGTATATAAAGGTTTCGTTAAAAAATGGTTAAAATAAGCTAATATTTACTCAACATAATTAATATTATTTTTATCATGAATTAAAAAATTATTAACATATTACTATTAAAAAATACTAAAAAAATTAAAACTTATAAGTTAAACTGGCATTATAAGCAATTAAAAAATTCAAAAATTAAATCTATTTAAATATCTCAAATTAGGAATAAAAGAACAAATAATCTTTAAAATAGTTTAAAAAAACAAATAAAATATGTTTTTTATAAAAATTAATAATATCTCTTAAATCAATTAATTAAATTGTTTTAATACCCTAATTAATAAAATAAAAGAAAATTAATTAGAATATATCTTTAAAGACCTTTAAAATTCAATATATTTTTTAATGTTTTAAATAATGTTTTAATATTTCAAAACAGAAGACAAAGATAAATATTACATAAAAATATTAGCAGTTAATGGAATTTAGAAAGATTAAAAAAAATATCACTTATACCAATAAAATTATTAAACTTATCTTATGAATTTATTAAAAAATAGTATTATTTTATTTTTAAAAAAAAAAAAAAAAAAAAAAAAAAAAAAAAATTTTAAAATAA
>Ga0214925_100206_pt1 | contig 45290 bp, 43 predicted proteins | sample Stichaenrichment_FD_168299 | JGI IMG/M metagenome (GOLD analysis project Ga0214925, IMG submission 168299) | Xylose enriched microbial communities from anaerobic bioreactor in Madison, Wisconsin, United States - 63SRT | ecosystem: Engineered > Bioreactor > Anaerobic > Unclassified | place: USA... | reverse complement strand
AGCGACGAAACTCAAGATAAGCGGGGTAGGAATAGATGTCTCAACTAGATAATACACTTAAATTACTGGGAATTACAGACACAAACATTCAGGTGTTCGGTACTCGTGAGGAATTTCATGGTCGGGGCTCGGGTCGCAAAAAGTATTTGGTCATCCAGGCAGAGCTTACCTACACACTCAGGCGCTGTCCCAGCTGTCGATACAATACGTTGCACCCTAACAGACACAAGCTCACTCATGTCCACATTGCAGGACCCATGGACCGGCCCGTAATTCTAGAGCTAAACAAGCAACGCTGGCGTTGTAGTAACTGCCATAGCACTTGTACGGCCACCACTCCAGTGGTATCAACCAACCACGCCATCGGTCACGGACTAGCGACTCATGTGCTGAAGCTAGCCAGTAAATCACTCCCGGCTAAGACTATCGCCAGTCTCACCGGTATTTCGACAAACTCAGTTCAGCGTATTTTGACGGCTAATATTCATCCACACGCGAGCCGCCGGTTACCGATTAATCTATGCTTTGATGAATTCCGTTCCACGCACGGCTCCATGTCGTTTATTTGCATTGACGCCGACACTCACAAATCAGTTAAAGTACTTAGCGACCGCCTTAATAGGACCATCAAACAGTTCTTTCTTAGTCAGTACAGCACCGCAGAACGGGCCGCGGTTCAACGCGTCATCATGGACATGAACGCCTCCTATCAGGCATTCGTACACGAACTATTCCCTAACGCCGAACTCATTATTGATCGGTTCCACATTATTCAATTAATGGGCCGGACGATGGATAACATTCGCACTCAATGTTTAAAGCAACTCGACAAGCATTCGCGGGAATATAAAGTACTGAAATCACTATGGCGCCTATTCCACAAGGCCAACCCTGACGCACAAAAGAGCCGCTACCTCTTCGGCCTGAATGAGCACTCGACCGAACAGAACGCTATTGATATTGGAACCGATACGTTTCCGGCCTTCAAAACAGCTTATGAAACCTACATCGATCTCCACGATGCTTTGATGGGGCGTCACGCTGATGAACTCAAGAATATCATCACTAACTATCAGCCTAACAGCACGCCCCTAGATACGGCCATGCATACCCTACGAAAGAATCTTAATGGAGTAAATTAACGCCGCCAAATCGTCCTACTCTAACGGACCGATAGAGGGCATCAACCGTAAGATCAAGGAGCTCAAATGTGCTTGTTATGGCTTCTCCAATCAGGCCAATATGTTCACACGCGTCTACCAGCTGATTGCCTAGATTATCTACCACAATAACGTCACGATGGTAGGCTTATTTGTTATGCCTTCAAGTACGATATTCAGACAACACACCAGATTAAACGCCGCAACTAATAAAACAACAAAAAAGATCTCCCACACGAGGAGATCTCCAAAGGATAGAAACTATCCTTCAACACCATTTGACAAACTTCCGTTATTTCATCAGGTCATCAAACATTTGATTAACCGTCTCTTGATCACGATTGTTCGTAAATGCTTTAACTGGTTGTAAGTCACTTAAATCATTGGCAATTTCCTTCGTCGCATAAATCATCACTGGGGTACGCTTCGCAAACTGGGTTTGGACTAACGCCACATTACCAACTACCGGGGTGCCCTTCGTCTTTTCGGTAATCCGCCACTTATACAACTTTTTCGTATTCAAAACATGTTTTGCCCGCTCATCATGATCATGCACAATATGATAGGCCATTAACACATTATCAGCCATGTTGATTCCTCCTATTTTGGCCATCGGTCATTCCTTAATATCTTTAGTATACGCGCTGAACCCTCAGACTAGCAATTATTTGAACCAAGCCACCAATCGATCAAACCAAGTTTTGTGATGACCAGTTTGGGCCATCTTAACTACTTTAGTAACCGTTGGCTTAGGTGCTGGAGTCGTTGGTTTGGCAGGGGTTGCTGGCTTATCGGTATGATACTTAACCGTACTGGTCTTATCTTTACCGTTAGAGGCTTGGTTATTCCAAGTATAGGTCTGACCTTGCTTGTTCAACTCACTAGCAACTTTGTCAGTTGGGAGACTCGCAACAAAGCGTGTTTTAGTTTGCTTACCAGCATACTCAGCGATTTTATCAGCTTTTGGCGTCACGGTTAGCTGACCGTTCTCAAATTTGACTGTGAAATCAGCGGTCACATCTTTAGTGTAAGTCAATGTCGCTAGTTTTTCCTTAGTCATTGTTTTAGCATCAATCTTGCTAGTCTTTGATGTTGACTGATCATCAGTCTTAGCTGACGAACTAGCACTCATTGCGGTTGAGGACTGGTCATCGGCCTTAGATGATGAATTGGTATCGGTTGTTGTGGTATCAGCTAGATAGACTTTCACCGCTTTCAAATCAACTTTCGCATCTTTCGGCAGTTGATCAGTATCGGTCATATACTGAGTTTCACCTAAATTGTTATACTGATTGAAAATGTTGAAAGGCACGGTTTTGGCGTTGATAATATTGGCATTGGCTACGTTATCGGCTAACTTGCCGTCCTTGGTTTCGACCTTCTTAGTGATCAAATCAGGGTCTTTTTCAGCATTATAATCAACGTTATTGGACGTTTGATCGCCCTTAGCGACTTTATTATGCCAAACGTAGTCGCCATCTTTCTTCGTTAGTTGACTATCAGCTTTTTCCTTAGGTAGACTCGCCGCAAACCGCACTTTCGTTTGTTGATTTTTAAACTCAGCTTCCTTACCAGCTTTCGGCGTCACGGTTAACTTACCGTCCTTATAAGCAATCGTAACATCGCTGGTCATGTCTTTCGTATAGCTCAGCCCCGTGAGCTTATCAGCCGTCATGCTAAAGACGTCGGCCTTCCCATCGCTCATCATCACCTTGATCTTACTGGTATCAACTTTCGCAGCTTTCGGCAATTGATCGGTATCTGTTAAATCGTCAGTATGTGAGTTGTTATCGTACTGATTGAAAATATCAAAGTAAACGTCCTTACCCGTCAAGATATTAACGTTGTCACTCGTTGTTGCAAGCTTGCCTTGGGCATCTTCCACGCGCTTAGCCACCAACGATGGTGAGAGCTTCTCAACTGGGTTACTTGGTGTGTTTGAATCTGTCGTTACATCATTGATTTTGGTGGTGAAATTGTTCTTGACCGTCACATTGTCGGCATTGACGGTTGTGACTAACTTAACTTCTGGTACCGCATAGGCCTTGCTCTTGTCGGCGTTCATCGTCTTTAACAAGTCCGCTTTAGCGGTATAAGTGACCGTTTGACCGTCAACCTTCACGTCCCAATTCTTAGTATTAGCTTTGACGGTTTCCGCCTGGTTGACTGTGAGTTCTTTTTGAACCTTATCAGTTAGCACATAACTCTTAATGTCATCAGTTCGATTAGCTGGCAAATCAGAATTGGTTAGCGGATAAGTCAAGGTATCGCCCTTTTCCACAGTCTTACCATTAATGGAAGCTGTGTCCTTCCCCTGATTATCACCGGCAGTGACATCTTTATGATTACTTGGGGTGACCATCAAATCAGTTAATTGGTAACTAGCCGTTTCTGCTTTAGGCTTGGTTGGGGCGACCGGTTTAGGCTTTAGCTTGATAGCAAAATCAATATTGCCAACCGCAAAATAATCATCAGATTGATAAGGAGCTGACCAATGGTCAATCGCTTGCCCCCACGTATAACTAAAACCACTTATATTGTCTAATCGCCGCCAAACCTGGGTCCCGGTTTCTGAATCGTCATATGCTGTATCATCATGAGCCTTATAGCTATCATCGCTAACCTTGGTCACCTTATCACCATAAATCGTCTTTACAGCCTGGCCATCAAATTTAACATATTGACTGGCATCTAAGTCGCCCATACCAATTAGGGCTTCCTTTAAAGTGACTGGTTTGCCCGAAGCATGATCATAAAAATTAACCTTATAATGCCCATACAAATTAGGGGTTGCTAAATTAGCGCCCATCGCGTATTTGCTTAAATAAGCATATGCGGGAGTCTTTTGGTTATCCAATTTATCAACTGTAAATTTAACATCAACTGGCTTGCCTGTTGAAACATCAACGAATGGTGATTGATATGTGAATGTTGACCCAACTTTCAAGACGACCCACGTGCCATTTTTATTATCAACACTGCTAGTGGTACTGCCACCCTTATACGTTTCTAGGAAAGTCTTGAATTGCGCGGCTGTCATCTTACTAACGTTGCCATAATCCAGCGTCATTTTATTAGTCGAGTTAGAGACATACGTCACATTAGCGGGATTATTACCAATCAAGTCTTGTAATGTCTGTTTAGACCACTGCGTACTGTTGGTATATTCTGGATCTTTCATATAAGCTTCCCACGCGGCCAAATCCTTTTGATATTGAGCCTCTGCGGTATTGTACTTATCCATTGCGGCCTTTTGGGTCGCCGTCACTTTGGCTAATGCGGTCGCTTGGGTGTTGTAATCCGTCGCAATATCTTTTTGCGCTTGCGTCGCTTGGCCACTCGTTGCGACCGTATTTTTAGTGGCCTTTTGCGTCACGTTAACGCCGGCCGCTTGGGCTTGTGTGACCGCGGTTTGGAGGGCTTTATCATCAACCTTAACTTTCAACCCGTTAGTTTGACTACCGCTCCCAGTACTATCAGCGCGCGCTGTCATACCACGCTGGTTACCAACTGCGACTAATGGGGCTATCGTCAAGGTTAAAGCTGACAAAACTAACATCTTCTTACCATAAAGCTTTACTTCTGCGGTTATTTTGGGATTCATCGTCCACCACTCCTCTTTTTTAATTGAACTATTCTGCGCTCGTGCTGGTTAAGTTGCCTTGCACCACCTCCCGCATTGACCCCGTCGCATTACAAGTAAACAACGTGACCATGGCTTGTTTAGGTTGTTGATATAACACGCTAGTGCTGACTGGACTACCGTTAATATAGGTCTGGTTAGGGGTAACTGCTTTTTTACCAGTCAACAGCCGGTTAACCCGGTAGTGATAAACCTTGGTAGCACTAATCAAGTTCACCGTCGCACCCATTTTAATTTGGGGCACATTTGAGAATAGCACCCCCGGCATCGTCATATTATGACCAGCTAACACGTAATTGCCTTGTCCCATCTGCTGATGGGCAAAGTAAGTTGTCGCCCCCAGGCTCAACGTATATTGGTTTGTCCCTTGATAAATCGGTAATGCTAGCCCAATTGAGGGCACTTTCACGTAGGCAATTTCCCGGTTAGCTAAGCCTGTCTGTTGAGCTTTACGCTGGGTTTTCAATAGTTGTTGATAATCCTGATTAGTGACGCCGGCGTTGTTATTTGCCGTGTAGCGCTGCGATAACGTCTGGCTCTGACTAGTTTTAGCTACTCGCCCGGTTTGACCACTCACTCCACTCACCGTTTGCTTCAACTGCCCTTGTAATTGCCGATTACTTTTACGTCCCAGTCGCTTTTGCGTCTGCACATACTCAGTCGTCATTTCATGAGCTTGGTACTGCGCCCAGCCCCATATCCCGCCGCCAATCAAGACAATTAGACTGACGATGCCAATTAAAGCCGACCACAGCTGATGTTGCTTAATCCATTTCATCACTCACACCTACTTTTCACTCGTTTTTTTAGCCGCTGACTTTGCGGTGGCTTGGGCTTTAGTTAATTGCGCCTTCATTGCCTGCGTTTGGGACTGCGCATCTTTAGTGGCTTGTTGTGCCGCCGAGACTTGCCCCTTTAAAGCCGTATTATGTTGACTCAATTGATAATATTGCCGGTTCAATGACGCCGTATTCGATTGGGCTTGCCGCAATTGTTGTTGATTGGTTGTTAAGGCTTGAGCCACTTGTTGATGATCGTGATAGGCCCACAAGCCACCGCCACTTAGTACCGCCAAGCCCACCGCGGTTCCTAGGCCCAAACCCACTTTCTGTAGCGTCTTAGGCTGTGGCTCGCGCTCGACCGACTTAGCTGGAGTTGGTTGTTGTTTAGTTGCCAATTGCGCGGCTAATAGCTGCTCTAACTGACTACTCGCCGCCGGCGGTTGAACCTGCCCGGATTGTTGCTTCAACTGCGTCAATTCCGTGGTTTGCGTTTGTAATAGTTTTTGCAGGTCTTCCTTTTCTTGCGTCACGTTTTGCTTCTCAGCTACGACCCGGTCTAACTTGTGTTCTAGTTGTTGGACATCAACTAAGTTGAATTTGGCGCGATCAGCACTGGCTTGGGTTTCAACCGCATTTAGATGCACTTTCGTCACTTCTAAGGCGTATTCGTCCAACTTTTTGGCCAGATTCTGATAAACCGTCCCGGCAATATTTTGGTTATTGGCCACCAATTTCCCCACACGGCGGTTATAATCCGCTCGCGTTTGCTGGTCTAATTCATGCTTTAAGCTGGCCAATTGTTGCTTTAAAGCTGTCTGCCGAGCTTTCAGTTCACTAGCATAGCGCTCGTTAGCTTCCTGCACGGCCTTGGTATCTAAGTCTTGCTTAGTCGCTTGCACTTGTTGCTCATACTCAGCTTGGCGTTGCGTCACGGCCCGTTCGGCGTCCGCTTGAATTTGTTGCACGTCAACGTCACACTTAGACTTCAAATTGGCCAATACCTTAGCCTCGGTTTGGGCTTTACTTTGGGCCACTTTAGCTTGGATTGTTTCCCGCAAATCGGCCTGTGGATCATGTTGGGCCTGATAGTCTCGTAACTGTTTAGCAATCGCTTGCCGCTGTTGTTCGCTATAACTCACTAAATCATGCGTTGCGTCGGCATTGAGCCGTTGCTCGAGTGTGCGCAAGTAAGTATTGCTATGGCGCTTCTTTTGTTCAACTTGATAAGCGACGTATTGTTGATCGGCCTCGGGCACTGCCGCCAAATTTTGCACCTTAAACTGGGGCACTTTTATTTGACCAATCTGCGACGGCTTAGGTATCACCGGCATTTTTTCCGGTTTAGCCGTTGAACTACCCTCCGCTTGACTGGTTGGTTCATTAGACCCAGCTTTACGCTCACCTGTACTATCACCCGAACTGGTCGGCTGACTCGTTGTGTCCCTCGCTGACGCCGCTACTTTCGTAGTCTGATTTTTAGTCGTGGCTCCCGTCTGACTAGCGGGTGCCTTTTCTGTGGCACTACTTGCCGCCGGTGCTTCTGACGCCGGCCTAGTTGCTGGTTGAACCACCTCATCTAACCCCGCATACCGGACGTGAAAGTCATCAGCCTCAGCTTGGGCTTCACTTGGTACTAAGGCCACAACTTGTTGATCGGGATTGGCGGCTTGATAAGCCGCCATAAACTCACTGGCCCAAGTCCGCTTATCATCATAATCAATGTCCGCAAACTCTGGTGCATTGAAGATACTGTTGACCACGGCCCCGGTAAAATCACGATAGTCACGATCTAAAGTAAATTGCCCCACCCGCACATAGGGCTCATATTTAAACCCCCGACCAGCTGCTTGCCGTTGTAACACGGTAATCGTTTCAAAACTCATGGGGTCCCCTTGGTCAATCACGTGTTCCCGTAGGCGTTGAAACAACTGACAAGCCACGTTCAACGTCATCAATGGTAGTTGCTGGATAATTCCTGACCGGGCCACGCGTTCTTGTTGGCCCAATTCTTCAATCAACTCAGTTACAACGGCATCGTGCCGTAATTTTTGACTATCCCCCTTACTAAATTCCAGTACAAATGGCTCTTGTAACTTCGCGCGTTTTTTAAATAATGACATGTTGTTAACTCCTTTCAAACTTGCGGGTTATGTATTAACGGGGTAGTAACGTCTTCGTTACCCCCGCTACTGCCCCGTTTAGAAAATCCTCACATCTAACTGCCGAAGGAACCTTGCGAATACGTCTTCGCTAAGGTTGCAATCGCTGAAATGGCAAACAAACCAATCACTGAAATAATGATCCAAATTAGGTGACTCTTGATCTTGTCACGTAGCCGATCACCACCCCAGGCCATCAGGGCAAAACACCCCGCACCAATCGCGATAGCGCCGGCAAACCCGACAATTTGAAAAGCATTCGTCACCTTTTTCATAATACTTTGCGTGTTGCTAACCGCATCTAAGCTCGGTAATACTTTTAAATACCCGGTCACTGCGGCCAATTTGAAACTAGCTAACCATGTTGACATCGGTCTTCCTCCTTTCCATAACCCCGAGTTTACGTGCTCCGTCAGGTCACGGCGTAACCCTGCCCTTTAACGGGCTTCAATAATGACCTTTAAATCACCAAAGCGATCTTTTTGCCCTTGAAATACCCCCGGCCACCGGCCGACAACTCGGACTAAATAGTGATATTTAGTTACTTGGGTCGCATCTTGTTGTAATAGCACCCGCGCTAGCGCCGCTTTAATTTTGGCATTCAACATATACGCAATTGGCCGGGCCCCATTGGTCACATCAAAACCAACGGTCGCTAGGTATTGGGCCACCTCGGGACTAAAATCGACTTTTAATTGCCGCTGCGCTAACGTCGCTTTAAATTCTTTTAAATACTTGGTTGCAATCGCCAGACCAATCTTTTCATCGAGCATATTGAAGATAATCTTGTGTTCGATACGGTTCACAAATTCTGGTCGAAATTCATTCTTCAACGCTTTTTCTACCACAGCTTTAAACTGCAATTGCCGTTGTTCGCCTTGTCGTAAGTGGTTGAATTGTTGTTGATCGTTAACCACTTTAGCGGCCAAGTTCGTCGTCATAATAATGATCGTGTTCTTAAATGAAACCGGTTGATCATCACTATCATGTAAGATGCCATCTTGGAGCACTTGTAAAAATAAGTCTTGGACATCATGACTGCCCTTCTCAATTTCATCTAACAACACGATGGCAAAGGGTTGGTGCTTAACCGCTTCGGTTAAGGTTCCCCCAGCGTCAGCGGTCCCTAATAAGCGGTGCACCGCGTCTTGGTCGTTATATTCCGACATATCAAACCGGATTAAAGCGTCGGGCGACCCAAACATGGCCTGAGCGAGTTGTTTAGCCGTTTCCGTCTTACCCGTCCCTGGCATACCCAAAAACAGAAACGAACTAATGGGCTTAGTCGGATCTTGGAACCCCGCAAAATACAACGTTAGGGCATCTAAGACCCCTTGAATGGCTTGCGGTTGGCCCTTAATATTCTGATTGAGCCGACGTTGCACATCATTGAGCTGGGCTTGTCGATTCTTCATAATCTGATGTAAAGGAATGTGCTTGCGCTGTTCAATGACCTTCGCCACTGTCACTGGCGTCACGGCTTTCAGGGCATGGGCCTTCGCATACGCACAACTTTCATCTAATAAATCAAACGCCTTGTCCGGTAAATAACGATCAGGTAAATACCGCACGGCATAATCCACCGCCGTCTTCGTTGCGGTCGCGTCAATGGTTAAGTCATGGTAAGCTTCGTAACTAGCCTTTAAACCGCCTAGGATCTGATAACTAGCTAACACACTCGGTTCAGCTAATTGAATCACATCAAACCGTCGGGCTAACGCCCCGTCTTTTTCCAAATAACGGTGATATTCTTTCGTCGTGGTCGCACCAATTAACGTGATTTCGCCTCGAGCCAAGGCTGGCTTTAAAACGTTACTAACATCTAGGGCATTGTCACCATCACTGCCAGTGCCAACAATCGTATGAATTTCATCAACAAACACCATCGCCCGACTAGCTTGTAATTCCGTGAGTAAAGCTTTAAAGAGACCCATGAAGTTCTGATCACTTTGCTTTAACTGGGCCAGTTCCAACACATAAATGGGCTGAGCTTGTAGCTCGGGGGGCACTTGTTGCGTCACAATCCGCTTAGCTAAGCCTTCAATTAAATTGGTTTTACCGACTCCCGGTGGCGCAATCACCAGCGGATTCCGTTTATTTTTGCGACAAAGCGTCTCCACCAACTGTTCAATTTCCTGATCGCGACCAATGGTTTGATACTGATCAGGATTAGCTTCGACCACTTTAGTCAAGTCTTGGGTATACTCCGTCAACAAGCTCATGACTATAACCCTGGTAGTGAATCTGATTCTGGCGTGTCATCAACCTCTTCACGGGTTAATTTGTCACCATCGGCGCCAAAGATTGTCGGCTGATTAACAGTTTGTTGATTAGTAGGTTGTTGTTCAAAATCAGTGGCCGTAAATGGTTCGGGGTGCCCATGACTTGGTAACGCTGATGGTACATTTAACTTAGGAGTCGCTTGATCAACTTTAGTGGCGCTAGCCAGGTGATCTGCCACCGCAGTTCCAACCTTTTCCGGGTCAAAGTCTTGGGTTTCGTCAACTGACTGTAAGTGTTCTCCTGGCTTATCTTTATCGATTTGATCAGTGCTGGTAGCCGGTTCGGTTCTCTGGTCTGGTGCCATTTTAGGCTGATTATTAACTAATTCATTTGTCCCTGCTGGTATCTTTTCCCGTGCCTCACCAGTTAGCGTCAACACCTGTTTTTCTTGCAAAGCTTGTAAAACCTGATCAACCAGCGCTTGATCAACCGGTTTTTTAAAAATCAGTTCAACCGGAGTCTCTAAAGGAATTAATTGCCCATTCAGGCAAAGATCTTGGCCTGCTCCCCAGGTAATCCCCGTTAGTTTAATCGTTGTGATTGACATGCTTATAACCCCCGTTCTTTCAGTTGTGATAACCATTGCTCAACTTGTTTAGTGCTCGTAAAACCTTTGGCTTCAATTACTAACCGTCCAGTTTCCTTTTGTAACGCGTCTTCTTGGGCTCTAAACGCTGCTTGAGCCTTTAGCAGACGAGCTTGTTCTGCTTTAATATCAACGATACGTGAACGTCGACTACTCATGATAAACACTCCCTTAATTTGTTGAATAATTGAAATTGATCAAAAGTTTGCATATCAAAGGTCAATTTGGTATACGGTCCAGCCTTAGCCGGTTGTAATTGTGCATTCCAATCCTTGGCCCCTGACCATTCCACCAAGTTTTGACACGTTTGGTGGGGCGTGATTAGCCGCATGTGTTGGAATTTTTCAATCAAGGCGCGCCCTGCCACATCATTGTCCGGTGCCAAATGTAAATAGGCCGGTAACGCCGGTTGGGTGAGCAGGTAATCGTTAATGGTCTGCATCTTGGCACTGGCCCCACTCAAACTCAGTAACTGACTGCCACTTAACTCCCGGGCGTACATTTGCCAGTACGACAGTAAATCGATTGGTGATTCGAAGACGTACAAGTGTCTAAACGGCCCTCTAAACCGAACATTAAATCCGTAATGTGGCTTGGAACCGGCTTTAATCTGCTTTAACGAGCCATGTTTGGGGTAACGTTGTCGATTGATCACCGTGCCTTGCACATCTTGGCCCACCAATATGCCGGCTGCATCAAACCAGTTAAAAATCACATTATGGTAGCCATCACTGCCTAATAGGCCTTGCCGCGCGGCAAAGGTAATTAAGCGTGAATCCAGATGCCGATACTGCGTCAGATAAGCCATGCCAGCCGCATCTAACGGCGCTACCGGTCCTACCGCTGACTTCGTGGTATAGTCAGCTTTCACTGCGACTTTCTGCTGGGGATTAGTCTTGGTAAACGCTTTGAGTCTAAAGTGCATTTCGCGATCGCTAATACCGTAATAGGCCTTAATGAATTGACTCAAATTACCAGCCAACCCTTGGCTGTTCCAAATAAAGTAATTTTTGCGGGTATCAATAATTAATGAATCGTGTTCCTGTGAGCGTAAATACCGGCCTTCATGTTTAAAGGGCAACCCAGCATAGCTAACGTAATCCGCAAGTTCTAACGCCATAAAAAAAGGCCTCCTTTACCAGTAAGGATACTTACTACTGATAAAAGAGGTTGAAACCTGTTAATTAATGATTTGTTAATCCTGCTTATGTTCTAGATACTCGCAATCTTCATCAGCTTCAACGCCTACAAATTCCGGTTCTAATATTTCAGGCATCCCATAGCATCTTAGGTAAAAAGGTGCTGCATAGGCTAAACTATGCTTTTCTGCGTAATCATACCGTTCTTGCAAATCTTTGTTGCGAACTGCAATAGCCTTTTTTCGAGTCCACTTTTTACCATCATCAATCATTGGTAATCCCATACGTTTCTCACGTTTTTTAGCCTCGCGATAAGACCAAACTAACTGTCGCCATTCACTATCTCTTTTGAGCCGTTTAACTTCTAATGAATGACCGTCATTGTCCCTCAAAACTTGAGTTTCTATATCTTTGGCTATTTCCTTCCAAACACGTCTTTTGAGATAAGGCAATACCGAAAAACGCAGAAACCGTTCTACTAGCAACAACATGGTCATATACAAAAAGAAAATTAACGCATAGGTTAATGTTTGAAAGAATAATCTTTCTGGCTGTCTTTCGTAAGCAACTAGGACTGAGGCACCACCGATTAATAGCGCGAAGATTATTATGCCGTATAAATATAGAACCACTAAGATTTGTCGCAAAAGCGCTGTATCACCAATAATCCTCACTATCTTCTTCTTACTATTCAATATGATTCCTCCTCTACCTTCAACTTGGCACTAATTGTTTTCCTCATATGGAACAAGTTTAATAGATACTTTGATAAATTGACTTTCACTAAAATTACGGGCAACTTGTTTAGCAAATCTGTAGGCCAGATCTGTCCGAGTTTCAAAATCAAAATGTATTGCTTTGGCTAAGTTTGTTGTAATAGACACTTCATCTTTAGTGAAATCATCAGCAAAAAAACTCCAACCAGGCCAATCAATGCCTTGATTTGTTAAATACCAACCAGGCATAACTTGTAATACCGTCGTTTTTTTACTGCTAAGTATATTTTTTTCATACTCTTCTGCTGTCATTTTTTCATCTCCTAATTATTTCTGCGTTAATATTTGTAACGGCTTCCAAGTATCCTGTAACATTCATTAACCTCCTGTACTTATTATTTTGAGATTTCAAATCCAAAAAGCCCCTTTAATCAACACTGTAACTTGTGCTAACCAAAGAGGCTTACTACTACTTGTACTTATCAAAATCAAATTTTAGTTTGCCAGCTTCTAACTTCAACTTGGCACTAAATGTTTTTCCCGTTTTCTTACTCTTAAAACCTTTGAGTTGGGCTGTTTCACCAGTCTTGATCAATTGCTTGATGGCACTTATTGGCAATTTTTTGCCACTCCATTGTTTGGGCAACGTAAACTTACAGCCATTTTTGTAATTTGAACACCCATAAAACTTGCCACGATCTGAAATCTCACCCGTTTTACATATTGGACAAACCCCAACAGCGGCCTGCGCTTGCTGTTTTTGTTCTACCTGTTGTTGGGCCACCAATTGCGTCTGTAAGTCCGCATTCTGGGCAAACTGCTCGGGAACTTCTTTAAGCAATTTTTGGATTAACAACTTAATCTGGCCTAAAAAGTTTTCGGGCGTGCGCTTTTTCTTACCAATTTCTTTTAAAGCTAGTTCCCATTTAGCCGTCATCGACGGACTCGTTAACAATGGTTCTAATGCCACCGCTTGGCACAGTGTCACACCAGTGCCACTAACATGTAACTCATTTTTATTCGTAACTAAATAGTGCCGACGCTTCAGCGTTTCTAACACATTGGCACGCGTAGCTTCGGTGCCAATTCCCTCGACAGCTTTTAACACCGCCGCTTCGTCTGCGTCCAAAGTCTTGCCGGCCGTTTTCATGGCTGTAATTAAGGTCCCTTCGGTAAACGGCTTCGGTGGGGTGGTCTGTTTCGTCGGGGTGGTTAAGACAGCTTGTACCGTTTGACCAGGCGTGACCACGGGTAGTGTGTCTTTCCCCTGCTCAACTGATTCTGTCTTGAATAGGCGTCGCCAACCAGGATTGATTGGGACTTTGCCCACTGATTTAAACAGTGCCTGTCCGACCTGCGTTATAATGGTCGTTTCTGTATACTCATAAGGCCCCGCAAACATGGCTAACGTGGTTTTTAACACCAAGTCATAGACCTGGCGTTGTAAGACGGGTAATTTAGCCAATTGAGTTGAATTAGGCACCACTTTCGTCATAATAATCGCGGGGTGTTCCGTCACTTTCTGATCATTGACATAGCGCTTTTGCGGCGTGGTCTGTGGTAAAGCCATTTTTTCAGGCAATAACTCTTGGTACTGATCCAGGTTCGCCGCCAAATAGTCAAACTCTTGCTGCGTAAGGTACTCACTATCAGTGCGCGGATAAGTTAACCACTTTGCTTCATATAAGGCCTGCACCGCCGCTAGGGTTTCACTCGCACTCGCATGAAACCGTTGGTTAACCGCACTTTGTAGACTAGATAGTGAAAACAGCCGTGGACTAGGGGCCTTTTTGACGATGTTTTGGACATCTTTTATTAAAGCTGTCTGCGGGCCCCGCTGAACGCTTTTAGCCTGCATGAATATCGTTAATCCTTTTTCGTCTTTAAAGCGCTGATAGGGGTCTAATTTTGCCTCGAATTTTTGCTGATTGGCTAAAATTTCAGCATTTAGCTCCAAGTAGGGCTCCGGTTTAAAGTTTTTGATCAGTTGATCTCTTTGATAGACCATATAGAGCGTTGGCGTTTGGACGCGGCCAATGGCGTACACCCCCGACAACCCATGTTGCCGTAATAACAAGGTGTACAGCGGACTAGCATTCATGCCAACGAGCCAATCACTGATCTGTCTGGTCTGGGCTTCTTGGTAATTCGGATAAAATTGCCACCCATCTTTCAAATCACGAAAGCCTGTGATAATGGCTTCTTTTTCCAAACTGTTTATCCACAACCGTTGCATCATTTTGTGTTCGACATCAATTTGAGCTTGTTTCATGATCGACCAAGCGATATTTTCACCTTCACGACCATTATCACCAGCCACGATTATCGTATCGGCCCGATTTAATAGCGTCTTGACCACCTGAAACTGCTTTTGCTTGTCCGCAATAACTTCGAATTGATAGGTGCTTGGAAATATTGGTAAGTTGGCTAAAGCCCAATCTCGATACTTCGCATCATATTTTTCTGGCGGGACGAGTTCGACCAAATGCCCCAGCGCGTGTGTCACCAGCGTATCATTGGGTAACACTGGATCACTAACCTCATAGTAACCCGACTTTTTCTGACTCTTTTGGAAGGCCGCCACATATGCCCGGGCCTGGCTGGGTTTTTCTGCTAAAATTACCGTTGTCATAATTTGCACTCCTAACATTAATTTAGTCCCAGCTTACCAGCTTGGCGGCCGTAGCATTAAACTCACCCTCCAGAAATATTTGTTATGAGTAACGATGCTTGCATTACGGCTTGCACTGTACTAAAGTAACAGTCGTATTAATATTACTTCTCCAAGGTAATCCTTTTTGAACAAAGATTAGTCCTATGTACTATATAGTCTACTCCGACCACTCATAACCCCCATTATGAGTGGCTTTTTGTTCTTAGAACTACCTTTTAGCCACTGAAATATTTATTGCGAGTAACCGGTTGTATATTGATTGCTAAATTTACCAATATACGTTATTTTAAGAGTGCCAAAGCTTCTCCTGTTTTGGCATTGCGGTATATAACCTAATCAATTTTCATCACATAGTTCCCTCGGACCGTTCGCAATCCTCATTACGAGCGGTTTTTTAATTTTTGTGGTAGAATAAATCATAGAAAAAGGAAGTCCTGCTTGCACAAGACTTCCAGTGTAGAGCCGTTTAAGACGGTGACAAATTTTAGACTAGATAGCCGCTAGCTCTGCCAAGCTAAGGCGGTTATTTTTTTTGCTGACTTTTAATCAGCTCAACAATTAATGCAATTAAGGCTACGATAAAGGTACCGAAAGCCAGCATTAATTGCAAAGCGTCCGAAACGGACACTTGGGCTACTCCTTTCCTGGAATTTGGGTTGGCTTATTAGGTTTACACCATAAGCACCACCTCCAATACTGGAAATAGCCACCGCCTTAACTTCTCTACTAGCATAGTATAACATAATGCACGCTGTAACTACCGATACTACGGTATTCACAGCGTGCATTTTAGCTAATTTATCCATTGTCTAATTGCTTGTTCATAATGTCTATCTGGCTTTACTCGTGGTCTACGGGACGGCTAAAATTTAAATAACACCCTAGTCTAACCCAGCCCTAAGCAACCATCGCTATCGCTTCCAAGTGCTCACTCAAAAATCACGATGAGTGTTGTTATACAGACATTTGTAGTGACTTTTGTTTTTCTAATCGATTATTTCTTTTGCAATTTCCAATAATGATTCATCTCTAAAATTTGTCCCATATTTTTGGATCGCCGCAATAAGATCATTTTCTGTTATCGGTATTGTTTTCCTAAATATCTCAACATCAACATGTTCCTGATTTTTACCGAAAACCAAAAAATCAATACTTTCTTGCATGCCATCATTAATAATTTCCTGATGGTGATTGTAAAAAATAAAACTAAGATTAATGAATTTACCGGGCTTGTTCCTAATTTGAACATAGTTATCAGTTAGCGGTGAAGCTTCCAAAACAACCTGCTCACAATTAGTATGAATGGCTTGAGATAAGCCACTCTCTCGTTTAATAAACTGGCCAAACAAAGGGATTGCTGGTGAACTTTCCCCCAATATCCACGGTAAATTATTTAAAGTTGCTTGCCGGTAAAGCCAGCCTTCATCAAGCATGTAGTTTTCGAGCATTTTTCTCGCTAGGTTCCGACTAATGCCCAAATCAGTTTTCTGTCTCATTATTTTAATGATAATATCAAATTCTGACCTCATCGTGGCTAGCATTTTATTGGCTAACGGACTGCCCGCTGGTCGCTTGCCATTAGATTTTTTCCAATTAGGGTTGGAAAAGGGGCAATCTTGATAATCAATCTCTGAATACGTTGCTAAATTAGCAATACTGCCCTTATTATGGCGACCGTATGGTTTTCTACCAGCCTCACTAGTGTTCTTTTGTAGGCCAACAATTTGAATTGGATTATCACATTTCGGGCAGACGGCGTAATTTGAGATTCGGTTGCGTTCTTTTTGCACGTATGGCGTCTTTTTCAATGTCTGCTCTTCAAAATTTTTTCTCGTTATCTGATACGCCGGGGCAACCCCCACTTTCAATTTGAATTGATCCATTTCAACGCCTCATTTCAGCTCATTGCATTGCGTATGTCTATCCACCACTGATCCGATAATGGCGGAACATAACCTTCCTTTTCAGCGATCCATAAACAGTTTATCACTACCGACAATGGTAACGAAAACTCATGCTGACCAGCTTGCATCTTAAATAATAAGGCTTCACAACAATCTTCACCGCCAGCATGGTCTTCAACCTGCCATTTACCAGCTTTAATTTTCGGTCGTGCTTGATTTATTTTTTCTTCATTCATTTTATACCCTCATTTTATCATTTATTTTAGTTATTGCCCGCGTTTTACAGCCACTTCCAACCCCACCCTGGAACTAGATCAAACTCAAGCCATTATATAAACTATGCACCACTAAATTAAGGCGCAAGTCGTGTTGCCGCTGGTATAAGCAAGCTAAGATCAAACCGGCTCCAAAATACAGTAACCAACTTAGACTGAGCCGCATTTCATGAACGCTCGCAAAAGCCCCGGCACTAACAATGGCTTGCCAGCGTTGATGGTTCCCCAAAAACCAGTGACAAAATAAGCCTCGGAACAACAATTCCTCCATCAGCGGCGCAATAATGACCAATTGACCGATCAACCAGACTTGACGCCACCCGCGCAAACTAAACAACCAGGCGGTCAAAGCTTGTTGATTAGCGGTAGTAGCCTGCCCACCACGGTGCATACTGGTCATCATAATAAGGCTAAGCCCCAACAGACTAACTAAAGCCCAGCCACCATTAATTAGAACCGGTCGCCAATGATCAATGGGGCGCCACCAGGCCTGACGACTACCATAACCCAGGCCTAACGCTAAAACCATTAACACCAGTGTGCCAGTGCCACTACCAAGTAAGAAAATGGTGGCGCCCGCGGACTTAGCTTGCAGCCCCGTTAAGCACACCCCGGTGGCCCATTGTTCAATTAGGATTAATCCCAACCAGCCCCCTACTTTGACCACTAACTGCATCTCACCGCCCCCGTTCTTGTTGGGCTTGTTCAATCGCTTGTTGCTGGTTAAACAACGCATTTTTGGCCTTTAAATCTTGATAATGGGTCTGTTCGGCTCGCCGCAATTGCTGTTTAACCTGTTGCCCTTCTTGCTTTAAGATTTGGTGACTGGCCTGTTGCTGTTTGCGTTGAAATTGCTTTAAATGTCGCGGCTTCCAGTGGTTGGTCTTCGCCTCAATCGGGCCCCAGCCAGCTTTTTTAGTGGATTGTTGATCCCGCTTGATTTTGGCGCTGAGCCGTTCAATTTTTTGATACCGCTGTTGCACTACGGCCGGCGGTAAAGCTTCCTTATAGCTAGCCAGTGTGGCTTTCAACCGCAATAATTCCTGTTTTTGTTTAGTGATGGCTTGAAGCTGCGCGCGCATCTGGCTTGGCTTGGTTAATTTAACACCTAGTTCCTCACTTAACGCTTGTTGGAGTTCTGGTCGGAGCTTTGACCAGTTCACCCCACTAACGACGCTACCCCCATTAAGTCGATGTTCCGCAGCCAATCGTTGTTGCATCTGGGCCACCCGCTCGGAAGTTAATTGCGTGATGGGCACATTTACGACGTCCGTGAAATACGCTGTTAAATCTTGTAACTGTTGCCGTTCTGTGGGACTTTGTTCCCATGGAGCTTGTAGCTTCAATTTAGCGAGCGTTAATCGTTGCTGATACCGGCCCCTTAAAAAGGTACAGGCCTCACGTTCGGCCGCATTGAGTGGCGTCGATTCCTGTCTCAGTCTCGTTAACACTCGCTGTGCTTGTTGCACCTTGGCCTGACTGGCTCGAGCATTTTGCTGACGCAAGGCCATGCGCCGTTGCCGCAGTTTCTTAGTCTTGGCCGGGGTTGACTGTAACCGATTCGCTTGCCGTAAAGCATCAATCCGTTGACGGTTAGCTTCAATATCGGCCGCAGTAAAGTTTTTTGCTAAACCGGCAATCGTCAGTTCTTGCTCATTGTCTGGTAGCTCGCGACAAGCCTCAAATAACGCATTGGTGAGTCGCTCTCTTAGTTCGGCTTCTTTATGTGCCAGCGTCCGCCCAGCCGTCCGTTGACCAAAGGCGGCTGCATTGTACTGATCTAGGGCCTGCACCGTTTGCTGAAAGGCTTGGAACTCGGGATTGTCTTGTAAATATTGATTGACCAGGGCACTCGCAATTTGCTTAGGCTTTGCCATATCGCGGGCATTACTTCGATACCGCCACCGCTTTTTATCAGCCGGCAGACTGGCAAAAAGGGCCTGTAGCTGTTGTTCACCAACGGCCTGACTCAGTTGTTGGCGCAGACTAGCTCGTTGAACACCCAGCCGCTTTTCTAAATTTAATTTTTGCTCCCGTTCGCGGGGCCGATCAAGCGCAATCAACGCTTGAAAGACCTGACTCTTGATTTTGCGAATGGAAGGTTGAGTGAATTTTCGCCGCGCTTCTTTCGCAACGCGTTTACCGTCTCGATAACCGATTCTATCGGGTCGTGGACTTAACTCCGAGATACCCAAGTGTACATGAATATGATTCGTATTAAATTGAATATCACCCCACCAAAATCCTTTTTCGGCTAACCCATTAGCTTTCAAGAGTGGGCCCATACTGTGACGCACCGCCGCTTTGATCTTCTGCTGATCACAGGCTTCAGTCTTAGGGTCATACAAGTGATTGTCAATCAAATATTGCGTTGAAAATGAGATAACCCCGGCCCATAAAACGCCTTTATTCGCCTGGGCGGTGTCTAATTTTTGCCGTAATTGATCCGTCTCGGCCACCGTTAAGTGATCGGTTCGTTGGTCAAAGGTGGGCGTTAATTGTTGCTGCTTGGGCTTGGCAACCTCGTCACCTTGATCTAACTCAGTCGCCGTATTGCGCGCCGTATAATCAATAAATTTTTGATAAGGCAAGCGCGTTGCCACCCCGTCTACCGGCTCAACTGGTTCCTCATCAGGGCGCTGACTAGTTGGCGCTAATTCAGCTAAATTGTCTCGTTCCAGTTGATCTAATCGCTGTTGTACTAAATTAACATCATTGCTTAAATCTGTTGCGTTATCACGTTCTGTGTATTTCGTATACCCACTGTAGCTCATTTTATTGGCCACCGTCGCGGCGGTAAAATATTGCAACCTAAAGACGACTGCTGGTTGCTGGTGCTCAATTGGTTTCGACATAATGCTGTGCATACCAGTCCTTCCATTGTCTAAATTCAGTTCGATTAATCTTTAAATAATTGGCATTCACTTTTAATAACGCACAAATTTCTTTCTCAGTAAACTCAAAGTAAGCCAGTCGCGCGGCCTGTTTTAAAATGGGTACGCGCTCGCTTGCGAGGACTTGATCATTAGCGGCAAATTCGGTAAACGGCACTGGTCGAATCTTAACTAAGATCTGATACAGCTCACGTTCCCGAGCAATTCGCGGCCAGTCTTCCGCACCAACTTGTTGTCGATACGTGGCATCGTCAACGACAAACTTTTCTTCATCATTATCATAGGCGCCAATTTCCACAGCCCACTTATGGTCAGCCGTATCAAAGCTCGATAATTGCGCTAACACATTTAGAAACTCGTCGGACAAATGCCAATTTTTTTTGCTAGCGGTCTTGAATTGATTAACTAACATGTCCGTCCCTCCCACTTTTAGTGTTGCCGTAATTGATTGGCTTGAATATCAGTTTCAATCAACTTTTGCACTTGTTGCATCGCCATATTGTTATCCGAACCGGGCGTATAAATTGACCCACCCTCCGTCACAACTCCGGCCGTACGATTATAAATCGACAATAACAGATACTTGATTTCGGCTTCATTTTGCCGATTTAACCGCAACTGCTTATCAATTTTCTGGTTCATTGGTGACTCCTGAACGCGTTTCAATAGTTCAGCTTCGCGCCCATAAAATGATTTTTGCCCTAAATTCGTGTAAAGAAACAGTTGAATAAATTCGCTGATGATGAAGTTATACATTTTATTTTCCGTGCGCACGAGCCGGGCCAAATCAGGATTACTTTCAAAGTAAGCTTTAAGTTCGGCAACCCGTTTTTGATTATAAGTATCCAACCGTAAATTGATTTTGCGGCCCCGTTGCTTGTTACTATCGGCAACCTGGTCATTGTAATCTAGTGGATTTTCGTTAGCCATTTCAATAATCTCCCTTCACCATGGCGGTCAATAAATTCTTAATCTCGGTTAATTCATTGGTATTCAAATTAGTAACTTCAACAACCCGATTCATCAGGGCCGTTTGTTCAATTAAATGGTTCGTAATATTCCCATTAATCAGGAAATCTAAGTTGTCCTGCGCCACCACTTCATTAATAATGGTGCGCATAAAATCAGAAAGGTTATCATAACCCGCTAACTTACCCAATCGTTTTAATTTATCTTTATCAACTTGATCAACATTGCGAATATAGAGATTCGTTTTACCAGTGTTCATTGGAACAACCTCCTAAAAAATGATATCGAATAAAACTTAATTGTCACGGCTAGTAAAAAGAAACTAGCAGAAAATTAGCGCTTAACAAGCCAACTGCATTAAAGAAGTAAAGAGCATAAGGGAATCTGTTGACTCGCCATTAAAAATGGCCAGCCAACCCGCCAGTGGCGGGGATTCCAGGTGCGGACTGCGTTTGCTCGTTTTTTGACGTTTTGGCCACCAAATAGCCACCACTTGACCGCCTTTTGACCACCAGATAACCACCGTTTGACCACTTTTAAAAACTTAGTTTTTGTGCGTTATTTGGGTACTTTTAGTGACTTTAGCGAGTTTAAAAGTGCCATTTTTTATCGCGGCTTGTTTCTTTTTAAGTAAAGCTTGTTCCGCTGCTAACGTCCTAATGCGCTGTTTAGCACTCTTGATATTTTGTTGATTTTGTTCAATATCTCCGGTTAAAGTTTCAATATCATTGTCCGTTTGGGTCTGTTGACTAGCGACTTCATACTTACGATTCGTTCGCTTCGTTTGGATCTTATCGTGGTCCGCACTAATGGCCGTCTTGGCCAGTTTGATTTTGTTTTGTTGCCGCTTAATGCTGGTGTTTCGCGCTGAAATTTCATCATTAATGGTCTGGCTGGCAAAGGCTTTTGGCGATAAAGCCGAAACCTGGGCCCGTCTAATTTTCGCCTGATTAGTCACAATAAAGTCCGCTTGTGGCGCTGACGAGCTCGTTTGATCTGTCTTAGGCGTGGCATTAATCAACCGGAACCGAATCGCTTCAAAGTTCTGATTTAAATGATCAACCATCACGACATACTTGTTTTCGGTGACTGGAATCACGACCATTTTTAGTTTTTGTGGCACCACTGTCGCTAACTCAAAATGTAAATATTGCGACAGAATTTCCGTGGTGGGGTCCGTTGACGCCTGCACTTCAAACGTCGCAATCAGGCGTTGTTGGGTCGGGCTATACTGGCGTTGTACTAGCTTGACACCTTGTGCGCTGTTGTCACCACTGAAGCTCTGGTAAATGTTCAACGGCGTATCATCATTCTTAGCCGTTTGGCGATTTAACAGGCCATAATTAATAATTAACCCACTGGTTAAAACCAGGTAAAGTCCGATAATAAAAAACCGGCGTAGCCGGCTATGTTCTTTTAAATACCGCCACCCGGTAGTTAGTTTTTTCATCATTCAATCTCCTTTGCAGGGTTAATTTGCAGTCAATAAATGTTTAATTTTGGTTAAGTTCGTTCCTTGATACCGAGTGACTTGTCCGTGATCGTAGCGGATTAAAGTGGGCGTTTGGGTGACCTTAAATTGCGTTAAGTACCGTCGGTTTTCAGCCTTTTGGGTATTAATATTGACAATCTGTAGCGTCTGACCGAAATAGTTTTTGAACTCACTTCGTAACACTTGCGGCGCTATTTGGCGACAATCCCGACACCCCGGTTGGTAAAATAACAACACCGCCGGGGTCTTTTTCGCTAACCGTTGCCGCACAACTTGCGTGACAGTCGGCGTTTGACTGGGCCGAATTAAACGCTCGGGTTGCCAATAAAACCAGCTCACTATACCGACCATCACGAGGACTAAACTAACTGATAAACCTTTCAACAACCAGTGCTTGTTAGTCATACTTGCCCCTCCATTAGTTGTTCCAATTTAAATTGGGCGACTAATTTTTTTAACGGTTTAACGGGCCATTCAATACGGCCAACAACGGTCGGCCGCCGACTAGTTAACGCATCAGTAGTCACTGGCACTTGCTTAACAATCCCAATTTGAATCGCATCATTACTGGGACACCCAATTAATACAACATCATTGGGCTTCAATTTAATTGACTGGTTTAACGCACTATCATATTGCACCACCAGTGGTTCTGATAGCCGATCTAGTTTAATAAGTTGAACCGTTAAAGCAACTTTCATTCCTCAATTGCCCCCAATCTAACAATCCGTAACGGGTGAGTTAAGACGCGTAAGCTTTGGCGTTGACCACCCAAATAATGGCCACGGTTGTTTTCCGTATCAACCAAACTAGGAAAGTTGGCCAACAACCATTGTTGGGCTAATCCTCGCGTGGCAAATACTTTTCCTTGAACTAAATCCCCGGCAGTTGTATCTAAAATACCGTACTGACTCATCTTATAAAGTCCCCCGTTTCACTAATTGGCAATGCTTAGCTAAGGTCCAATCATTGTGGCCTTTTGCATTATGCACAATATTTACAGTCGTGCCATTTTCCAAATGTTGTTCGATTAGCTGGCCCACTTGTGGCGCTTCTGACACTTTAGTGTTCCCATTCGTAGCCCGCGGTTTGTATGTCACCCAATCCCCTAAATGGATCGTTTTAGCCATCATTGTTCTTCACTCCAAGGATTTTGTTCAAGTCCGGCTTCTAACCGTTGCACGTTATGCGCCATCTTATCTTTTAACCGTAATAAGGCTAGAATGGCATTGTCATAGGCATCAATCTTGGTAAAGTCACTGCGCTCGACCACTTCACTTAACCGATCAGCCGCGTCAATGGCGGCCTGAACCAGTTGATTAAATTGCCGATTTAACTCGTTGTTGGCCATTAACAACGTTTGTTGGTGCTTCAATTGTTCGATTTTCTCAGTCATCTGTTCATATTTTTCACTGGTTTCCGCGTATTGATCGCGTTCTTCCCTAAGGGCTTCAATCTCGCGATCACCTTCGGCATTAACTTCTTCCAGCAGCTGATTTTTAGTCGCTAAAAGCTTAGTCTGCTTCTTTAGATCTTCGTAATCATCAGGCACTATCGGTACTGGAATTTCCACTTCACGAATCCCTTCAGCCTTAACCCGTTGTAATCGAGCTTCATACTTATCTTTTAAAGCTGCTTGTTCTGCGGCGTGTTGGTCGTCTTTAGCTTTTAACTGCTTTTTTAGTTCACGCAATTCACGAACAGTCATTTCATCAGGGGTCTTTTCCTCACCTGACTCCAAGCGATGCAACTTTTGGCGTTCTTCTTCGGGCAATGTGGCAATTTGATATAGGGCTTCCACTCCCAAATGTTGCGACATCGCAACATTTGATTCTCCTAATCCATCAACTATTTTCACTGCTCTATTTGCAAAAGTCTTGTCAACACCTACTGATTTCAACCATTTCTCATACTCACCATGCGCTAAGTCATTTTCTTTAACCCACTTCAATCGGCGACCAATTTCAAAAATTGACTGGCCTGCAATTGACTGATAACTCTTAATCTCCGTCGTAATTTGGGTTAAATCCGTTGATAAAGCTTGGTCACTAGGTGTCTCCACCACTTGTTGGGTAATATCTTTTCGCTCCATTTACTGGCCCTCCTTATTTTTAAAGCTCATGTGAAGGCAACAAAAAAGGGAACAACTGGTTTCCCAGTTGTTCCCTCATGTATCTACTATTTCCTCAGTCAGCGCCAGAATAACATAACTAACAAAAAAATTTAGTCTTTAAACCTTGCAACCGCAACGCTATACCGTGACGATGTCCAATAGTCTAAAGAAAATCGACCCAAAAGGCCTACCTTCTGCTCATTTTATGCTAAAATTAGCACCGTTGCTGCTGAAACTTAGTAGTAACATAAGAGAGCAAGTAGGAAACATAGACAAGTTATGCTTCTTACGTCGAATCATGCTAAAGCCCGGACTGGTAATCCAGGACCAGTGATTCCCAAGCTCTCTTTTTTGATGCCCACACATCAACAAAAATTCAAAATAGGTTCTTAAATTCCAGCTGTAGGTTGTACACATCGCAAACAAGAACATATGTTCTTGTTTGCGACTTTAATTTATCACTTCTTTAATAAGACGTCAATACTAATACTCATTTATCAATACCAGCAATCTTGATACCAGATTCATTTTCAGAATCAAAGGTTACTATCCCTTGATTTTTGGTAATCCGCTGTCCTAACAGTGTTTTAACTTTATTAGTCGTAACAGCAATCTGTTCTGAAACAATATACCCTATGAATTTATGATCACTAATTAAATCAGACTGAATCGGCTTAATTAGGTCATAACGTACAGTTCCACCATTAAATTGTTTACTAGTAAATGTTATGCTCTCCTTTAAAATTTTCTTTTTATTTTTAGTCTTTTGGTAGATTGTTTTATTTCTTTCTAGTCCTTAATCCGTCTTGCTGATTAAACTATCAATGGCCGTAACCTGCTGCTTAGCACCGTCATAGGTGACTTCATAAACACTTGTCCCGGCGTTCCAAGTTTTAGCATTAGCGTATTTGCTCTTATACTTCGCAACAACTAAGACCTTTAACTGGGCGCCACTAACTGCTTGGCGGTAAACCCGTAATTGCGTTAGTTTTGAGGTGACTTGGCTCCCATCACCATATAATTGGCGCTTGCCACCAAAATACTGTTGGTTTAGCTTGGGCGCTAACCAGTGCTTAACTTTCGCTTGCCGCTGTTGGTAAGTGTCTTGATTATAGTTATATAAACCATTGAACACCGTCGTAATATTTGCGACCATGGTTGCGTTACTAGTTTGAATCGTCTGATTATCGGCACTATTATTTTTGAGCTGCTCTTGGGCCTTAACCGCCGCCTGTTCAGCTTGGTTGGCCGCCACGACGGTGCCTTTTAAGTGGGCCTGCGTCTTTAATAAGGCAGCCTTTTGGCGCTTAATCTGACTAATTTCAGTGGTCTTAGCTTGCACCTGTCGGTACTCATGACCACCCCAAATTAATGCGCCAGCCGCAACTAAGCCGAAAAATACGATGATAACTGTTTTGCGTTCCATATCCTAACTCCTTTACTTCGCTTTGATCGCCCGGGCAAACGTGGTCTCGCCCGATAAGAGACTACTAAACGCCGTCCCAAACTGCGCAATATTAATGCTTTTACCAGTACCCCCAGATTCGATAATACGGGTCTGATTGCCATGCCAGTCTTCCGTTAGAATGGCCGTATGGCCGTTATTACCACTACCTTCACCCTGGTTCACAATCACAATATCGTCCGCTTTCGCTTCATTTTTATCAATGGCTTTCAAATAATGGTGCGGCCCAGTGGCATCGCTCGCCATCGTGCCAGTAAACCAGCCCATATTAGCGGGCACTTTATAACCGGCTTTATTTAGCACGAGCCACACAAATCCTGAACAGTCGGTACCACCGGATTTATTAGGATTCTTTAAGTCTTTCCCCAAGTCTGAACTCGGGTGTGTCTGGACATAATAGAAATACCCTAACCAACCCTTGGCTGTTTTGAGAATATCACCATCATTCTCACTAGTCGCGTCACAACTACTCCCAGTTGTGTCATCACTAGCGGTCGCTAACCCATCACTCGTGCCCGGATCAGTATCACCTAATTTGGCCAGCCAATGATCCGCTAATGGATACCGCCCTGGTTGCCCTGACGGTCCCTTCTCCAAGAACCACTGCTCGGGATTATTGCGCATACCCTCATATTCCATCAACCAATCATACGCGGCTTGGTGCGCGCTGGTTTCCTTAAAAATATGTTTCGCACCTTGATAGCTATGCGCCATCTCGTAGACCATAAAATTCAATTGGGCATCTAAGGAGTTCCATTTTTTATTATTTTTAGCCGCAAAGCTCATGAGGTTATCGTAGCGATTACTCATCCACTGGGCGAGGCCCGTAGCCCCAGAACCGCCCGTATTCTTAACGCTCGGATTTAATTGTGACTCAAACTGCCAAACACCCAAAATGCCGGCTGCGGCTTGTGGGGTCGCTTTAACATCTTTGTTCGTCCGTAAGAACTGATAAATCGTCTTAGCATTCTTATTCATATCAGCGCTGGTCACCACATTACTGCTAGTCTCAGTGGTCACCGCACAATCATTGTCATCATCACTACTGGCAATAAATGTAATGAGTAGTAACAGACAGCTGATCAAGAGGAGTGGCACGCCTAAACCTAGACTGGCCATAATAACTTTCTTTTGCATTTATCCGAGCCACCACCTCATAATGATAATCACCACGACCAATGAGAAAATTAACTCAATCGGCAGGATTAATTTGTCCTGAATTTGCAGCGGGTTTTGGGTTTGACTTAACCGTTTCAGTTCCGCAATCCGTTCTTGCCGGGCCTGTTGCCGTAACGCCTTGCGTTGCGCCCGAGTTGGCTTGTCTGACTTGGGTTGCCTTTTCATATTTAGCCCACCCCGCCATCATAACGATCTAGCATGGCTGGTGAAGCCTGCACCGTAAAGACATAGTTGCCATTGCCTTCAATGTGCATAAAACATTCATGCTCACCTAACTGGGCCACCGTGGCCAGTTCTTCCGGTGTGATTGCTTTACCAAAAGCTTGTTGTAACCGGGGTAAATTATCAGCGGTCAACCGAAAGAAAATGGGATAAGTAAATAACCCAAACATCTTTTTCATCGCCGTATCATACTTTTGATACCGCTCACTCGGTACGATACTTTTGCTATCACCCAACATTTCCTTGATCGTTGGCATCACTAGATTCAACCCACAGAAGTTCTTGCGCATTTCTTCCATCAGGTTCGTTAACCAGGCCACGCCTTCCGCAAACTCGGGCTTGGCGTAATTCTGAAATTCATCAATGTTCAACCAGTAGTAAGGCACATCTTCTAACGCCACTGCGTGGTTGTTATACAAGGTGCGATATTTTTTCCCATTATTGATGATGTCAGCCGATAATAAACTCAAAGCTGAATAGACTTGCGCGTTAAAGGTCGCTGAACCATTATTTTTCAAACCTGAACAATCAAAGACCACCGCTTTAATCTTAGAAAAATCTGGAATTGTGGTAATACCATTGAAAATGTCACCGTCTTTCGTCATCATATTTTCAAACGTATTAACGATGCGATTAATCGACGTAATCTCAACGTCCGGCCGCCTCGTAATTTGATAGTTGTCTTGTACTTGCCGTAAATAGACCACAAACTCCCCTAAAGTCGGGTATTGATCATGGGGTAACCCAATCGCGTACAACTTATCCCGGTTTTCCGATGGGTTGGCCACCCACATCTTTTGCATGATATAAAACTCAGTCGTTAAGTTCTGTAACCGAATCCGGTCATCGTTGGTCAAGTCCAGGTTTTGTAAGCAAGCCATACTACTGATCTTTTCGATATGGTGATTAAACGAGCCAATTTCATCAATCGCTTGGCCGTCTTTCGTCGTGGCCGTTGGAAAAATCTCAAACGGGTTAATCCGATTCTCACTCCCGTCTAGTGAGATCACGAATCCTCCTTGGGAGCGACATTGCTTGGCATACTCGTTGGCAACATCAAAAGTCCGGGTAAAGCCCCCGCGGGCAAAGGCGATGTCATTCAACATTTTAGCTAACACGGATTTACCAGAACCAGGGCGTCCCGCTTCCATGAAAAACGACGTTAAGCGGTTTTGCCCGACATAAAAGGGATCAAGCATGATTTTGCCCTGGGTCTTCGAACAACCCAAGTACACCCCGTGGGGATCATCAAGTTCGATATGATTGAACGGAAAGCCATGGCCGATGACACTTGCGGCTACTGGTGTGCCTTGCCGGTGATTATCCAATAAGCTTTGCTTCTCGGCGGGCACATATAAGCTTCTAAACTCCGCTTCTTGTTCGCCATAGAACACCCGCACCCCAAAGTCATCAGGCATATCTTCGGTAATCTTAGTCAACCGCTGACGCAATTGGGCTTCATTATCGGCATAGACAAAGACGCGAATACTTAACCGTTTCATCTTTTCAGCGTGTAATAAATCCCGTAACAGCGCGGCTTGTTTCTGATTGGCCTCATCGGCTTCCATACGTGCAATCGGCTTTGCATTTAAATCGCGAGCCTGTGAGTTAGTTTCCGCCACTGAGTTTTGTAAAGCTTTGCGAATCTTTCGTTGATCCTCAGTACCTAAACTAATCGACGTCACCGTAAAATCATATTTCATAAATTTGCGTAACCAAAAATAGGCTAAGCGTTCCTTTGGAAACTTAAAAACGTGCAAGCACGCCACACAACTGCCGCCAAAGACGAGGTGACTATCTAAAGTCGTATCAACATTTCCCTGCGGCTGGGTATGCGCTAACAGTGCCAAATCATAGCCCGCGGCTTGTAATTGTTTAACTCTACGTCTAGTTAACATGGCCTCCAGGCCTCCTTTATATTTTCTTGTCGTTCATATTATTGAGACTGTATAAAAACTTAATTTTTCGATCCAAGCCTAACGGTTCAAACCGCAAATAATGGCCTTGTCGTTGAAACAACGTCGCCACTCGTTCGGTCAACTCCGCTGGGGTGTCCCCAAAAATCAAGGCTAAGTATTCTTGGCTTTTCAAGGTTTTCTCAACCGCCGTCGCAATTTGTAAGCTTTCATTGATATACCGTAACCGCGTCGTTAACATTTGCCGTTGTTGATCGTCATGACAATTGACTAGGGCTTGTTCAACTTTTAAATAATCATGGTTCAAACTCAGCTGTTGTTGCGCGGTGGTCGCTGGAAATTGGGTCGCAATAAAGCTCCAATCAGGATCATAACGTTGTAAAAATTCGGTAAACTCTTGTGTCGGTTGACTTAACATATTATCTGGCAGTGCCGTTAGTCCTACCCCGGGAATCCGGCAAATTTCGGCGTAGCCCCAATCATGCGCCAAAACTAAATAGTGGTGGTCATCATTGGTAAAGCCTTTGTAACCAAGCAGTTGTTCCACACTGCGCCATTTTTTAAATTGTTTACTCGGTTTCGCTTGGGCTTGTTCAACTTGGCGAGCCTGTCCTAGCGGGGTAACCGGTTTAACCGCGCTGTTGCTTGTTTTGTGCATCTTGCTTTAACCCTCCAATCGTTAATAAAGCACTGAGTGAATCAAACTCGTAATATGAATAGCTGTGGTAGTAGTGACCACCCATTAGCAGATCATTAATCACTAACTGGTAATTTTTCTTACCTGGGTTGTGATACGGTATGATGACTAACCAAACCGCAAAAACCAGATTAATTCCTTGAAACAGCCAATTAATCCCAGCTCGACTGTCTGGAAACACTAAGTTAGCGATAATCATCGCCACCCCACACCAAACGAGCACTAAGACAATATCGGCGACGTAAAACAAGAAGACCTTCATACGGGCCTTCACGTCCGGCGTCACCCCGACATTGGGCATATTATTCTGATTCATCAACCTGTCTCCTTTCTTTGAATAGCCTTAGCTTACCTAGTGCTTTGATCATGGGTGCACTACTACCTTGACGACCCAAATAAGCGCACAAAAAAGCGCGCCCCCGGTAAGGGACGCGCTAACCAAGACCGTGATGGTACTCACCATCACTAGCCTAGTTGAATACAGGTTGATTTGTTTGCGAGGTAGGTTACCTACCACCATTAATAGCTGGTAAGCCATTAACAATTGTTATAATACGTCCTTCCTCTAATAATTGCAACCCTAGTAAATCGAGTCATCAATCTTAATTTCGGGTAAGTTAACCATACTTTGCTTATCCCCACCCTGTTCACGGGCAACAGTCGTTAACACTGTACCAGCCTTGGTTAAGGTCTTACCCGCTGAACGCTTGGGCCCACTGGCCATTACCGGTTGCCTACCTGATGCTGACTTTACCTCGTGCGAGCTTTGCGGCTGTGTAGTGGTACGGTCAACTGGAGCGGCATCATTCACCGACCTGGGTTGATGATCAACCGGCCATTCAGGTTGATCATCAACGGGACGCTCAAAGACCTCTCGCTCATCCTCCTCATAGTCCGAAATGACACCTTCCGGAATAACGCCTTTGTTTGCTTGATCACCATGTGCTGGTCGTGACATTGGCTCGCTAGCACCATCTTCACGGGTTAAGCCTTCTGGACGATCCGCTGAATTAACCTCTGCCCCAACTGTCGGTGCACCCTGATCAAATTGTTGATCATCATTGCTAGGAACAGTCCCCTCTACAGTTGGGTTTGGTATGGTTCCCTCAAGACTAGCCTCAGTCTCTTTAGCAGTTGCCGTACCAGCCTTATCGGTTGGGGCTTCCTCAGTTTTCGGATCAGGTAAGGTCCCGTTAACATTGGTGTCGGTTGCTTTAGCTGGCCCTTGATTAGTTCCTTTGTCAGTAGTGACACCAGCTGTCGGATCTGGCAAAGTTCCCTCCGGACTAGCCTCAGTTTCTTTAGCAGTTGCCGTACCAGCCTCATCGGTTGGGGCTTCCTCAGTTGTCGGATCAGGTAAGTTACCATTAGCATTGGCGCCGATTGCTTTCGCTGGTTTTTGATTAATGTTTTTGTCAGTCGTGACACCAGCTGTCGGATCTGGCAATTTCTCATCTGAATCCTTATCTGGTTCCTGATCAGGCTTTACAGTTGGGTCAGACATCGGTGTCACTGTCTTATCAGCACCATCACCTGTTGCGGTCTTGGTGCTATCAGGGTCAGCTTGAGAAGACGGATCGGCCTTTACGGATTTACCAGCCTCGGCACTCGTCTCCGTTTCTTCGTTGGTTGGTTGCTGATTGCTTTTTGGTTGATCACCCTGATCGGCGCGATCCATTGTTGGCTGACCAGTGGTTGGATTCGTCTGTTGCTGGTCTTTAGCTTGTGTCGCTTTAGTTGGATCAGGCAGAGCGGAAGCCTCACCAGTCAAACCATCAACCATTTTCTGATAAGACCCTTTCATGCCTTCCCGGGCCATGCTAATTCCCTTAACTCCAGCCTTAAGTCCTTTACCAGCCGCAGTTAGACCCAGTCCGAGACCCATCAGAGCACCTAATGCGGTGCCATTTTTGGACTGAGGTACCCCCGTCCAACGTTCAATCAGACTAACTCCGGACATAAACGCCACAAAACAAGACAGATACATAAGTACTAAGAAAAAACCAATCGGCAACGCCGAATTTGGATATTGTTTTAGAAAAGCCACGCCCGGATTATCGGCTGACCCCAGATAATCTAAGGCAATTAGAAACAGCCGTAAGCCAATCATTTCAGCGAATATCCCGATAAACGAGCCTTGGATTGCTTGCATGACTTCTTTTAACCGTTGATTGGTACGTAAATCTTGAAACCCCATCAGCGGCGCTGAGGCATTGAGCATCAAAATTTCAAACCAAGATTTGCCAACTCGAAAAGCAATTAACCCAAACATACAAGCAAGCAATAAGAGTTGTAAATCGGCGATAACGAAATGGCCAGTATAACGTGGATAAACCGACTCAAAAGCCTTGGTTAACTGACTTTGCTTACTTGGCAAGGTGGCGTCCTCAACCGTATATTGATTCGTTTCCGCCCCCATTTTTACCCGATGCTTAAAGACATTATCAACACCCTTAGGAATCGCATTCGTTTTCAAATTATCCGACGCAATAACTTCTGAAAGGTCCAAATAACCAATGTTGTCCGCATTAATCCCGTTATATTTGGCCATTTTACCATCTAATTTCGCCGGATTAACGTCAAACCCTTTTTTGGCTAGGGCTACTGAATCGACAATATTATTCTGAACCGGTTGGACCGCAATGCTGGTTACACCACTGCCATTATTACCAACAATATCTTGGGCACCGGCCGTCACGAATTGACTAAACAAGTTAGTCCCAAACGGCAACATTACTAAGATTGCAATCACCACCACCAAGTTCGTAATCACTTCATGTAGTTTCGTCTTAGCCCGAAAAATATTCTCAACCAGCAAGTAACCTAACCCAACAGTTAAAAGCGCAAATCCTAATAATACGATGGTCTTATAAAGGGTCCCCATCTCACCAACATTAAAATTAGCAAAAAAGCCAAACAGTTTTAAAATCGCCATGAACACACTCTCTAAAGCCTGAGCCGTGTGATACAGGCCTAATAAGATCCACTCATTGACCGTCCCAATAATCTTCTGAACCGCTAAAATATCCGTGTGCAAGACAGCATGCCATGATAGATAAAACTTAACAACTCCATCACCCTGCTCTCCTAAAGAACTGCCGCCCCAATTAAGAATCTTATCTCCTAATTGGTTATTATTAAGCAATGCTTCGGGCACTTGATAACCGGACGCTAGTACCACTAACCACTGAAAAAACGTTGTCATAACCAAACCCCTCTCACTTTCGATTTACAGTTAGCTTAACTACTGCTCATCAAAAGCGAGCAACACTACTCACCAGCCTTAACTAGTATTGGCCGAATATTCCCGGCTTAAAACCCGCCTAGGCGGAGTAGCTTAAATCGCGATCATGCGTCTCACGTGAGGAGCTAGTTCTAAACGGTTTGGAGGCGACGGGACGACTAATAACTAAACAACACCCTAGTCTAGCCCAGCTAACGCCCAGCATACCTATCCAGTCCCCAACCAAGAAAACCTTGTACAGAACTATAGATACGTAATGGCATTTTAGAACACTAAATTTTAACCCGTATCTAGCAAGCTCAATTGGGCATTGCGGTAATGATCTTGGCGATCATCAAGACTCAATTGTTGTAGTGCCACTAGTTCTTCTGAAGGTTCTAATAACCGAGCCACCGTTAGCCAATAGTTTAATCGCTGTTGGCGTTGTAACCTCATCGCATGTTGTAACAAACTACTACGAGTCGCAAACTTCGTTGCTTGCCGACCACTGCCTTTTTCACGATAAACTAAGCCTTGATCAATTAGATCTTTCAGGGCCTTGGTTAGACTACCTAAGCAAATAGTTAATTCTTGGGAAATGTGCCGTAAAGACGTTTTGGTAAACCAGTTATTGTCCTGAGAAATGGTTTTGTTAAAATAGGCCAACAAATCAGCTTGCCATTCATGAACGTGACTGTTAACGCGTTCTGAACGCGGCTTCGCATACTTGTACCAGGTCGTTTGCGAACGCTGCAAATAAACCCGCCTGTCAGCATCGGGAACCCAAGTTTCTAGTAGGGCATTCACATATTCGCGGCTAGCTGCATGGAACTGACCTGAATAAGCATCGCGAATGACTTTTTGAACATGCTGTGTCACCAGCGGGTGGGTAAGATTGCTGTTAAATTCGTCCAAAATATCAAAGCATTGGGCTTGTGACACGTTTGAGGAATAACAAGCTAAGGCCAGCGTCAAGATTGTATTATGCCGACCATAGCCCACGTTTTGATCAATGTCCGTTTGGTTAATTAAGGCTTGAAACCACGGTTGGTCAATCTGGCGGCTAGTCCGCCGAGCCTTAAAAGACCATTGAGTAGTTTGGGACTTAATTTGGTGCTGGTCATTCGCAAAATTAATACTCCAAGTCATTAAAGCTTGGAAGTCAACCGTCATTTTAGGCTCAAAGTATTCAATATTGTCCGGCCGCGGAACCCTGAAAACACCAAAGCTGTTGCAAGTCACATCAACCGCCGGCAACTTTTGCGCGTAGTATTGCTTTAATGACTTAGCAATCGCTTTAGCCGCACGTACTGCCGGCAATTTTCCATTAGCATGACGACGGACGAACACTGGCTCATCAAAGACATAATAGATATGATAGCCCTTGGTAGTCGCCAAAATTAAGGTTGGGAGAAACTGTACGTCTAACATCGCCGTGTCCCAAACCTCGGCAAACTTCGCGTGCCTTTCCTCAGCATTGTGGTAATCAACATCAACCACTAACGTGTTGATCTGACTTAAATTTTGTTCCTTAGCGCCTTTTACATAATGCTTAGCCGCATCTGTATAGGTGAGGTAGTTAAAAACATTGGGCGTCCAATGCGTGCTGGTCGCATAGTTATCATAGACTGCTTCTTTGGAGGTATAAATCGTCCCCCAACTTTTTGCCATTTGGGCTTTACTGCGATACATGGCAATCGCACCTTGCTTATTTTTTTGTTCCGGAACCGATTTTTCTAACTTCAAGACGTTACTATGCCGGGCTTTAGTTTCCCGTAACCCTTGATGCAAAATCAAATCAATCGCTTGTTGTGCTGTTTTCATCGCTGACATACTGCTCACCCCCCCTACTAAAAAAGAACGCCGTAGCGTTCTTAGTCATTATTTTTATGTATTAAAATTAAACGTTCATACACTAGATTTTTAAGCAATCGCTCCAGTTAACGTGGCTACTTGGTATTTAAACCCCAACTTGGCTCTTAGGGCGGTCAAATTCATCAAACTGCATTCTTGCCAAACGTAACTGGCACGAGTACAATTAACTCATTCGTTGATAGTTCTATGAGTTCCCGTGGCTTAGACCCCACGGGGATTTTTTTGTTTATTTAATTTTTAATTGGGATTAGCTTAACAGGTTTCAACAAACATGGAGCACTTCTCCCTTTAGACTTAATCAAACAAAAAGCAGATTAAGCCGCCCACTGGGGTAACTTAATCTGCTTTAACTAAACCTATGTATGCGTTTAACTCGACTTTTCGACTGGCATAATCCTAATAGGTTTAGTATAATATTCCTATCAGGCAACTAGAGTTGACTACTTTTAGTAGTTCATATCCTAGCTAGCCATCTATAAAGACGAGCGTTAAAGGCGATCAAGTATCCTGGTACTTGGTTTGCTGATCAGAGAGTTACTGGAAATAACTCCTTGATCGACGCTCTTTTTTGTTAACCTAAATATAACATAGTTACAAATTAAAGCAACCTTAATACAAAAGAAATATCACTGTTTTTGTAACAAGTTACTTGTAACATGTTACAAGTAACTTGTTACAAAAATATGTTTACAAAATCGCCTTTTTGTATTATATTTAGGTTATTGAAAGAGGTGGCTTCATGACTAAAGTAATAACAATCGGTAATTTCAAGGGTGGGGTTGGAAAAACTACAACTAGTTGTCTTTTTTCCTATTTATTAGCTGAAACTAAAAGAAAAGTATTATTAGTAGATTTTGATCCTCAAGGTAACGCTAGTGAAATTATGAAGAAAACATACCCAAAGATCATTAGCAAACCCAAAAATGAATTTATGAATGGACTAAAATTATTTGACCTGTCTCAGTCTGTGACAAAATTTACTGACTACTTTGATATGTTAGTCAGTGATTGGTCACTATCCGCATTCCCAGATATGCTAGAAGAGTATAGAAAAGATGAGCGTAAATACCTTCTTGATAAACTTCTAAGTAATATAAAGAATGATTATGACTTTGTTTTAATCGATATACCACCAACTTTATCAAACTTTGTCAATAACGCTGTTTTAGCTTCGGATTACATTATAGGTGTACTGCAAACACAGGAACAAGCATATTCTAGTACATTAAAATTTATTAGCTATCTTCAAGACTTGACCGAGTACGAATCACACTTCGATTTACTTGGCATAATTCAATATCTTGTGAAGATAGACGGTCGCGTTGATCAAGAAATTATCAAAGACGCTTCAGAATCACTTGGCCCAGCATTGTTCCATGAAAATATCTATCAAAGAGAACGCGTTAAAAGATTTGGTAGAAGTGGTATTAAAAATAATGACCTTTGGGACAAGCGAGTACTGCACATGTACAAAGTAGTTTTAGATGAAGCATTGACACGAATGGAGAAATAAAAATGCCTGAAAAGAAAAGTCTTCTCAATCAGATTCATGCAAAAGAAAGGCTGGAAAGTAAAACAAGCCCATTTGCTAAAGAAGAAAAAACAAAACCTCTTAGAGTCAAAGAGAGCAAGTATGAACTCATAAATGAAGTTGCGTATAAACAGAAAAAAACTAAAGTAGATGTATTGGACACTATTCTAGAAGCTGGGATAAGTGCTTTAGGGCTTAGTAACAAGTAACAAGTTACTTGTTACTTGTTACTTGTTACTTGTTACTTGTTACTTGTTACTTGTTACTTGTTACTTGTTACTTGTTACTTGTTACTTGTTACTTGTTACTTGTTACTTGTTACTTGTTAAAAAAAGTCACTTTAAAAAGTGGCTTTTTTTTACACCCATAATTAATATTCACAGTACTAAAGTAGTATGGTACTTTAGTATCTTTGGCGTTTAATCTCAATGTGTTTCCCTAAAACTCCAACTCAATCATGGACTCTTCCATACCGTCAAGGACCTCATTTTCTTTGATAAATTTAACTCACTTCTCTGCTGGAGTAAATCGATTAGCTTTCACTTGAGTATGCAGTTTTCCATACAAGTTCTCGACGACCTGCCCATACATTTTATGTATTTATTATATCGCTTTCGTGAACATATGTTCCCCATTGTGGTAAAATAAACGTAAATTATTGAGAAGGTGAGCTTATGTTTTTTGATCAAGAACCGCATGGCGTGTTCTTTTTAATTGATAACAAGTCCTTTTATAGCAGCTGTGAAGCCGTTGCCCGTGGTCTTAATCCTTTAAAAGTCCCACTAGTCGTTCTTAGTGAAGCTGAAAACACCAATGGTGGGCTCATCTTAGCCACTTCACCCGAGGCTAAGCAGTTATTTCATCTTAAAGCCAATGTCTCACGCAAACGTGACTTGCCCAATGACCCTAGACTCTGGGTCGTGCCGCCGCGCATGAATCTCTATATTCAACGCAATTTGCAAATTAATTATATTTTTCATCAATTTGCGAGTGAAAAAGAGGTTTGGCCCTATTCAATTGATGAAAGTATTTTGGATATGACCCATTCATGGCGGCTTTTTGGCAATTCTATCCGTGAAGTGGCGCGGTTAATTCAAAAAACGATCCGCCAACAGCTCGGTTTATACACCACTGTGGGTATTGGCGACAATCCGGTGCAAGCCAAACTAGCCCTAGATAACTACGCTAAACACAATCATGAATTGATTGGTGAAATCCATTATGAAACTGTGCCGGATAAGATTTGGTCAATTAACGAATTAACGGACGTTTGGGGCATTGGCCCCCGTATGGCGAAACGTTTGAACCGCCTTCAAATTCACAATATGTATGAGTTAGCTCATACTAACCCTTATTTACTCCAACAGAACCTCGGGGTGATTGGGAGCCAATTGTTTGCCACGGCCTGGGGCGTTGACCGGACCCGGTTAACTGAACCAATCAAAACTAAGGAAGCTAGTCTTGGTAACTCACAAGTTCTCCCGCGTGACTACTTGACACAAAATGAGATTGAAACGGTCATTAAAGAGATTGGTGAACAAGTTGCGGCGCGGCTTCGTCACCACCATAAACTAGCAGGGTGTTTATCACTAAGCATTGGTTTTTCTTATGCTGCGGCTGAAACCGATGGCCGCAGTGGCTTTCACCAGGCTTTGAAAATTGAACCGACTAATGATAACCAAGCTTTAACGCAACAATTATTGTGGTTATTTCATAAGAACTGGGACGGCCAAGCTGTCCGTAATATTGGCGTTTATAGTAGTAAGCTTAGTCCTGACACCGGGCAGCAACTTAATTTATTCGAATCCCCGCTTAACCAAATTCAGCATAGTAAGCTAAACCAAGTTATTGATGAAATTCACCGACGCTTTGGCTTCACCAAACTCGTCTATGCCACCAGTCTATTGCCCGGTGGTACCGCTATTGAACGGGCTGCTTTGGTCGGGGGGCATAATGGAGGAAATAGTTATGAATAAAGATTTAGATGTTATCACGAGCCGCTTGGCCTTGTTGTTTAAACCGACTAGTCGGACCCGTTATTGGCTAGTAATTGCCAATGACCCATACGATCAAACTTACAACGTGTTCTTCAATAGTCAGCGAGCTAATGAACGATTAAGGTCAATGCCTTTACACAAACTCGCTAATTATAATCTCAATGACTTAGAAAACTTACTAAAGGCGTTGCGGCAACAGACTAAATTAACGATTGAATTTATTGGCTTTACTGGTCAGGTTTGGCCGCAAAGTCAAAAAATTATTCAAAAGAGGCGGCAGGGGCTTGAATGAAAAGGAGTTTGACCTCGGCATTGTTAAGCGCTTCTTTGAGCACGATTACCATGATCGTGGCCTAATGAAATGGCAAGGCTTTTACTTATCTGATCATACTGCCGCTTTAAACCAACAGAAGATCCAAGATAAACAACAATATCCACCCAAGCCACAACAGTCTTTAAGTATCGTTGGTCAAATCTTGTCAACAGCTTACACCCAGAACCAACCAGTCAACTTACAATTAAACACCGTTGATCATAATAATCAACACTTTGCGACCATCACAACTCCAATACTGGGCTATAATGCGACTACTATTGTGCTTGCCAACCACCAATTTATCAATATTAATGATATTCAGCACATCGAATTAGTGCGCTCAACTAACTGGACTGGCAATCAATAAAGACCACCAAGGCGCTAATGACGAACCTTGGTGGTCTTTTTATAAATGTTGACGCATAACAACTAATGATTGCCGTTTATCAGACTGGTCACTAATGAAGCAAAAACAAACATATATAGGACAAAGATAACTATGGCGACAATGAATTGTACTAATCCCGCTCGGTTCCAAGTCGCTTGGACAGCCTTGAATGTCTCGACATCTTGATAATCACCTTTTTGCCAGGCCCATTCATTCCCCTTAAAACCAACCACAAAAACCCAAACGATATTAAAAATTGGAATTAACGTTAATAACGGCAAATAGGTTTTATTGCCAATGCCCCAAAAAATACTGTACATAAATGCGCCCCAATTCCACCCTTTGACCGCTTGTGGCACTTCTTTACCATTTTATTTCATCATTACGTTCCCCCTTAATATTAGCTTACCAAACCTAAGCTGGCTTGTATACTAACCTAGTATACATTATCGTGATATTGTATTACGTTGAGCAGCTTTAACTGGGCCTAGATTCAAGCCCCGACGTCTTGCTTCATGATTAGCCAACCGCAAGCTATTATTCACCTTAGCAATTTGTTCAGGATTTACCGTCTTTTGTAGCCGATTTAGGCCATTAACTTGTTGTTTTAAACCGTCGTTTGTGAGATGCTCATTCACAAACCGCTGCGTCTTATCAGTAAGTTTCGTTGCTAACTTCGGTCCAACTACGTTTTCAATCGTTATTTCATTTTCGTTCAAAGATCTGGTCAATAGATCTTTCAGGTCGTCTTTCTCAACATAATCTTCTGCGCCACCTTCGTAAAAGGTATCACCCTCTTTCGTCCGATAGGCTGAATATTCATGTCCCACTTCATCATAGTCGTAGAATTGAGCAAACTCAGCCTTAGACGCAATCTCTTTAACGAAAGGGGCCTGACTAGGCTTAATTTTTTCTATCACTGTTGGTGTCTCAATCAACCCTTCGTTCATTTCCTGTAAACTACTAACTGGCTGATATTTTTCTTCCGTCTTATCCTTTTTTTGCTGGACAATCTGTTCACTCGCAGCCAAGCCCATTTCGGGTTGCCACTCCTTAAATTCAGGAACAACCGCTTGTTTTAACTCTTCATTCTGTGGCCGCCCCATACGCTGCTCACGCCGCAAGTCCTGCATCAGCTCATCACTAATTTCAATCGTTTTATTACTAACTTGTTTAATCTCACTGAGTGCTTGATGAATCACCGTTTGATCTTTAGCCCAAGTTGCCACATACCCTAATGAGTAATCACCCGTATCAATACCGATATTTTGCATGGCCACATAAGCCACGGCCTCCGCCTGTGCTTCCTGATAGCCGCGCGGTCGATCTTTAAAGGCTGATGTTAGTCCATGTAATTGACTATGGGCATATTCATGATACAACGTCTTTAGTCGCATACCTTGATCCAACTCCTGACTATCAATCACAATTTCATTGGTTTGGGGGGCAAAGTAACCCCGAGCTTGATTTTCAGTCATTGGTCGCTCCGTTACAGTTAAATTCGTCGTTTCGTTAAGGTAGGTCTTAAAGGCTTGATAAAGTGGCGTCACATTCGCGTGTTCTCCTAGCTCTGGTTTGATAAAATCTTGCGTTTGCGGTATCTGCTTACCGGTAGTGTGCCGCACATCAAAGACCGGTAAATACCGATAACCCACGATGGCCTGGTCACGTTTAGTTCCTAACTGCCTTTGTTGTTCTGGTGTCAACCGTTTGGTAATGGGCGCCGCAATCCGAATGGCTTTAGCGCCTTTAGTCACCTGACGGCTAAAATCTTTTTGCCATTGTTTAAAACCCGCCACTTGGGTTGCCTGGGGATCTTGGGCATAAATCAAATTAATATTGCGTAAGCTATAGTGGTGGAACTTGGCCATCGTTTTTAAATAGGCCTTAAAGTTCGTGCTAGTGGTTAGTGCTTGGAGTTTTATTTCAGCCTGATGAACGAGCTGTTGCTTCCAAGCCTGAATTTCAACTCGACTTTTGTTTGCCATTTACAACGCCTCCTGATCTGGAAATTCCGTTTGCCCATCAAGCCGGACTAAGTCATCGCCGATACCATATAACGGCACAAAAGTCCCCGTTGTGCTTTTGATCCAAGCAACTTGTCGATATTGCCCTTGACTACCAACTTCGTCTAAATATTTCAGATCGGCTTTCGTCGCCAATACTGGTAACTCACTACCGGCAACTGCCGTTTTATCAATCATCATTTTAGTCAGCTCCTTATCGTTGATAGCACTAGCCTAACAACTCCGGTGAAGCAGCGATGACTTCTACCAACACCAAAAAGGATCACTAACCTACCGGTCAGTGATCTTACTGATTAATGATTACGGCTAGCTCACCCTTTTACGAATACATTTTTCGTATAGCTTTAAATGGGCCAATACATAGCTAGCGACTGCATCAACTGCCAAATCCCTAATTTCAACATATGCTGATGACTGATAGTCAACACAAGCCATTAACTGTTTTTGCAAGGCGCCCCAATCCTTCTCTTGCGTCAATTGCTGTCTAAGTTCTTCGCTAGCTGTCGTCGCTGGCTCAGTTATCACTTGTGCTGAACGAGTTGGGGCTTCATTAGCCAACTGAATCATTTGATTTAGCTCACTGTCATTTTCATCACTAGCATAGTCATATTGCAGGGATTTTAGCATAAGTCGTTTATGTGGTGTATTAACATTAATATCATAAATTGTTGCCTTGTTATCTAAAGTTTGATTTAAAAACTGCCAACTTGCCGGCATTCTAGTCTTGCCGGTATCGAATATCGGATTAGCCCGAATGATACGTCCCCTTTGGTCCGTCCTTGCAGTCGAACGAACTACAACCATTTCTCCAGTTCTTAGTCGTAATAATTCTTCCATCGATATAACTGGCACCGCATCTAAATTACTATTGAGGCCATTCAATTCAGCCACATTACCTTGTAACTGGTGCCCCATAACATTGACAGTCGTGTGGCCCACTTCATCACTAATCTCCTGAGCCGTTTCCTTATCCTTGGAAAGGATATACAAGGTATTCCCACAATTGCTAATAATTGTCTCAGCTTCTTCTTTCGTATAATTGATTCTGAGTTGGGCTTTGTTTTGTAAAACCCAATCGAATAACAACTCTGATCCTAAACCAATTGAAAATTTTGTTGGTAGATCTTGAATTTTAGGTAAATTCCCACCCTCATCGATTATAAAATGAACTCTTGTATAACACTTTTTTTCATTATCTAAGGCCATTTGATACATCTGGTTAAAACTTTGGTCAATAGCGAAAGACACGAGTTGGTTATAAGAAGGATTGTGTGGCGGTGTTCCTAGAAAGAGAGCCACTGGTTGTTCAGAATAGTCGAATGTAATTTGTTGTTCCTCATCGTTTAGTATTACTGATTGAAGGGGTTCTAAGGTTACCTTTCCAGCTTCTTTGAACCCTTTATCTAAAGGTGAACGTTTGTGGGTCTTGATAGTACCTTGATAACAGTAGTGATACTTTCTGAGCTCAGGGTCAGTTAGATCATGATTGAAATCTATTTTGATTCGATATTTGCGAGGCAATTTTGCTTTGATTGGAAAATCGAGAAATCCCAGCCTATCAATCATTTGAGAGCGTTGTTCAATCTCGTTACCCTTATCGTCATAAAATATAACATAAACCGTTTGCAGTGACAATTGCTGACCAAATCCCACTCTAAGCCTACGTGGAAAGGCCATAGTACGAAAGTCTAATGAATTCATGGAAGTCAGCTGAGCAATATCACGTTGTTGATAAATCTTAATGCCCTCCATCATTGAAGCGTAAATATTGCCGGCCGTTTCGTCACCTGCAAAATTTGATTGCTGAAAAGCTTCTAATGCCATCTCTTGCAACTGTGTTTTATTTTTTATTTGAGCCATCTTTTTGAAGTAATACGATAACCTGGTCGTTAACAAACCAGCATCGTCCTGAATCTCTTGCCCACCTAATTCCGTCAGCTCCCGATAAATATTATTCATCGTGACGCGGTTCCACGAGTTATGGCGAACAGCCATATCCAACTGACTAAGAATTAGAGCATTTAACAAGTTTACTGAAGAATTATTCCAAAATTTACTATTCCCACCATCATCATTACTCTGATAGATAGCTGAAGAGATGCGGTTAGCTTCTCGTTGGGCTTCATCATAATACCCTCTTCTAGCGTAATCTACCACAACTTGCAGTGGGTTATAAGACATCGATTTGGCCATATTTTGCAAATTTAGTACATATACCCGATAGCCGCGTCTTTCTAGCATTCTCTTCGACTTAGTGAATAATTCCAGCTTGGGATCATTAACTTCCATTGAGGCTTGCTTCTCTGCCCGAGAAAGAATATCAATTAAGGGTTCCACTTCCGTTACGCCTTTCCCCGATCGCGTGATCCCATAAATCAAGCTGTTAACCGTCGTTTGATCAATCCCATATGTGCCAGACGGCAATAGGGTGAATCTTTCAGCTAATCTTTTCTTTGTCTTTTGGAAAAGAGGACTATAGCTTGCACTTTGAATCAGTGAACCAACTGGTCGATTGTAATGAACCAACGGTATTCCACCATATCCAGGGAAGCTCTTATTTCTATCGGGTATTAGCTCATATTCTTTCTTCAATTGATCAGGAGAACTAAAGGTTTCAGCGCCCTTTTCAAAGCCGTTATAGCTTTGATAAGACCGAATAATCTGATACCAGCTTAAACTTAACGCGATAACGCCTAACAAAAGTCCCCAAATTAACCAAGGATTATTCAACTGATTACCAGGCCAGGCTTTCGTCCAATCCAACACTCGCGACCAAGTTAAGCCTAAGTGCGTGGGGTCTTGAAAGGCTTGACCATGTTGAATCAATCCCTTGAACCACAATTTCAGACTTTGTAACAGCAAATAAATCAACCACGTCGCATAACTAAAGAACGCGAGGGTTATCGCTGAAACTAATCCTAAGAATCCAACCACTGCCTTGATATTACGCGCCCACCATGGCGCATTATTTTGTCGTCGCCGATTTAAACCGTGACCAATACTTTTGATGCCCATAACTCTACCGCCTTTCACTGCGTTTCAGTTGGTGGCCATTGATTTTAGGGTGCGTTTAGTAGCCCGCTAACCGCACCCTAAAACCAACGGTAACGTTTCAACACCCCCTTAGCATACTTGCTGCGCCTGCCAACCGCGCAAAGTGCCCATAAAAAAAGTGTCCTTCCAAAGAAGCACACCACTTAATAACTATTCTGGATCAATTGTTTAAACTCAGCCTCACCAATGATTTTAATTTCATGGGTCAAGGCCCAAGTTAATTTATGCGTCGTTGGGGGTTCAAACAATCCTTTGTCAATTACCCCAACCACCAATAACGTCACAGCCGATGAACAGTAGTTCAGCACGCGACCGCCAGCAGTAAGCACTAATTGTTGCGCCTCACTTCGTGTATAACCTGTTAAGGTACCCGTAAATAAAACAATTTCATTACTGAAAGCCAAAAGTTGCAGCCCTGTTCGCTTCATTTCAACCTCCTTACCAGAATTATACTTGCTCTGTTTAAAAAAACACTTTAGCCTTAAATTGTCAACGCCGATGTGAAAATGTCGTTTTTTGCCGATTAAAAAATGCTGTTTTTTACCGATAAAGTTTACAGTGTCTCACTGCTCCTTTCTTTATTTTGTGCGTTGAAACCTGATAAATCAGGT